>Ga0210016_1005707_pt1 | contig 10269 bp, 6 predicted proteins | sample CryGeyCG2014_300_FD_185454 | JGI IMG/M metagenome (GOLD analysis project Ga0210016, IMG submission 185454) | Groundwater microbial communities from aquifer - Crystal Geyser CG02_land_8/20/14_3.00 (SPAdes) (version 2) | ecosystem: Environmental > Aquatic > Deep subsurface > Groundwater | place...
GTATCCTGACTAACCAAATAGTAGGTATCGCCGTTGTAAGTAGCTGTGAGGGTGAAGGTGCCAGTTGCGCTAAAGGTTACATTACAACTGCCGCTTCCACCGACGAGCGCGATGTTGCAATTGGTATTCGCGCCGGTGATGGCTACTGTTCCACTCGGGGTACCACTCCCCCCGCTCACGGTAACGCTCACTGTGACCGTATCGGCAATTATGGACGGATCTGGGTTGTCACTAGTGATGGTAGTCGTAGTAGCATATTTCACCGAATGGCTCGCGGTGTCCGAACTGCCTGCATAGTTCGCATCGCCATTGTACGTAGCTGTGAGGGTCTCGGTGCCAGCTGTGTTGAAGACCACATTACAACTGCCGATTCCGCCTGAGAGCGTAATGGTGCAATTAGTAAACGCGCCAGTGATGGCTACGGTGCCGGTCGGGGCAGCGCCTGCCCCGCTCACGGTAACGCTTACCGTGACCGATTGGCCGGGTGTGGATGGATCGGGTGTGTCAGCAGTGATGGTCGTTGTCGTGGAACCCTTACTCACCGTATGACTCGCGGTGTCCGAACTGCCTGCATAGTTTGCATCGCCGCTGTAGTTGGCGGTGAGGTTTCTGGCGCCAGCTGTGGTGAAGATCACTCCACAATTACCGCTTCCGCCTGCGAGCGTGATGGTGCAGTTGGTATCCGCGCCGGTGATGGTTACCATTCCACCTGGGGTACCACCCGCCCCGATCACGGTAACGCTCACCGTGACCGAGGCGCCGGGTGTGGATGGATCAGGATTGTCGGCCGTGATGGTCGTCGTGGTGGAAGCGGTGCCCGTGGACACCGTATGGCTCTCGATGTCCGAACTGCCTGCATAGTTCGCATCGCCGCTGTACGTAGCCGTGAGGGTCTTGGCGCCCGTTGTAGTGAAAACCGCATTACAACTGCCGCTGCCGCCTGAGAGCGTGATGGGGCAGGTGACTCCCACGTCGCTGCTGGTGATGGTTACCGTTCCGGTCGGGGTGGTACCTGATCCACTCACGGAAACGCTCACTGCGACCGATCCGCCGGGTGTGGACGGGTCAGGATTGTCGGCAATGATGGTTGTCGTGGTCACGTTTGGACCCGGAGCCGCCACGTTGATGTCCACCCAGAAAGCAGCATTCGCCTGGGCACCGAAACCGAACTTGACGCCGGTTGGGTTTTGAAGCTTCCAGTAACCGCGGTAGTGGCCGACCACTGAGGGGGATGTCAGGTTGACTGAGATATCCACCATATGACCCGGCGCGACCGTGCCGGTGGTCAAAGGCTGGCTTACGGGTCCACCCATGGCGTTGTCGCTATAAAAAACCAGTTGATAGGCAGAGGTCCAGGTGCAGGTGCCAATGTTCTTTAAGCGCCAGGTTTTGGTAAAGGCAGTGGAGGGTGCAAAAGAACTGCCATCTGGCACGCTGACATCTACGACGAAGCCAACCCAGTCACAGCGCGTTACCGCTGGGGGCGCCGGCGGCACGGACGTGGGCGGGGCTGGGGGTGTCAGTGAAGGAACGATGGGTGTATTGGTTGGCGTTGGAATTGTTTGGGGAGGCACATTTGTTGTCACTGCCATTGGGACTTGGGTTGTGAGTGCCTGCAAAGTTTGAGCTGCGGCAGTATACATGGGGGCGAGAGTCGCGCTGACGTCCGGCGTCCCACGTCCGGCGCAGGCCGACGTGACGATGATCGCCGCCAGGCTAAGTACGATGAATAAATTTTTCCGAATCAACATGGCATTTCTCCTTCCATAAACAGCTTTGAAATAGACGCCCTGCACGCCCAGAGAGTTCCCGTACTTCATTGCCGTTGTTCAACATCATCTTCGCCGGATAAAGGAGTGGCAGGGACAGGCCCATTCCGGCGCCAGGCAACCAAAACCATTGCATGAAGGATTATAACGCGCACTCACGGACAGTTCAGATCTATTGTACATCATTTGGCTAAGGATTCAACGAGCCATCGCCTAACAAAAAAGACAGGGAACGATTGTACCGCTCCCTGTCCTGTCGCTTCCACTCAGGCGCAAAGATAACTATTGCTTCTCATAAGGTGTACCATCCGCAGCCGGCGGGATGGCGCGCCACATCGCTTCAAGAGTGAACTAATCGTCTTCTGGGCGCGCTCCTGCCATCCACAGGCCGAGCTGTTCGCGGGTCACTTTGGCCGCCTCCACCGTGGCGACGATCTGGCCGCGATAGATGACCGCGATGCGGTCGGAGAGCGCCATGATCTCATCCAGTTCGGCAGAAACCAGTAACACTGCCACGCCGCGGTCGCGCATCAGCACAATTTCTTTATGAATGTACTCGATCGAGCCGACATCCAGGCCGCGCGTCGGTTGGTTGGCGATGAGCAGTTTTACTGCGCGGCTGAGTTCGCGCGCCACGATCACCTTTTGCTGGTTGCCTCCCGAAAGTTTCGAGGTTGGCACATACGGTGAGGGAGTGCGCACGTCGAAATCCTGCACCAGTTTGCGGGCGTTAGAATCAATCGCTTTGGGCTGCAGGATGCCGCGCACGCCAAACGGCGGCAGGTAATAGGTGTTGAGAACCATGTTATCGGCTACAGCGTAAGGAAGCACCAGACCATGCCGCTGGCGGTCTTCGGGAATGTGCGCCATGCCGGTTTCGGTGATGGTGCGCGGCGCTCTGCCGGTGACATCCCGGCTGTTCATCAGCACCTGACCGGCCTGGATGGGACGCAGGCCGGTCAGCGCCTCGACCAGTTCGGTCTGGCCGTTGCCCTGCACGCCGGCGATTCCGAGCACCTCGCCTGTCCGCACGTGGAATGAGACGCCACGCACCGCTTCCAGGCCACGCCGGTCAGAGACCTTTAGCTCTTTCACTTGCAGGATATTTTCGCCGGGGGAGGCCTCGCCCTTGTCCACTTTCAGGATGACTTCGCGCCCGACCATCATGGCAGCCAGTTTAGCCTCGCTGGTCTCTTTCGGTTTCACCGTGCCGACGACTTTCCCGTCGCGCATGACCGTGATGCGGTCGGCGATAGCCAGCACCTCTTTGAGTTTGTGGGTAATAAAGATGATGGAGACGCCGCGCTGGGTCAGTTCGCGCATGATGCGGAACAGTTCTTCGGCCTCTTGGGGAGTCAGCACGGCGGTCGGTTCGTCGAGGATCAGGATTTCGGCGCTGCGGTAGAGCGCCTTGACGATCTCGACGCGCTGCTGGATGCCGACCGGCAGATCGCCCACTATTGCCAGCGGGTCAACATCCAGGCCATATTGGTGGGAAAGTTCGCGCACGTGCGCCGCGACGGCTTTGCGATCCAGAACGCCACGGCGGGTGGTCTCTGCCCCCAGCATGATGTTTTCGCTGACGGTGAAGACCGGCACCAGCATGAAGTGCTGGTGCACCATGCCGATGGCGTGCTTGATGGCGTCCTTGGGGGAGTGAAATTCCACCCGCTGGCCGTCCCGGTAAACCTCGCCGCTATCCGCCCGGTACAGGCCGTAGAGGATGTTCACCAGCGTGGTTTTCCCGGCGCCGTTCTCACCGAGCATGGCATGGATCTCGCCCTGGCGCAGGTCGAAATCCACCTGGTCGTTGGCGAGGACGCCGGGGAACTGCTTGGTGATGCCTTTGGCTTCGAGGACGATAGTCATGGCGATACTCCGGCGTTCATTTCTCATATGGCTGTCCATCCGCGGCCGGCGGGATGTTTTTGCCGATGATGCCGGTCAGGATGAGCATGGTCAGGATGTAGGGTGCCAGCCCGACGACATAGGAGATCTGCAGGATGGCCAGTTGGGGTGGGATGACCTCGCGGAAAAATTGCATGTTGATCTGCAAGGCTTGCGCCGCGCCGAAGACCAGCGCCGCCGCCCACGCACCGAACGGCGTCCAGTTGCCGAAGATCATCGCCGCCAGCGCGATGAAGCCGCGCCCGTTGGTCATCAGCGGCTCGAAGGAGGGCACCGACTCGAGCGTGAAGTATGCCCCGCCCAGCCCGGCCAACATGCCGCCGAGGATGACATTGGCATAGCGCATGCGGATCACATTGATGCCGACTGTGTCGGCGGCGCGCGGGTGTTCACCAACCGCGCGCGTGCGCAATCCCCAGCGCGTATAGAACAAGACATAATGGGTGACCAGAACCAGCAGGATGGCTGCCCAGGTGATCGGCTGCTGGTCGAAGATGCGTCCAACCACCGGGATATCGGCCAGCAGCGGGATCTGGATGCGCGGCAATACGCCGGGGGCGTGAGGCACGTTGCCGCCAAAGATACTGCCTTTTTCAAAGAACAACTGGCGGTTCAAAAACCCGGTGATGCCCACTGCCAGGATGTTGATCACCGTTCCGCCGATGATCTGATCCACCTTGAAGGTGACCGAGAGCACGGAATGCAGCAATCCCAGCAGGCCGCCGGTCAATATGGCAGCCGCGACACCGCCCAGCAGGCTGGGCATCGGCGCGATGCCAAAAACCGTGTTCATGTAAATGGCCGCCAGCCAGCCGAAAAAAGCCGCCGACAGCATCATCCCCTCGATGCCGATATTGACCACGCCAGCGCGTTCGCAGTACACGCCGCACAGCGCGCCGAGCGTGAGCGGACTAGCCACGGCAATCGTGGTGGCCAACATGCTGGTGACGATGATCACAGGCGCGATTTGCACGTGGCCGATCAATACGACCACGCCGAAGAGGACAGAGATGATCAATGCGATGAAACCAAAACGACGCCAGTCCATGAGCCTACCCTCCCCAGCCGCGCGTCAGCACCACGCGTTCCTCGCGGGCGCGGATGCGGTAGATGTAGCGGATGATCGCGTCTGCGGCGACGAAGAGCAGGATCAGCGCCTGGATGACCGAGATGATGTCCACCGGGATCTGGGTCAGGAATTGCATGCGCGTCCCGCCGTTGCGCATGGCGGCAAAGAGCAACGCCGCCAGCACCACGCCCAGCGGGTGGGTCTTGCCCAGCAGCGCGATGGCAATAGCATCGAAGCCGTAACCGGTGGAGAAGCCCAGTTCGTGGCGGTAGTTCAGCGCGGTGACCTCGATCGTCCCGGCCATACCGGCCAGTAACCCGGAGAGGGCCATCGTCAGCACGATGGTGCGCTTGACGTTGATGCCGGCGTATTTGGCGGCATCCGGGTTGGCGCCAACAGTGCGGATCTCGAAGCCCAGCGTGGTTTTCCACAGCAGCCACCAGACTAGCCCGGCAACCAGCAGGGCTAGAACAAATCCCCAGTGGACGCGAAATCCCTCGAACAGGGGCGGGATGCGGGCATTCACGGCGATCACGGGCGTGCGAGCCACCACGTTGAGCGGATTCGGGTCTCTCATCGGGCCGTTGAGCAGGAAACTGGTCAGGTTGAGGGCGATGTAATTCATCATGATGGTGTTGATGACCTCGTGCCCGCCCGTATAGGCTTTGAGCGCGCCGGGGATGGCCGCCCAAAGTGCCCCTGCCAATGCGCCGAATCCTACGGCCAGAGGAATATGAATAAATGCAGGCAGGGCGATGTGAAGCCAACCCGGCAGGGCATAGCCGATTAGGGCTGCCATTACTGCGCCGAAAGCCAGTTGCCCTTCCGCACCGATGTTGAACAGGCCGCCCCTGAAGGCCAGCGCCACAGCCAGCCCAGCGAAGATATACGGCGAAGCCCAGACTGCTGTCTCGCTCAGGGCTTTGGGCGTCCCGAACGCTCCCTCGAACAGCCCGATATAGGCCATGAACGGATCGCCGCCCGCAAACGCGATGATCAGCCCGCCGACGATCATCGCCGTCAGCACGGCCAGCAAAGGCACGCCGAGAGCGTTCAGGGTAGGGCGCAGGAAGCGCAGGATAGATTTGGTTTGCGGACTCGTCCGCTCTTCAGAACTTTGCATGTCAACCTTCGATTGCGCCTGAAAACTGCTCTGTTGCGATCATGTCATTGCTAGCGCTTTTTGCGAAGCACTCTCCTGGCCTGCAAGGGGATTGCTTCGTCGCAAAGCATGCCCTGAGTGTTCTTTGAAGGGAACGCTCCTCGCAACGACACCCGATTTGCCTGCACTTGCGCAGATACAAGTGGTTGCGTCTGGAAGCCGCGCTATGGATAATCGCGCTAATTATAGTTGAAAAAAGGGAAAGAGAGGAACATCTCTTTCCCTTTTTGTTCATACTGCCTTTATGGTAGCCGGCCTAGCCCTGGCGGGCTGGGCCAGGGTAGGCTACCATTATGTGAAAGTCCCGCCGGTTACGGTTTGGCCGGAGGTACGTTGGTCAGGATGCTGCCGTCGAGTAGGCCAGCGTTGATCTGCTCCATCTTGGCTTTGACCGCGGCGGGCACTTCGGCATCCAGGTCGTGGTACGGCGCGTAGCCGCCCTTGCCCAGATAGTTGCCGCTGGGGAATTTGCCTTCCTTGGCCAGTTTGATCAGATCGAAGGTGCCGGGGGTGAGCAGCTTCAGGGCGCTGGAGAGCAAGCGCGAAGCGGCTTCGGGCAGGGTGTAATACTGGTCAGTATCCACGCCGATGGCATATACGCCGCGCTGCGCCGCGCCAATGACCGCGCCGTTGCCGGTCTTGCCGCCGCCGCCGAAGATCACATCCGCGCCTTTGTCAATCATCGAGTTGGCCGTCGTCGCGCCCCACTCAGGGTCGGTGAAGGTCTTGTCGAAGCCGACGTCATTGTGATAGACGATGAAGATCTCGATGTTCGGGTTGATGTACTGCGCACCAGTGCGGTAGCCCTCGCCAAAGCGCCAAACGGGCGGGACAGCATCCGTGCCGAACACGCCACCGATCTTGCCGCTCTTCGTCATCTGCGCGGCCAGAGCGCCTACTAGAAAGCCAGCCTGATCCTCGGGGAAGTTCAGACCAGCCAAGTTGGCGATATCGTTGGTTGCATCATCATCATATTGCCATGCCTGGAACTGGTCCACGCCGATGAATTTAATGTTCGGGTACTGCACGGCCGCCGCAGCAGTGGCCTCACCCAGGGCGAAGCCGACGGTGACGATGACATCATAGCCGGCATCCGCGAAGGTGGAAATGTTCTTGGCGTAGTCCTTCGAGTCGGTGGTCTCGATGTACTGGACGATTGCGCCCAGTTCGGACTCGGCCAGTTTCACGCCTTCCCAGGAGGATTGGTTGAAGGACTTGTCGTCAATCTTGCCGACATCCGTCACCATGCCAACACAGAAGACATCCGCCTTGGTGCAATCGGGGGCCTTGGGGGCGCAGGCCGGGATGAGCATCGCAGTCACGAGCAAAACAGCAATTACTCCACATAGCTTTTTCATAATGCTTCTCCTCATTTGTTATATTTAACGAAATTGATTGATAGAGACAGTAGACGTGAAGAAGGGTCAACTTATGTCAGACATCCACCTCCTCGTGAGTAGAACGAATAGTCGCCAGCCCCTTGTATCCATCCAAGATAAGTATACAGCGACTTCCACCTTTGTGCAAGTCTTCGCGACCACGTTCTGGGAATTCAGGGTTTTGTTGGAGGCACTTCGGTCTTGATCGTATCCTCGTGCAAACCCTGGTTGATCTCTTCCATCCTGGCTTTGACCTCGGCAGGCGCCTGCGAATCGAGATCATGGAAAGGAGCATAGCTGCATTCGCCAAAATAGTTGCCGCCCGGAAACGCGCCGGCGCCGGCCTGGGCATCCCTGGCCAGCGCGATCAACGCGTAAGTTCCAGGGCTGACCAATTTCACGGCGCTGGAGAGCAGGAGCGCGGCCGCCTCGGGTTGCAAATAATACTGATCCATTTCCGCGCCGATGGTGTAGATGCCGCGCTGGACGGCCGCGACGAGCGCGCCGTCGCCCGTCGCGCCGCCGCCGCCGAAGATCACGTCAACGCCCTCGTCAATCATGGTGTAAGCGGTCATCGCGCCCCAATCGGGGTCGAAGGACGCTTTGTCGAAGCTGGCATCGTTGTGATAGGCGACAGTCACCTCGATCTCAGGGTTGATATATCGCGCCCCAGCGCGGAAGCCCTCCCCGTAACGCCAGACAGGCGGATAGGCGTCCGCGCCCAGCACTGCGCCGACCTTGCCCGTTGCGGTCATCTGTGCGGCCAGGGCGCCGGCCAGGAAGCCGGCCTGATCCTCCGGGAAAACCAAACCGGCCAGGTTTGGCTTCTCGGCGCCGGCCTCCTGGAACTGGTCTACGCCGATAAAGTAAACCTGAGGGTATTCTTCCGCCGCGACAGTCGTTGCCTGGTTCAGGGCTGAGCCAACCGTCACGATCACGTCGTAACCGGCATCGGCAAAGGCGGCAATGTTCTCGTCGTAATCCCTCGCATCCATGCTTTCGATGTAATGAGCCAACTGGACGAGGCCCTCCCCTTCCGCCTGTTGGACGCCTTCCCAGGCAGACTGGTTGAAGGAGTGGTCATCTACTTTGCCGACGCTGGTCACTAAGCCGACGCACACGATCTCAGGCCTGGCGCAGTCAGGATTCGAGGAGGAGCAGGCCGGGAGGGACATTGCAGCGAGCAACACAACCACGATCGTGAACCATCGCTTCTTCATCGGACCTCCGGCCTGCTCCCGTTTAATTGGCTGTCGCCTCCCCGCGGCGGACGCCAGTCATTGTCCACAACGCAAGAGCCATGAAAACCGTCCCGAACAGCCATAGCCAACGGTACTGGTTGCCGAGCGCATCCACGAGAATTCCGCCGAGGGTCGGGCCGAGGATGGCCGCAAGTTGAGAGGAGAAGTAATACAGGCCGGTGTAGGCTCCAATGCGCCGTTCGTCGCCGTGGTCATAAACTAGCGGCAGGCTGTTGACGTTCACCAGCGCCCAGGCCGCTCCGGCCAGCACCAGCACGATGATGAGCGTCACCGCGCCCTGGATGATGAAATAACCAAGCAGGGTCAGCAGCACCATTCCAATCAGGCCGATGCGAATGATCGGCGCGCGGCCGTAGCGGGTGCCGAAGAAACCGGCCGGCACGGCAAATAGGATGAACGAGATGGTCATCGTGCCGGTGTATATGGAAGCTGTTCCGGCCTTCATCCCCAGCGTGAAGACGGCAAAGGATGAAAGACCGGTTTCGAGAGCATTGAAAGCCATGAACCAGAACAAGATGCTCAACAGGACGAAAAGGCCGCTCTTATTGGGGTTGGCGAAGAGCGCCTTGACATTATCCAGCACACCGCCGCGATCGGATTCCCGCTCCTCAACAGCAATCTGGCGCGGCTCGCGCACGAAGATCAGCACCGTCACCAGCGCCACAATTGTTGCCACTGCCCCGGCAAAAAAGGGTGCATTGCGTCCGAGAGCGTTGAAGAGCATCCCACCGCCGAAGTAAGCCAGCAGGCCGCCCACGCCGCCCATCAGATTGATGACGCCGTTGGCCTTGCTGCGGTTGTTTGTATCGAACAGGTCACCCAGCCAGGCAACGGTCGGCGAGCGGAACAGCGCCATGCCGAAATTGGTGATGAGAATGAAGGTCATGATCGCCAGCAGTGATTGGGCAACGGGGATGAAGACAAACGCCAGCAGGGCGATTGGCGCGCCCAGCAGGATCCAGCCTTTACGCCGGCCTAAGCGATTCCAGGTGCGGTCGCTTTTGGCGCCGGCCCAGGGGGCGATGAACATGTTCAGGATGTTATCCCAGGTCATGATGAACATGGCCAGGCTGGGCGCCAGCCCGAAGCCAATAATATCTGGGATCTCGCGCCCTTCGGCGAGCAGACGCGCCTCGAATTCGGGGTTGCCCGCCTGCAGGAAGATGGGGATATACTGATTGAAGATCGGCCAGATGATGCTGATCCCTAAAAAACCGAAACCAAGCAGGAAAGTCCTGCCCCACGGGAAGCGTTGATTTGCCATGACAGTCGTTCCTCCTTTATTGGATTGATGGGTAGTGGTATACAACTAAGTGACGTGGCGCAGGATGTCATCCTGCATACCGGTGATCTGGCGGGATAACATCCCGCCCCACAAGGAGCATCACTTATTTTGAGCCACCACCGGATTGATGGTCGGCCTTTCGGCGGCTAAGAAACCCGCCCTATGTATATCCGTGTTCGATCAAAAACTTGCGCTCTTTTTCGCTCAAATCAGCCATTTCAAGTAGATCCGGCCTCCTTTCCAGCGTGCGCAACAGCGACTGCTCGCGCCGCCATTTGGCGATTTTAGCATGGTCGCCGGAGAGCAGGATCTCCGGCACGCGCCAGCCGCGGAATTCGGGCGGACGGGTATAGTGCGGGTATTCGAGCAGGCCCGCAGCGTGGGAATCGTCTGCGGCCCCATCCGGGTCGCCCAGCACGCCTGGGATGAGGCGCG
>Ga0210016_1005709_pt1 | contig 10268 bp, 5 predicted proteins | sample CryGeyCG2014_300_FD_185454 | JGI IMG/M metagenome (GOLD analysis project Ga0210016, IMG submission 185454) | Groundwater microbial communities from aquifer - Crystal Geyser CG02_land_8/20/14_3.00 (SPAdes) (version 2) | ecosystem: Environmental > Aquatic > Deep subsurface > Groundwater | place...
TTTCTGATGTCATAGAAAATCCATCAAATATTTATGGCGTTGATATTGATGAAATTGCTGTTAGAATTGCCCGTCTTAATATTTTAATTAAATTCAAAAATAAGGATTTTGCTCCGAATATAGTTTGTAAAAATGCACTTTTTGAAGTCGGCAATTATGATTTGTTTAGTTTAAATGATGAGAACATAAGAGATTTTGATGTGATAGCAACAAACCCTCCTTGGGGCGTGCATTTTTCGAAAGAAGACATCGAAAGATTGAGAAAAAATTATCCAGCAATCACATCATTTGAATCTTTTTCATATTTCCTAAAGAAAAGTATTGATTTGCTTCGTAAAGATGGGGTAATTTCATTTATTTTGCCAGAATCAATTTTGAATGTAAAAACACACAAAGATATAAGAGAAATTATTTTGAAAATTTCTCAAATTAAAAAAATTGTCTATCTCGATAGAGTTTTTAAAAATGTTTTTACTCCTGTTATTAGAATAGATATACAGAAAAGTGAAAAACCCCAAGGTAGTATCCAAATACAAAAAGGAGCTGAAAAATACAACATCGAACAAGCGAGGTGGTCAAAAAATCAGGACTATGTTTTTGATATACATTCGAGCAGTTTTGATGAAAAAATTATTGATAAAATATATTTTGTTAATCATACAACTTTGGAAAATAAAGCTGATTGGGCTTTGGGTATTGTAACGGGAAATAACAAAGGTTTTATCTCCAACGAATTAAAAAACGGTTTTGAACCGATATTCAAGGGAAAGGATGTCGAGAGATTTATTTTAAGTGAACCCTCAAGTTATATTAAATTTACACCAGAAAAATTTCAACAAGTTGCACCTACCGAAAAGTATCGCGCTAAAGAAAAATTGATTTATAGATTTATTTCAAAATATTTGGTTTTTGCTTATGACAATAAGCAGAAACTGACTTTAAATAGTGCGAATATTGTTATTCCAAAAATTGATAGTTACCCAATAAAAGTCATTGCGGCACTTTTTAATTCATCTTTGTACCAGTTTATATTTCAAAAAAAGTTTTCCAGTATAAAAGTTTTGAGAAATCATATCGAACAAATGCCATTGCCACTTTGGGATAAAAAAACTTTTTCTGAAATTGCTAAATTGGCTGACCAATCAGTAAAAAATAAGGATTATTACGAGAAGTTAGATAATTATATTATGAATAAATATTCTCTTTCGTCACAAGAGATAAATTATATTAAGGAGTTTAATAAATAATATGCAAACTTTAAAATCACAACTCGAAAAACTAATCAGTTCTTAAATAGGCATGCTATTTTAGATAGCATAATACATTTTGTTTAAGGAGGTAATATGGCAAAACCAGAAAAACAGCGATACTCAGGTGTAGCTGTATCTATAGATGGTATTCAGATTCATAGAGTTCAAACTGTTACTGTTGCTACTGATATTGGAAGGGAACAGACTCTTGAAATGGGTAATGCAGGAGTAGTTGAATGGGTTGAAGCAACCCCTGCTGTGACAGTGACTCTTGATACAAATGAAGTTGGATCAACCGATACATTAGCTTTATTGACTGATAAAATGATACATTATACTTCAGGTCTTAAACCAGATTGGGGGCCTAGGAATACCTGTACAAGAACACGCCCCTTAAAGTACTTTATCCGCGCTGCTTCTTCGAATGCGCGCACAATTACAGCGCAAGATATGCTTAATGGATATTGCAGTCTCTTAATTGCGCAAAATCAAGATGGAACTTCAGTAGGTCGCACAACTTGGATTAATCATGCTGCATTAAGTGGGGTTGCTTTTTCATATGATGCAAATGGGAATGCGACTGAAAACTATACTCTTATAGCTGACAATAAAACAGTTTTCTTGGGCAATTATGCTGATGTGAGAGCATATAAATGTGTTCCCACTCAAGTAAAGAGAATATATTCTGCAAGTTCTATTTCATTTATGAATATGGCATCTTCAATACCTATAGGTTCAACTGTTCTTGCAATAGGATTTGATGGTTATATAGCGAGATTTCCTGGTTCGGGAACAGTAACAGATGGTACTTATAATTGGAATTGTACTGCTTATGCGGCAGGGGCTACACAAGTTAATGGTGTTTCTAGCGCTACTTTTACTGCAAAATATTATTATCGTTCTGTTCCTATTTCCACTCCGTTTGCAAGTACTGTTTCTCCTTCAACAAATAGAGTAACTATTTTGTATAATCCTCCTGTTAACGCCAATACTTGGGAAGCGACACAAACTAGTGTTATAAATGGAACTGTTAATCCCGGATATGAACTTGAGACTACTGCAGGAGCATGGGGAACTGTTCGCAGGGGACAGATTAAGGCTTATCTTTGGAATACTCAAGGTCCTACAGGGAAAACATCTGCTGATACTATGGGAAAGGCTTTAAGATTACAGAATGTTGCAATAGATATTTCATTGGGTGAAGAACAACTTTTTGAAATTGGATCACATGGATTTTATGGGATTTCAAAGAATACCCCTATACCCGTGACTATAACAACAGGATTTACTGATGCTGATGCCCAATATTTTGCGATGTTATCAAGTCATTCTTCTGATATAACTGGTAATTTGAAAATTGAAGATTTTAATGGGTATAATTCTCTTAAATTATTGATTTACAAAGAAAAGGCTCAGACAAATCTTTTGAAAACGATTGAAATAACTCAAATGGCAGTTACAGGAGATAACTTTAATGTTTCAGTGGGGGGTAATGCTACTCATGAAATTACTTTTACTGCAGATAATATTACAGTAACTGGAAGTAAATATAATGTAACTGGTGGATCATATGGTGGTTGATCAATGGGGGCTTGAGCCCCCTCATATTTTAGAAAGGGATATATGGTAGAAATTGAACCGAAATTAGGAGATCCAATTCCTCAAAATTGGCTTGAAAAAGCGAAAGTAGAGTTAAGAGCAAATTATCGATCAATTAAGCTTGATGAATTTCGTGGAGAGAAAGATGTAGAAATTTATGTGTACAGGTCTACTCTAAAAGTTGATACGATAGCTTCATACAAATATTCTGAATGTTATAATAATCTTCTTAAAAAAGGTTTTCCTCTTAAAGAAGAAATGTTAAACACGCTAAAAGAAAGAGGACTTTGGGGAGATAAACAAGAAGAAGAATTTGAGACCATTAAAGAGGATATGCGTCAAGTTGAAATTAAAGTTGCGCTATTAAGAAGTAAGCCGAATTACAACAAAGTTACGTTTAATAATTCTCGTAAAGATTATATGAAGTTAAAAGATAGGCTTTCTGAACTAATTACTAAAAAAACCTCTTATTTAAGCAATACTATTGAAAGCAAAGCTGAGGAGGAACAAATTAAAGTTAAATTATCTCTTTGTGTTAAATATCCCGATGGGAGATTGGTGTGGGATTCATTGGATTCATTAGATAATGAAATAGATAATAATGCGTTGATGAAAATTACCAATGAATTTATATCTTTCTCATTGGGATTAACACAAGAGATAATTGACAACCTCCCTGATCATATTTTTAATATGGTTGGGGAGGGATTAGGGAATTAGCAAAGGATGTTGAATATCAACGTCTTTATGTATTAGCATTAGATTTGCATTCGACAATGTTTGAAGGACCTATTATAGAGTGGGATGAGAATAAGAACAATTTGATGTATTGGTTGATGTTTTATAATAAATATATATTTAGTATCGATGAAGAAGAACGTCCCTCCGATTATATTATTAAATATAATGTATTGATGGATGATTGGGTTGAACGAAAGTTGTACAGAGAAAAACAAAAAAATAAAGAGAATACATCTGTTCGTACTGGTAAACAAATAGAAACCTATCATTTGGGATAAAAGATGAATTTAGATAAATATCAACTTGCAATAGAAGTACTTGGGGTTGAAAAAGGTACCTCTCAAATGCGGAGATTTATGACCCAAGTAGCTTTAGCTGGTCCTTTAACCCAAAAATCTTTGCGACAATTAGGTGGAGCCTTTATCCAACAAGTTAAACCTATCCAAGAAGTTAGAAATGCCATTAGATCATTTCTTGATTCTGCTAAGGGTCTTAATAAATTAAAACTTCAGCGAATGATAGCAGTTAGAGATCCAATAAATATTAAAAAAGCTAATGCCTTAAGAACCATTGCTCAGGGAACTGCAGAACAATCTACTTTATTAGTTAATAATTTTTCTAAATTTTCCAAAGAATTAAGTGAGGGGGGATTAGCTAAAATGACCCCCAATAAAATTGAGAGTTTCTTTGGAAAAGAAGAGTCTTTTAAGACTAGAGTTTCATTAGCTAGACAAATGAATGATAAGCTTCGAGAATATTCTGACTTAGAAATGCGGGGAGCAAAAACTACCGAGCAAAAAGATAAAATTATAGAAAAAGCGCAAAGGACATCTGCAATAATCGGAACGAATATTCCTATTAAGCAAAAATTAAGTACAGACGAAAAAGAAAATTTAAAAACTTATAATGCGTCTCAGAGTGCAATGGTGTCTTGGTCAGAAGCAACGCGGAAAAATATTCAAGTTACCTCTGATCATAATAAAATTATTAATGAGGCTGCTAAAAGACAAGAATATTTAAATGATGGTATTGGAATTGCGATTTCTAAACTTATTCGTTATCGTCTTGCTTTTTATGCAATGAGTGGGGGAATTCAGGCTCTTCGAGATTCAATAACTGTTTTTACTGATATGGAACTTGCTCTTGCCCGATTAGAAAAAGTTCTTCCCGATAATGTTAGAAATTTAAATAATTTAAAAAATAGCGCTTTTGAACTTGGTACGGCATTTTCAACTTCAGCTCAAGAAGTAGTTAAATCAATGTTGATCTGGGCTCAAATGGGATTGAGTCAAAATGATATTTTAAAAGCTACTCGCGCTACTTTAATTGGTGTGGTTTCAATGGAAGAAACTGCGCATGATGTTACTGAAGCCCTCACATCAGCGATTTATACTTATGGAGTTGTAGTTGAAGATGCTGAAAAAGTCATTGCTAAATGGATGGCTGTACAGGCTGATTATCCTGTAACTGCTGGAGAACTCGCAAATGCAATGAAAATTGTAGGTTCTGCTGCTAGACAAGTGGGAGTTGATATTGATGATCTCACAGGTTATGTAACTGCGATTAATGCTATAACTCGTAAATCAGGCAATGTAATTGGCAATTCCTTAAAAACGATGTTTGCTCGTCTTCCCCGCAAAGAAACTATTGATGCTTTTGCGAGTGTGGGTATTGCAGTGATGAAAAATGGTACTGAATTTAGAGATTTAGATGATATTTTAGATGATCTTTATAAAAAATGGGGATCGATGAATGATGTCCAGAAAGCGAATCTTTCTACTATTTTATCTGGGATAAGACATTATTCTGACTTTATTGCTTTGATGGATAATTATGGAATGAAGCAAGCTGCTATAGTTAAGTCTCATCAAGCGTCAGATGAGGCTATGAGAGCTACTAATTTAGAGCTAAGTACTTTTATTAAACAATGGGAATCTTTAAAAGTTTCATTAACTGCCGTTGCGCAAGCAATGGGAGAAACAATTATTAACCCCTTAAGTTATTTAGTAAAGTCATTTAAATCTTTCTTTGATTTTATTGGGACAAGAGGTACTCATGTTGTTGGCAAAATTATAATGGCGTTCGTTGGATTAGCTACTACTTTTATTGCTATCAAAGGGGGATTTATTGCTTTAAAATTTGGATTAAATTGGGCAACTAATGCTTTAATTTCTTATTCATCTGCCGCGGGAGTAGCTGGAAAACAAACAGATGTACTGACAGCAAAATTATTTGCGCTTTCTAGAGCAGAGGCGGCTTCTGCGGCGGGAATGTCGGCGAAAGGACTAGGAGCTATTACAGGAACACTATTAAAATTTTCTAGCTTTATTACTATCGTTGCTTTAGCTATTTCAGTTATATTACCTTTATTAGGTACATTTGGTAGCAAAGCTTCCGCAACTGTTAATATAAATGATGATCTATCAAGAAGTTTTTCTGATACTGCAAATAGTATTGAAGAACATATTAAATCAATTGAGGCTGAAAATAAACTTTTAGATGATAATAGCGCGAGATTACAAGAATATAGCAATCAATTAATTGTTGCTAAAAAGGGTAGTAAAGAATTTGCAGATATTTATTCTCGATATGCAAATGTTTTAAAAGCAATGCCATCCCAATATGCTGGAATTAATGCTGAACTTTTGAATATTAATAAAGTTACAGCACAAGTAACAACAACCACTGAGGGATTAAGTGAAGCATTTAAAAATTTAGCAAAAGCTATAGGAGATCAAAAAGTTGCTAATGAACAGCAAATATCCCAATCAAAAGAACTTAGAGATGCTCAAATGGAATTATGGGATTTATCAATAAAACAACAAGAGATTAATGCTCAACAAAAAGCATTGCAATACGAAAATCTTTATAAAAAAATTGCGCCCAAAAATGATGTGATTTGGGCAGTAAGAAGTTTGCAAGATGTAACGAATAGTTTAAATGGATATACTATTGCTTCACAAAGAGCTTCGGTGGCGAATACTTCTTTAACAAAATTATTTGCAGAACAGCCTAAATATTTAAGTAAATTATCCAATGAAGCCGAAAGACTACAATTAAAAACGATAAAGGGGTTTCATTTACCTCCCTCATCTGCAAAAATATATCCAAGTCGAGAACCATATAAAGATAAATTATCATGGGGAATTGATGCCAGTAAAATATTTGCTACCAAAGAATATTATTCTATTATTAAACAAATGATGGAATTGAGGGATAAACTTTATTCAGTAGGGACTAAAGAAACAGTAAATCCTATTTTGGATACATTTTGGGGAGGAGATTTCGATGTTGCTAAGCAAATAGCAAAAGAATATTTAAATAATTGGATAAAAGCAATTGATACGTGGAAAAAAGATATTATAGATGAGAAGAATTTAACTCCTATTGAAGAAGCAAAATTACAATCCATCAATCAAATTTATACTAATTCCTTAGGGAGTATGGTCGATATTAAATTACTTTCAAAACAACTTCAAGAAAATAAAATGCAAGCCAATAATGTAATAGTTTCTCAAAGAGAATCATATAATAAAATGTGGGCATCTATTAATGCTCCTGTAAATAAAACTACCCTTACTCTTCCGACTGTATCTGACGATGAATTAAAATCTTTTCGCGCTTCTCTTAAAGATGTTGCTTTTGATATAGAACATTTTTTTGATCAATATAATGAATTAGTAAAGAAAAGAAAATTTGGGGAAGGAATTCCTGATCTTTTTGATTTTACTGCGAAATTTTCTACTGAAAATTTAGATAAAGTTAGCGCTATTTTAAAAGATTTGCAAAAAAATACCTTTGATGCTAGAGAAGAATTTGAGATTTATTCTTTATTAATGAAAAATATTGATAGTGATCAATTACAATCTATTGTTGATAGCTTATTTAAAGTTAAAGATATTAAATTACCTAAAACATTAACTAAGGGGGCAGAAGAAACTGTTAAAGTTGCTACTAAACATATGGATGTTTTAGATCAAATTAACAAATCAGATAACATACAAGAAGGTATTCGCAAGGGATATCTAAATACTCAAAATCGAATAACTAGTGCTGCAGAATTAACAGTGAAAGCAAAAGCTACAGAATTAAAATTAATGGAAATGTTAGGGGGAAGTAATGGATATTCAGCTAATGAACTAACTTTAACAGAAAATTTAAATAAGCAATATGCTGGAATAAATGATCTTTTGAGGTTGCAATTATACAATGCGAATAAATTAACAGATAATTATAAAAATATTGAATCATTAGAAAAGCAAATTATTAACAATAATTTAAAATGGAAAGATACGATTGCTATTATTAAAGATACTTCTCAAACTGTTAGTGAAAAAGTTAAAGCAGCAAAAGAAAGTTATGAAGAATCGGTTAAGTTATTAATTAAAATGTCTCAAATTAAACTTGATAAACTTTGGGATCCAGTTCTTCGTGGCGTTGAAGTATTTAAAGATAGTATGAATGCCGCACTTTCAACTTTACCCGCTAATATATTGGGAGGAGCAGAAAAACGCAAAGAACTTACTGAAGATTTACGTAAAGCTGAATTTGAATTAAGCGAAGCTCGTCAAGATGGCGATAGAAAAGCTATTGCTGCTGCGGAGTATAGAGTTGCTATTATTAAAGATGAGCTTAGAGATTATCGTAAGGGTATTTATGAAATTAGAGAGGCCTTTAGCGCCTTATTTAAAACTATGGGATCAGCGTATTGGGATGCTTTAGTAAAAGATTTTACTACTAAATTGAGCAATGTTTCATTGGGGCAATTAACTCTAGGTCAAGAATTTGGAGTTGCCTTTTCAAAAAGTACAACTGAGTTTACGGGGAGTTTTACTTCTGCATTGCAGAAAACTTTTAATGATTTTATAACTGAACAAAAGTTAATATATGATCGCTATTTAGAAGAAGAAGCTAGAATTCATAATACGACCTATGATACGGGAAGTTGGTCAACGCAAAATATGGATTTTTCTTCCATAACAGAAGCATGGTCTAATGCTTCAGTAGGTAGTGATATAAAAAATGCATTGAAAGATGGAAGTTTAGTAGCTAAAGGAAATTTAAAACAAGCTTTAATTTCTGGAGGAATGGTTACTGCCGGTCTTATATCATCAGCTTTTGTTGCTAAAAATCCCTCATCTCAAACGGGGGCTCAAGTGGGGGAATTATTTGGTCCGGCTATATTGGGTGAATTAGTTCCCAGTTTAGTGGGAAGTGCGTTTCTTGGTCCATTGGGAATTTTGGGAGGGGGATTACTAGGGGGATTAATTGGGGGTATGTTTGGAGGAAAAAATGAAAAACCACAAGAACAGTTAATTCATTCTGTTGATAAGAATACCGAAGCATTAGAAAAAAATACTTTAAGTTTAAGTCAGCTTGATAAAGCTATATTTAATGCTCCAACTAGATTTAATGTTCCTGCTTTTGCAGGATCATATGGGAATATGACGATTAATGTTACTTCAAATAGAGCAGATCCTCAAGAAGTAGCAGGAGAAGTTGTTCAAATTATAGAAAATAATTATCAAAGCGCATCTAAAAGATATGGAACTAGAGGGTATATAATATGACCCTAAGAATACAAGTATCAAGTTCTTCTGCTGGAACTCCTGTTGCGTACACATTTTCTTCTAATCCTAAAATGTATGATTCTAAAGATGAGCTTAATGCCGTAGCAATGCCAGTATTGCATGGGTCTACTATCTATCAGAAAAGAGCTTGGGATGACCGCCCACGGGTGTTAAAATGGGAAAGTAATGATGTTGGGTCTATTTATATTTCGGGATTAGTAACATATTTTCGTAGTATTGAAGGGCAAATACGATATTTTAATTTTAGAGATATTAATTCGATAAACTATCGTTGGCCTGTTGCGGGTACTTGGAAAAAAGCGCGAATTGTTAATATAAGAACTTCTCTCCGACCAGGTGGAATTTTGCGTTATGATTATGTTGAAATTTGGATATCACCAGAACAATAAAGGGTATATTAAAAATTTATGATTGAACGATTAACATATCCCAATCAGAAAAATTTTACCGCTATTGAGGGTCGTCAGCCCTATTTTAGCAAGTTTAATACTCCTATTAACATAATTCAGTACGCTGATGTTGTAACTAATGTTTTGAGTAATGGATGCAATGTTTCGTGGTATTATGATCCTCCCCAGATAGCGCCCGATTATATCCACACAGCTTATTCTGGAATAGCCCCAATGATTAAAATGTGGTGGGGAGGGGGGATTCCAGAAGTTATGCAGCCAGTTAATCCCTATACTGGAGCTAATACAAAAAGTTTTGGAATTAAATTTAGCGGAAAATTTAGATGTCCCGTAGGGGGGCGTTATCAATTTTATATTGCAGGAGAAGGAGATAGAGGATATTTTAATATTAATAGCGCTACTACAAATGGCCACGAAACAGTATTCTGGGGGATTCCAGAATCTGCAAATTGGGGATTACTTAGTATTAATAATAGTAGCTATAAGCAAACTCCTCCTACCCCAATGAATGGCGGATATTGGTATGATTTTATTTTATATAGTAGGCATAATTTGGGAGATAATTATAATAACGGGATAATGGCCTTATGGAAGCCTATTGGGGCAAATTGGTGGACATGTCCCGAAAAAACCGTAATATCAGCATTTAATTTATCAACTCCAGGATTTCCTGGGAT
>Ga0210016_1005711_pt1 | contig 10264 bp, 9 predicted proteins | sample CryGeyCG2014_300_FD_185454 | JGI IMG/M metagenome (GOLD analysis project Ga0210016, IMG submission 185454) | Groundwater microbial communities from aquifer - Crystal Geyser CG02_land_8/20/14_3.00 (SPAdes) (version 2) | ecosystem: Environmental > Aquatic > Deep subsurface > Groundwater | place...
TAAAGAACCACGTAACCGTATATCTCTATTTACGAATTACGATTTTATATTTTAGCAAACTTTATTAAATATGTCAAATCACGAAAAAACAGAAATTTCTATGAAATTTCTGCCTCAATAGTGGTGGACTATTCTTAAATTAGCTCGGACGATTTTCGCCCCTCGCTTCGCTCGGGGCGGCGGCAAAGAAGCCCAAAAAATTTAACAGGCTCGCCGCGTTCTTTGACAATTTCAAGTTTTTCTAATTGAGTTAATAATAACTCATTACAGAAAATTTTTCAACGAAAATTTTCTGATTTGGCGGCAAATCCCTTTTCGGAAAAGAAAAGTGGGCAAGAATGGAAATTCTCTTGCCCACTACTGCGCAAACACAGGATTTGTCTATGACATAATTAGCGGAATGTCTCGAGTGACGACGATGTCGGTAACTCCGATCTGCAGAAGTTCAAAGATTATCCTTTGTTCGTCTTCTTGGGATACAACGGATTGTAGGGCAAACCATCCTTCAATCGCGAGCGGTGAACGAGTTGGTCCTTTCAATCCTCCAATGATTCGGCTCGCGTCGTCAAGTACCAGCTCAGACACATTAGCCGTAAGCATCACATACTTGGATGATTGATACGCCCCATTGATAAGTCGAACAAAGCAATCAATGTATGGACGTTTGGATTCATCGGCGAGCGATTCAGGGTTTGCTACGATAACGGTGTTGGACTCCATAATTTCGCAGATAGCCTCGAGTTGGTTTTCTTTCAAGGAATCTCCGCTCTCGATAACATCCACAATAGCTGTTGTCCCGAATCGAACTTTATTTTCAGTGTTGCCCCAAGATCGAATAACGCGAATGTCTGCCCTCTTCTTCTCAGAAAAAAACCTTTGAACTAGCTCGACGTACTCTGTAGCGACTCGGCATCCCTGAGGTAGCTCTTCCAACCGCTGGAAATCACTGTCTTGGCTTACCGCCAAGACAATTTTAACGGGTTTGTTACCGCCACGGCCGATGGGTAATTTGAGCAAAACAGGGAATTTGTATTGCCAGTTGGCGATCCAATCCTCGCCTACGACGGCGACATCGAAAAAGCCACTGTTGAGATATTCTGGAATTTCCTGTGGTCTCTGAAATGCAATGCGCTTAATCCAATCAACTCCAACCTTACCTTCTTTTGTCCGCTGTTTTTCTATCGTCACGGGCAATCCTGCTTTTGCAAGAAGGACAATAATGACCTCTTGCATGGAACCGTCGGGAACGACAACATCAATCTGACTCATGGACCTACCATCAATCTGACTCATGGACCTACCTCCTTTCTGCTTAATTTTTAAATGTGCTGTGTTATCTATTCGATTTTTGATAACAATTTTTTTGATAACAATTTATCTTAATATAAAAGCTAAAATTTGTCCAGCCCAGACAACAAAAAACAGAAATTTATCAGAATTTCTGCTCAAATTTATATGAAAAAATTTTCTTTTAAAATGTGGTTCGAGCCGATATTTTTCCAGTTCTTTGGCAGTTTCTAAAGAACGCGGCGAGCCTGTTAAATTTTTTGGGCTTCTTTGCCGCCGCCCCGAGCGAAGCGAGGGGCGAAAATCGTCCGAGCTAATTTAAGAATAGTCCACACTTTCGGATATGTCAAGGTTTCCGCCTCGCCGCTTCGCGGCTCGGCGGCCAAATTAAACGGGAAATTGAAAGAAAAAATCAATTTTTGGTTTTGTTTTGATAAAAGAAAATTTTTCTAACTAATATGAGATATATTATCTACGCCCGAAAATCTACCGAAGACGAAAACCATCAAGTTCTTTCGATTGAATCGCAACTCGCAGAGTTGCGGGAATTTGCCGCCAAAGAAAAACTTGAAATTGTCGCTTCCTTTCAGGAAGCAAAAACTGCCAAAGAACCCGGGCGAACGAAGTTCGCCGAAATGTTGTCATTGATAGAAAAAGGTAAAGCGGACGGGATTTTAAGTTGGCATCCGGACAGATTAACGAGAAATGCGGTTGATGGCGGGAAAATTATTCACCTGATTGATAAGGGAATTATTAAATCCCTAAAATTCCCTACTTTCTGGTTTGAACCCACTCCCCAAGGATTATTTATGCTCCAAATTGCTTTTGGACAGAGTAAATACTACGTAGATAATCTGAGAGAAAATGTCACCAGGGGAATGAGGCAAAAAATAAGAAACGGGGTTTGGCCGCTTTGGGCGCCGCTTGGTTATCTAAACAACCCTGTCACCAGAGGCATTGATGTTGATAAAAAGAAAACATCTCTCGTAAAAAAGATGTTTCAACTCTACTCCGCCGGCAATTACACTCTCAAAGAAATATCTGAATGGTGTAAGAAGGTTGGTCTCAAAAGCAATTTGGATAATGACATTTCGCCGGGGCAGGTTCAGACAACGCTTCAAAACATTTTTTACATTGGCTTGATGAAATATAAAGGAGAAGTTTTCGAAGGAATTCATAAGCCTTTAATCTCAAAGAAACTTTTTGATAAAGTTCAGGAAGTTTTGAAACAGAGAGGCAAACCGCAGAAAATCAAACACAATTTTGCTTTTCTTGGGTTAATGAAATGTCCTTGTTCGGCGGCAATAACAGCTGAAATAAAAATCAAGAAAAGTGGTAAAAAATACATCTATTATCGCTGTACCAAAAAGAAAGGGCTCTGCCCGGAAAAGCATTTTTTGCGAGAAGGGGCACTTGTTGAACAAATCAAAAACTATCTTCAAAAAGTTTCTTTGTCGAGCCAAGACACGGAAAAAGTTTTGGCCGAACTCAAAAAAGATGAATTGAAAGCCAAAGAGCAAACAAAGATTGTTGTTCAAAATCTCAAAAAGGAATTGGGAGAAATTGAAGCAAAACTGGAAAAACTTTTGGACGTCTATTTGAATGAGGTAATTTCTACAGAAGAATATACTGCCCGAAAACAAAAAATCCTAACTCGGAAGTTAGAACTTCAAGAGAAAATCAGAGATTTTGAACAAAAAGGGTTGTCTTGGCTCGAACCGGCCAGAGAGTTTGTTTTGAAGCTAAATTATGCGGAAAAACTACTCAATTCCGAAAATTATCCAGAAATGAAGACATTTCTGAAAAATATCGGCTCGAACCATATTTTACAAAACCAAAAATTGATTTTTTCTTTCAATTTCCCGTTTAATTTGGCCGCCGAGCCGCGAAGCGGCGAGGCGGAAACCTTGACATATCCGAAAGTGTGGCCTCAAAGGGAGTCGAACCCTTGTTACCAGAATGAGAATCTGGCGTCCTGACCACTAGACGATGAGGCCATAAAAAGAGAAGATGTCCTATTTAGAATTTAACATAAATTTTGTTTTGAGAAAAGTTATTGGTAGTTAGGAGGGATTTGCCAAAGAGAAATAATTTCTTTAGCCAATTCTCTAAAAAGAGGAACTGCTGAATATTCAGCAGTTCCTACTCCTTTTGGATTATTTAGTTTAATTAAAATTAATACCTTAGGATTAAAAGCAGGGAAAAAACCAATGAAACTCTGAATTGTTTTATCTTCATAATACCCTTTTTCTCCTTCCTTAGAAATTTGGGCAGTACCAGTTTTGCCGGCAATATAATAACCGGGAATTTTTGCTCTTTTGGCAAAAGCATTTTCTACCACTTTAATCAACATATTAGTCAATTGAGATGTAGTTTTAGAAGATAAAATTTCTCTTAAAACCTTAGGTTGCGTCTCAATTTTTTCTCCATTTTCTTTAATAATGGTTTTAATCAAATATGGCTTGACTAATTTCCCTCCGTTAGCAATAGCGCAAAATGCTTTTACTAATTGTAAAGGAGTAATAGCAATTCCCTGACCAAAAGAACTATTGGCGAAATTTATTTCATATCCCTCTTTTAAATTTTTCTGAGAAGAAATTTCTTCTTTTAATTCTATGCCCGTTGGTTCGGTGAAGCCAAATTTATCAATATATTGTAAATAAACATTATTATTAATTTGTTCTTTAACGAAAACTGCGCCAGTATTAATGGACTTTTCTAAAACTTCTGTCATTGTGGCCTTACCCCATTTTTTTCGACCGTAGTTATAAATAGTATAATTGCCAATTTTTACAAAACCGAAGTCATTATAAGTTGTTTCCGGAGTAATCAATCCTTCTTCTAAACCAATAGCCATAGTTATTGGTTTAAACACGGAACCCGGTTCGAAAAGCTTTTGAGTTGCGCCATTTAAAAAAACTGTTAAATCTTTTTCCTTTCCATATTGGTTAGGATCAAAACTCGGAAAATTCGCTAAAGCTATTATTTTTCCCGTTGATGGCTCTATTACTATAATCTCACCGGAATCAATATCCCATTTCTCTTTTGCTTCTTTTAATATTTTTTCTGCAAAAAATTGGACATTATAATCCAATGTCAAAATAACTTGAGAACCTGGCAAGGGTTGACTAAAATCCTCACCGGAAGTCAAAGAAGCCAAGTAACCAAATGGCGATTTTTTTTCGTTTAGAAAACCTTTTTCCCCTTTTAATAAATTATCAAAATAACCCTCTACTCCATACTGGCCAATTCCGTCCTCATTAACAAATCCTATAACTGGGGCAGCTAAAGAATTAAAAGGATAAAATCTTCTTTCTACTTCATCTAAATAAACACCTTTAAGATTTTGTTTTTTTAATTCTTCAACTCGATTATTTTCAATTTCCTTTTTTAAAATTTTATTTTTTTCAAACTCAGAAAGTATTTCTTTTTTTGAAAGATTTAAAACTTTTTCTAATATTTCAGCTGTTTTTTCTTTATCTTCTAATTTTTCTGGGGAAATATAAACTATGTTCTTTTTTATATTTTGAGCTAAAATTTTTACTCCATCATTAAAAAAAATTTCTCCTCGTTCTCCTAATATTTCTTTTAAAAAAACTTGCTGCCCGATGGCTATCGCCTGATAATAATCGCCCTTTTTAATCTGTAAGGAATATAAACGAATAGTAATAATTAAAGAAAAAAAGAGAAAAAGAAAAAATACGAAAGAAAACCGCCATTTTTTCATAAAATCTATGAGCGAGACAAACTGATTAGTTTTACCACTTAAGCTGACTGCGTGCTCTCTGAACAGACTGCCGAGCGAACAGTTTGCCGAGCGAAGTTCTATCTACCTTTTACTAAATATTCTTTTGGGATAGGAATATATTTAATTTGTTCAACTTTAACGAAATGAACGCTCTCTTTAAGTTCATTAATTTTTCCTTCTGTATTCTCTAAAGTATCAAAACTGGCTGATTTTATTTCCAACATCGAAACTATTTCTGAAAAATTTTTTATTTGTTTTTGATAAATTTGTTTTTGATATTCAATCTTAATTAAGGTCTGAATTTGAAAAATATAAATAAATAGAAAAATAAAAGTTAGCATCAAACAGAAAACAAGCAATAGTTTTTCATTAATTTTCCATTTGAACGTTTCGCTGCGCTTCATTATAAAAAATGGTTGAGAAATTAAACTTTGCATATTCGCGTCGTTTTAATTGCTGTTCTTAATTTTGCCGACCTTGAAGGAGGATTAATTTTTATCTCCTCTAATGTTGGTCTAATTGGTTTTTTAAATAAGATTTTAATTTTATTTTCTTTTGCTTTTTCTTTGAAAAAATCTTTAACAATTTTATCTTCCAGAGAATGAAAAGAAATTATCACTAATCTGCCATTTTCTTCCAAAATCTCTAATGCTTGAGGTAAAGCGATTCTTAAATTATTTAATTCATCATTGACAACAATTCTTAAGGCCTGAAAGGTACGGGTAGCAGGATGAATTCGATAATGTTCGTAAAGAAAAGGAACAGCTCTTTTGATAACTTTTACTAATTCAAGAGTGGTTTTAATGGGTCGTTTTTTTCTCTCTCTGATAATTTCTCTGGCGATTTTTTTTGAAAATCTTTCTTCTCCATAATCTTTTAAAATTCTTTCTAAAGTATCTTCTGGCCATTCGTTTACAATTTTTTCCGCCGTTAACGATGTCCGACCTCTCGAATTTTTAGGAGGTCGGACCTCCTCAAGTTGATACCGCATTATCAATGGTTCATTTCTTAAAAAACTAAATCCCCTACCCGATTTTTCCAAATGCCAACTAGACATTCCTAAATCAAATAATATTCCGTTAATTGGCTTAAAATTATATTTTTTAATGATCTCTTTTAAATTTATATAAGAATCATTCACCAATATCAGTCTATTTTTGATTTTTGATTTTTGATTTTTGATTTCGGTAGCCAGCAAATTTTTATATAATTCCGGATCTAATTCAATTCCAAGTACTTTCCCATTTGGTTCATTTTTCTTTAAGATGGCAGCCGTGTGCCCACCCCCATCAATCGTTGCATCAATAAAATTTTCATTTGATTCTGGATTTAGATATTCAATTACTTCTTTTTTAAGAACCGGAATATGCATCTAAATAATTAGACTCCTAATTCTTTCAATCTTTCGGCCATATCGCCTGCCTCTTTTTCTGTTTTTTCTTGATATAATTTCCATTTTTTCTCATCCCAAACTTCTACTCGATTATAAAGACCGGCAATTACAACCTTTCTTTGTAAATACGCATATTTTTTTAAATAATCAGGAATAAGAATTCTTCCTAATTTATCTATTCCTACCTCCATTGCTCCGGCAAGCATAATTCTTACAAATCCCCTTGCATCAGATTGAGAAATAGGCAATTTAGATAATTTCTCTGCCAATTTTTGCCATTCTTTTAAAGGATAAAGAAAAAGACAATTATCAAGTCCTTTAGTGATAACTAATTTTTTAGCTAAAATCTGCCGAAATTTAGGCGGTATCGCTAATCGTTTTTTGTCATCAATTGTATATTTATATTCTCCTAAAAACATATAATTATAAAAAACTAAAACCTAAAATATAAAAATGGGTTATCCACAGATTTTGGCAGTTTTCCCACTTTTATCCACAATCTACCATCTATTTTCTTTTTACCCCACTTCAAATACAAAGTCAACCACTATTAACCAGCTGATTTTTTGTTTTCGATATTGTCAAAAATATCGACAAAACAAAGAAAAACAGCCCCTAATCAATTTCTATAAGGGACTGTTTTTCCACAGTTTATCCACAACTTAGAAATAAAATAGGCGTAGAAACTTAGTTAGAATATCTACGCCTATTCTTTTAAGCTATTATCTTTTCTTTTTTTCTTTTTTTTCTCTGTACATGTTCCTATCTGCTTTCGTTATTACCGCCCAAATTGTTTCTTTTCTATGGGAATCCCAACTGCTTATTCCGATTGACAAAGAAAGAGAAAACTTAAGAAATTTTTTATTATTTGAATCTAATTTTGTAATTATCCTTTCCTTAAGTTTTTTTACTTCTTTTGTCTCGGGGCAAACAATCAAGAACTCGTCCCCCCCATATCTTATTACTTTATCTACTTCTTTTCTTACACAATTCCTTAAAAGTTCTGAAACTTTTTTCAGTACCCTATCCCCTACCGGATGGCCAAACAAATCATTAATGGCTTTGAAATGATTGATATCAACCATCAAGAAGGAAATGGGATAACTGTATCTTTTGCTTCTTTTAACCTCTTGTATTAAGAATTCTTGAAGAAATTTTCTGTTGTATAATTTTGTCAAGGGATCGCGGATAGTTTGCTCTCTTAAATTACTAACATCTTTAGAAACTATCACAAATCCTACTATTTCTCCATTTTTATCTTTAAGAGTGGAAATTGTTCTCATAAACCATTCTCCTTTTTTACCTAAATGTTGATGGTAAATAGGACCTTTTTCTGCCCTTTCTAAAATTTCTTTAAATTCCTGTAATTCATTTTTGCTATGAAAATCCTTTATATTTTTTCCAACCACTTCTTTCTTTAATTTCTTCTTCAATCTTTTAACTAACTCTTTGTTTGCAAGGAAATAATTACCTTGTCTATCTAAAATGTAAAAAGAGTCAGATAAAGAATCAAATATGGAAGAAATCGTTTCATTTTTTACTAATCTCAGAATTTCTTTTTTCATCTCTCCTCCTCTTTTTTCCTATCAGTAAATATTAAATTTTTAATTTGCTAATTTTTCTCTTTAATAATCTTTCTATTTTAGATTCAAAAGCTATCTTTTTCTTTTTTTCTAACCAACCATTTAAATCGATAAGTTGGGAACTGAAAACCCAAATAAAACCAATAGTCATTAGTAAAGGAATTATAATCCAATCTAAAATTTTATTATTTGTTAAACCCGTCTTAATTTCTGTAGCAGCGCCAAGAACCGCTTTTCTTATAATAGAAATTTTATTTGTCGCGTTTACATTATTATAAGAATTATAAGCTGAAGCTGTTACTATTAAATCTGTGGCGCCATAACTAAATTGGTTTTCTGGTCCAACTTTGACCTTGAAATTAATGACTTTTGACTGACTGGCGTAAAAATCGCCTAAATTGATTGCTTGAACAATATCAGCGGTTGAAGAAACACCTTCAATTGTCAAAGAATTTGGCTGATAAATAAGACCATTAGGTATAATGACTTTCAAATAAACATTGCTCGCAATCCCAAGATTAGAAATAGAGCTTACTTTAATTGAGAAAGAAATTAAATCGTTTGGTTTTGTTTCCACAAAAGTTTGCCAATCGCTATTTTGAGTTAGATTTTTAACTAAACTGGAAATGGCAATATTTGCCGGAGAAATTGTTAAAGGAGCAGGATAATAAGAAACAGGATAATAGATAGTTGCTGGAGGTTGGGACGGTTGGGACGGTTGTGGACGATAAACATTTATACTAGTAGGGTCAGAAATTTGGCTGACATTATCTCCAGAGGTCTGGGTATTGACAACCAAATTAGTTGTTCCATAACCAAACTGACTCTCCGAGGCAATTTGAACTCTGTAAATAAGTACTCTTGATTGACCAATAGAAATAGCACCTAAATTGAATCCATTTATAATATCAGCAGTTGAATTAACACCATCTATTGTTAGGGTATCTTGATAACTAATGTTGCTGGCTAAAGTTGCCTTGACAAAAACATTGTTTGCCGGCGCGCTGCCATTGGAATTAATCTCAATTCTAATTTCAATAATATCCGAAGGCGAAACAGAAATAGAATCTTGATAACTTGTTTGCCCTTGAGTTAAATTTCTGGAAAGAGTGGAAATAGTTAAAGAAGGACTTAAATTGGAAACAGTTGCTTCAAATACCAGATGGCCTTGGTTGTCCCAACACTGAGCGGCGTTAACACAAGTAATATCTCCAATATTGACTTCAATGTTGCCGGAACTTAATGTTGCGCTAACTTCTTGCCCTTGAGTAGATTGATTTGGATACCACAAGACTTTGGTTGAAAAATTGAGACATTGAAGAGAACTTAAATTTATTGTGCCGGTATCGCTTTTAGTTGAACAATTATCGCAACCAATATGGCCAGTGGTAACAATTTGGGTTCTTAAATCGGTAGGAAATTCAATTTTTACCCGAGTATTTTTAGCAGTAGTGCCAATACTTGAATTATGATAGTAAATATCAAAACCGATGGTATCACCAGGATTGGCTGAAATCGGATCTTGCCATGTTGGGCTGCCTTGAGTTCTATTTTTTAATCTTAAAGTTTCTAAATCATTTGGCATACAATTAAAACAAGGTTCAGCGGCAAAAGCGTTAGAAACACTAACCAATGCCAAAACAGCGACTAATAAAATTGCGCTTAAAATTAAATATTTTTTTGCCATAATTTTTTTATCTTTATTTTTTTCGCCCTTTTACCCCGTATCTTTTATTATTAAAAGCTGCGGGCTAAAAGAGCGGGGACAACTTAGTTTATTAACTGAATTGTCCCCCTTAGACCATTATTTACTCATAATAAATAATGGTCTTTATTTTTCTAATTTGAGGGAGGGAAATTTTCCCTTCCACCTTTTTTTCAATCTCAATCTTTTTCAAAGATTGAGATTGAGACTCTTTCTCCTCAACAGTTCGTAACTGTTGAGGTTTGTTATTTTTCCTCGGCGGCAGGATACGCCAACCGAGGAATAACCCCAGCAAGAAAATTCCAATAATTGCAATCAATTTCTTTTTCATACTTTCCTCCTTTCCTCTTTTAGTTCGGATCCGCTCCCGGACCTGGACTATCGCCGCATTTTTCTGGTGGCTGTAGAGTTACAGCCAGAATTATTCCACCAGCCATCAAAATCCAGGCAATCCAATCATTATCTTTTTTCTTTTTGACCACCGGCAAAATTAGTTCCACCGGCACCACTTCCTTTACCATAATAGAAAGTGGTTTCGTTTCTTTTTC
>Ga0210016_1005723_pt1 | contig 10254 bp, 6 predicted proteins | sample CryGeyCG2014_300_FD_185454 | JGI IMG/M metagenome (GOLD analysis project Ga0210016, IMG submission 185454) | Groundwater microbial communities from aquifer - Crystal Geyser CG02_land_8/20/14_3.00 (SPAdes) (version 2) | ecosystem: Environmental > Aquatic > Deep subsurface > Groundwater | place...
ATCTTACGGAAAAAAACCTTTGGTTTTTTTCCTAAGATTTTACGGAAAAACCTTTGGTTTTTCCTAAAATGCTAGGAATTCCTGTTGGAATTCCGTAGCATATTAGGAATTTGCTTTGCAAATTCCGTAATATGTTAGGAAAACGCTTTTCCTTTGGAAAAGCTGAAAGCTTTTCCAAGGATATTAGGAAAACGCTTTTGGCGTTTTCCGTAATATGGCGTTTTCCGTAACATGCAGAGTTTACAGAGCATTGAATATTTTCAGCATGTCGTTCACCGGGTTTGTTATTATCAAAACCTTTTCATTTTTCCTAACACCAAGCACGTTTTTCACTGCAACATCAGATGCAAATCCTAATTTGTTCATCTCTTCGCCCCCAACCTGATAACTGCGCAGACACCAAATACAATAATCATAGATAGTGCAATGCCGTACACGGAATTTAATTCTATGCTTTCACAAAGTTTAGGGGATAGTAACGCTGTGATTGAGTTGAATCCTAGGACAAGAAAAGAAATTAAGCATATGCCAAGGAGCAGGAATGGTGAAAGGATAAGATAAGATTTTACTACATGTGTTTCTTTTATTTCTGAAAACCTGGTTGATGCAGCGTTTAACTCAATAAACCAGAGGAGAGTTATGGAGAACAGGATGGCTTCAAAAGGTTTGATATGCATCATAGGATTGTAAAAAGACGTTGCAATTGGAATAAAAATCACCAGGGATGAGAATATCGTTAGGAACATAAAAGAAACTTTCTTTTTCCCAAAAACAGCAACAGCACCAGATAATATCATAAAACAGAATATGAAAATCTGCAGGCTCTGCATGAATGAAGGCAGATGTGCATACATGTTTATACTGTAATCTAAATACACTATGGCTGGAATCAGGAGTAATTCCATTACCAAGATTATCTTCTTAATGATATCATCTCCAGTGTTTGTGACAGAGGGACGTCAGGCTCCCAGTCTAAAACGCAGGCATTGTATCCCCTAAGTATTGATATGAGGTTTTCCCTTTCCAATTTTAACAAAGTGCTGAGTTCAGGGGTGGACGGGGAGAGGATTATTAGAGAAAAACCCCTACTGGTAATCTCTTTCACAGCATCTTTTATAGAATCATCATTTTCCAAACTTGAAACAAGGATTATCGGTGATTTCGGGGTTAGATGCCTGAGTACTGTGTTGACAACACCCTGAAGAGGCATGTCCCCACTGCCAGCCGTACCTGCTAGGATGTTTAATATTTTATACAGCTGACGCTCACCATATCCTGGTGCCAGCATTTTTATGTCATCACCATAGATGACCAGTCTGACATTATTTCTTCCCCTGAGAAAAAATGATGAGAGCGAGGCAACCGCCCTTGCAGAATAAACCAATGGATTTGATAATACGGAGCCAACACCTGAGACTTCTCTTGTGTCTAGTATAAGGGTGATATCAGATGAGGTTTCCATAATTCTCTGAATGACCATCAGTTTCCTCATTCTGGAATAAACCTTCCAGTTGATGTCCTTAAAAGGGTCGCCTGAAACATAATCCCTCATAGAATAAAACTCCAATCCCATACCCGGGCTGTGAACAGGTATCACACCTGGCGTCACCCTCGGTGTTCTTGACCTCACAGCAACCTCTTTTATATTTTCTATTTTTGGGAACACAACTATTTCTGAAATGGTATCTATGTTTTTTTCATAGTAAAACAAGGAAAATGGGTCGATATTCCTCACTGTTATAGGGCCAGCAGAATACACTCCCCTCAGAGGGCATTCAACTGTGTAACTCAAAACATATGTTTTATCCTTTTCCAGGAAGAACTCCACTCTGTTGGTTCCGTGCTTGACCTTAACAAACTTTGGCAGTACATCCCTCACCTCCAAAAAACCTTTACCAGATATCCGGAGTTTAATCTCGGTTTCACCATCCTCAAAGAGTTTCTCGTTCGTCAAAACCCTATTAGCATTTATTTCCGGTTTTCTCAGGGAAAAACTGCCAACAGTAAGAAAAGAAAAGATGAACACGCTAAAAACAACAACCTGATAACTCTTTACTACCAGACCTGAGAACAGCAGTGAAAAACCAATGCAGAATAATATGATACCTTTTTTTGTCCACATAAATATCACAGCGCAGGCACAGGCACCTCTATCATTATTTTGTTCAGTATGTCCTCGGGCCCTATGCCTCTCACCCTCACCTCAGGTTTTAGAATAAGCCTGTGCGCCAGACCCGGGATCACAGAAAATTTAATATCATCTGGTGAAACATAGTCCCTGTTGCTTAACAGTGCAAGTGCCCTTGAAATCTTGAACAATGCCAAAGAGCCCCTTGGACTTGCGCCCAGAAGAACCCTTGGGTCATTTCTCGTTCTTGAAACGACTTCCACAATATAATCCTGCAGGGAATCATCAATGTGTACTTTTTCAACAGCATTCTGCATTTTTACAACGGTTTCCGGGTCTGTTATTGGGTTAATATCCACCTCATCCTTTTCCCTTTTAATCCTTCTTTTCAGTATCTCTTTTTCACCCACCCTCCCTGGGTAGCCTATGCTGAGTTTCATTAAAAACCTGTCTATTTGAGCCTCTGGCAGTGGATATGTGCCTTCATACTCTATAGGGTTCTGGGTTGCAAAAACTATGAATGGTTTTGAGAGCGGGTGTGTTATCCCATCTATTGTGACCTGAGTTTCCTGCATTGCTTCTAACAATGCGGACTGGGTTTTCGGCGGAGCCCTGTTTATCTCATCTGCAAGCAGGATGTTTGTGAATATTGGTCCCTGCCTTAGTTTAAACTCCCCTTCCTTTTCATCAAAGATGTATGTACCTATGATATCCGCTGGCAAAACATCAGGTGTGAACTGGACCCTTTTAAATCTGCAACCGAGTGATTTAGCAAACGTTTTTGCCATCATTGTTTTCGCAAGTCCTGGGAAATCCTCAAAAAGTATGTGACCGTTGGATAAAATGCCTGCTATCACGTATTTGAGCACGAGGTTTTTCCCAACAATCGCCTTCTCAACCTCATCAATAAGTGCGGAACAAGTTCTCCATATTTTCTTAATGTCTTCCATTTTTTTCACTCCCTATTTTTTCTATCAATCTTCTCAGCTCCTCCTCAGAGTAAGGTCTGTTCCTAACAATTTTTGTTAGCACAGGCTCTATTTCATCCATCTGCTCATTGCTTAGACGCTCAATATTGGATATACCATATGCTATTTTAACCTTTTCAATAACAGCACTTTTCATTCTTTCCTTAAAATTTTCGGGTTCAGGCCTTTTTTTGTATGCACTAATATCAAATATGTGCTCCCACCTTTTTTTGCCTTTTACCCTGATTGAAACATAACAAATTATTCCAGCCGTGAATGCTGCCCCTATGATTATTGCAAAAGGTTCTGTGGTTACAAAAATAATACTGCTCATGGTTATGGAGTTTTCATGCCTGCTTTCATCAAAAACAATGAGCCCACCCTCTGGCAAAAGACCACGGACAAGTTCGTTTAAGAAGAGCTTATTATCACCCTCGGTTAACATCTTATTTATAAAGATGCTTGGGTCGCTGATAAAAACAATAGCGCCTTCTCCGAAATGAATTTTCACTATCAGGAAAATAGGATGCTCATTGCTTCCCATAACATCAAAGAGATCTAGTGATTTATTATTGTTTATATCCACATAGCCTGTTGTACTCTTACAGATAACATTCACTGTGGTATTCCCCAAAACTATAAGCCCTGTTGGTGCATCCATCAAAAGATGGTATGTGAGATTGCTGAGAACCGCGGAGACGCTTACAACATCAGGGTCAGAGGTAAAGTTTGGACACCAAAATTTTTTGTTGTAAAATAATACGCCGAACCTTTCTGACAAAGGGTTTACGTACCCGAAATCATCAGCTATTATAGCCTTACCGCCAGAGCTTATAAACTCCTTAATTGCATCCACCTCCTCTTTACCGTACTCCTTTTCAACACCGACAGCAATGAACAATGTGCTGTTTCTGTCCATGTTTTTCAGCATTAATGGGCTTGATGCAATGCAGGATGTTTCATACCCGGATTCTGCCATGTTTTTTCTAAAATCTGATGTGTCATTCCATTTCCCTGAATATGCAGAGAGCTGCTGCGTGTTATATGATGGGTAAAACAAACCAAAAATTATAGCAGCGAGCAGTATTACTATTAATGCATTTGTCAGCCTATTTTTCATGTTTCCCCCCCTAAAATAGTTTTCAGGCTGTTCTCAACCACTGTGAAATTTTTAATTGCTTCATCCCTGTGTTGTGGACCAATCTCATGTGATGAGTATCTTACCTCCTCAATTATGGTTATGAATTTGTTTAGATGCTCTCTGTCCACAGGCAGTGCCTTTCGTACACCGTTTTCAAACTCCCTGAAGGTTTCAAACTTTTTCCTTATGAAACCATATTTTTTAAGATGGTCGCACAATTTTTTGTAAAGCAGGAGTATTGTCCTCACATATTCGCTGCCTGCTGCCAGTTCACCTCTTGCCTCTACTATAATTTTTCTCATTTTTGACAAACGCCTTCTTCTTAGAACATAGTATCCAAGACCTGGCAGGCATAGTACAGGGATTATGAGAAAATACAGCCACAACTGTTTTTCCTCAACCTGTTTCTTGAGAATAAATACCGTTTTGCCTGATGTTGCGCCTGTAAAATACTCTTTGCCTTGGAATGATGCATTAATGGTCAGGGTTCCAGCAAATTTTACTAAAATTGAAAAGGATGCTTTTCCATCTTTGTCTGTTGTTAGATTGAAACAGTGAGGATTGTTTTTGGTTATGTTCAGCTCCTTGTTGTCAACCTTTATTCGCCCCTCACCTTGAAGTGTAACAGATATTGTTAGGTTGGATATTTTCTCAGATAATATTATTTCACATTCAAACATCTCATTTTCAACAACGCTGCCCGGAACATTTATCATTATTGTAATCCTCTCCTTTACGTTTACAGTCACTGATGCATTGCTTGGCTTCAGATACAATGAACCGTTAAAGATAACATTAATCGTACCGTTTCCAAGCCTGCTTACAGTTGGCACAGCATCCATGAACATGAAACCGCCATTGGTTTCTGTGAACACACTCCCAATGAGCAGGTCAGTAAGGGTAATGGAAATCTGGCGTTTTGCTCCTGGCGCGCCTTTCTGCCCTGAGCAGTTTTCAAAGAGCTCACCCATGATTGTGAAAGACTCCCCTCTAACAAGCTCACCAACAGAGAATGTGATTGTTGTGTTTGCAACGATTGTGTATTTCACTGTATTATTTGAAGAAATATAAAATCCAGTTTCAGGAAACACCACGGCAACCTCGATAATTCCTACAGACTGGTTTAATGACACGTTATGGTGGAATGTGAAAAAACCATCGTTTGATGCGGTATTGCCTTTGTATTCATCATCCCAATAAATGTTTAAAAGTCCTTTCACAGGGAGTCCATTATCATCAACTAAGCTGCCGTTGATTTCTGCGCACCCACCTTTAAACACTGTTTTTGAAAACATTGTAATGGTTGTGTTTGAAAAAACAGAACAATTTATGGCGGCAGATGATGGAAGGTAAATATCAGAGCCTTTGAAAGCTGCAGTTATACTCAGATTTCCAAGTGAATGGTTAGCAGGGATATTGTGGGTTATTGAGAAAAAACCAGAATCGTTTGAGTAAGTAATATTGTAATTATCCTCAGAGGTTATGTTTATCATCAGATTTTCAGCGCCAGTGCCTTGGTCATCAACTATTCTTCCTTTGATTTCTGTTGTTGTGTTCCTGAAAACATTTTTTGATTCTAGTATTATGGTTGTGTTTGATACGATACTGTAAATGGTTGTGTTGCTGGATGCACCGTACAACTCTGAGGCATTGAAAGACGCGTTTACAGTCACACTGCCTAGATGATGATTGTATTTTACCTGATGCCTTAAGGAAAAATTCCCGTTTTCATCCGTTATTATACTGTCCAAATCCGTGTTGTTCCATGAAATTGTTACCAGCCCCTGAAAACCATTTCCCATATCATCAACTAGTGTGCCGTTTATCTCAGCAAATTCCCCTCTTCTCAGGGTTTTTGGAAAAATGAGAATATCGGTGTGCGTCCTCACAGTGTAATTCACAGTTTTTTCTGAGGGGGGGTAGAGGTCGTTTCCAGAAAATTTTACTGTAACATTAATGTTTCCGAGTGAATGATTTGCATTTACAAAATAGTTGTAAGAAAATGTTCCGTCAGTGTTTGTTGTCGGATTATCTTCTATTAGAGCGTTGTTCCAGTATATTGATACATTACCAATTATTCCTTCTTCAGCATCATTTACCAGTCTGCCATTGATTTCCGCTGTCGTGTTTCTGAAAACATTTTTTGATTCCATGATTATGGCTGCACCTCTTGTCACAGTATAATTTGCTGTATTTGATGACGAGGTATAGAAATCTGAATCATTAAACACGGCATTAACCTCTGTCTCCCCAAGTGGATGGTTGCCGTCAACATGATACCCAAAAGAAAATACCCCATGCTCATCTGTTTTTGTAGTGTTAAGATATGTTTTGTTCCATGATATGTTTATGTTTGCTCCTGCAACAGGCTCAACCATGTTGTCAACCAGTGTGCCGTTTATTTCTGCACTGATGTTTCTCGCAACGGTTTTTGGGATGAGAATTATTTTTGTTGTTCTTTTCACAGTAATCTCTGAGATGACACTTTCACCTTCAAGGTAATAAGTAGAGTTCGGATGAAAAATACTGGCGTAATGAACGCTTGCAGAAGTATCTAAAGGAATGGAATAATTAACAGTAAAGTACCCGTTAGTATCAGTAATTGTGGTCGCCTGAGTGGCTACACCATCTAGATATAATTCGACAGTTTCGTTTGCCAGCGTAACTTCTTCATCATCTTTTAGCAAGCCTATGACCATGAGCTGTTGCCCAACCGTTACAGGTGTATTTAGGTTTGTTATTTCTATTAATACCTGGTGCTTTACCGTAATATTAGTTTCGTTCCAAGATGCATTTAAATAGGTGGTCCCATTAATGCTTGCACCTGCAAAACTCATGTTTAGCGTGTGGTTATATCGCGCCTTCCCGCTCGCAGTAAAATTAAATTTGAACTTGCCGTTAGTAAAAGTAGTGGTGTTGTCAATATAGTTATCGTTCCAAGTGATGTTTAGAGTTACATTCTCTACGCCGAGTCCGCTGGGGTCTTGGCGCAGCCATCCCGCAAAACTTAGAGTTGAATTATTCACTACCGAGGTGGCTACGTTAACTGAGAGTGTGGTGTTTGAGTAAACTAGAAACTTAGGTTGAGATTCAAGGGGTTGATGCTGGGCTGATAACGGCTTAGATTCCACAGTGGTTAGGATAAGGAGTCCAACGGCAACAAGTGCAAGAAGTAAAGGTAAAACTTTTTTCGCTGTCATTCCCACTCATCTCCCCATTCATCTTCAGATTCTTGATAGGGGTGAGGCGGTACTGCCAGAGCCACAAGAGTGTACTCGCCACCAGGCACCCCTTCAGAGATCTTACAAGTAATATTAAACTCGCCGGATGTGTTAGTATTTCCAGAGCCAATATAATAAAGTTCGCCTGTTTCTTTATGCTTAAGGTATATTTTAACAGTAATATTTGGAAGAAATTCGTTACCGTTACTTGCGTTTTTCACCCATCCTGCAACCGTAAAGGTATCATTTATGTAATAAATATCTTGGATTGGATAGACATTGGTGATGTTTATAGCAGTATAATATTGGGGCGGTTGTGGATAGCTTTGGTTATCGTTCGGGTCAGTACCGTGCTCCCATTCACTACCATCGGTGTGGTTATCTCCGTCCATATCTGGATTTGTTGGGTCTGTGCCTATACTCAGCTCACCAATGAACGTTACAGTCCCATCCTCGTTCTCTACGTAAACAATAAGATAGCTCATAAAGTAATTATACAAATACAAACCTTGGTCGGTTATTGTAAGTGTTATATTTTCAGTCCCATTATAATAGTCGCACAGCATATACTCTGCCACCCGCGTCGCAGTGTCCACAGTTATATTATATCCGTCAAGCAATCTATCCCTATCAGTATCAGGATGCGTTGGATTGGTGCCGGTTATTAAGAATTCAAATCTGTTAGTTAAGCCATCCATGTCAGGATCCTCAGAGTCATCAGCTGCGTTTGTAGGATCAAAGCCGTGCTCTACCTCCCAACCATCCCAGCAGCCTCCTCCATCAGTATCTGGGTCTAATGGATCGGTACCATAGATTTTAACTTCTTCACCATCCCAAAGCCCGTCGTCATCTGTATCTGGGTCGTTTGGGTCTGTGCCGTAGATATATACTTCTTCCCAGTTAGTAAGCCCGTCACCGTCAGTATCTGCATCTGCATCTGGAACTAAAGGCTCTGTGCCCATATTAAGTTCGCCATAAAATGTTAGAGTGCCGTTTTTATTGTCTACATAAGCAATATTCCAATTTTTAAAATAGTCGCACAGAGCTTTTTCTGTAGTATTGTTCAGAGTTATGCTCCAGCCGTCAAGAAAACTATCCCCGTCAGTATCTGGTGATAAGGGGGTTGTATAATGATCAATGACCCCGTCCCCGTCCCAATCTACAGTAGAACTGAGAAGATATGTTTTTACCTCGTACCCATCAGTTAGCCCATCATTATCGGAGTCGGGATTTGTAGGATCAGTGCCGTTCAGATACTCTTCAAGGTTCAGAAGATCGTCGCCATCTTTATCTTCAAACGCATCATCAACTAAAGGATTTAGTTTGTAATAAACTCCCCAGCCATCAGGCATGCCATCACCATCAGTATCCCATTCTTTTGGATTTGTTCCGTTCCACCACACACCATTTTTTAGTTTGTTAATTATTTTACTGCCAACATATACCGTTTCATTACTCCATTCCTCTGTAATGTTGTATCTGTATTCATCAATGTTTGCCCATCTTATAAATGTGCCATTCGGGAATACGTATGTGTCATTGTCAGGGTCTTCAGTTGCATCATCAGGATTAAGAGGATCTAAACTGTATTTTAATTCCCAGCCGTCAGGCATACCATCAAGGTCAGTATCCCAATGATTCGGGGTTGTACCGTTCCACCAGACACCTTTGAGGGAAACATTCCAGCCCCCTGGCATGCTGTAACTATATTCCTGCAGGTTTGTCAGATTATCATTGTCTATATCATTGTCTGCATCATATTCTGTTGGGTCCATAGTCCATTCCCCTGTTGCAGGATTAAATATCTGGTAGAACACCTCCCAGGCATCAGGCATACCATCAAAATCAGTATCAGGATTATTTGGGTCTGTTCCAATGCTGTACTCCTGAATATTTGTTAACCCATCATTGTCAGAATCATTGTTTGCATCAAAATTTCTTGGGTCAATGTTATAAAAACCATTAATAATCTCTTTGGCATATTTTGCCTCCCAACCATCCGGAATACCGTCTCCATCAGAATCAGGGTTAAGCGGGTTTGTAAGCCACACAATCACCGAGCCATCATATGTATTTGTAAAACTTTTAACCTCCTCACCATCAAGCAAACCATCGCCATCAGTATCAGGGTTAAGCGGGTCGGTATGATCCGTACTTTTAATATTTGGATACATCTCCATTGGATACATCTCCATTAGTTCAGGGAAAAATTTTGTTAAGAAAACCTCCTCACCATCCTTTAAGTCATCATTATCAGAATCAGGATTGTTTGGATTTGTGCGGTATAAAACAAACTCATCATAATCATTTAACATATCTCCATCAGTATCAGGGTTGTTCGGGTTTGTTCCGATGGAGAGTTCACCAATATGAAAAACATTCTCTACAGTAATATTGTAGCCGTCCCAAAGATTATCATTATCAGAACCAGGATTTAATGGGCTTGAACCGTAAACAAGTACCTCATTCCCATCATTGAGCCCATCCTTGTCAGAATCAGGATTATCCGGAAACGTGCTATTCATGTATTCTTCAATATTTGTTAAACTGTCATTATCATCATCATTAGATGAATCATCTGCCAAAGGGTTTAAACCATATTTTACCTCCCAGCCATCAGGCATACCATCAAAATCGGAATCAGGATTATTTGGGTCTGTGTCATGCATGTACTCCTCCAAATTGGTTAATGCATCATCATCGTCGTCATTGCAGGCGTCATCCATCAGAGGATTTAAACCATATTTTACCTCCCAGCCATCGGGCATACCATCAAAATCAGAGTCAGGATTACAT
>Ga0210016_1005728_pt1 | contig 10245 bp, 8 predicted proteins | sample CryGeyCG2014_300_FD_185454 | JGI IMG/M metagenome (GOLD analysis project Ga0210016, IMG submission 185454) | Groundwater microbial communities from aquifer - Crystal Geyser CG02_land_8/20/14_3.00 (SPAdes) (version 2) | ecosystem: Environmental > Aquatic > Deep subsurface > Groundwater | place...
TAAAAAAAAGATTAGAGAGGGTTGAAGGGCTAGAGGTTAAAGACGCTGAGCATGGAGTAAGGATTGCTAAAGCTTTGTTTGCGGAAAGATTTGCCGACCGGGTGATGGCCGAAGAGGGAATTAAAACGATTAAAGTTTGGGAAAATGTTAAAATTGTTACTGGCGATAAGAAAAAAGTTGAAGTCAAGGCTAAAGTTGATACCGGCGCTTGGAAAACCTCACTTGACAAGGATTTAGCCGAAAAATTAGGGATTCTTAAGGCGAGCAATGTTTTATGGACCAAAACTTATAAAAGTTCCTTGGGTGAGGAGAAAAGACAGGTGATTAATTTAACTTTTTTTCTGGCGGGAAGGAAGATAGAAACCATTGCTAATATCGCCAGCCGAAAAAATTTACGCACACCTTTAATTATTGGACGCCGTGATTTAGATGGGTTTTTAATTAAACCGGAAAGGAACTGATGAAAAAGCTTTTAATTTTAGTTGGTAAAATCGGCCCTAAAAAGGAATTCTTTACGGAATACATCGCGAAAAATTTACCAAAGGGTAACAAAGTGGTTTTGGCGAGGTTTTCGGATTTAATTTTTACCATCGAGGGAAAGAAAATAGAAATTGCCATTGATGGAACAGATTATAAGATTCAAGATTTTGACTTGGTTTATTTTCGCCGCGCCGGTGGCACTTTTCTCTCTTCGGCGGGGACATTGGCAGTTTGTCTTAAGAAGTTGGGAATTAGATTTTTTGATACCACCTTTAGGGATATTGGTCCGGCGGGGGATAAATTAACCTCTTATGTCAAACTTTCTTTGGCAGGTTTACCTACCATTCCGGCCTATTTTTGTTGGCATACTAAAATTGAAGAAAAAAAGCAAGAGATCATTGATAAATTAGACCTACCGTTGGTGGCAAAACAACTTTCTCTACAAAGGGGGAAAGGAGTCTTTTTAATTAAAAAGACTAATGATTTTAAATTACTAAATAAAGATTTTCCGGAAGGTGAATTTCTCTTCCAAAAATTCTATCCAGGCAAGGACGAATACCGCCTGCTGGTTTTAGGTGAAGCAATCGGTTCTTTTGAAAAAAAGTTGGAGATCAGCGCCAAGGAATTTCGTCACAATGTTGGTTTGGGCAGTAAAGAAGAATTTATAGATATCAGCAAAATTCCCGAAAAAATGAAACAAATAGCCATCAAAGCCGCCAAGGTCTTAGATATTCAAATTGCTGGTGTTGATATCCTGGTCGATGAAAAGGGAAAGATGTGGCTTTTGGAAGTCAATCGCGGCCCGGGTTTAACTTATGATCCTCAGATTTCACCGGAACTGGATAGCTTAGCTTCTTTTTTTAACCAAGAATTGAAAAAAACCGATGAGAGGTAAAATTGGAATTTGTTTTTCCAAAAAATTTGAGGAGCAAAATCCTCTTGGGCATGTAGGGATTAAGCTGCCGGTTTATCTTCGTTTTTTAGAATTTTGCCAAAAGGAGGGCTGGGAAGTTTATGTTTTGACTCGTAAAACTTATCAAAGGAATGGAGTTTTTGCCGGAGCCTGGTTGTTTGACAAAAATAGATTTAAATTTCTTAAAAAGACAATCAAGATTGATTTGGTTTATGACCGGACAGGAGGGGTTAAATTTCCGCCAAAAGAAGAGACCAAAATGAAAGTGGTCGATAGTAGAGATTTTAAATTGCTTTGTTGGGATAAATGGTTGGCTTTTAAGGTTGTCGGTAAATATATGCCCAAGACTTTTTGGGTTGGGGAGAAAGATAATTTGGTTTCGATTTTACCACAAATTAAAACTGATTGGGTGGTTTTAAAACCCTACAATGGCCTAAGGGGGTTAGGGGTTTTTATTGGCCCCAAAAAAGAGGCGATGAGCTTTAAATTTCCGGGAAAATTTAAAAAATACATTGCCCAAGAATTTATTGACACTTCGGGAGGAATACCGAAAATTACTACAGGCCTACATGATTTACGGATTGCACTGTTAAACGGGAAACCGGTTTGGAGTCGTATAATAATTCCACCTCAGGGAAGTTTTAGTGCCCATACGGCGGGAGGAGGAATACTTAAGGAAGTTGACTACGAATTGGTGCCTGACTTAACGAAGAAAATTGTTTTAGAAATTGCCCCAAAATTTTATCGAAAATATGATAACCCTTTCTTTAGTTTAGATTTTGGTTTTGATAAAAATGGCAGACCTTGGCTTTTTGAAATCAACGACCAGATTGGTTTCCCCCTCTGGGAGATGAAAAAGAGAGATTTGTTTTTAAAGGAGCTGGTCAAAAATTTTGCCCAGAAATTGGAGAGAATCAAGTGAATAAAATTAAAGTCGCCATCGCTATGTCTGGGGGGGTTGATTCAGGCGTAGCCGCAGCACTGTTGATTAAAGAGGGTTATCAATGTACTAGTTTTCATCTTCATCTATGGAGCGAAAAAGTTGAAGGCGAAGGATTTGAGAATAAATGTTGCAATACAGAGTCTTTAGAAACAGCCAGAAAAACAGCTCATCAGCTGGGGATGTTATTTTATGTTCTTAATTTTTCAAAACTTTTCAAAAAACAAGTTGTTGATTATTTTTTAGAGGCTTATGCCTCTGGTTTAACCCCCAATCCTTGTGTTTTTTGCAATAGATTTATTAAATTCGGCGAGCTGTTAAATTATGTTCGGAAATTAGGTTTTGATTATTTAGCAACCGGGCATTATGCCAGGATAAAAAATGGACATCTTTTAATGGGTAAGGATAAAGACAAAGACCAGTCTTATTTTCTTTATAATTTAAAACAAAACCAGCTAGCTCAGATTTTATTTCCTGTTGGTGAATATCAAAAAAAGGAAGTCATTCAACTGGCGAAAAAGTGGCATTTACCTGTAGCACATCGACCTGAATCACAAGAAATTTGTTTTCTGCCAGGGGATGATTACCGGCCTTTTTTAAAACGCCATCTAAAGAGTTCAATTAAGACTGGTGAGGCAGTTGATATTAAAGGTCAAATTATTGGTCAGCATCAAGGTTTGCCTTTATATACTGTTGGCCAACGACATGGTTTTAGTCTTAATTCCAAACTTCAAACACCAGTTTTACCGCCTTATTATGTCATTGGTAAAGATGTTAAGAAGAATCGTTTGATAGTTGGTTTTGGCAAAGAAACAGAAAGAAAAGAATTTGTCGTTAGAAATGTTAATTGGCTTGCCCTCCGAAGCCTTGGCGAAGGAGGGATAAAATGTTTTGTTCGAATTAGACATCAAGAGGAACTTTATCCAGCCAAACTTCAGAGCCAAAAAAACAAAATAAAAGTCACCCTCAGTGAACCCGAGAGGGGAATCAGCCCTGGCCAATCAGCGGTTTTTTACTTAGGCGAAGAGGTTTTAGGCGGTGGGATTATTACTGATTGATGATTGACAATCAAAAAGAAAAGTGTTTAAATACTTTTCAGGATGACTTAGAAACTTTGCCAAGTGAGAAGTTTTGGGTTTAACCCCGCGCTTGGCGGGGTTTTTTAATCCTAGTTCGTTCTTTGACAATCAGGAAGTGGTAGGAATTTTTTTGAGAATTTGATCCTGGTTCAGGATGAACGCTAGCGGTGCGCCTTAAGCATGCAAATCGAGCGGTCCCGACCTTGTGTCGGGACAGCGGTGGACGGGTGAGTAACACGTAGGAATCTACCCTTTGGTGGGGAATAGCCCTCCGAAAGGAGGGGTAATACCGCATAACTCTGCAAAGAAAAAGGGCTTAACTGCCCGCCGAAGGATGAGCCTGCGCCCTATCAGCTTGTTGGTGAGGTAATGGCTTACCAAGGCTTTGACGGGTAGCTGGACTGAGAGGTTGGTCAGCCACAATGCTACTGAGATACGGAGCATACATCTACGGATGGCAGCAACTGGGAATCATGCGCAATGGGCGAAAGCCTGACGCTGCGACACCGCGTGGAGGATGAAGGTTTTCGGATCGTAAACTCCTTTTTTCTAACTATCGTGGTTAGAAGAATAAACACCTGCAAACTACGTGCCAGAAGCCTCGGTAATACGTAGGGTGTAAGCGTTATCCGGATTTATTGGGCGTAAAGAGTTTCGTAGGCGTTTGATTAAGTTTTTGGTTAAAGCCCAAAGCTTAACTTTGGAAAAGCCAAAAAAACTAATTAAATAGAGAGTCTTAGGGGATGCTGGAACACTCAGTGTAGGGGTGAAATCCGTTGATATTGAGTGGAATACCAAGGGCGAAGGCGAGCATCTGGGGGACTTCTGACGCTGATGAACGAAAGCTAGGGGAGCAAAGCAGATTAGAGACCTGCGTAGTCCTAGCCGTAAACAATCCTCGCTAGATTTCTTCAACATTCGTTGAGGGAGTCGCAAGTTAACACGTTAAGCGAGGCGCCTGGGGAGTACGGCCGCAAGGCTAAAACTCAAAGGAATTGACGGGGACCCGCACAACCAGTGGAGCATGTGGTTTAATTCGATACGAAGCGAAAAACCTTACCTGGGCTTGAAATCCAAGCGTTCTATTTCCGGGAAACCGGAGAAATCCGTAAGGAGGCTTGGACAGCTGCTGCATGGCTATTTTTGACGATGGCCCTTCGAGAGGTAACTTTCGAAGCAAAACCGGCTCATAACGGTGAAACCCTCATTGATTTCGGGTAATCTTCGGATTACAATGAAACAAAAGGATAATACCGTGGGAAGCAAAGTCTATTTAAAATCAGCCGAAGACTTTTATATTTTAGGTCTTTGGTTGGCAGATGGGTATTGGTGGTCAAGTTCCTTCGGTCTTTCGTCTACTGATAAAAAGCTAATTAATAGATTCGGTTGCTATCTGAAGAAGATTGCTCCGGATCATCCCTTAAAAAGAAGGATTTACAAAATTGGCAAAAATCAGAAACGAAAGAAAGAAGCAGAGCATCTTTATATCAACAACAGGGCAATCACTAGATTTTTTCTACTTTATAAAAAGAAGAAAAATTTTTCTGTTCCATCACGTTTCCTTCTAGCTTATTTAGCAGGGAGGATTGACGGAGATGGAAGTATTGATCGAAAATATCGGTCAGGAATTAGGATTGCCTATGGTGACAAAAAAGATGCTGAACATGATGTTTTACTTTTCGGTAAGCAAAATGTTAGCTTATATTTTTATAAGTCTGCTGGAACTTGGGTGATTTATTTAAGAAAGAAATTTCGCGAAAAAATCATCAGTAAAATTGCCAAATATTCAATAAAACTTTGCCCCGTAGAGACTTTTTCCAAATAGGAAAGGATAGAAGTAAATGAACTTCTATAAAACGCCGGTCTCCCATAAAAATGGGATGATGGTATAGTCCGATCCTCTAAGAGATTAGAGTAATTATAAAAACTTTAACGGCACAAAAGAGGTCGTCAGCTCGTGCCGTGAGGTGTATTCTTAAGTGAAACAACGAGCGCAACCCCTATTTTATGTTAAATATTCATAAAAGACTGCCTGTTTTTTAAACAGGAGGAAGGAAGGGATGACGTCAAGTCAGCACGGCGCTTATGTCCAGGGCAACACACATCCTACAATGGCGAAAAACAATGGGCAGCCAAGCCGTAAGGTGGAGCTAATCCCTGAAATTTCGCCTCAGTTCAGATTGTGGGCTGAAATTCGCCCACATGAAGTTGGAATTGGTAGTAATCGCGGATCAGCAGGCCGCGGTGAATACGTTCTCGGGTCTTGTACAAATTAAATTGCGCCTTCCGGTTATAATTCCTAGCAGTAATGCTTAGTGAAACTAGCGCTAAAAGCGAAATAACATCCTTTGTTGGTAACAACAAAGTGAAGAGGGTTAAAGTAGCGGTTTTCAGCTTGAAACTAAAACGGCTTTTAGAAATGACGATCCTGCGTACAAATGGAGAAATTCTAGTTCTTAATTTTCTAAAAGTAAAGGGGTTCGAGATGAAAACAAAAAGGAATTATGATTACGAAGGGAGATCCGTTATTGACTTTAATTGTTTTAAAAAGAATAATTAAAGTAGGTTTTAGTGTGAACTAACACCGAATAGATAGCGGAAGTCTGCAGAGGTCATAGTAGGTTAATTTTTTAAACTGAAGGACCGAATCTATCCTACCAAAATATATGGCTGTTTATAAGATTTTCAGTCCTTGGTATCTTGTCGGTTTTACCGAAGGAGAAGGATGTTTTGCGATTATCATTACAAAACATAAAACCAAAAAAACTAAAAAAGATGCTTGTTTATGCTTTGAGATTGAATTAAGAGCTGATGATCGACCGATTTTAGAATTAATCCAAAAGAGATTGAACTGCGGTCGTATCGTGATGCTTAATTATCAAAGATATGGTTGGAAGCCTCATGTTAAATTTGTGGTTAAAAAACAACAAGATATCTTTTCCAAGGTGATTCCCTTTTTTAAGCAATATTCTTTAAAAGGGAAAAAAGCAAAAGATTTTGAACTTTTTTGTCAAGCCGCTCAGATTTTTCGTAAAAAAGAGCATTTGTCAGAAGAGGGGATAAATCGATTGTTAAAAATTAGGGAATTTATGAATAATCGCCGGCCAATATCAGGATAGAATTTCGCTAGGGTGCGGGAAAACCGCGCGCCCAGCGAGTAAGGATAAATTTTGAAGCAATTCATTTTTAATCCTAGAACACCGCCCGTCAAGTGAGCAGAGTCGTTAGCACCCGAAGCCTCGTTTTTTCGAGGTTAAGGTGAGATCGGTAATGAGCACTAAGTCGTCCTATCAGAGATAAGTGCGACCTAGTTGAGCAATTGACTAGAAAAATCCAACTATATCGGAGAAGCCCAAACGTAAAGTCGTGGGTAACGCCGAGGGAAGTTCCTTCATTGTACTCAGGATAAACGTAATTGTTTATGCCGAGCAACGCGAGGTAACCCCGTAGAGACTACACGTTGGCCCCTTTTTAGGGTGAAGACATAGTCCATGCCCCTAGTAATAGTGGGAATAACATGAACAAGGTATCCGTTCTGGAAGGAGCGGATGGATCACCTCCTTTCTGGAGTGATTTACGGTCTTGGTTTTAAACCAAGAAAAATAACACCCAAGTTTTTTAGTTGTTTCTTGTTAAAAAACACCATTCCTACCACTTCTTGGTTGTCAAATAAAAAAGCCCTCCTTTTTCGGAGGGTTTTTTGGTGGATTAATTTTATTTCTTAAGAATTCTTTCGGTAGGAGTATCTTTGTTGGGAGACTTTAATCACTTTTTCGTGGTTCTGATTTTTTGATTGAGGCAGGGGTAAGGTGTAGGCAAAAAAGGGTCTTGAGGTTAGATTATCAATGGCTAATTTAATGATAGTTTGAAAGTTGGAAAGACCGACCAAATCTTTTTGCACAAAAACCCCACCAAATTCCTTTTCCAAAATAAAACCATCTTCGGCTCCAACCAAAAAGGAAATGAGAGTGCCAGCATTGCCAAAAATTGCTTTTTGCACCGGCAGGTCAATTTGAGCCATATATTGGTTGGCCAAACAAAGATTCAGGCGATATTTTCTGGCTTCCGATAAAATTTTAACAAAAGAATTAGTGGCAAAATTTTGGAACTCATCAACATAAAGGTAAAAATCTTTTCTCTGGGCTTCGGGAATATTCACTCGGTTCATCGCCGCCAGCTGGATTTTACTAATAATCATCGCTCCCAACAAAGCCGCGTTGTCTTCACCTAAGCGTCCTTGTGATAAATTAATAATTAAAATCTTTCCTTCGTTCATAATTTTTTCCAAATCAATGGTCGATTTTGGTTGGCCGATAATTGCCCTAATAGAAGGAGAGGAAACGAATTGGCCGACCTTGTTTAAAATCGGGGAAATGGCTTCCTGTTGGAGTCTATCCGGCATCTTTTCAAACTCACTTTGCCAGAAGTTGTTCAAGACTGGGTCGTTTAATTTTTGGACCACTCGATGGCGAAAATCCCTATCAGTTAAGATTCTGGGAATATCAACTAAAGTGCTGCCTGGAGTTTGAGCCAAAGTTAAAAGAGTATTGCGCAGAATGTGTTCCAAACGGGGACCCCAGGAAAAGGAGTAAATTTTGTAAAAAATCGAAATAATACCGGAAGTAACCAATTCAGCTTGGGTGAGGTCATTAACTTCCAAAATGTTAATCGCAAAAGGATGCTCTTTATCGGACGGATCAAGGTAACAGACATCATTAATCCGGTGTGAGGGGATATAATCCAATAAAATTTCCGACAAATCACCATGAGGGTCAATGACCGCCAAACCGTGTTTTTTCTTCATGTCATCAATAGCCATATTAGCAATTAAAGTGGATTTACCGGTGCCAGTTTTCCCGATGACATACATATGGCGTCGTCGGTCAGCTTGTTTGATACCAAAAGTAATGACGCGGTTTTTGTATTCGGTCTTGGCGAAAAAGTTAATATCCTGTTTTTGTTCATCGTTTAGATTTAAAGAAACCGGTAGATTTTCCGGAGCTTCGGTTAAAACTTGTCTTCCCCAGGCAATATTGGGAATTTTCGTTTGGGCGCTGGGTAAATGCCACAAACTGGCTGTTTCCGAAATAGTCAGAATTTGAAATTTTGGTGTAAATTCTGCCGAACGTTGGTAAACGGCTTGTTTAAATTTATTCTTTTTTATAAGTGGCGCTTTTTGAAAAATAAAACCATTGCCGTCGCCCCGGGTAAAGATGGCAAAACCACCTGAAAGTGATTTTAAAAGATTTTGGTTGGAAGCCATAATTCTAACGCCTACTTTTAAACCCTCTTCTTGGATTTTCTGGCGGATAAGAGCTTCTCCTGGCAAAGGCCGGCGTTCAGTTTCACTGACTTTAATGCCAGCTTCCACGGTTTTTTGCGCTTGTCTTTGCCAGCCAGAAGACGCTTTTTGAATAACTAGTTGAACTAAAGTTTTATCATTTTCACTGCCCTTGGACATAACGGCCAAAAGACTGGCTAAAGGATCTGTTTCCTGAAAATCTTTAATGGTTTTTAAAGGATAATAGAAACTATTACTTAGAACCATTTGGCCAAAAGATAAACCTTCTTGAGGCCAAGAAGAAAGATAATCGGGGATTCGATTCAAGACTGACAAGGGGTAAGAAGCCAAAATTTGACTTTCGAAATAAGACAACATTGATTCATTAAGAACAACGCAGAAATGAATTTGCTGGCGTTCACAGACAATCTCCAGGGCTAAAGATTCTCCCTGACGGCCGCGAAGTTGATCAAAAAAAGAAGGCGAGGAGAGAATACGGGTGAAACCAGAGAATAAAGGAATGGCCGATTCCATGGCATATTCGTTTTCGCGCGGAACTTTAATTTCAAAAATAATCTTTTGTTCCATATTCCAACTTTATTATAGCAAATTTTAACTCTAAAAAAGGGATTAATTTCTAAGATAGATTAATTATCCTATAGCTTGACTTTGAAGAGATTTTATGATATGGTAAATCTTAGAAAAGTTGCTCATTAATGTGGTCAAAAAATATAATCTTTAAAAGAGGAAAGGAATAAAGCAATGAGTAAAGGGAAGAGTTTTTTAAAAGGCTTAGTAATGATTATTTTAGCAATCATTTTAATTTTAGTCCTTGTTGCTTGTTTCAAATTTGCCTCACTTCAATCTGGAAAACAAGTTGAAGCGATTGGAAAACAGATTAAAAATGGCGAGTTTGATAGGGCTTTAAGCGAAAGATTGATTTACTTGACTGGTTTCGAGAATGAGAGTGCTTATTTTTTACTTTCCAGTGTTGGTTTTAAATCAGAGGAAGAGCCTGGGTGGAAATTCCTGGTAAATGGTGAATCGATTGATGTCGGTTATTATAAAATAGATGGTTCAAAGATAATAATTACAGTCATTGGTCCATCGGGACAAGTCGTAGATCTTAAAGATATTACTAAACATGTGCGGAAAGGCGATCTGATTTATGCAGGATATATTGGTTCACCAACAGAAGAAGTAGCTATTTATGTTAAACATGGGGATGGATTTAATTTTTTTGTTAATCCAGTAAAAATTGAGGTTAATATTGAAGAACCAGTTAACCTTAAAAAATTAATTTAGGGGAGCAACTTTTTATAAAAGCAGGCGTCTGTCTTTAGACAATTTTGAGAATAAAATTCTTGAAATTATACAGCACCTGCTTTTTTCTTGCCTTAATTTATGTTAAAATAGCTTTGATTCGGGCGATTGGTTCAGCGGTAGAACGCTTCTCTGATAAAGAAGAGGTGCATGGTTCGACTCCATGATCGCCCACAATTCATATACTTTTTACGTTCATTTTTTAATAAAAATGCCATCATACAAAATT
>Ga0210016_1005729_pt1 | contig 10245 bp, 11 predicted proteins | sample CryGeyCG2014_300_FD_185454 | JGI IMG/M metagenome (GOLD analysis project Ga0210016, IMG submission 185454) | Groundwater microbial communities from aquifer - Crystal Geyser CG02_land_8/20/14_3.00 (SPAdes) (version 2) | ecosystem: Environmental > Aquatic > Deep subsurface > Groundwater | place...
AAAGTTTTAATACGGCAGGTATGTTTACCGTATTGCGATAAAGTTGCGGAAATGTCTGTCGCAGTCAGTTTCTCAGAGGCCGGGGTAACTCCTTCGGTCAAAGGGGTAAGCCGAAGCCCAAGAGAGTTGTAACGCCTAAAGACTGTAGACATTGTCTTGTTACTGGGAAGTGAGCGAGCTTGCCCGAACTTTTCCAGACATAGATAAGGCATTGCTCGTTTAAGCAAGTCTACCTGGACATAAGCAGCTGTTCTAGGAGAGATATCTCCATTTACTGTCATTGCCATATTTTATCCTCCTTGTTTTGCATTAGCTTCATCCCACGCAGACTCATAATCACCGGCAAAGGCGCCTCCAGTATTAACAGCTCCACGCCGAGTAGTTACAGTTGTAAGAGCTTGTTTTCGAGCTGCCTTAGCAGAAGTCAACGGAACAATATTATCAGGCGTGGTTTGAGAAGCTAAAGTTTGAAAGGTTAAGGGTATGTTATTCTCACGTTTGAAGTCCGAGATAAGGTCTATCACATCCGTCGCCGTACCCTTGGAATAAGTTTCCCTGAGAGACGACTGAAGATATTTCGGCTTAGATTCAATCCAAGCCAGAAGAGAACCATCATCACGATACTTCTCAAAATCATTATGACCTGGAACAAAAGTTCCATTTTCCAGTTCATAACCATTCCGAATCAAATCAAAATGGGCTTCCTCATCACTTTCCTCTGCTAATGCAATAGCTGGGGCAATTTGGGAAGTAAACTGGGTTGCCTGTTTAGTAAGTTGATTAGTAACTTCTGTCTTCCAATCAGCAATCTCCTTACGTAGCTTCGCCAGCTCCATACTTCGTTTAATTCCTTCCATCCTGGAAACCACATCAAAATCCCGCTCATATTCCTTTAATTGCTCCTTCTGTTCATCAGTAAGAGAGTCAACAAAGGCTTCAGCAGCAACAGAAGATGTTTGAGTTGGAATCTCAGGTTTCTTACTCTCTTCAAGTTGCAAAAGAAGCGCCGCACGTTCTGTTTCCCAAACCTCACGGTCATGTTTATGGATACCTTGAAGAGTCTTATATCGCTGTTCAAATTTCTCATCAGACTCACTAGGTTGCTGAAGAGAAGAATCAGGTGAAGTAGGCATTTCAGTAGGTATTTCAGTAGGTATTTCAGTAGGTATTGAAGCAGTTGCTGCCGGCGGTAAAGTTGCTTTTACAATAGGAGGTTCTGGAGTTACTGGAACTATTTCTCCATCTTTTACATTAGCCGGATCATCTGCTGTTGATAAGTTAGTTTGCTTCATGCCGCCAATTTTCTTGTTAGCTTCATCCCATGTATTACTATAAATATCTTCCTGTTCAGTCTCCAGCGCCTCTCTGTTATTAGATGCTTTATCCGCCATAAACCATTACTCCTTTTAGTGAAATAAAAAAGGCAACTGAAAAACTTAATTTCTCTGAGTTGCCTTTAATCTTATATCCTTCTCAAGATTTAGACGTGAATGTGACTAACTCCATCAGCTAAAGCAGGCGGCTTCTATGGCTCAAGGCCAAGACCATGTAGCCCCAGGAAGGACAATACAATACATACGAGGTTGTTAAATGTCAAGAACTATTTAACAGAAACTATGGCAATTGATGCTCCCACCGTGAACCCGTGTAAGCCAAATTCAAACCATCATACCATTCTCCTTTTTTAATAAAGGTTGAAGTTGCTTTTTTAATCCTTCCAGCATCTTCAGAAGTTCAATTACATCATTCCTTCGAAGAATCACATGATTAACTAAACCGGAAGTTCCCTCCTGTTTAGTAATCGTTCTGATGTAGGTTAAATTGTCCATAACAAACTATTGCGAATATGTCAACATTTTTTCATGGAGAGGGAGAGGGAGAGGGAGAAGAAGAGGGCAACCCATACAAAATAAACTCTCTAAGTGTATTATACGCTTTAATTTCTCCCTGATTACGTCTTACCCCATCTATGTCAGCAGTATCATTATCAAGACGGAGTTCAGCAATTAGAACATCGAGAAGCTGAATGAGATTTCGTATAGAATTGTCAAACTGAGAACAGTAAAGATTTAAAATTAACTTAGCTTTAGGCTGATCGGACATATCTCCCCCTACCTAACTTTCTTAACAATTTTTGGAGTTACCTTTTCCTTTGTTGCCGCTCCATGTTCCGCCATTTTATGTTTAAGGGCTATTTCGTGAGCCGTTTTTGCCATCTTTGTTCCCAATTCCATCTGATGGGATTCCTTCTGATGCTGCATATCAAGAGCGTGTTGATCCTCTGCGTGTCTTATTTGAGCTTCTTTACCTGCTCTTTCTGTTTGTTGTAAAGCAATCTCCTCTTCAATAAGACGAGAATCAGTAGTCCCGGCGCCTTCAATAGGCGTTTGAGCCTTAATAATAGTTTCTACGTTTTTGTCCTTTGCTTTGGATAACTGAGCCATAGTTTGAGCTCGTTTATATCCAACTTCAGCTTTTTGCATCTCAATTGCTAACTGCATTTGTATAGATTGTTCTCTTGCTTGCCTGATTTTAGCCACCTCTTCCTCGGGCAATAAGATCATAGAAATATCATGACTCTTAAATACCTCCTGTAAGAACTCCCTACGAGGAATATAATCCCAGTCTTCCGGTTGCAAAACGGATTTAAGTTGAGCAAGCGCCTGCATACGAATCTCTTTCATTACCAGGCTGGATACACCACGAGCTTTAACGTTAAAATCACCCTTAATGTCAGTACGAGGATTAAACTCCATATTCCAAGCATAAATATCACCAATAATCTTCTCAGTAAAAGCATCAAAATTTTTGACAACATCTTTAATAGACATAGCAACTGTATTCATACGTCCAGAGGCAGCCTGAGCAGTTTCGTTATGAACCATTTGCCCAATCATCCAGGTAGGAAGAGTAGTTTCCTCATCGCCAAACTGTTTGAAAGCTTCTATAATGGATAAGAGTTCTGTAATATGAGAATCAATGCCATAAACACGAAGAGCGGGATACTGAGCATCAATTCCCCTACCCTCTCGAAACCAGAGTTTACGAGGGTAAAAAGAAGTAAAGTCAGTGCCTGGAGTTAGAAGAGATCTATTAACTTCTACTTGTGGACCCGCAGCACAACTGGCGTTGTCAAGCACCATACGAGCAGCTCCAGCAATTGCGAGTTGAGAATGACGCATAACACGAGCAAGACTTTCACCAAAAATACTGGTTTCATCTTTCTCATAGTAGAAGATCTTATATTGATCAAGCGCAGTTGAAAAAAGAACGGCTTTAATTGGCTTATAACCAAGCAGCCAGATATTTGCAGCATACTCAAGGGTTACATCAGGAACGTCAAGACCACAAGCTTCAAGATCGTTCCCATCTACATATCCCCAGAATTCTAAAACTTCATATTTTTTACCCAATTGACGGTTTGTAGAACGGCTGCGATCGTCGTTGGAACCGGAAGTAGTAGTAGTAGAACCAACCACACCACTTCCCGCCTCAATTTCGATAACTTGAAGATCTACTTCCCAATTTAGAGGAGTATAATTACCATCGGGATGTTCAGTAAGAAAAGTCTCAATCATATCAGGATAGAAATCAGTTCGTTTCATGAGTTGTCTCAGGTCATGCTTATTCATAATATGACGTTCAAACGAACCGGTCATCTTGTCTATATCAACTACAGTCATATCAGGATACCAGTCCCAAATACGAATAAACTGAAGATCAGGGATCTCTTCTACGTTTACTTGTTCCTCATAGTCTCCATTTGTAGTAGGTTCCCAACGTCTCTTAGTACGATTAACAATCATAGGGCCTTTCATTATCCCTGTCCCATACATAAGTCCAGACCTCAAAACCTTTTTAGTTTCCTCAGAATATTTCATTTCAGTAAGTTGATCATGAATTACAGTAGACATCTTCTCACAAGTAGCTTTAGCAAATTTCTTAATTGCAAGTTGGAGATCATCAGCGGTAGGAAAAATAGGTTGAGGTGGTTTTAAACCATCCGCAGGATAGCCATCCGCAGGATTTTGAGATAACTCAACAAGAGAATAAGCAATCTTCTTAACAATTTCTTTAGATATACGAGGTTCAGGAGTCGGTTCAATTTCCCAATTTTTATCCTGGGCAGGGAAAAGCATTTCATGAAGACGGGAAAGGACAATATTAACTTTTGATCTGGTAATTTTGGGGTAAACTTTAGATGCATTAGCTTCAAGTTTTACGTCGGGATCATAGAGTCCTTTATATTGACGTAATGATTCCAACCATTCTAATTCTTTGGGTCTTCTGTAGGCTTTGTTTACTGAAAACTGATTCTGTAACCTGAGCCCGAATGACTGCATAGCATCAGAGTTTCTTTCTTTCTTAGCAAATGTTTCTTGTATTACATCCATCATAGCACTAAGAGGTTTTACGTCTGCAAGACATTGAGGTTTTACGTCTGCAAGACACAGTCTTACTTCTAATATCCCACCTCATAACTTGCCGGACGATACTCTCTTTGTTTTAGTTTAGCAAGAAAATTTTTACGTTCCCTATCTAAATTCTCATTCTCGGTTGCATACATACAGAGATATTCTAGACCATCCGCGCAATGGCTGGCAAAATTCTTAACAGGCATAGGTTTATATTCTTCCCCGTTGCCTTTAGGGTCTTTATCGTAATGATAAGCTCCATTCATAGCCTTACGTAAAAAGTGGCAGTTAGGGGAAAGAACAAACCCAGGCTCACCAGCATACATCTTATTTAGAAAGAATTCTACAGCGCCAATCCGAGGTATAACAGCATTTGTAGAAGCGGGAATAATGTTGGTCAGGCCAATTTCAGGACTGTGGAGAATATCGAAGCAGGTTGATTCATCTGTAGGAACACGAGAGATGCCGGAAGGATCCCCGTATCCCATTATATTCATCCCAAAGTATTTCTGTCTTAAAAGAGGAAAGAGCTGGTTTTTACAGAATTGAAGAAGTCCCATTCCGTCTGAAACTAATTCGTCAAGAATACGAAGCTGACCTAAGGGAGTAATCTGACCAAGAATAATACTTGGTGATAACCCGAAGTCCACCCCCACCAACACATTAACCCCCTTCATAGGCTCCAAAGGATGTGGAGCGACATGAATATTGTCACGAAACGAAACAAAAACAGGTTTTCCACTTACAACATAACCATACTGGCCGTGGACATAAACCCTAATGAACATATCGTCCTTACCTTTAATGAGATTCGAGTAATAATTTTTAGGAAGATGTTTAGTATTCTCAGCATGAATGGAGAGGCCGGAAGGTTGTTTAAACATTTTAAAATTATCCGGACGTATTATTTCAGCTTTCTTATATAGAGTCGAATCCTCTTCAGGTGGATTCGTATCCATAATTATCCCATGCCAATATTCTCCAACGTCATCTTTCTTAGGATAACGACCTATACGTCCATCCATAGCATCAATAATTCCCCAAGGAATTTCCCTTACTTCATTAAAATAGGCGCCGGTAAACTCAAAAGAAAGAAGATTAGAAACATGATCTTCCCGATCTAAAGCACGATAACAAATCTCTAATTGTACTCCTGGGAATTTTGTTATGTAATAATTATGGTCGGTTACGTGATAGCTGCCGAATATTTTAGGAGGGTACCATTCATGAAAAGTGCGGATAGTAGTGTCCTTGAGCTGACCATAGTGGTTTCGAATCACTGCCCATCGGGATCTCCTAATTCCATCTCTACTTGGAACTTGTTCGTGAGCCCTACGTATTATCTCCATGACACAGCCTGAGGTTTTCCCCGAATTTCCAGTAATAAATATTTTTCCATTACGACGGGCAATGAAAAAACCTGTTTCTGTTTTGAAACAATACTTAAAGCCGTTACCGGATTTTATATAAGTAACAGAATCGAAATCTTGATAGAGAGCAGCTTTCTTACTTCTTAGACTTATATTTATACGATATCTGACTTTGCGAATTCCATCTTTCCTATCCCGAATAGATATATTTGAAACAATACCCTGTGTCACAAGACAATATTGGATAAAATCAGCATCTTCTTTTTCTATTGTTGAATACTGAAAAATGTTGCCGGCAGCAAAACAAGAATGAAAATCCCAATATTTCAATTCATCAAGAATTATCTTCCTTTGATCATTACTGGTCTGCCAAAACGTCTTATCAAACTTCTTAGTTTTCAATGGAGCCTTAAAATAATAATAATTCTTTCCATTCTCATATTCTGTCTTCTTAAAAGGAATATGACTTTCATTTAACAACTTTTCTATTCTTAATTTTTTGCGTTCCTTTTTAAAACCCATACTACATGTATTACAAGTTTCCCCCACAATTTCCTTATGTTTATGAAACGAACCTTCAGCAATCACAGCAACAGTCAAGCGTAATGCACTTTCTTCCAAATCAATCCTGCTCAAATCCGAAACAAAAAATAGATTAGGAATTTCATCCTCTAAATATTTACTCCAATGACTCCGAGCAGCCTCATGAGCCAAACACGTATACAGTTTTCCGTCTATATCTCGCCAAAGCATTTTATGATCTGACGAAAGCATCATATCGAAATGAACACCTTTAAAGTTATAAAAATATTCACAAGGTAAGACAATATAATCAGAAGGAGACAAAAAATCTATATTACTATCCTGTGGATGATACTGAGCAACCATATCTCCTTTAACGTATTCATCCATTCGTTTCCAGCCGGACGGAGTTAAGTATTCGGAATCATTAGACAAACAGCCAAACGGGCCCATAATACACCTCTGACGGGTATTATCCAGGGCAAACCTCTTTACAGTTGGAACATCAGAATAATCATATAAGACCTGATATGGTTTAGATTCTGAGGTAATCAATCGGCATCAGACTCCTTCAAGATTTTCTCTTCAGTTTCTTTCCCAGTTCTTTCTTAAGTTGTCCACAGAACTGAGCAAGCTATCCTCTTGATCTTGTAAGCCGTCCTTTCGACGTGGATGTGTCACCTGATAATAGAGTTTGAACAGATTTTTATTCCCTGGCGTCTCAGAAAGAGAATACCTTAACCCTTCCTTGCCAAGAAAGACAGCAGAAGGAATTCCAGGAAGAGGAGATAACTGCATTTTCTGACCGGAATCAATAATCTGGAACACTCTAGGGTCTAAAAGTTTATTTCCATCAACAAGCTTACCCAAAATAAATAGTCCATTTGAAACAACCACAGTAATTGCACCGCCTTCAGCACTTTCTTCTTTGCTCATAATTTACCTCCTTAAATATTTTAAGACTAGGGATAGCCATCCGCAGGATAGGGACTCAGTCTTTAGGCTTTGCCTTAGAAATTCCTTCCATAAGAGAGGGGTAGTTCACATCGTATATTATATCAACCAACGTCCCCCCGCACCATTGGCAATATAGGGTGTTTAGTGTGGAAATGCCACACCAACCACCACGATAATAGCATAACGCCCGTGATCGGTTCTTGTTTTCAAAATTGACCCATTCCTCATCTGTCATGTCCGGACTTCCTTTTAGTTTTCTCAAGTTCTATTCTGCCATCCTGATTATATCACAATGGATAAGATTCGTCTGATTACTTACCCATGTCCTGAGTCCATCCGCTCTTCTGCTCTCAAACTCCAGTTTCCTGTTCATATGAAACTCAGCCGTCATGTAGTCTATACGGGAAAGAATAGTAGAGGAATAGAGTGCGTCATATTCACCGCCCTCAATATCTATCTTTAGCAATCTCAGACGTTTGATATGATATAAATCAAAAACAGAATCAAGAGAAATTATATTGACTTCTTCCTGATAGTGATCTAAAGGAACAAAAGTACAGAAAGCGGTTGAACCTCCAGAAAACTCTTTAGAGATATTAAGAATAGCTTTTTGCTGTTCCTTTTTACCTACTCCAATATTATGGGCCAAGATATTTGAACAGCCATTTAGTTCGATATTGTGCAACATCTGAGAGTAAGTTTTAGAAACAGGTTCAAGAGCGATAATACGAGTTAAGGGGAAAAGTCTGGACAACATAATCGAGAACATTCCCTCGCAAGCGCCTAGATCAAGGATTACATCACCAGGACCAAACTCAATAGCTTTCTCCAATATTTTATAGTTATCGGAAAATATTTCAGAAATCAGAGCTGGGGCGGTAGGAGTAGAACCAAAACAAAACTTTTGACCCCAGGACTCATGAATGATAAGGGGTTGTGAGCCATCCGCAGGATTTACCATTCCCTTACTTTCCTATTTTAGTAACTGTTCCGGAGGTTGGTTTTTATCTTCTCTTTCCCCAATCTCATTTCTACTAGTTAGGCCTGGATTTATTGCTTTCTGTATTTGCCCCATATCTATCGTCTTATCCATTTCAGAACTTAGATACTTTTTCTCATCTTCCAATCCCTTTAATACCACAAAGAAGCTCCTTTGGTCAGGTTGATTTAAATCTTCACCTTTTCTAACCTTGGCAGCCATTAAACTTGCCTCAATTTTCATTAACTCCTTTACCATAAACACAAACTGTTTATCATCATCCTCTACTAAGGCTTTTAATCTCTTTCGACCATGTACATGCCTATATATCCACCTCATATCTTGAAGCATCTGATAAGCGGATTTAAAATCTGAAGTATCTTCTATATCTGAATCAGTAGGGACAAATGCTTTTAGATCATCTGCAGGATAAGCATTTGTAGAATCGATAGTCTCAGCTATCTTTTCACCTGTATCTATCCCTATTATACGTTTTCCTACTTTAGCTAACCGGTCAGATAGAGCAGCTATTTTGAGTCTTTGAGATTTGTGTATCTGTTCAAGTCTTACTTTCTCAAGTTTAGCAGCACGTTTAGCTTTCTGTTTTAAGTCTAAAATCTCATGTTGGGTTAGTTTCTTGCCGGTCTTAAGATTAAAGTTGGAAGTAAATGGTGAATCCTTAGTTTTAGGACCACCGGAACGAGGTTTGGGCATGATCTTCTCCTATGATTTGCCTGTTCTTGCCCTAGAGTTCTCTCTACCGTTGACTTAAAGAGGGATATAACCACAGCCGTCGCACTGCAAAAGGTTTTAAGCCGTCCGCAAGACAATGAGGCCATACCAGTCGGGATCTTCGCTCCACAACAATGTTCCACAGCAATGCGGACAGTCATCGCCATCCCGGTAATCGGCAAAGATGTTTTCTACGTATTTTTTGGTAGCTACTACAATACCTCTTTTTTCCGATAACGTCTCTTTTGTTTCTGATCAAGATCGACGCTTGCTAAAGGCGATTTTTCCTTATTTACATCCCGCCCACAAATAAGACATTTCCAGCGTTCGGGATAATAACTATATGGCGGTTCGTAGATTATTATGCCGCCACAGACAGGGCATTTCACAACGTCAATCCTTTCGATTTCCAAAATCGCAATGTTCCCAACCGCGCAAGCACAAACTTTTCTTTATCACTCAGTTTATATTTATTCATGATCTTACCTTCTCTCATCTTATTACATTTTCTGCGTTCGTCTACAACAATAATCCCTGCTCGTTCAGGGATTTCGGATATATTCGGTAACAAACTTTCTGGAATTGCAAAATAGAGTTTTCTAAGAAATTTGGAATTGTGCTTATGAACCTTTCGTTTGTCTCGGCAGAGGTCAGGTTTTGAAACCTTAATTTCGATCTCATAAGCGTATCCATGCTTCGTAACAAGGAGCAAATCACATTCATGGATACCAAATCCCCAGCTTACATTAGGTATGATCAGGTTTACCCTGGGATTGAAATATCGTACTACAGCGGCCTCGATTTCACTTGTAGTCACTTTCTTTCCTTTTCACTACAGACTTTGTCGGATCCGGGATTAGTTCTTCCATCTCTTCAACAATTACTGCTTCTTTTACTCCCTTCCTTCTGCAGATCCGAGCAAACTCATCCTCTCTCCCCTCTAACCTACTATACAACCATGCGCCTGCTATGTACTTCTGCCTAGGTGTCTTGTTAAGATCCTGATTGGCTGGATGAACATAGACGATAAGCGGAGGTAGTCTCATTTTTCCCCTCTACCACAAGCTTAAGGTCTTGTCAACCCTTTTCTTCTAAACTACCCCCCCTTACAAAAGAGGTCTCCGAAAACTATTTATCGTACTAATTACGATACCTTATATCGTACCTTATATCGTACCTTATATCGTACCTTATATTGTACCTTATATCGTACTAATTGTTATACGAATATCTATTTGTACTATATAGACGGCATTCACAGAGAACTATA
>Ga0210016_1005730_pt1 | contig 10245 bp, 11 predicted proteins | sample CryGeyCG2014_300_FD_185454 | JGI IMG/M metagenome (GOLD analysis project Ga0210016, IMG submission 185454) | Groundwater microbial communities from aquifer - Crystal Geyser CG02_land_8/20/14_3.00 (SPAdes) (version 2) | ecosystem: Environmental > Aquatic > Deep subsurface > Groundwater | place...
CCGGGCCGTTTACGACAACGCGGTGCGGATCGCACATCGTAATGTCAGCGCCCATCTGCATAAGATTATCAACGTAAAGCAGGCGGCGGTCATAAATCGTTTCGTGGATTAGAGATGAGCCGGCGGCTTGCGTCATAAGGACTGTGTAGGGCGGCTGGAGATCAGTCGGGAAGCCGGGGTATTCGTGGGTTTTAATGCTGTAAGATTTTATTTTTTTGGCTTCCTTAATTTTTAAGAAATTTTTGCCGGCTTCAAAGGGCACGCCGATTTTATTAAAAACAGAAAGAAGCGCTTGCACATGTTCGGGTTCGCAATTAGCAATAGTGATATTGGATTTAGTGGCGGCGGCCATAATGGCAAAAGAGCCGGTTTCAATGCGGTCCGGGATTATTTTAAAATCACCGGCGCTGATTTCCTCCACTCCTTCTATAGTGATAGTCGGCGTGCCCGTGCCTTTAATTTTTGCCCCCTGCCCGTTTAAATAATCGGCCAGCGCTTTAATTTCCGGCTCCATAGCGCAGTTTTTTAAGATCGTCGTGCCTTGCGCCAAAACCGCAGTCATCATCATGGCTTCGGTAGCGGTAACGCTTATGATAGGAAAAAAATAATCGCAACCTTTAAGTTTTTTTGCTTTTAGGCGGTAATAATTGTCGCTTACTTCAATCTCGGCCCCTAAACATTTGAATCCTTCCAAAAATAAATCAATCGGCCGGCCGCCGGCGCCGATAACGCAGCCGCCGGGATGGGGAAACTTTATTTCGCCGAATCTGGCCAGAATCGGGCCGACAAACATTATTGAGGCCCTGAATTTATTAGCAAATTCCGGATTAAGTTCAAGTTTACTTATATTGGCCGTAGAAATTTCTAGATAATCTTCTTTTCGGTTTACTTCCGCCCCAAGATCATCAAGGAGATGTAGAGCTTTATCTATGTCTTCAATCTTGGGCAGGTTAGAGATAGAGATTTTTTCCCTGGAAAGAATGGCGGCCGGGATAATCTTTAAAGCCGCATTTTTAGCTCCTTTTACCTCTATGGCTCCAGCTAATTTTTTGCCCCCTTCAATTATGAATTTTGACATATTTAAAAATAAAATAATGTCCGCCAAAGGCGGATCAGCCTTTGGCTGAAATAATGAATAATGAAAAATTATGTTTATATTATAGCTTATATTTAGAATAATTTCAATAATTTCAAATTGTTGCTAATTTCTGAAAGAAGTGATAAAATTAAACAAGAGATAAAATATATATTTTCCGCCTGCCTTTAAGATCAGGCAAAGCGGACAAAACTAATAAATTAAAGGAAAATTTATGTGGAATTGGCTAAAAAATCTTTTCGGGAGTAAGAAACAAGAGGGGGAGACTCCAGTAGATACAGCCGGTCAGCCGATGCCGCCGGCGCCTGAAGAAGCCGGGGGAGAGGAGGATTCTTCCGGAGAAAAAAATTAAAAACACTAAAAACAACTAGTCTTTTTAGGGAGACTGGTTGTTTTGTTTATCTAGTACTATGCTTATAGACACTCATGCCCACGTTAATTTCAGCGCCTTCAATAAAGATGCTGATGAGGTAATTCGCCATTCGTTATCTAGCGATGTCTGGATGATTTTAGTCGGGTCGGAATATAAAACCTCAAAAAAGGGGCTGGATTATGCTAATAAATACGAAAAGGGAGTTTACGCGGCTGTCGGCCTTCACCCGGTTCATTTGGAGGATATAGACGTGAAAAATAACGATGAGAACGGCGATTACAGCTTCAGGGCTAAAGCCGAAGAATTTAACTATGACAATTATGAAAAATTAGCTAAATTTGAAAAAGTGGTGGCGATTGGGGAAATCGGGCTGGATTATTATCATATAAATTCAGCCGGCGATGTTTCCGCCATAAAGGAAAAGCAGAAAGAAATTTTTGAGCAGCAGCTGTTGCTGGCCCGTCGCCTTAATTTACCGGCTATTATCCATTGCCGGCAGGCGCATGATGATATGTTTTCTGTTTTATCTGATTTTAAAAGGAAGCATAAAGAGATGATTCCGGTTGGCCGGCCCTGGGGAGTAATGCATTGTTTTTCCGGAGACGAAGACTTGGCTTGGAAATATTTTTCCCTTGGCTTAATTATTTCTTTCACCGGCTTAATAACTTTTAGCAAGCGCTGGGATGACTTAATTAGGAAAATGCCGCCGGAGAAATTTATGATAGAGACCGACTGCCCCTATATGACCCCGGAGCCCTACCGCGGGAAACGCAATGAGCCGCTTTTAGTTAAGTACGTAGCGGGCCGGATTGGGGAGATAAGAAATATAAGTTCGGAGCGGGTAGGGGAAATCACGACAAAAAATGCCAAGGAATTCTTTAATATCTAATCAAAACCATAAATTACAAAATTATATCGCAAATTGCAAATCTGTTTTATTACAAATTCACAAATTATTTCACGAATTCACAAATACTATTTTAAACCTTTTTACTATATTCATATATTTGTGAATTTGTGATGGATTTGTAATTTGTAATTAATTGTGGATATCTGGCATTGACTTTAGAATATTTATTTGTTAAGATAAGATTGATTTCAGAAGAAATCATATAAATTAAAAAACGGTTTTTCGTTTCTATATTATGCCCCTTAGTTAGGATTGCGTCCGGGATAATCAGGGGGTTAGTTTTTGTTTTTAAGAAAAAAAATATTTTTTTGTGGCTGAGTAGAAAAGATATTCATGGATTTAGACCCCTTTCAATCCTTTAATGCGAATTCTGCCTACGGACTTAATCCTTCCTGCTATAATGCGAATGCCGCAAATACCCTAAGAATTCGTAGCATTCGCATAATTTTATAAACATTTAAAAATCACTAAAGCATTTGCATTAATGGTTCATAAGAAGGTTTAAAAACAAAAAAACGTGTTGAACAAATATGAAAGAAGATTTTTTAGACAAGCATAAAAACGTAAAGCAATTATCTTGGGCTTTAGCTATTTACAGCAGTACCTCTATTTTTGCCCCTCTTTTAATTATCGGCGGGGTTGGCTGGTGGCTGGACAGGGTCTTTGGCACTCGTCCCTGGCTTTTGGCCATAAGTATCTTTATAGCTTTTATTATTACCAATGTTTTACTTTTCAGAAAAGTGGTTGCTTTAAATAAATGGATTAGCCGCCAAAAAGAATTAAGGAAAAAAAATGAAGCAGGCGGAATAACAAAGGCAAAGGAGGAAAATAGCAAAAATATTTTTTAGTTAAATGTATGGAATTAAGCGTAAAACTGGCACCGGACATTTTATTTTTTATTGGCAGTTTTCCCGTGACCAATACTTTTTTTTGGTCCTTATTTATCAGTTTATTTTTGATTATTTTTACCTTATTTGTCCGGACCAGATTAAAATTGATACCAGGAGGATTGCAGAACATTGTTGAGCTTCTTTTAGAAAGTGGGTATTCCTTCGTTAAATCCATTATTGGCACGGAGAAGAAAACGCAGCGGATTTTCCCCTTGGTTTTTACTATGTTCGTCTTTATTTTGACGGCTAATTTAGCTGCTTATATTCCCGGACAGTCAGCCATAACCTTAGCCAGGCAGGAAGGGCCAGTTTCGCTTTTTCGGGCTATTATGTCTGATTATAGTATGGTTTTTGTTATGACCCTCATTACTTTTTTAACTACCCAAATTGTGGCCATAATAGTTCACGGTCCGTTTCGTTATTTAGGGAAATTTATTAATTTTAAAAATCCGTTGCAGTTTTTTTTGGGGTTAATGGATTTAATCGGCGAGCTGGCTAAAGTTATTTCTTTGTCTTTCCGTTTATTCGGCAATATTTTTGCCGGCGAGGTCTTGGGGGTAGTAATGTTATTTTTAGCGCCGTTTTTTATCCCCTTGCCTTTTATGTTTTTAGGGTTATTAACGGCCATGGTCCAGGCTTTTGTTTTTGCGGTTTTAACCCTGGTATTTATAACCATGGCTTCGGAAATTGAGGAAGATGAATTAACCGAAAGCGCCTCAATCTAATGAGATTAAATAATATCAGCCAGAGGCTTGAGCCCGAGGCTCATCCGCCTCTGGAGGAGATCCGCCCCTGGCGGAAAATAATAAATTAAATTTTATGGATGCAGAAACATTTAAATTCTTAGGCGCCGGCATCGCTATGGGCATGGGAGCGATCGGTCCCGGCATTGGTGAAGGTATTGTGGCTGGCCGAGCCCTAGAGGCGATCGGCCGCAACCCGGAAGCGGCTGATAAAATCACGCCTCTGATGTTCGTGACCATGGCGATTTGCGAATCTACCGGCATTTATGCCCTGGTAATCTCTCTGATTATCCTTTTTGGTTAGAAAATAGAGTCCGCCAGACTGTCAAAATACTTAAATAATATTTCTACCCTGCTTTAGCAGGATTTAAAAGTCGGTATTTAAAATCTTGTTTTTTAAAACTGACTAAAGTCAGGTAGAATTTATCTTTTAGACAGTCTGATGCCTTTATTTTTTAACATTGTTTATTTGTTTTGCTTATATGGAGTTATTTAACGCTTTGGGCCTAAATATTAAAATTTTAATTGCTCAATTAATAAATTTTGCGGTTTTAGTTCTTATTTTATGGAAATTTGGCTATAAGCCGATTTTAAAATTTCTTAATGATAGGAAAGATAAGATTGAGCGGGGTGTTCTAGACGCTGAAAAAGCAACGGCTAGGCTTGAGGAAATTTCAGACAAAGAAAAAGAAATTATAAAGAAAGCTAAGAAGGAGGCCCTAATTATTTTAGAAAAAGCCAAGAAACAGGGTGATGAGAACCGCAAGGAAATTATAGATGAAGCTAAAGAAGAAATTGGCCAGCTTATTAATCAGGAAAAAGCTGAAATTCAAATTGAAAAAAGGGAAACTCTAAAGGAAATAAAAAGAGAAGTGGCGGATTTAGTTATTCGGGCGGTTGAGAGAATTATTAGAGAAAAAATTGATAATAAAAAAGATAAAGATTTGATAAAAAAAATAGTAAAGGATTTAAAATAATATTATGAGAGCGACGCCGAAACAATATGCTTTAAGTTTGTTTGAATCCCTTAAAGATGCTGACGAGAGCCAGGTTAAGAATGTAGTAAGGGAGTTTGCTAAAATTTTGATTAAAAATAATGAGGTAGCTAAAGTAGAAAGGATTGTTAGACATTTTATTGATTTTTGGAATAAGGGCAAAGGGATTATTGAAGCGGAAATAATAAGCGCCAGAGAATTAGAAGAAGAAATTATAAAATTATTGCGTTATTACGTTGTCAAATTGGCGAAGAATAAGAATATCAAGATAAGCAGGAAAATTGACAAGGATATTTTAGGAGGAGTGATTGTTAAATATGACGACAAAATTTTAGACCTAAGTTTGAAAACTAAATTAGAAGAGTTAAGGCAAGTACTAAAAAGATAAGAATATTATTTATTATTATAGGACTTACGCACTTGGTCATTTTTAAGTTTTTTTCTGGCTTTTTGGCTAAAATAAGATAATAAATTTGGCTAATAATAAAGGGTGTAATAAGCACTTTTCGTCATTTTATACTCAAGTGCGTAAGTCCTATATTAGATAAAAATATGAACCCCGTTAGAAATTAATGAAATTTTTAACGGGGAAGAAGTATTTAAAATAAATTAAAATATTATATGGAAAAAGAAAACAAGAAAATTTCTAACCCCGTTAGAGATAAATCTCTAAGCGGGGCTAACGGGGTGAATAAGACAAAAGATTTTATTGTTGAACAACTAAAAGAGCAAATCGCCGGCTTTAAAGCCAGAACCCGCCAGCAGACTTTTGGCCGGGTGATTGAAGTCGGTGATGGGATCGCCCGGATGTCCGGCTTAGCCGAAGCGATGATGTCAGAAATGCTTGAATTTACTATTACGGACTCACGCGGACAAAACGCGGACTCACGCGGAAAGACTTTCGGCGTGGTCTTAAATTTAGAAGAAGACAGCGTCGGCGCTATTATTTTAGGCGACGCTTCTTCAATCAAGGAGGGCGACGAGGTAATCGCTTTAAAGAGGATTTTGGAAGTTCCGGTCGGGGATGAACTGGTCGGCCGGGTAGTTAATCCTTTAGGGAAGGCTTTGGACGGAAAAGGGGATTTAAAAACTAAAAAGTCCTATCCGATTGAAAAAATCGCTCCCGGAGTAATCGCCCGCGAGTCGGTTAACCAACCGGTCCAGACCGGGATTAAAGCCATTGACGCGATGATTCCAATCGGGCGGGGCCAGAGGGAACTGATAATCGGCGACCGCCAGATCGGTAAAACCGCGATTGCCATTGACGCGATTATTAACCAGAAAGGCCAGCGCATGAAATGCATTTACGTGGCAATCGGTCAGAAAGAGTCAAAAATCGCTTCTATCGTAGCGCGGCTTGATAAATTCGGAGCCATGAAATACACCACGGTCGTTATGGCCGGCGCTTCTGATCCGGCGTCGCTTCTTTATATCGCCCCCTATGCCGGCTGCGCTATGGCCGAATATTTTCTTGATAAAGGCGAAGACGTTTTGATAATTTATGATGATTTGTCTAAGCATGCCGTGTCTTACCGCGAAGTTTCTTTGCTTTTGCGCCGGCCGCCCGGACGGGAAGCTTTTCCGGGAGACGTTTTTTATCTCCATTCCCGTTTATTGGAAAGAGCCTGCAAATTAAATAAAGACTATGGCGGCGGTTCCATTACGGCTCTACCTTTAATTGAAACCCAAGCCGGAGACGTTTCCGCTTATATTCCGACTAATGTCATTTCCATAACCGACGGCCAGATTTACCTGGAATCAGACCTTTTCTATAAAGGCAACCGTCCGGCTATAAATGCGGGTCTGTCCGTTTCTCGTGTCGGCAGCAAGGCGCAAATCAAAGCTATGAAAAAAGTTGCCGGCCGGATGCGGTTAGAAGCGGCCCAGTTCAGGGAGCTTGAAGCTTTCGCCCAGTTCGGCTCTGATTTAGACAAAGAAACAAGGGAAAAATTGGAAAGGGGCCGGCGCCTGATTGAAGTTTTAAAGCAGGATCAGTACGTGCCGATGCCGGTAGGCCAGCAGGTAATTATTTTCCTTGCTTTGATTTCCGGATTTTTAGATAATGTGCCGGTAGAAAAGATAAGGGATTTTGAAGCCGGCCTTTTGGATTATGTTCAGGACGTAAATTCCGATTTAATAAAAGAAATAGAGAAAACCGGGGAGTTAACCGAAGCGGAAGAGAAAAAGTTACAAAAAATTATTAAAGATTATAAAGATACAGTTGATTATCTTATAAAAGAAGAAGAGAAGAAGTTGTAAAAATAACCAATAACCAAATTCCAATAATCAAACAACAAATAATAACCAACAACCAATTGACTAAAGTGTTTGGTTATTGAAGTTTAATTATTGACTATTGTTTGGAATTTGATTATTAGTTATTGATTATTATCGCTTTATGGCTAAGACAAAAGAAATCCAAAGAAGAATAAAATCCATAGGCAACACCAAAAAGATAACCCGGGCTATGGAAATGGTGGCGGCGTCGAAGATGAAAAAGGCGGTGGAATCAGTCCTGCGCACCCGGACTTATGCTAATTTGAGCTGGACCACGATTTTAAATCTTTCGGCCGCGGTTGACTCCGGAAAGAATCTTCACCCCCTGCTGTCCAGCCGGAAAGAAATAAAAAAAGTGGGTATTGTTTTATTTACTTCAAACCGCGGTTTATGCGGCGGGTTTAATGCCGCGATTGTTAATAAAGCGGTTGATTCGGCAAAAAAGCATGAGAAAAGCGAGAAAGGCGAAAAAATAGAAAATGAATTTATTATAGTCGGCAAAAAAGGCCGTTCGGTTTATTCCCGTTTCGGGTATAAAATCACGGCGGCGTTTGAAAAGCAGGATACCTGCACCGAGGTAAGGGAAGTAAGCCCTTTGGCCCGTTTAATAATAGATGATTTTTTAGCCCATAAATACGATAAGATTATGGTGGCTTATTCGGACTTTGTGAGCGCCAGCCGCCAGGTGCCGCGAGTTAAGCAGCTTCTGCCCGTAGAAATATCGGCCCACGAGGAATTTTTGGGAATAGTCGGGGAAGACAGCCGGATTGGCGCGGACAGGCAGTATATAAAAGGCAAAGAAGATAAATATTTGCATGATGAAAAGAAAAATAAATATGTTTTTACTTATGAGCCGTTTCCGGAAGAAGTTTTAAATGAGATGCTGCCGAGAATTTTGGAAATCCAGCTTTTCCAGGCCTTATTAGAGTCAAACGCTTCCGAGCACAGCGCCCGCATGGCCGCTATGCATCAGGCCACGGACGCGGCCGGAGATTTAGTTGATGAGCTTACCCTGTTTTACAATAAAGCCAGGCAGGCCGCGATTACCTCGGAAATTGCGGAAATCAGCGCCGGAGCTAACGCATTGAAAGGTTAATAAGCCCTCCTTCAAAAGGAGGGGCAGGGAAGGTTAAAGTTCCAGAGATTTAACCCCCTAAATCCCCCTTTACAAGGGGGACGAATATGAGGGAGGTTAAAAATGTTTGTACAATCTAAAAAATTTATTCCTTATAATAGCAGACTGAATTTAAACGTAAAAAAGTTAAGACATAATATGACGGTTGCGGAGAAAAAATTATGGTATGAATTCTTGCGTGGTCACAGATATAGATTTATAAGGCAAAAGGTCATCGGTAATTATATTCTTGATTTCTATTGCCAAAAATTAAAACTAGGGATTGAAATTGACGGCGAAACACATCTTGGCAATAAAAACGAAGAATATGATAAAAACAGAACAAGAGAACTGGAAAAACTAGGAATTAAAATTTTACGATTTTGGAATGATGATATTTTAGAAGGCTTAGGGGAAGTGGAAAGTATTATTGAAAATGGGATAAAGAAAGCCCTCCTTGTAAAGGAGGGGTAGGGGAGGTTAATTTTAACCCCCTTAATCCCCCTTTACAAGGGGGACAACTCCGCCCTCCTTCGAAAGGGGGGACAGGGGAGGTTAAAGTTGGTTAAATAAAAAAAGCCACCTTTTGTGAGGTGGCCGTCGTCCATTATTATCTGTTTTTATTCTGTTAGTTGGCTATATAAAATAAACACTGGAAATAATTACAGGAAGTTAAAATAATTGGTGAATATATGAGTGGAAAATTAACAAAATGCAAAAAATGTGACGAAGAAGGAGTTTTTATACATGAGGATGGTATTTGCGGAAGATGTAAATATTATTCTGTTTGTAAAATTTGTAATAAAGAAAAACATAACTCTAGAATGTTGGAAAACGGAATATGTAAAGATTGTGATAAAGCCGAAAGAAAAAGAATAAAAAAACTTGAAAATAGCTATAAATCATGCCCGTTCTGCGGTGAAAAAATTAAAGCCATCGCAATAAAATGTAGATTTTGTGGTGAAATGTTGAAGGAAAAAGGGGTGGAGGTTGCAGGTGAAGTAAAAACCGTAAGCGAGCTGGGCGTTTTAAATGAAGCAAAAAAAGAAAACAATCAGAAATTAAAAGTTTCCTATAATATAAATAAAGGGGGAGGAACTATTATTAAGGAAAAAACACCAAAGAGTCCAGCCATAGCGCTAACACTCGGGATATTGTCCATATTCTTTTTTGAAATAGGCATCATACCGAGTATAGCGGTAATTGTGAGCATTGTTGCTATGACTAAATATAAATCAATAGGAACAAAACACAGGGCATTTGCAGTTATCGGTTTAATACTTAGCGTGGTTTATTTTTTAATGTATATATTGGTATATAGCAAAGTCGGACCACAATTAAAATTATAAATAATTATTATATTTAAGAAAATACCGATAAAAAAGATCAAGTCTCCCGCGATAAGCTAATTTCATTGAATAATTTTAAAGAAAGACATTAATCATATTCGCCCATTGATATTTTTACATAATTCTAACCCTGCTGCAGCGGCTACTGCAAGTAAACAAGTTACTTGTAAACGACTCGTTAGTCACTTACCGATCCGTGCCAAAAGCACACACTAGGATGTTGGAAACACGAGGTCTTGCAATTATGAAATGCGTCCTAGCCTGCCATTGTTGAAACAACGGCAGACACTGACGATATTTTTGAGGCAATCGGCCTCGACTTCCAACAGCGTGGATCAACGACTTCATAAGGACGGTTATCCTTAAGAAGTCTCCACACTACGGCCAGGAGTTTCCTGGCAGTAGCCACGGCAGCAGTTTTAGTCCCTTTACGGATTTTTATGCCATTGTAATAAGCGCCGAAGCCCGGTATCCTCTTGCAGTTCATTTGGTGATAGG
>Ga0210016_1005737_pt1 | contig 10237 bp, 10 predicted proteins | sample CryGeyCG2014_300_FD_185454 | JGI IMG/M metagenome (GOLD analysis project Ga0210016, IMG submission 185454) | Groundwater microbial communities from aquifer - Crystal Geyser CG02_land_8/20/14_3.00 (SPAdes) (version 2) | ecosystem: Environmental > Aquatic > Deep subsurface > Groundwater | place...
GGAGCAGTTCCGGACAAAGATCGCTGGCGGCTTTGCAGGGAATGATCACGCTAATCGTCAATAAGGTCTGTCCTTTTTGAAATCCAAGAACCTTTAAGGACAGACCTTGTTTTTTAATCATAGTATTTTAATATTTTCAAACGGTAGAAGACAGCCAGCGTGTCATAAAGCATATGCCAGATGGTTCTGAGGGTGGCGGCATTGGTGACCGACCCGAATTTATATTTCAATTTAATCGGCGCTTCAAAAATACGGGTAAAACCTTTGCGTCGGGCAACCGAAAGCATTTCAATGTCAAAGGCATATTTTTTAACGACCAGTTGAGGCAGTATTTTTTCCAAGACATTTCTTTTAAAGATTTTAATACCCGGTTGGGTGTCTTTGATTTTAACGCCAAAAAGCAGGCGGACTAAAAGATAATAGCCCCAGCTTAAAATTTTCCGATCCCAGGGGTACTGGACTACGGAGGCCAAATGGCGCTTGGAGCCAACAATAATATCGGCGTTATACCATTCCAAATGTTCTAATAACATCGAGATGCCGTTGGGGTCGATTTCCATGCCGGCATCAATAAAAGCAATATAGTCGCCTTTGGCTTTGGTCATGCCATAGCGGACAGTGTAACCTTTGCCTTGATGGGTTTTGATCTGGTAGACTTTGAGCTGAGGCGAGGCGAGAGTTTTGGCTTTTTGAAAAGTCCGGTCCAGTTGGCCGTCAACCACGACAATTATTTCCGAAGGATAGCGGATTTGCTGTAAGACTTTTTGGATCCTGGTCAAATCTTTGACAATGGTGGCGGCTTGCTGGTAGGCAGGAATGATAACGGAAATTAACTTAGGTTTTGGCATAAAAGTGTTTGATAGAGAAAATTATACTAATGAGCAGGCCAACGCTGACAGCCAGAATTGAGTTTTGGATAATAGCGAGGAGATTTTGGTGACGAGCAACGATTAGGCCGAGTTGGCAGATAGCGGTTAAGCCAGCCAGCCAGCCAGCCGCTTTTTGGCTGAGGGCGAGCAAGAATTGCAGGTTAAGATTGAAAAAGGAAAAGATAACCATAAAGACAGCGAAAGGAAAAAGGAAAGGAGCGGCTGAATAATAAGCTGAGCCGTAGAGCAGGGAAATTATCGGTTGGGGAAAAAGTTGATAGCCGATCAAGCCGGCTAAACTAATTAAGCCGATCAAGCCGGCTGTCTGGAAGAAACTGTTTTTGAGTTTGACAGCTTCGGTTTTTTGTTTGACAAAGACAGGGAAGCTGACGGTTAAAACCGTAGCCGAGATAAAAAAGACGATTTTACCGATGACAGAAACAGCGGCATAGATTCCGGATAAATCAGCGGGAAAGAAAAAACGGACTAAGAGGATATCGCTGACATAAAGCGAAGTCAGGCCGAGCAGGGTAATGAAACTTAATGAGGAAAAAGACCAAAAAGCAGTTAAGTTGGCCGGAGTTTTGGCAGGGATTTTTTTTAAGAAGGGGCGAACCAGCCAATAACTTAAGCAGGCGGCCAAGAAACTGCTGATAACCAAACTGGCAATGGCGCCGGAGATTTTTAAACCAAGGAGAAGGAGGAAGAAAGCGGTTAAAGTTTTGATAAAAGGAGAGAAAAAATTAAGGATGGCGAATTGTTTAAATTTTAGTTTGGCCTGAAGGATGGCGACGTAAAGAGTGGGGACAAAAGCAAACAAAATTTGCAGGCTGAAGATTAAGAAAAGATAGGGTTTGTTGAGCTGCAGCAAAGAACTAAACAGCGGATAAAAGAGAAGAAAAATCAGCCAGGCAATTAAGGTGAGTTTAAAACTTAAACGTTGCAGTTGGTGGAAATCAATCCGGTCAACAGCGTTGATGATGCTCAGAGAAAAACTGGAAATAATTACGGCCAATAAGTAGTTAAGGGCGATAAAGCCTTCGAGTAAACCATATTGGTCAGGCGGGAGAAAGCGGCCGGTGACAAAATGAAAAAGATAGTTAAAAAAATGGCCGAAAATAGTGGCCGCTAAAACTAATAAACTGTTGGTAAAGATCATTTGCCATTAGTATACAATTAAAGGATGAATTCTGTCAGCGTGGTCATGCCGAGTTTTAATAGTATTAGAACGATTGAGGCGTGTTTGGCAAGCATCCGGGAGCAGGAGTATGGCGGCAGGGTGGAGATTGTGGCGGCGGACGGCGGGTCAACGGACGGGACTTTAAATATTTTAAAAAAATATAATTGTAAAATAATTAATGAAAGAACCGGCAATCCGGAGAAAGCTAAGGCGGTGGCCCTTCGCTATGCTCAGGGTAAACTGATTTTACTGATAGCTTCAGACAATGTGTTGTCAACTAAGGACTGGTTGTCAAAGATGGTTGAGGGGTTGGAAAAAGAGCCGGCGGCAGTAGGGGCTTATCCGCGGCGCTATGCTTATCGAAAAAGCGACACGAGCCTGAACCGCTATTTTGCTTTGATGGGGGCAAATGATCCGGTGGCTTGGTTTATGGGGAAGGCGGATAGGCAAAGTTATCTTGGTAATGAGAATCAAAAGACTAAGTTGGTTAAATTTAATCCTCAGAATATGCCGACTTTAGGAGACAACGGGATGTTGGTATGGAGAGATAAGCTGATGAAAGCAAGAGTTGACGAGAAGAATTTTTCCCACATTGATGTCTTTTATGATCTGGTAAGTTTAGGTATGGATAAGTTTGTTGTAGTTAATAATGAAATAATTCATGATAGCGGAGAGAGTTTTATTAAATTTTTGGGTAAACGATATAAATATATGCGAAGTTTGTATGTAAAACAGATAAAGATGAGGCGTTATCAATGGGTAAGAAATTATCGGGATGCGGCAAGAATAGGCTTATTTATAATTTATAGTTTTAGCGTGGTTGGGCCATTGTTGACGGCGGTTAACGGTTTCAGGAGAAAGCCGGACTTAGCTTGGTTTTGGCATCCGGTGATGAGCGCGGCGATGGTTATAATTTATGGCTGCGCGCTGATTTTATGAAAATAGCGGTTTTGTCTTTTACCAGCGGACAGATTGATCGGGGGGCGGAGACGGTGGTAAAAGAATTGAGTCGACGTTGGCAAAAACAGCACCAGGTAAAAGTTTATTCAAGCTTAAGTTTAGGGATTAAGGATTTAAATAAATTTAATCTTCAGGCTTTAAAAGAAGCGGATAAATTCGGGGCGCAGATTATTATGCCGATTAATGGCGGCCGGCAAAGTTTACTAACACGGCTTTATTGCCGGTTAAAAAAGAAGAAGATGGTAGTGGCGGGATTGGCGGGTTTGGGGTGGTGCGACGGCTGGAATCTGTTGATGCGGCCGGATGTATTTGTGGCTTCTTTGAACAGAAATACCCGGTGGGCGAAAAAATTTTATGGCAAGGGGGTAAGAGTGGAGACAATTCCGCATGGAGTAGATTTAGGTAAGTTTAAACCGCAGGGTAAAAAGCGGGAATTTAATTTAGAGCGGCCAATAATTTTATGCGTGGCCGGGCCAAATGAGTATAAGCGGGTGGATTTAACGATTAAAGCAGTAGGTTGCTTAGAAAAAGGAAGTTTGTTGCTCGTGGGAGGGAGTGAAGAATGGGAAAAGTTGGGGGTAAGCCGGCTGGGTAAACGATTTAAACAGATAAAAGCCAAGTATGAAGAACTGCCGGAAATTTACCGGGGGGCTGATGTTTTTACCATGGTGAGCGAGTCAACGGAAGAGTTCGGCATTGTATATTTAGAAGCTTTAGCCAGCGGTTTACCGGTGGTGGGGACAGATGATGAGTTAAGAAGAGAAATATTAGGACCGTATGGGATTTATGTTAAAAATCCGGAAGATGCGGCTGAGTATGCTCAGAAACTCCAGCAAGCAATAAACAAGGTTACGAACCTTGTTTATCCGGAAAAGTGGCTGGAAAAGTTTAACTGGGATAAGATAGCCCAGGAATATTTAAATATATTTAAGCGATTATGGAACTATCAGTAATTATTTGTACCAGCGGCAGGCCGGAAAGTTTAACAAAAGTTTTACAGAGTTTAAAACAGCAGAGTTTTGAGGATTTTGAGACGCTGATAATGAGAGAATCGCCTTTAGTAAAGGCCAGAGATTTGGGCTGGCGGAAAGCGAAGGGTGAGATTGTGGCTTGGATTGACGATGATGTGATTTTGGATAAAGATTGGGCGAAAAATTTAACTGCCATATTCCAAGATCACCCGGAAGCAGGCGGCGTTAGCGGGCCGACGATTGTAGCGGAAAACTTATTAAAAAACCGGTTGGTATTTTGGTGGTATGGCAAGAAAATTTGGCTGGCAAAATTATGGGTGAAGCTGGTGTTGGATAATCAGCCGCTGGCAGTGGGTAAAATTACTAAAATCGGCTGGTGGTCTCCGGGCTCAAATTTTAAGAGCTGTTTAAAATTAAGAGGTTTGCAGGATGTGGATTATCTGGAAGCCTGCAATATGAGTTTAAGAAGAAAGTTGGTTAAAAAAGTGGGCGGTTTTGATCTAAACTACAAAGGCACGAGCGAGTGGTGTGAGTTGGATTTGGCGATGCGGGTGAAAAAGTTAGGATATAGGCTGGTGTGGAGCAATAGGGTGAAATTAGAGCATCAGGTATCCAGAAGCGGGGTGTTTGTCAAGCGGAGAAACTGGCCGGAAAGAATTAAGAATTATTTATATTTTAGGAAAAGATGGTTATTAAAGCGTCAGTGATTGTGGCTAATAATCTAGCTAATTGGTCGTTTCCAAAACAGGTGCTTGGGCCGGGTTTGGAAGTAATCGTGGTTAATAACGGCATTGATGGACCGGGTAATCCCTGTTGGGCGCGAAACCAGGGGGCAAAAAAAGCTAAGGGGAAATATTTGGTTTTTTTGGATAATGATACCCAGGTAAAAAAAGGCTGGTTGGATAAAGTAATTAAGTTTATGGACCAACATTCGAAAGTTGGCGCCGGACAACTAAAATTGTTAAGAATGGGGAGCAATAAATTTGATAGCGCCGGAGATTTAATAACCAATAACGGATTTTTGGCAGAGCGGGCCAGGGAAGTAGAAGATCAGGGGCAATTTGACAAGGCGGAGAAGATTTTTTCCGGAAAAGGCGCGGCCATACTGGTGAGGAAAGACGTGTTTGCCAAAATCAACGGTTTTGACGAAGCTTATGTTTATTACTGGGAAGAGCCGGACTTATTCTGGCGGGTGTGGCAGGCCGGGTACGAGGTGCGGTTTTTATGGATGGGAACGGTTTATCATAATTACGGTACAAAAGCGAAACCGATTCCCAAACAACCGGCCGCCGGACAGGTTTATCTGGCCTGCCGCAATCAGTTAATGACGATAATCAAAAACGCGCAGAGCCGGCGCTTGCGGATGTTATTTTGGGTTAGTTTAAGCTGGCTGGGTTTAGAAATAATGTTTGTGATTAAGGGTAAATGGAAACAGGCATGGGCGATTGAACGGGCTTGGTGGTGGTTAGTGAAACACTGGCCAAAACAGCGGCGGAAAAGCAATGATCAGTGGTTGGAAAAACTGTTGGTAAAAAAAGATTTAAGCTGGTATTTGGGAAAGGGGGTTAGCTATGTTACAGGCAAGCCCTTCTGAGCTTTGGCGGGGAATAGAAGTGAGTTTATTAAAGCAAAGTTGGGGAAAATTCTTTAAAGGCAAGATTTTGGATTTAGGCTGCGGTGGCGGCGAAGTAGCCCAAGAGCTGTTTTTTAACAAAGGACTGTCCTTTGTTAAACCCTTTGTTAAACCGGAATGGGGTTTGGATAATGATAAGAAAATGGTTAGTAAGGCGGAGAAAAGCGGGGTGTACAGACAGGTGATTTGGGGAGATGCAGTTAAGATAGAATTGAAAGATGAGGTTGCAGATTTAGTGTTTTCTAACTCGGTTTTGGAACATATTAATGATATAGATAGAGTGCTGCAAGAGATAAAAAGAGTCTTAAAGCCGGGCGGTTTATTAATTGCCACTATGCCGAGCGATCAGTTAGGAGAATATTTAGATTGTGGTAAAGGCTATAGTTGGTGGTTTAATCATAAATATCATCACTATCATTTATATAATTTGGAGAAGTGGAAAGAACTGTTAAGAAAAGCAGGATTGAAGTTGGAAAAGAGTTATTATTATTTGGATAAACAGACGATTAAACAGTGGCATAAGCTATTATGGTTGAATAAATTGGGAATAAAAATAAAAATTAAGCCGGTCAAGGCAAAAATCTTGCCGGAGGGAGCGGCTTTGGCAATTCTGGCACGAAAAATATGAAAGTATCCGTAATCATCGTTAATTTTAACGGTAAAGGTTATCTAACTGATTGTTTGGCTTCAGTGTTAAAATCTGATTTTAAAGATTTTGAAGTGATCGTCGTGGATAATGCTTCTACTGACGGTTCCGCTAAAGATTTGGATAGAAGAGTCAGGTTAATAAAATCAAAAACTAACTTATTTTTTACCGGCGGCTGTAATTTAGGAGCCAGAAAAGCCAAAGGCGAATGGCTGGTATTTCTAAACCCGGATACAGTCGTAGAAAAAGATTGGCTGCGGGAGTTGGTAAAAGAAGCCAAAGATGAAAAATTAACCTTGCAACCAAAGATTAAAATTTATGGAACCGATAAGATCGACTGCGTGATTGGTAGGTACTATTGGCCGGGGTTTGGGGTGGCAGTCGGGCGGGGCAAACCGGATAAATATCAAGGAATAATCAAGGGCGATTATGCTAACGGCACCTGCTTGATGATTAACAGAAACTGGTTTTTTAAGTTAGGTGCTTTTGATGAGAAATTCCGGTTTTTTTATGAAGATGTGGATTTGCAATTGCGGGCAAAGCGGCAGGGCGGTCAGGCGATCGGGGTGATGAGCGCCATGATTTGGCACAAAGGCTCTTTGTCATTTAAGCAGAACGTAGCGTCAAAAACAGTGAAGCAATATTATCGGCGCAATCGCTGGCTGACAATAATGAAAAACTATTCCGGGTGGTTTAACCGGCAGAGAATAATGGAAATGAAAAGATTTATAAAACAAAAAAAATTTTCTTGGCTGGATTTAGGCTGCGGTGAAGGGGAATTGGTGCGGCTGGCGGTAGAACAGGGAATAAAAGCAATAGGAATAGATAAAAAACAAGGCCAGCCAATAGAAAAATTCCAGGTTCGTAACCTGGAAAGATATGATGTGGTGAGTATGTACCATGTGCTGGAGCATTTGAATAATCCGGTTAAGGTGTTGAGAAAAATTAAGACTTGGTTAATGCCGGGCGGGGTGTTAGTGATCGAAGTGCCGCTGGTAAATAATTTAACGGAAAAGTTTTTAGGGGAGAAATATTTGGTTTATTTAGATAAAACCCATCGCCATTTTTGGACGGAAAAGCAGTTGGAGCAGTTGACAGCCAAATCCGGCTGGAAGATAGTTAAGAAAAAGTCCTGTTGGTATGAGTTCCCTTTGACAGTGATAACGCAAGGCGGACTAATAGGAATTGGTTTGTGGTTGCCCTTAAAATTGCTGTCAATTTTTGGGTTGAATCGGGAAATAATCAGGCTATATTTACGAAGGGTTTAACGGTTTTGTACTGATAATGCGCGAGAAAGTCAGTGCCGTTAAAGGGATGGGAAAACTCTTTTTCGATGAGTTTAATCCAGTTTCTGTCTTTAGAATGTCCCCAGGTAGTGACTTTTTTCAGTAAGTTTTTTTTCGGTTTGGCCCAACCGTAATGGTGGATCATCGGCTTTAGGTCCAGACCTAAAGCCATTCTGGTTTTCGGGCTGGGAATGGAGTTATAGGTGGCGTTTCTTTCGTCATGGTCTATAAAAACAGCTTGTTTAAGACTGGAATATTTAGCCAAAAGCGGCGAATTTTCCCAGACCGTGGCTTGATGAGCTTGAGAGCGCCAATACCAATAATTAGCCGGCTTAAGTGCGTTATTTTTTTTATAGTGGTTGGTGTTAAGCCAAGCCATGAATTTCCAGCCGTCAATAATTTCATCAGCGTCTAAAAACAAAACATAATCAACAGGTGGTTTAATTGCCTTAAACCCAAGTTGGCGGGCGAAGCAGATCCAGTATTGCGGTCCCCAGACGCTGCCTAAACTTAAGTGGCGTAGAATAAACTGCCAGCCGCGCCAGAAAGGGAATGTGGCTTTATGGTCATATTTAAATTTAATAAAGTCAGCTTCAGGATTTTCTTTGATCGATCGATTGATCAAGACCTGATTTTCTAAAGAGCCATCGTAAAAGTGATCACAGACAGGAACAATAATTTGCTGGCTGAACTTTTTGACTTGATTGATATTGGGGCGCAAAAACTGATAGTCATTGGTGCAGTAGTTAATGACGGTAGCGATTGAGTTTTTCATATTTTAACAAAGGACAGTCCTTTGTTAAGAATCGAGAGTGAAATTAGTAATGATAGATAAGGATGATTGATTTTCCGCTTCGACGAATTGTTTGTAAGCTAAGGGATTTTTAAAATATCTGAGAATATCTTGGGTGTAAACCCAGGAAGTATTTTTAAGTTGTAGATAGTCAAGATAACTGCTGGGCTGTTTAAAAAGTTTAGGGGCAGGGTTAAGGTGGATATAACGGGAAAGATGCAGCAGTTGTTCGTCGGAATCGATTAAGACGGCTTTGTATCGATCCTGGAATAAGCCGCCCTGCCGTTGATAGCGCTTATTAAAGTACATAGTGTAACGCGTGCCGAGAGATTTCATAAACAATTCAATATCACGCGCTTGTTTTTGTTTGACTAATAGATGGAAGTGGTTGGGCATTAAGCAGTAAGCGATTAAAGTAATATTCTGGTGATGATTTCGGCAGCGGTAATCTTTGATTTGATAGGTTGTATTTTTAATTAAAATCTCTCGTTTAGGGTCTGTTTTAGAAAGAGGTGACAGGTATTCTTTAAGATAGTTTAAAAAGACGGCATAGTCTTGTTTATCTTGATAGATTATGCGCTTTTCAATTCCGCGATTATAAATGTGGTAGTAACTATTGTTTTTGTAGTGCTTTAAAGTATTTTTTGCCGGCATGGTATTATTTTAACAAAGGACTGTCCTTTGTTAAAGTGAGAAATTTTTTAACTGGCCGATAAATTTTTTGGTTGATCTGAATAAAAATTTAAGGTCGGTTAAAGAATGGATCGAGAGCAATTTTTTGATTAAAAATTGGGGAGTTAAACAACTAAGGTAAATATTCCTAGTGAGCTTCATCAGTTCTTTATCAGGGATAGGAGATTTGAGAACCGGTTGGGACATGTCGTATTTATTCCAGTCATAAGTTTTAAGCCAGTGGTTTTTCTTGGCTTGAGCAAACAATTTGGTACCGGGGTAGGGAATAATAATCGTGGCCTGAAGCGAGCTGATTAAGCCTTGTTTAAACAGATTTTTGGTAAAGTTAACCGTGTTTTGCGCATCGGTTAGACTTTCCCAGGGGTAGCCGACCATGCAGGTAACGTGCGGTTCCAGTTGGCCGCCGGCCGCCCGCCTGCCGGCGAGGCAAGCTTTAATTATTTTCAACTCTGCCTCGACCTGGTTGATTTTAATGCCTTTATTTAAACGGTTCAAAGTGGTTTGGCTGGCTGATTCTAAACCAAAAAGCAGGAAGCGGAAGTTAGCTTTGGCCATCAGTTGATAATTGGCTGGTTTCAAGACGCCGAAGCGCAGATTACAGCTAAAAATAATTTTTTTATTATAGCCTCGTTTAATCATTCCCCGGCAGAATTGAGTCAGCCAGTTGCCGGCCGGAAAGGTGCCGGTATCGTCAAAAACTTCTTTAACGCCCAAGTCGATGAGCCGGCCGATTTCGTCTAAAAGATTTTCCGGGGTGCGGACCATAAACTTGGGGAAAAGGGTGGTCCAGGCACAAAAAGTACAGCCGCCATTCTGGCGCCACCAGCAGTCGCGGCCGGCCATGGTGTAGGTTCCGGGAGTGGCTTTAAAGTTGCCGTTTTTATAAGCGTATAACTGCCAGCGGGTTAGCTCACGGTCGATTATTGGAATTACATTAAGGTCTGACCTTTTCAGTCCACCTCCGAGGTGTGAACTTCTTTCACCTCGGAGGTGATCAACCAAGGCTAATAACTCCAAGTCATAGTTACCGCCGCTGATTAAATAGTCGACAGGACAGTTTTTTCTGGTTTCTTCAGGCAAGGCAGTAACATGGTCGCCGCCCAGAACAATCCGTAGGTTCGGTTCTTCCCGTTTTAAGTTTTTGATGATGCGCCAGTGCTGTTTGATCACCGGAGTCTTGGTTTCCATAAAGAGCAGATCGGGTTG
>Ga0210016_1005750_pt1 | contig 10219 bp, 9 predicted proteins | sample CryGeyCG2014_300_FD_185454 | JGI IMG/M metagenome (GOLD analysis project Ga0210016, IMG submission 185454) | Groundwater microbial communities from aquifer - Crystal Geyser CG02_land_8/20/14_3.00 (SPAdes) (version 2) | ecosystem: Environmental > Aquatic > Deep subsurface > Groundwater | place...
AAAAAGCGATAAAAATTTTAAGCACTTTTTGCAATATTTGGAAATAAAATGGAAATTCAAAACGTAGCCTATTCTGGACAAAGTCCAGACGGCCCGTCAAAATCAGATATTTTGAATAGGGAACTTCATCGGGTGGTGGCGACGGCAATTATTTACAAGCCCCCACACCAAAAGTTTGGTAGTGGGGGTAAAGATTGGAAATATCTACTTGTTCAGCGGAGTCCTAATAAAAAAGCTTTTCCTGGCAGGTGGACGGTGCCAGGTGGGGGATTGGAAGTTTCAGATTATATCAATACTCCCAAAACCACACCAGATGCCTGGTATTATGCGATAGAAAATTCTTTAAGGAGAGAAATAAAGGAAGAGGTCGGCTTGGAGGTTGGAGAAATAAAATATCTTTTAGATTTAGTTTTTATTCGGCCCGACAATATTCCAGTGGTTACTTTAAGTTATTACTGCGATTGGAAATCCGGCGATGTTAAATTAAATGAGGAAAATGTCGATTATAAATGGGTGACTTATGAGGAAGCTAAAAATTATGATTTAATTGAAGGAATTTTGGAAGAAATCGGAATGGTCGACAAAATTTTGAAAATAAGAAAATAAAATAATATGGAAGAAACTCTTTTAACTTCACCGAATATTTATTTAATTTTAGCCTGGACTCTACCCTGGAAGGGAGTGGCTTTATGGAAGGCAGCGAAAAACGGCCACAAAAAATGGTTTATTGCTTTATTTTTACTAAACACCCTTGCTATTTTAGAAATAATATACATCTTTTATTTTGCTAAGAAATCCGAGGTCCAAATAACAAATAAAGCTCAAAATCCAAAAATTTAACATTTGAGCCTTGACGTTTGACATTAAATTTATATGCCTTCACCAATTTTAAATAAATTTCCTCCATTTAAAAAACCTTTAAAGGTTCTTTTTGTAGTTGCCGAGGTTTATTCTTATGCTGTGGTTGGTGGTCTGGGGATGGCAATTTCTTCATTGTCTAAAGCTTTAAAAAAATTAGGAATTGATGTCAGAATCTTTATGCCAAAATATGCCTTAATTGATGAAAAGAAATATCATTTGGAAATGGTCCAGAGGAGATTAAAAGTTCCGACTGATGAAATAGTAGAGGAAAAAAGAATGACAATTTGCAATGTTAAAAAATATACGCCTGTTGAAAATGGTGTTCCAATCTATTTTTTGGAAAATCGAGAATATTATGAAAAGAGATCGAATATCTATGGCTATTCTGATGACCCTATTCGTTTTGCTTTGCTTTCTCGGGGATGTTTGGAATTTTTGCGAAATTCCGATTGGACTCCCGATATTATAAACTGTGCCGATTGGCATACTGGGATTTTGCCAAATTATTTGAAAACTATTTATAAAGGTGATACAAAAATTTCAAAAATTAAAACTGTTTTATCAATCCACAATCTTTACCATCAGGGAGTTTTTGATCACCGTTCTGTCTCTGAGCTTGATTTTGACGATGGAAAGGCCCCCATCGCCTCCTTTTTCTCAGAAAGGCTTCCAAAACAAAACTTTCTAAAAAGAGGAATTATCTACTCTGATTTTATTAATACTGTTTCTGAAACCTATGCCCAAGAAATTTTGACAAAAGAATATGGTGAAGGTTTGGATGCCTTATTAAAAGAGGTAAGAACAAAAATCTTTGGGATTTTAAATGGCATCGATTATCAAGAACTAAATCCTGCGACGGATAAGATGATAGTAACTAATTTTAATCTAGCGACTTTAAGAAAAAGAGCTGAAAATAAGCTACAGTTACAGAAAGAATTTGGTTTAGAGGTTTCTGCAGAAACTCCGATAATAGGAATGGTTGCTAGACTGGACGAACAAAAAGGAATCGATTTACTTTTTCCAATTTTTGAAACTTTAATCTCTGAATTTAATTGTCAATTTGTAATCCTGGGAGGCGGAGAACCAAAATACCGAAGCTTTTTTGAAGAGATGAATAAGAAATACCCAAAGAAAGTTGGTTGCCACCTGATGTCTGATTTTACTTTAGCTAGGCACATCTTTGCTGGTTCTGATGTTTTTTTGGTGCCATCTAAATTTGAGCCCTGTGGTATTACCCAAATGGAGGCAATGAGATATGGGGCAATACCTGTCGTTAGAAAAACTGGCGGATTGGCTGATACAGTTGAAGATTTTGATCCAATAAAAGACAGGGGAACTGGCTTTGTTTTTGAAAAATTCCATTCCTCTGCCCTTTTTGGATCTATCATTAGGGCTTTAGAAACTTATAAATACAAAAAAGTCTGGCAAGGATTAATAAAAATGGCGATGGAAGCTGATTTTTCCTGGGGAGTCTCGGCTAAAAAATATCTCGAACTTTACAAAAGAGTAATTTCTCTTCCTTAAATATGATTTGGGTAAATTTTTTACACATTTATCAGCCACCCGTTCAATCAGATGAAATTTTAGAAAGAGTAGTTAATGAATCATACAGACTTTTATTCAAGGGTCTTTTGATGATTCCTAATCTAAAAATAAACTTAAATATTAGTGGCGTTCTTACCGAGCTTTTAATGAAAAAAGGATATAGCGATGTTGTTGATAATATTAAAAAACTTGCCCAAAGCCGAAGATTGGAATTCACTGAAACAGCTAAATATCATCCTCTTTTACCATTTTTGAAAAAAGATGCAATTTCCCGCCAAATTATTGAAAATTATAAAACAAATAAAAAATATTTTGGAAAGGCTTATCTTCCGGCTTGTTTTTTTCCACCAGAAATGGCCTACAGTTCAAAAGTAGGAAAGGTCATATCTCAAATGGATTATAAGATGATTATTCTGGATGAAATTTCTTATAATGGTGGAATAAATGAACCACCGAGAGACCAACTCTTTAAAATACAGGGGGAAAGTAACTTAATCATTGTTTTTAGAGAAAGAAGAGTTTCCAACTGCATTATGAGTGCGATAGTAAGAAATAAAAAGGACTTTCTTGATTTGATAAAAGATGATTTAAATAAAAATATTTATCTTTGTACTGCTATGGATGGTGAAACTTTTGGTCATCATCGGCCCGAACTCGAGAAAGCTCTTTTTAAGATTCTTTCCTCCAATAGACCAAAACAAATTTTTCTTTCAGAATTACCAAAATACTTCAAGGCAGAAAATAAAATCAAACCAATTGAAGCAACTTGGGCTTCCTCTCGGGATGATATCGAAAAAGGGGTTCAATTTTTCTCTTGGAAAAATCCAAAAAATAAAGTTCATCAATTTCAATGGAAATTCCTTAACTATCTTTTGCAATTGTTGAGCAAAAAGAAATGCTCAAAAAAAATTCAAGAGAAAATTGATAATGCTATGGCCTCAGATCAATTTTTCTGGGCATCGGGAGAACCTTGGTGGAGCATTGAAATGATTGAGAAAGGCGCTTGGGCGCTCCTGGAAGCATTAAAATCTTTACCATTACTTACAAAATCAAACCAGAAAGTCGGCCACGATTATTATAAAAATATTTTATCAATTGCTTTTTGGTGGCAAAGAAGTGGGAAAATTGAAAAACTGGCAAAAAAATATAGAGAGGCAATAAAAATTCCATTTAGAGAAAGAACATTAGAGCAAGACAAACCAGAGGTTTATTTTGCCTTTATTAACACAATGAAAAAGAAAATGTTAGAAGCGGCTAAAAAGAAAAATTTTGAAAGGGCAATTCTTTGGCGCGACGCAATTTGGAAATTAGAAACTAAAAATGACATCTATGATGCTATCCATGCCGTTGACCTTTTGCGACTAGAAGTACCAGATCCTCAACTCAAGAAATTAATGGATAGGTATAAAAAAAATTACGAAAAAATAAAGCCCGGACAACCCGAGAGGAGAACTGTTTAGAAAATAAAGTTAAAAAACCAAGAGGATAAAATAACATCTTTTTATTATCCAAAAAGGAGCCAAAAAAGGCGATCAAAAATTCAGCCTCAGTAAATAAAAATGGGTTTAGTAGAAGAAAAAATATTTCAGGCCTTAGATAAGACATTCATTCAAAAGCTTTTTGAAAGGAAAAAAAAGCTTTTTTTCCCTTCAATAAAAGAAGAAATTTCGGCGATTGAAATAGAAAGGACTTCTCCAGTTTGGGCAAAAGGAACCTGCTTAGTAAGGTATAAAATATTATTTGACAATAAAAATCAAAAGATCGTCAGAGGAACGGCAAGAACCCACAAATCAAAGAAGGCGACTTTTGACTTAATGAAATATCTTTATCGCAATAGTTTTAGTAAAGGTGATCTGCGTATCGCTAAACCTCTTGATTTTATTCCCAGCTACAATCTCTTGTTATATGGAGAAGCGCCTGGGGTCACTTTGACTGAGGTAATCGAAAAGGAAAACGGCAAAAAAGTTGAAACAATTCTAAAAAATACGGCCAGGTGGCTGGTTAAATTACACAATCTGTCTTTTGATAATAGGAAATTCCCCAAGGCTATCTTTAATGGGTTCTTGGGCTACAAAAATATTTTTCAAAAAATTGAAAGATATATGCCAGAGTTGAAAAAAGATCTACCGCCTCTTAATAAGCTGAAATTTGTTAATCAAATCTGGCGAGACAGGAAAACACTTATTCATAATGATTTCTATCCGGGCAACTCTGTTTCAGATGGGAAAAATATTTTTGGTATCGATTTTGACCGCGCAGGTTCTGGTCCATTTTTGATGGATCTCGCTACTTTTTATGGGGCTTTGGAATTTCCTAAAGAGATATGGGAACTAAAAATTTCCAAAAACCAGATTAACGATTTTCAGAATATCTTTTTAAAAGAATATTGTAGGTTGCGTAGATTAGACTATCTTAAAATCAAAAAAGATCTAAGAAAATTTTTATTAAAAATTTTCTTAGATCAAATCTATTACTACACTGTTTTTACAATAAAGGGATGGAAATTTATGGATAAAAATACTAAAAGCAACTTCATTTTAAAAATTAAATCACTATTATTAAAAACAAAGCAATATCTCAAAAATATATGAAAGTTTTATTTGCCTCTGCTGAATGTACTCCCATTGCCAAAGTAGGGGGTTTGGGCGATGTTATTGGTTCTTTACCAAAAGCTCTAAAAGAACTAGGGGTTGATGTTAGAATTTGTCTGCCAAAATACCAAATAATTGATTTTGGAAAATATAAATTTGATTTGATTGTTAAGAATATTAAAGTGAAAAATGAAGAAGTAAATATCTATCAGGGATTTTTACCGGCGAGCGAAGTTCCGGTTTATCTCTTAGAAAATGAAAAATATTTTGGTGAAAATGGAATTTATTTTGAAAAAACAGCCTTTGTTAGTTCTTTTAAAGAAATTGAGAGATTTTTATTTTTTTCTAAAGCCGTTTTAGAAATTTTCCACAAAATTAACTGGACTCCAGATATCTTACACTGCCATGATTGGCACACTGCAATTTTGCCAGTACTGGCAAAATTGCAAATTCGAAATTCGAAATTTAAAATTCGAAATTTATTGACCATTCATAACTTGGCTAATCAAGGAAAATTGAACGTCAAAGAGATTTTAGATTTTTTAGGTTTAAAAGGAGAAGAAGTTGAAAGCTTAAAAATAAGAGACCGAGAAGGAAATTTGAACATTTTGGAGCAAGGAATTTTAAATGCTAATCTCTTAAATACGGTCAGTAAAACTTATAAAAAAGAAATTTTAACTAAAAAATATGGAAAGGGATTGGAAAATTCACTCTCTGAAAAGAAATCAAAACTTTACGGTATTTTAAATGGAATAGACGTTGAAAGATTTAATTCAGAAAAAGACCCTAATATAAAATTAAATTATTCTTTAAAAAATTTTGAGAAAAAAATTGAAAACAAACTCGAGCTCCAAGAAATTGTCGGGTTTCCAAAAAATAAAAATATCCCCTTCATAGGAATTATTAATAGATTAACCCCCCAAAAGGGCGTTGATTTAATAATTGAAATTATTCCAGAGTTAGTCAAAAGGGACTTCCAGTTGATAATTTTAGGAGTTGGTTCAGTTGATTATGAAAAAAAACTTCTTGAATTTGGTAAAAAATATCCAAAGAATGTTTCCAGCCAAATTAAATTTGATCCGATTTTAGCACAAAAAATCTATGCCGGTTGTGATATTTTTTTGATGCCATCAAAATTTGAACCCTGCGGTTTGGGCCAAATGATAGCTATGAGATATGGAACAATTCCAATCGTCAGAAAAACCGGCGGCTTAGCTGATACGGTTAAACATAAAAAAAATGGTTTTGTATTTGAAAAATACAAAAGCGCAGCTTTATTAGGGACCATAAGAGAAGCCTTAAAGTATTATCAAGCACCAAAAGAGTGGAATGAGATTGTAAAAAGAGCAATGTCTGAAGACTTTTCCTGGCAAAAATCAGCCAAAGAATATTTGAAATTATATAAAAACTTGCTAAAATTATGACATGCTTTCATCTCCCGTTGATGAGATTAAAAACCGATTAGATATCGTTGAAGTTATTGGAGGTTATATTAAACTTCAAAAAGCCGGAGCAAATTACCGAGCTATTTGCCCTTTTCATTCAGAAAAAAAGCCCTCTTTTTTTGTTTCACCCGCCCGCCAAATCTGGCATTGTTTTGGCTGCGGAAAAGGAGGTTCAATTTTCAATTTTGTGATGGAAATCGAAGGAGTTGAATTTGGCGACGCTTTAAGGATTTTAGCTCAAAAAGCAGGTGTGGAATTAAAAAAGCAAACACCGGAATATGCTCAATTAAAAAGTGAAAGACAGAGATTGTATGAGATTTGTGAATTGGCGACAAGATTTTTTGAAAGACAACTTGAAGAAAGCTCAACTGGTAAAGAAGCTAAAAAATATCTTTTAAATAGAGGAATTTCAGAAGAATCAATAAAAAAATGGAGATTGGGATATGCTCCCGATGTCTGGCAGGGGCTATCCGATTTTTTAACTTCGCGGGGGTATAGCGAAAAAGAAGTTGAGAAAGCCGGATTGGGATTAACTTCTAAACAGGGTTCCTTTTATGATAGATTTCGGGGCAGAATTATTTTTCCAATTTTTGATTTAAATTCCCAGATAGTCGGTTTTGGCGGAAGGGTTTTTAAAGAAAAAGATAAAACCGAGATAGCAAAATACGTAAATACGCCAAATACTATTTTATATGACAAAAGTCGGGTTTTATATGGCTTGGATAAGGCAAAAGTAGAGATTCGAAAAAAAGACAAATGTGTTTTAGTAGAAGGATACACCGATGTAATAATGGCAACTCAAGCAGATTTTAATAATGTTGTGGCTACCTCAGGCACTGCTTTAACTCCTTACCAATTAAAAATTTTAAAAAGGTACACTGATAATTTAACTTTGGGTTTTGATATGGATGTGGCTGGAGATACGGCAACTAAACGGGGAATTGACTTGGCCCAACTTCAAGGATTTAATATAAAAGTCATTAGACTCAAAGAAGGTAAAGATGCTGCCGAGATTATTTCAAAAAATCCAAAAGACTGGGAAAAAGCAATAGAAAATACAAAATCAATCCTTGATTTTTACTTTGAATCAGCTTTCGCTGGAAAGGATAAAAATACTCCTGATGGAAAAAAAGAAATTGCAAAAATTTTATTGCCAGTTTTAAAAAGAATTCCGAATCAAATTGAGAAATCTTTTTGGATTCAGAGATTGGCTGAAGAATTAGAATCAAGAGAAGATGACCTGCGCGAGGAGTTAAAAAAAGTCAAATTAGAAGAAGATGTTTTTGGTTTAGAGCCAGAGGAAATTATTAATCTTCCCCGGAAATCTCGAAGAGAACTTTTAGAAGAAAGGTTGCTAACAATAGTTTTAAAATTCCCCAAAAACCTCAATTTAATTGAAGAAAATAAAATTTCCTATTTCTTTCCGAAAGTCAAAGAAATTTTAGTTAATCTAAAAAATAATCAAAACTACGATTTTAAGAATTCTCCTGAATTAGCAGATTTTTTCAATTATCTTTCTTTGCGAGCCGAAATTGAAGAAATAGAAGAAAAAGATATAATTCCAGAAATAAAAAACTGTCTAAAAGAAATTAAATCCTTAGAAGTTAAAAATAAATTAGAACAGATTTCTCAAGAGATTAAAAAAGCTGAGAAAAATAAAGATTCAAAAAAAATTGAAGAATTAATGCGACAATTTAATAATTTAACCAAAGAAATTTTATAACAAAGCAAAGCCTTGATATACCAAACTTTTAGTTTGTTATAGAAAAAAGGGAGATATTTCCTCGCTGCTATATAATTACTCACTTTCTTTCGTTCATCCGTAATTATGAGAAAAAAACGAGAGAGAAAAATAAAACAAAAAAGGAAAAAGAGAAAAATCAGCCGACTGATAAAAAAAGTTCGTAGAAAAAGACGAAAAGTAAAACTTTCACTGGGTCGTCCTAAAAAAATTTTTCTCCCGGAAAAATTACAGTTATTAATTGAGAAAGGTAAACAGAGAGGTTTCGTTACTTTCTCAGAAATTTTGTATTCTTTCCCAGAAGTAGAAAGAGATATTAAAGGCCTGGAAAAGCTTTATGAAACCTTAGATAGAGAGGGGATTGAAATTAAAGAATCTAAAGAATTTTTAGCTCCGGACGAATTAACAAAAAAAGAAAAAAAAGCTCCTAGAGTTGAAGTAATTATAGACCCTGTCCAAATGTATTTAAAAGAAATTGGTTCTTATTCTTTTTTAACTGCTGAGGGAGAAAAGGAATTAGCAAAAAAAATTGAAAAAGGAGATAAAGAGGCAAATAAAAAATTAGCCAGGGCAAATCTTAGATTAGTTGTCTCTATCGCTAAAAAATATGCCGGTAGGTCGCCCCACTTAACTTTATTAGATTTAATTCAAGAAGGAAATTTGGGATTGTTTCGGGCAGTTGAGAAATTTGACTGGAGAAAAGGCTATAAATTTTCTACTTATGCTACCTGGTGGATAAGACAGGCTATTACCAGGGCTTTGGCAGATCAATCGAGAACCATTAGAATCCCGGTTCATATGGTAGAAACCATATCAAAATATACCCAGGCAAGAAGAAGACTTTTACAGGATCTCGGTCGAGAACCTCTTCCCGAAGAAATTGCCGCCGAGATGGGAATTGAAGTAGGTAAAATCCATCATATAATGAAAATTTCCCAAGAAACTATTTCTTTGGAGACGCCAGTAGGAGAAGATGAAGAAGATAGCGTTTTAGCTGAATTTATTGAAGATGAAAAAGTGGCTCCGCCCTCTTTGGAGGCAGCCAGAATTTTGCTTAAGGACAGATTAAAAGAAATTTTAGTTGATTTAACTCCTCGTGAACAAAAAATTTTATCAATGAGATTTGGTTTAGAAGATGGAATCACCCATACCTTAGAAGAGGTTGGCCAAGAATTTGGCGTTACCAGAGAAAGAATCCGCCAAATCGAAGCCAAATCTTTGGAAAGAATCAGAGAGCACCAAGCTCTTAAAAAGTTGAAAGGCTACTAACAAACAATTTTCAATTTCTAATTTCTAATTTTCAATTAGTTGAAAAATTTTCAATTTTTGGTTATAATTAAATATTCCGCGGTGGCGCAATGGTAGCGCGGGGGACTGTAAACCTTCTTTTTCTCGGCAATTTAAAATATAATTAATAAATATGCCAAAGAAAAGAAAATATGCCGATCGTGCAAAATATCTTATATAAAAGCGGTAGCTAAGAGAAGAAAAAAAGTTAGACAGATGGCGATAGATTATAAGGGTGGCAAATGTGTATTCTGTGGTTATGACAAATGTATTCAATCTTTAGAGTTGCATCATTTTAATAGCACAGAAAAAGATTTCGGAATTTCTGATAAAGATTATACAAGATCTTGGGAAACAGTAAGAAAGGAAATTGAAAAATGTGTCTTAGTTTGTTCAAATTGTCATAGAGAATTGCACGCCGGGCTAAAGCAGCTTCCGAAAGAAATTTCGGAATGAACTTTTCGGGATAACGGTGGAACCTTCAATGGCAATACCGTGGGAACCCCGGCGAATACCGGGGACCCGTAGAGACTAGATACCGAAATACCTAAAACTAAAATTGGTTACGGTAAAGATATAGTCCACGCCTTTTGGAAACATAAGGATTAAGTGTAATCCCTAGGTTGTAGGTTCGAATCCTACCCGCGGAGCCAGCGTGCACGAACAGAAGCGAGAGCTTCTGTTTTTGCTTTATTTTGCCCTATTTTTGTTGGTTCTAACCTTAAGTATTCCGCTTCCAACGCAGGATA
>Ga0210016_1005752_pt1 | contig 10219 bp, 8 predicted proteins | sample CryGeyCG2014_300_FD_185454 | JGI IMG/M metagenome (GOLD analysis project Ga0210016, IMG submission 185454) | Groundwater microbial communities from aquifer - Crystal Geyser CG02_land_8/20/14_3.00 (SPAdes) (version 2) | ecosystem: Environmental > Aquatic > Deep subsurface > Groundwater | place...
AGACCGCCAATGTCACTTCCAAAACCGGCAGATTAATTGGCGCCAATATTGTCAACATTGATGAAATAGAAACCGACTTGATTTTAAGTTCCGAAAAAGGCCAGATTATCCGCATTCCTTTAAAAAGTGTCCCGGAATTGGGCCGTTCGACCCAAGGAGTGAGGGTAATGAAGCCACAGTCTGGTGATAAAGTATCAGCGATTACGGTCTTATAAAAAATTCTTATTTAAAAAATCATTCCGAGTATTTGGAATGGTTTTTACTAATATATATTATAATATAATTTATCTATTTTGTCAAAAATTTAGAATTCTACTCTAAAATGCAACCTACTTAAAGCTAGCGCATTTCCGATTTTTAATAATTATAACAAAATTTTGCGATAGCAAAAAATTGTTATAAAGATAATTCGTACTACAATCTATTCTTCCAGCATTGTTTGATAATTTTTGAGATAAAAGAGCACTTCGTTTTTTAGATTTTTTTTAATCCAATCTTTTTGTTTTTCATCCACCAGTTCGCCCAGACCCATTAAAATATTTTGATTATTTACTCCTTCCGCGAATTTAATACATTCTGCTAAATAATCTTTAATATTTTTACCACTGCGGTCAATCACCGCCTGCCGATTAAAATCCCAGTGCTTGGAGAGAAAAAAATACACATCAAAAATATCCCGCGTGGCTGTTTTCCGGCGGCTCGTGAGCGCCAATAATTTATTGGCAAAGATATCTTCCTTGGCCATCACTTGCATGGGAATGCCTAAATAGTTCAAAATTTCAAAATTATTCTTCAATTGCCTCGTGGAAATTTCTATTTTAATATTATGCTCTTGATCTCCATAAGATATTTCCAACAAAATCGTATTTTCCTTAATCATTTCATCTTTTATTTTTCCGTATTTTTCAACTATTTTTTTCACTTCTACAAAAACATTTTCCTTTTTTCCTATATCCAACAAGTCAAAATCCAAGTCTACTGAATAGCGCGGGAGGCCATAAAAAAGATAGGCGGCCGTTCCGCCCTTGAATCCCAGCCATGGAGAAATCAAGGGATTCTGATAAATATCCTTTAAAATCTGAATGATTATTATTTTATGTTTTCTCCAATCAAGCATGCCCGGATAGTAAGTTTTGACATTATAACAATTTATAATAATATCAAAATTTAAAAAATAATATTTACCTGATACTTATGCGCAGAGAAAATTTTGAGTAAAGAGTCCAGTCAAAACTTTACTGCTGGGCATATTTTTTTTGATAGTCTTTTAAAATATTGCGCATATTTTTATTTTCGTAAACATCCAGAAGAGCAAAACATTTTTCCCAATCCAATGAGTTTAAATTATCAAAATAATAATGCGGCCTCAAATAGATCATATCCATAAAAGCTCTCTCTTTGGACGCGATTGAATAATTTTCTTTTTGGATTATCCCTTGCGGATTCAACAATATTTCGTCTTTTAATTTCCAGTATTGGATTTTTTGAGAATTTTTTAGCTTTATTTCTCTGGATAAATAACTGGCGACAAAAACTGTTTCGTAATATTGAAATGTCATTCCTTCTCGCCGGGAAACTGTTTCAAAACTGATATAGGCCGGGGTGTATATTTTTGTCGCTAATTCCAGTCTATCATAATTCGATTTTCCATAAATACCTCGGCGAAGCCGAATTAAATCTCCGTTATCCACATAATATTTTATTTTAGCTCTGGTATTTTTTGGATTTTTTTCCTCCCAAATCAAAGCAATTTCACTGATCGTAAAAACCGTTTTTTGGGACTTATATAATTCTAAAATGATATTTTTAGACATTGTGAACTGGAAGTAATAATTATTCTTACTTCCAGTATATATTATTTTGCAATTTTTGTCAAATTACGCAGGTTTACAACTATTTGATTGTTTGGCATGATATAGGAGTAATTAGTTTAAGTAATAATAAAAATGAAAAAACAAAAAATTGATACCAGGTTGGGCGTTGCAATTATTGTTATATCCGTAATAACAGTCGCGACATTGTTGTGGATTTACGAAAAGAACCCGATTGATATAAGACAATCATCAACAAATATTTTGAGCATTCCAAAAACTGATAACCATTATTCAAATAGTGACTATGGTTTTTCCTTGGATCTACCGTACACATTAGACAAATATGTTATCCAGGTTTCACCTAATACAGTAGCAAAAATTTCTTTCCTACTGCCAGCAACAGATCAAAAATTTTTACAATATACCGGCCATAAATTAACTGACACTTTTAACATACTTGCATATCCAAAAAGCGAAATAGATACAATTAGAAAAGAGTGTTCAATGCGAACTTCAAAATATATTTCATATGAGTGCACATTAAATGATGAACAGCCAATTGCAGAAAATAACATGTATTCATTTTATTATCTTAAAGGAGGAGTTGGAATGGGCGCGTATCCTCAGGCGCTAGAAAAAGAAGAATATGAAAAGTCGGAAAATGCATTAAAAACTTTCCAGGTAATGAAATGGTTGTTAAACTTTAATCCTAATGCATGGCATAAATTTATAGATACTAAATACGGATTTGAAGTCGAATATCCAAATAATTGGCGTGGCGGCAGTTCGGATATTCCTAAAATAAACAAGTTAAATCTTATAAGTATATTTTATGAAGGTGGACCTATGAAAAATAGTGCTTTCGGATCTATATTTTTTGGAAAATATGATATTTACAATAATGAATTAACTGGTTCCATAGAAGGCAATACGGAAATACTTAATTCAAAAATCAATATAGTTGGATCAACATCAAAGTTTAAGGAAATTAAAATTGAAGGCGGAAGAGCTTTTTATAGTACAGTTCAAGACACTCTGATACCTAATGAAAGGACAATATTCATTGTTGGTAAAAATGTGATATTTAATGGCAGTATTCAAACTTCGTCAAGTAATATGAACCCTCAAGATCTAAGTGAGCTCGTAGATAAATTATCTCATTTCAAATTTCAATAGTAGACTCTTAAATTTTATAGACAAAGAAAAGGTGGAACAGTTTTGTCCCACCTTTTTGTCAGCATATAGCTGGTTTAAGGAGTATAGTAGATATAGTGAATAACCTTGCCGTCAACATCAACATCTAAAGTTTACAACTTTTGTATTGCTTGGCATAATATCTATATAATCAATTAATTTAAACCATTAAAAATGGGTAAGAAAAAAATTAACACCAAATTGGCTGTTTCAATTATTATCATACTTACAATAACCGCAGGTATTTTTGTGTGGAAATATGAGACTAAAAGATTAGAACCGGCACAACAAATCCAGATAACAGGTGCCATACAGCAAAAAAATCAAATACAAGAACATACAATTTCCAATGCTCCAACTGAAGTAGGTTCACAAAATCAGAGCATGCGGATTGATACATGGAAAATATACACTAATAACAAAGATGGCTATTCTATCAAATATCCGTCCGGATGGATTTCTAATTTTATAGACGGATCGTCTTTTTATGTAAAAGAATTACAAAAATCGGGAGAGCAGTATCCCAGCTCTGGGAATGTTTTGTCAGACAATTTAGAAAATTTAAAAAATATAAACGGAGATTACTTTATTAATATTTCTGCTTACAAAAAAATGGGTACGCATGTAAATTTGAAAGAATGGAGAAAGTATGACGGAACTGATTATCAAAATGTATTAATTCAAGGATATCCCGCGCTTAAATTTGTTGATACGCCGCATAAAAGTTACGATGGGAAAAATAAGGATATGGCTGGTTCGCTTCGGTATTATTTTATCGATAAAAAAAATAACGGCTTTGAAATAAGCATTTGGTATAAGGATACAAGCAATGGAATAGGAGATCGTATAGTTTCTACACTAAGTCTTGCAAATTAATTTAAGCTTTTTTATTTAAAGATAAAAAGAGGGCAGAACTATTTGAAGTTCTGCCCTTTGACCTTTACTGCACTAGCAAGTGTTTATGGTGTGTAGTAGATATACCCAGCAATAGAATATCCACTTACATCAACCATGTGATTTCCAATGGTGTGATATGCAACCCAGTTGGAATCCTGCATTGTTATTTCGGTTCCATTGATACCTGTGACTATCCCCACATGGCCACTACTGAGGGCGCCTGAAGCTCTATTGAAAACAATAATAGAGCCAATCATCGGGGCACTTCCAGTACTATATCCAGCGGATTGCGCTTGATCTAAACAGTCTGCAGCTTCACCATTGCAAGCCGCATAAAGTATGTCAGTTTCATTGCGAACATAAATAACACATTCATCGCCGTCGCCAGAGCTTTGCCTGAAATCTCCCACGGCATTTCTGAATGTTCTGAAAAACTTTGCCGTCAAACTTTTGTCGCCATTCATCATCACGGTCAATGGATTATCGTAAAGATTTGTAGTCCCATCGTCCCAGTAGGCAAAAGCCCAGTCAGTTGACGGTGTTGCTGTGACTGATACATTTTCCGGAGAGAAATCTCCCTGGCATGTATCATCAACACACGAAAGACCTTCTGGATAACTTGAAACTGTTCCGCCTGCTTGAGGACTTAGAATGATAGTAAGCTGGGTGTCAGTTCCAGATCCCAAAGGACCGACTGCAAGGTCGTCAATGTAGTATGTCTGGCTGCGAGAATATAGCGCATTTTCGACCTTCAGAATTTTTACATGTGTTGACGATATTGAGACAGTTGATGACCACGAGCCACCGTCAATACGAGCCTTATAGGTTATGCGCCGTAAAGTCAAACTTGACTTCGACAAAATACCATGTATTGATTGCGATATCGCCGACTTCCGTGCCGCTCGCACAATTTGATGAATTTATAACGAGCTTGCCCGTTGTTGTTGATAAGGGACGCACGCCGACATAGTATCCGGCATACTGAGTTCCATCCGCCTTTGAAGTGGTCAGTAATAGTGATAGGTTGCAATTATTTACACCAACCCAGATGTTTGTCGGTTTATACCAAAATGAAACAGTATCATCAGTGGAATCATTACCCGACAAAATACGAGTTCCCATGGATGCGACATCAGAATCACCGTACATTGCAGAACGATATGCCCGCAAAGACTGTGAATCCGAGTAAGGCATAGAATCTGAAACAGTCAAAGAGCCTGAAACACTTGTCCAGGAGTCTTGGCCGGAGATAGAGCCTAGTGAATATGAATCGAAATTAGTAGCATAAGCCGCACCGGCAGAAGCATTTTTTGAAGACAACAATAAACAGCATGCGAAAACAAACATCCACAACGAGATAAACTTTTTCATCACTTCCTCCTCTTGGGTTTCAGTTAAAATAGGTTTGATATCCTTGGCTTCCTTACTACTTTACTAACGCTACTTTTTCACCCCCTTTCTTAATATTGAGTTGTTAAGATACAAATATGAATATATCTGTAAACAGCTAGATTATCAATCGTTTACTAATCTTTTTCGCATCCATTCGTTCCCGCTAAAAATCCCAGTGTCATCCAAAGTAAGAAATTGCCTTGTTGAATATCCCAAAGGTAATGATCAAAAAACATGATAAATAAGAGCCCGATAAAAATGGCGCCAAAAGTATTTTTAAGGTTTTCTGTTGTTTTACTTTGCAAAGCTGGAGATTGTTCCACGATTGCTTTGTGTTCTAAAATTGTTTCACACTTGTCCCGTAGCAAAGGAATGTTCCACGTGGAACATTCCTTTTGCTCCTGGGATGGAATATTTTTAAAAACATAAACTAAAAATACAATAAAGAACACAAACCCAATTAATCCCAATTCACTCCCAACAAGCAGAAATACATTATGCACTGGTTCTAACATCCAATTTTCTTTTATAACAGGCAATTTTTCCATGTTAACAACAAACTGCGAATTTCCTATGCCAAAAATAAGCGTTTTTAGATCTTCTATTGTTCCACGCCCGCCTGCAATGCTTTGTATAGCAATGCGGGCAGGTGAAACACTCACATAGACGGACCGTTCATCTAAACTTTTTATCAATAACGAATTCCAATCTGGTTTTAATATGAAAATAGAAAAAAATAAGATTAATCCAGCAATAACCAGGAGCCTTTTCTTCTTTATAAAAAAGTTAATAATTATTCCACGCTTGTCCCGTAAGATGTTCCACGCTTGTCCCGTAGGATGTTCCACACCTGCCTGCCGGCAGGCAGGTGGAACATTCATATAAGCATAATATACTAATCCCAAAATAAGGCTTAAAATAGCCGATTTTGAGAAAGTTAAAATTAGCGCCAAAAGTTGAATGCCTAAAAATATCTTTATTATTGTTCTACGCTTGTTTAGCAGATTGTTCCACACTTGCCTGCCGGCAGGCAAGTGGAACATTTTATAATAAAGCATTGATACAAAAATAGAAAAAACCAAAAATCCACCCAGAATATTCGGATGGGGAAAAAGCCCATAAGCTCTGATAAAAGCTCCTCCGTTTAAAATAACTTTAGCTACTCCGGCAATATCTGGTGAAACTAGGCTTTCTTTAAGCCAAAATAAACCAATTGAGTGTTGCAGAAAAAATTGGATAATCCCAATTATAGCTTGAAATAAGCCAATAATCATTATTAAGCTAAATATTTTCTTTAAAATTGTTCCACGCTTGCCCCGTAGAATGTTCCACGCTTGCCCCGTAGAATGTTCCACGCTTGCCCCGTAGGATGTTCCACGCTTGCCCCGTAGGATGTTCCACGTGGAACATTTCTGCTGGGGTGGAACATTTCTACTGGAGTGGAACATTCCTTCCGGGATGGAACATTCCTTCCGGGATGGAACATTCCAATAAAAGAATCTAACCACGACAAAAACATACAGAAGATAAAATTCCAGAATTTTCATTGATCTAAAAATGGAGACAATTTTGTTTTCTGCCCAGATAAAGGAAATAAAGGACCAAACAACTAAGACTAGTGGCAATAAGATATAAACCATTATTCCACGCCTGCCCCGGAGCAAATAATTGTTCCACGCTTGTCCCGTAGAATGTTCCACGTGGAACATTCCTTCTGGGATGGAACAATTATTTTGCTTCTGGGGTGGAACATTCTTTAATATTGACAATATATCTATTTTATTGTATAGTATAGTAATAATCCCGGTGAGTATAGCCAGTCCTAAGATGATATCGGATAAATATAGATAAGTACCCGCGTATTCATTAAACTCTCCGCGCAAAGGTAAAAACCAAAGAACTTTTCTGATAGTTAAAGTGAAAGTCAAAAGGAAACCGTAAAAAAACCAGATCTCCGGTTGAACTTTAAAATTTTTCCAGAGTTTTAATAAGATCGCCATATTACTTCTATTATACTATAGATTAGACTTTTTAACGCAAAAAGGCTACTATGAAAATATTGCTAAAAATTAGCAAATTGAAAAAATGTTTTTTAAAAACAAAATCTATCCAATGGAGGTGAATTATGTCATCAATTTTAGAACATCCGCCGCTTGAGATTGGTGATATAACAGCCAAATTACCAATAATCCAGGGCGGAATGGGCGTAGGAATTTCTTTGCACCGTTTGGCGGCCGCCGTAGCCAATGAGGGCGGAATTGGAATTATCGCCACTCCCAACATCGGAATGTTGGAACCGGATTTTCTAAGCAACTATCAGGAAGCGAATGTTCGCGCGCTAAAAGAAGAGATTCAAAGAGCCAGAAAATTAACCAGGGGAATTATCGGTGTCAACATCATGGTAGCCCTGACTACCTTTGGCAGTTTAGTCAAAACTGTCGTTGAAGCAGGCGCTGATATTATTTTTTCCGGCGCCGGATTGCCGCTGCTTCTTCCTGGATTTTTACAGAAAGATTCCAAGACGAAATTGGCGCCGATTGTTTCTTCCGGTCGAGCGGCCAGGATAATCGCCAAGAAGTGGACCCAAAATTACAACTACCCTCCCGATGCCGTTGTAGTTGAAGGTCCTTTGGCCGGGGGACATCTTGGATTTAAAGAAGAAGACATTGACAATCCTGAATTTATTTTGGAAAAACTCGTTCCGGAAGTAATTCGGGAGTTGCGGCCCTTCACAAAAAAAGATGGCAAGCCGATTCCGGTAATCGCGGCGGGTGGAATTTATACCGGAGAGGATATTCGCAGATTTCTTCAGCTGGGCGCGGCAGGCGTGCAAATGGCAACCAGATTCGTTACTACGCACGAATGCGACGCCAATATCAGATTCAAGGAGGCCTACATCAGGGCCCGTAAATCTGATATTATAATCATCCAAAGTCCCGTTGGAATGCCGGGAAAAGCCATTCGGAATTCTTTTCTGGATGAAGTAAGCCGTGGCAAAAGGAAGCCATTTACATGTCCTTACCACTGCTTGAAAACATGCGAATTGGAAAAAAGTCCTTTTTGCATTTCTTTCGCGTTAATAAACGCGCAAAAGGGAAATCTGGATCGCGGCTTCACGTTTTGCGGAGCCAACGCTTATCGGGCGGAAAAAATAATTTCCGTTCACGAGCTTATGGAAACTCTCAAAGAAGAGTATCAAGAAGCGTCCAGCAAAGAAAAAACATAAACTACCATCCCGGATCGCGCGGTGAAATTCACAACGCGGTCCGGTTTTTATTTTTTTTGACTAACAATATTTTCCTGATATGATATTATGGATTTATTCACCAACTGAATGGGCCTATAGTAAAGCGGTATTACGCGTCCATGGCATGGATGAGTCTGGGGTTCGACTCCCCATAGGTCCACCAAATTGAATTAGTCGCCTCGCTCGGGGCTTCGCCCCTCGCTTCGGCGGGCAGTTTTGCGAGCAGGGCAAAGGGTTTTTTGAAATCAATTTCCAGCCGTTCCGCCGCAAGGCGGCGGTTCGAGCCGACTTTTTTTGCCATGATTGATAAATCATGGCAATTATTTTTTGCGCGCACGATTTTTTGCGCCTGTAAGGCGCAATTTACGAATTCTCTCATGGGTTCGAGCCAAACAGTTCCATTTTTAGAAATTTGCGATTTTTTCTCTTCAAATTTTAGTTTTTCGTCAAACATTTCATTTTTCTTTTGTTTGTATATTTCCGGTTCAATAACTTGGTCGAGATAACCATCAAGAAGCCGATTGAGTTTTATTTCTGATTCTTGAATTTGTTTGTTCACTTGTTTTTCTTCAACCTCAGCGGTTAGTTTGTCTTTTTCTTCAGCTTGGGAAATCCATTTTTCAAAATATGGTTCCCAACCCTCGTGCAAGCCGCAATCACTGACAATTTTTCTTAATTGTGTTTCTGCATCAGATTCCGAAACATATTTTTGATTACAAGGTTTTAGTTTTTTCGTACAGCGGTAATAAATAAAGGTTTGACCAGTTCCGTTTTTGTATTTCTTGATATGTTGCTCCGCAGTGATTGCGGCGCCGCATTCGCCGCAGGTCGCTAAACCTGCAAAGGCAAAATCGTGCCCTTTGTTTCTTGGCCGTTCGATTTTCTCGATTTGTTTTTGGACTTCATCAAACAGCTTTTTGCTGATAAAAGTTTTATGAGTTCCTTGATAATATTCTCCGGCATAACTCATAATACCCAGATAAAATTTGTTTATGAGCATGTTTTTGACCTGATCTACTTTTACCGGTTCACCATCTAATTTTTTTATGCCTAATTTGTGCAGGAATTTTGCAATCTCCACAAACGATCTTCCACCTTCAGCAAAAAGCTGGAATGCTTTCTTCACGACTTTTGACTTCTCTTCGTCAATATCAATCCCCCTCGTTTTGGGATTATTGATGTATCCATAAGGAGCTTTGCTTGGCCAAACACCATTGCGAAGTTTTTGCCTATTTCCTCGCTTAACATTTTCAGATAGGTTATCAACGTAGTATTTTGACTGGCCAAAGGCGATTGAAAGCATAAATTTGCCTTGCGGTGTTGACTCAAACCAAAACGAGGGGAATTTCAGATCAAGGAGTTTGCCGGTGTCTAAAAGATAAATTATTTTTCCGCCATCGATAGAATTTCTAGCCAAACGATCCGGGTGCCAAGAGAGGATTCCGTTAGCCTCTCCCTTTTCAATTTTCTTGAGGACTAACTCGAATTGCCCCCGTCCCGGAACCTTAGCAGTTTTTGCTTCAGTAATAAATTCAGTAACAGTTAATCCTTCTCTTTTGGCAAACTCCTTGAGTTCGGCAATCTGTGCTTCAATAGATAAAACTTGTTTGTCTTTTTCGTCTGTTGATTTTCTACAGTAAACAATATATTTAATCATGGTTTTTTCTGTTCTTTA
>Ga0210016_1005755_pt1 | contig 10216 bp, 7 predicted proteins | sample CryGeyCG2014_300_FD_185454 | JGI IMG/M metagenome (GOLD analysis project Ga0210016, IMG submission 185454) | Groundwater microbial communities from aquifer - Crystal Geyser CG02_land_8/20/14_3.00 (SPAdes) (version 2) | ecosystem: Environmental > Aquatic > Deep subsurface > Groundwater | place...
TTTTTACAACATTTTGGTTTCATAATTTAATTAAAGGTTATTTATATCAATACTTATTGATATTGTATTAAATTTAATTTTGATTGTCAAATTATAATTTTTTTGATATGCTAAATTCATATTTAGGCGGCGTGCCAATGAAATTGGCACGGCCTCCAATTCCGCCGAAAAAAAGGGCAGTCCGAGCGAGGGCGTGGCGGAAGGAGGGGGTTGGGGGGAGGAATTCCGCCACGCCCGAGCCGTAGCAAAGCGTTTCCGCCGTCCCGCAATTGGCGGGACATCAAAGCAAAACAATTTTCAATTCCTTTTAAGAAAAATTTGGCGGGCGGGCGTTAAAAAATTGAAAGAAAATTGTTTTGCTTTGCTCGCCGAAGTTCGGCGGGCGGAAACGCGGAGCGGAGTTAATCAAGCATTTTTCGTTCAAAATAGGTTCGAGCTTCGTTCAGCAATTGCGACCAGTTTTTCTGTTGTCGGCGGCTGTCGGGGCCCGCGGCATTTCATCTTTATTAAAATCTTCCTGCTCACCGGCTTGTCCGCGGCTTTTGATGTTGTCAAATGTCAACCTCCCTGCCGTCAGGCAGGAATCTGGCCCCATGAAAGTTGCGATGATTTAAGGGTTTTGCTACAATACATATATGCCTCTGATAAAATATTTTTTTAAGTTCCTGAAAGCGCTTAACTCCAACGCCGGGGCGGGGCAGGTCGCTCTGGGAATGACTTTCGGTATGATTTTGGGAATCATTCCGGTTTCCGCTCTGCACTGGTGGCTGATACTCGTCCTGATGTATGTGCTAAACTCCAATCTCGCCGCCGGGGCGGTGTTTATGGCGGTCTTTAAGCTCGCCGGTATGGCTTTGGCCCCCGTCTTTGACAGCGTCGGATACGCCGTTCTCACGACGCCCGGCCTTGAATTTTTTTTCACCGAACTCTATAACATGCCCATAGTCCCCTTCAGCCGCTACTACAACACCGTTGTCATGGGCGCGACGCTGATTTCCCTGATACTTTTTGTCCCCGCGTTTTTTGTTTTCCGCCTTATGGTGAAAGGCTACCGCGCCGGCGTGCGGGATAAACTGGCGGAGACCAGAATATTCAAAACTTTTATGAAACTGCCTCTCGTGGGCAAGATAGTCAAACTCTACAACAAGGCCAACAGCGTAGGGGATGCCCTCTGATGCGCTGGAAATTTTTCATACCCATAGCAGTGATCTTCGGCGGCCTCGCCGCTTTTTACGCCTTTGGCATGGACGCCGTGGCGGCGAAAGGCATGGAAAAAGTCCTGGCAACAATCTTCAACGCTCGCGCGGAAGTCACGGGAGTTGACATCAGCCTCATCAAAGGCCGGGTGAAGATAGGCAGGATCATCGTCGCTGACGCGGACAATCCCATGTTCAATCTTTTTGAATCCGGCCGTATGGTCATGGACACGCCCGTCAAAGCGCTGCTGATGCAGAGACTGGTGATAGAGGAAGCTTCAATAAAGGATGTATCGTGGGGAGCGCCGAGAAAAACATCCGGCGCTCTTAAAAAAGACAAGCCGGAGGGCGAAGCCGCGAAGAAGCCCGTGAAGAAAGTCTCCGCGGAGAAGGAAGGCGCCGCCGAAAGCAAGCCGCTTCTCGCCGCGGCCGATGTCAAATTGGTAGGCGCAGATTATTTTGAAAATCAGAAGGTAATGTTCAAAAGCCCTAAGCTCGCCGAAGAGGCTACAGCGAAGGCGGATGAGCTGAAGAACAAATGGGAACCTAAACTGGACGAGGTGTCGGTTCAGCTCAAGCAGGCGGAGGCCGCCGCCGGAGAGATAAAAAAAATAGACACCTCACGCCTTGAGACCGCGGGTGAAATCGCCTCGGCGCTCAAGATATTGAGGGACAACTCAAAGGTGATCAAAACCGCCGTTGACAGCGCCAATAATGTGAAAAAAGAATTTGACGCCGACACAAAAGCCGTACAGAAACTGAAAAACGATATCAGCGCCGCGCGGGAAGCGGACTGGAGACTTGTTTCGGCTCAGCTCAATGTGCCGGTCGGCACCCAGTTTCAGAGTTTCACCCAGGATATGCTGTCGGGCATATTGCACAAAAAGGCTGGCTCTTTCGCGCAATACATAGAGAAGGGTGTGGAAGTAATGGCGAAGATGAAAGAGCAGGAAAAGAAAAAAGCCACGCCGAAACCGAAGAAGGAGAAATTTAAAGGGCGCGATGTGGTTTTCAAATCCATGCTTTTTCCGAAATTCCATCTGAAGCACGCGGAAATTTCGGTGAAGAAAGAGGAGCTTTCTCTTGAGGGGGAGCTGGTTAATTTCAGGACATCGCCGGAGAAATCTGAAAAGCCGGCGACTTTCAGGCTTGAAGGCAGACAGAACAGGGGAGGCATAAAAATTTCCGGTGTCATAGACAACAGGACTCCGGGCGGGGAGAAAAGCAAGGTTTTTTTCAGGGGCATCGATTTTCCGCTTGAGGGCGCTTCCGGCTCCATACCCTATGTCAAGCTGAATGATTTCAACGGCATCTACAATGTTGATCTGGATTATTTCGCTCCGGCCGGCGCGAAAGCCGAAGTGAATCTGAACATCAGGATAAGGGATATGAAAGTGAGCGGTGATGAAAAAGATCTTGTCACGGGCCTCGTCATTGACGCGATAAGGGCAACTCCGGAACTTGTCATAGAGGGCACAATCACAGGCGGCGCCGGAAAATTTTCGTCAAATCTTGATAATGTCCTTTCAAAGAAGGTGAAAGAGCGTATCAGCGCTGAAATCGCCGCGTCGCAGAAAAAAGCCCGCGAAAGTTTTGATGCGTATATAGGCGGGTATGAAAAGACGGCCTTCGCCTCACTGGACGCTTTCAAAGATTCTTACGAATCAAAAATAAAAGGGGTATCCGGCAAAGCTCAGTCATACGATAAGGTCGCGGATTCCTATGAAAAACAAATAGAGGACAGAAAAAAAGAGATACGGGATAAAGAGGCCGATAAAGTCAAAGACAAGGCGAAGGGCCTCTTCAAAAAACTGCGTTAGGCGGAATTTTATGCTCATGGACGGAACACAGATAATAGCCACGATAGGCCCACCGACGCTGCGAAAGATCAAAGAGCTCCGCGGTGCCGGCATGGACGGCCTGCGCATAAACAGCTCGCACGGTTCGGCTGATCAGCATGAGAAAATCATCGCTTCCGCGCGTAAAATCAGCAAAGGGCCTTTTATAATATACGACATCAAGGGCCCGAAGATAAGGCTCGGGGATATACCCTTTCCCGTCAATCTCAAAACAGGGCAGAAAATCCTTCTGAGAACGGGCATGAGCGAAAAGAACGGCTGGCCTTTTACCAAAGATTCCGCCGACGGCATTCCCGTGGCGTTTCCGCTCTTTCACAAATATGTCAAAAAAGGCGACAGGCTGCTGATAGACGACGGCCTCATAGGTATGAAAGTTGAGAAGGTGACAGGCCGCAGAATATTCTGCGAAGTGCTCTACGGCGATATCCTCCGCTCGAGGAAGGGCGTCAATCATCCCGACACCGTCATTGATTTCCCTTATACGGTTGACGCGGATATTCCTCTCATAGCTTTTGCCGTAAGGCACGGCGCGGATTACATCGCGGATTCCTTCGTGCGCAACGCTGATGATGTTTCGGAACTCCGCGGCCGGCTCAGGGGCACGGGCATAAAAATCATTTCCAAGATTGAGAATCCCGAAGGCGTGAACAATTTTGACGCCATACTTAAAAAAACGGACGCCGTGATGATAGCCCGCGGCGACCTCGGCGTGGAGCTGGACCCATGGGAGATACCGGAATTGCAGAAAGTTATGATAGAAAAGTGCAACAGAGCGGGGAAGCCCGTCATAACGGCCACGCAGATGCTGGAGTCCATGATAGACGACCCCAGGCCGTCGCGAAGCGATGTGTCGGACATAGCAAACGCCATCTACGACGGGACCGACGCCGTGATGCTCTCCGGCGAAACATCCGCCGGCAAATATCCCGTGCTCTGCGTTGATATGATGAAAAAAATAATCAGGAAAACCGAGTCCACCGCCCGTTACAAAAAGTTAGTCAAAATCCGTTCCCCGCTTTAATACCCCCCGAAAAGACGCTTTGGAGCGATACAGGGAAATTTAGGAGAAAAAATCGTAAAGAATTGCGACTGTCTGACGACCCCGTATAAAGGGAGCTGTGCCTTGCGAAGTACGCCTATGGCGGATTAAGCAACCTGCCTGCCGGCAGGCAGGTTTAGATTTTTTATCCGTTAAAAATTTTCCGTCTAGCGAAAAAGCGATTTTCGTGGGGGGCATTTTCCGTTATATGGAATGTTTCTTTGATTTCGCGGCTGTAATTTTGTAAAATACGCCGTGGAACTGCAAAAAAAAATAGGTCTGGGAGGTGTTTTCTGCATCGCTTCGGGGGCGATGATATCTTCCGGTATTTTTGTGCTGCCCGGAATCGCTTTCGCCAAGGCGGGGCCCGCCGTAGTTCTGTCCTATGTCCTGGCCGGTATTTTTGTCATTCCGACATTGTTCGCCACTTCAGAGCTTCTTACCGCGATGCCTAAAGCCGGCGGCGATTATTTTTACATAAGCCGCAGCATGGGCGCGGCAAGCGGCTTCCTCGCTGGACTGGCGAACTGGTTCTCCCTAAGCTGCAAGAGCGCTTTCGCTCTTGTGGGTATAGGGGCTTTCCTGACCATTATTTATCCGGATGCCCCGCAGTTCCAGATGGATTTCATTGCCGCGGCCTTCTGTGTTTTCTTTACTGTTATCAATCTCAGGGGTGTGCATCTCGTCGCGAAATATCAGATATGGCTGGTATCCTTCCTTGCGGCCGTGTGTGTTATATATATTTTGCGCGGCGCCGTGGAAGTCCGGCTTGACCATTACAGAGGTTTTTTTGATGTCGGATTACCCATGATTTTTTCAACGGCCGGACTGGTTTTTGTGTCATTCGGCGGCGTCGCAAAGGTGGCTAGCATAGCTGAAGAGGTAAAAGATCCGACGACAAACATACCTCTTGGAATGTTTCTGGCCTGGGCGGCGGTGGTTAGCATCTATGTGCTGGCTATTTTCGTGACCGTCGGGGTTATGGACGCGGAGGTGCTGAAGGGCACGCTCACGCCTTTGAGCAGCTCCGCGCGATGTTTTGCCGGAGCGCCCGGTATGGCGCTTCTCACTTTAGGCGCCGTAATGGCTTTTGTCTCCACCGCTAACGCGGGCATAATGACGGCGTCCCGCGCGCCCCTGGCGATGAGCAGGGATAAGCTTTTGCCGGAGATGTTCACAATGATCAACCGTCACGGCGTGCCGCACTGGCCTGTCCTACTGACATCCGCGTCAATGCTGATAATGATATTCGCCTTTGACATTGTTAAACTTGTCAAGGTTGCGTCCTCCACCATGATTATATTGTTCATTTTCGCCAATCTGGCCGTGATAATCATGAGGGAGTCAAAGCTTCCCAATTACCAGCCTGTTCTGAAGGTCCCCATGTACCCTTATCTGCCGATAGCCGGTATACTAATCTATGCGGCGCTCATAGTGTCCATGGGGGCGTTTGCGATCACATCCAGCGCTGTGTTTTTCGGGGCGGCTCTGCTGTGGTATCTGATCTATCCCTACAGGATAGAGGCCAAAAAATCGGCGCTAATCCATGTGGTTGAGAGGGTGATAGGCCGGCAGATACAGACGGACACTCTAAACCGCGAGCTCAAAGGCGTTCTGCGAGAGAGAGACAGCATAATGGAAGACCGCTTTGACAGGCTTGTAAAAGAATCTATGATCCTGGATATAGAGGATCAGCAGAGCGCGCATGAGCTGTTCAAAAAAGTGTCTTTGCTTTTCGGGCAACTGCTCAAACGCGACGCGGGGGAACTTTACGGCCAGTTTATTGAGCGTGAAAAAATATCGGCCACAGTTATAAAAAAAGGCCTGGCTATACCGCACATCATAATTGACGGAGAAAAATTTTTTACCATGATACTTGTCAGAGCGCGGAAAGGCATTATATTTCCCGGCAGCCCTGAGCCGGTCAAAACGCTGTTTTTCATTGTGGCCAGCGGCGATGAGAGGAATTTTTATCTCAGGGCTCTGATGGCCATCGCTGAAATAGTGCAGGAAAAAGATTTTGAAAAGAAGTGGTCCGCCGCCGCCTCAAAGGCTGAGCTCGAGGATGTCATACTGCTTGCCAGCCGTAAGCGCGAAGAAGTGCTGAATTGAGCAAAACCCTATACCTTCTCCTGTGCGCGCTTTTCTTATTCGTATCAGCTTCACGGGCATCTTCCGAATATGTGACCGGACGCTTAATCAAGTCTTCGCCGTCGAGCGCCAACCACCAAATTGAAGAGACGGAATTTCTTGTCCTGAGCGGCAGATCAGGGGGCGCTGTGGTCCATGCCAGAAATTATCTGTGGGATGATCCCGCTTACAACACGGTTCTACGCCCGGGTGATAAGGCAACGCTTAAGATAGATTACGGCATATCCGGAGAGATAGAGAGAGTGGCGATAAAAGGCTACAGCAGGGGAAGGAGGCTCATATTTTTCCTTGCGGCTTTTATTCTGCTTCTTTTCGCTGTCATAGGCCGCCGCGCAGCCTCCGTCCTGGCGGCAATGACTTTCAACATTTTTATTTTCATCTCGGCCTTTGTGCCGGTTTTGAAAAGCGGATTTAATCCCGTGGCTGCCGTTTTTTTGTTTTCGGTCATCAGCGCCGGAGTCACGCTCATCCTTATAACAGGCCTGAGTAAAAAAAGCGCCGCTGCCGCCGCCGGAACGGCCGGAAGCATTATTCTTGCCTCGCTTCTGGCTTTTGTTTTTTTGAAAGCCGCGCACATCAGCGGTTTTTATTCCGAGGGCGCCCGGAGGATAACGGCGATGACCCGCGCGGGCGGTATAGCCGAAATGGATTTTTTTCTTCTCACCTCGGCCGCGATAATGCTCGCGGCTCTGGGAATGGCTGTTGATGTGAGCGTGGGTGTGGCCTCTTTCGTTCAGGAGCTCCATGACGAGCGCTCCGATATGAGCGCCATCCAGCTCTGCCGGAGAGGTATTTCCGTCGGCGGCGACATGCTGGCGACGATGATCAACTCGCTCATATTCGTCTTTGCCGGAGCTTCTCTCCCTCTTGTTCTCAACGCGCGGATCAGCCGCGTGCCCTTTCTGAGGTTTATAAATTACGAGGTCGTTTCGGGCATAGCGCTCCATAGCCTTCTGGCGAGTTTCATCCTTATATTCACGATTCCCTCAACGGCCGCCGCCGCCGCTTATCTTTTCGCGGGGCGTGAAAAAAGGCGGAGGCCCTGATGCCTTTCGAGATGAGAAAAATACTGCTCTGCGTCCTTTTAGGGGCTTGCGCTGTTTTTGCCGATTCATGGAGCGAGAAACCGGACATAGATTTTTACGCGCATCCTTTTGTCGAGGACGCCGATGACCTCCATGAATACAGGACAGGCCGTGTCACAAGCGAAAATGAAGAGTTTGTTTTCTCTTCGCGTGGTAAAAAATACCCCCTGGATAGTTATAATTTTAGGGTGCAACTATTCGCCGGTGAAAGGGTGCTCTGCGTGATAGAGGACGGGCGCGCGGGGGTGCTGGATTATGACAGAACCAGGCCGCTGGCTCTGCTCATTTTTCTGTTCGCGCTCGGCGTTATCGCGCTCAAGGCCGTCTCGGGAGCCCGCGCTCTGGCGGCCCTGTTCTTTGCCCTGCTTGCCGTGTTCGCTGTGTATGTGACTGCTGTTCTGAAAGGCGCGCCTCCCGCCGCTTCCGCGCTTCTTCTTTGTTTTATCATCTCGCTGGTGACGCTTTACGCCGTCTGCGGGAAGGGGAGAAAGGCGCCCTCGGCCTTAGCCGGAGCCGTTTTCGGTATCTTTTCAGCGGCCCTCACGGCGTATATCTTTCTGGCGGCGCTGAAAACCCGGGGGTTTTCCGACGAAAACATACAGCTTCTGAATTATCTTTCGCGTACGCTGCAAATAGCTCCGCGTGACGCGGGGAGTGTGTTTCTGGCGGGTATCATCATTGCCGCGACGGGTGTGATAATGGATGTGGCCATCACCATAAGCTCGTCACTGTCGTCAATACAATCGGCGAATCCCGCGATAAGCCGCGCGAAGCTTTTCCGCAGGGGGATGAATATAGGAGGGGATGTGATAGCGTCAATGTCGGGCAGTCTTCTTTTCGCTTACGCGGGCGGCGCGCTTTTCCTCATACTGAGCCGGAGTTTTTTCACATATTCCGCGTCTTTTCTGCTCAACGCCGAATGGTTTGCCGCCCTGATCGCCGGTATTTTCGCGGGGACCTGCGGCATGATATTGACGGTGCCGGCCACCGCCGCCGCGTCCGCCTTTCTCCTCACAAGAAAAAGGGGACGTCCTTAATATTCTAACAGTACCCCGTAATTGTGTGCAAAACTGTAATCCTGTCTGTAGGAGAGAGGGGGGGGGCTATCATCAATCAATCGGGACTGGAAAGTCCCTCCTATCTTAAGAAAGTTGTCAAGCACAAATTGATTACTTGCAAACAACCTCCTGATTTTCCTCCGCCCAACTTTTTTCAATATTTACGAGCGGGTTTGTCCCACCACTTTTCCTATGCCTGACCCTATCATTTCTTCCGGTGTCATCCCGATATTGAACCGGGGCGCCCGACATTACTTCATTCAGTGTCATAGGGAGTGGGTGCCCAGTATTCTTCATTACGGTGTCACCCGAATTATATCCGGGGCCCGATGGAGGGATTATCGGTGTCACCCACTCGCAAATATTTTCTTCTCTTTTTATTTCAGATTCGTAATAATGCCTGCTTATTTTCCTTTCGTCATATTCTTTGTTCGCGCTTACCAAAGCATAAATTACGCGCAGCATCTTACAGGCCACTGCCGTAAGCGCTTTCATCTTTTTCTGTTTTTTAGTTTTAATCCTATATTGATATTCGTATTTTATTGCTCTGTTATTTTTTATGCTTGCCAATGCCATTTGATATAGTGTTGTTCTCATTAGCTTTCGTCCACGCTTGCTGATCTTCTTCCCGGAATGTCTTTCTCCCGACGATGATTCTATTAAATTTAATCCCGCTAATTTTTCTAAACTCCTGGCTCCTTTGTAACTTTTTATACTCCCCGTTTCTCCTATCAATTTTCCTATACTCAAATATCCCAGGCCCGGCAATTTAATCAAACTTTTCCCTTCCTCTGTTACCTTCGCTTTTTCTTCTATTTCTTTTACCAATTCTTCTCTGTGCCTTTTCACCAACTCCATCTCTTCCACCAATTGTCTCAATTCTATCTTCGCCGCTTCCTGCCCGACTTTTACCCCTATGGATTTCTTCGCCGCTTCCCATAACTTTAAACTTTTCTTTTTTCCAAACCGCTTATTGCTCCATTTTTTTAGCTTCTTATAAAACTTCGTTTTTCCAAGCCGTATTATGTCATCGGGAAACGGGATTTCCGCCAACAATCCCTTCGCCGTTTTTCCGTTTATGCTTTTAATGATTCCTCTCATCTCCGGAAAATATTCATCCGCTATCATCTTCACTTTATTACTTATCACATTCCCTCTTTTTAATGCGCTTTTATACGCCTGTCCCAACCTTCTTAACTCTCCATATATCCCTCTCAATATTATCGGCTCTAAATATTTTCCTTCCCTCGTCAATGTTTGTATCACCCGACTGTCTTTCCTGTCATTCTTCGTCTGGCTATTGTCTTCAAGCTCTTTCGTCTTATGCGTGTGCGAGGGGTTTATTAACACCACACGGTACCCCGCCTCTCTTAAATAATGCCCCATAGGTTTCCAGTATATCCCCGTCGGCTCCATCCCTATTATCACATCCCCTTTGTTCTCTGCTTTTCCTGTTTGTTTTATTATCCCCTCTAACAAACTCATCCCTTCCGCATTGTTGCTAAACTGAAACGGTTTTACCATCTCTTGCCCTTTGTTATCTCCTATCGCCGCCCAATGATTTTTCAGCGCCACATCTATTCCCAGCACCAACTTCTTTTTTCCAACCTCATTAAGATTCGTTCTCGTTTCCATTTCCGCCTCCTGATTATTTTTTTCTCTCTTATTTTAACCAGAAGGTTGCTTTTAATCAATTTCACCCTTTCACTTTCTTATAGTAATCTTAGATATGCTTTGTGTTCCCCATTTCTCTCCTCTTTCGATATGGAGAGTGTCACAATATTCTATCATAGGAAACATCTTAACATCCCTCACAGAACCGTGCTTG
>Ga0210016_1005756_pt1 | contig 10214 bp, 12 predicted proteins | sample CryGeyCG2014_300_FD_185454 | JGI IMG/M metagenome (GOLD analysis project Ga0210016, IMG submission 185454) | Groundwater microbial communities from aquifer - Crystal Geyser CG02_land_8/20/14_3.00 (SPAdes) (version 2) | ecosystem: Environmental > Aquatic > Deep subsurface > Groundwater | place...
CTTTTCCGCTAATGTTTGCATAATGTTGGTTGAATTAGTTTTTACTAATTTCAGCCAATCATTAACCGATTCATTTTGCAACATATTTTAATGCCTCAGACTGTAAAGTGTACCATAGGAGAGTGCATTTTGTTGAAGAAAAGAAGTTTTTAGGATATATTGAGAATATGAATGAAAGAGAAAAGGTTTTAGCGTCGGTAGAAGAAAGACCTTATTTCAGTAAGGATGAGTTTGTTTTATATAATAATGATTGTCTAAAAATTTTAGAGCAGCTGCCGGAAAATTCGATTGATATGATTTTTGCCGATCCTCCATATTTTCTTTCAAGCGGTAGTTTTACTTGTCAGAATGGCAAAATGGTAAGCGTTAAAAAGGGCGATTGGGATTTAAGTAATGGACTAAAGAAAAATTTTGAATTTCATGTTAGGTGGATAGGAGCTTGTAAAAGAGTTCTAAAACCGCATGGCACTATTTGGATTAGCGGAACTTATCATTCAGTATACCAATGCGGCTTTGTTTTGCAGACAGCCGGCTATCATATTTTAAATGATATAGCGTGGTTTAAGCCAAATGCCTCGCCGAATTTAAGCTGCCGCTTTTTTACTGCTAGCCATGAAACTTTGCTTTGGGCAAGAAAAGATGAAAAAGCTAAACACACTTTTAATTACGAAGCAATGAAAAACGGCCAATGGCCGGAGGATTTTATAAAGAAACAGAATTTACAAATGAGATCCGTTTGGGCCATAAATACGCCCAAGACGATAGAAAAGAGATTTGGCAAACACCCAACGCAAAAACCCGCAAATTTATTAAAAAGGATTGTTTTGGCCAGCACAAATAAAAAAGACTTAATTTTAGATCCTTTTACCGGCAGCTCAACTACGGGTCTTGCCGCCTATCTCTTTGGCAGAAAATTCATTGGTATAGACACAGAAAAAAAATATTTAGATTTATCAATAAAACGATTTGAGGAATTAGAGAAAAATTTAAAAAATAAGCTAGTATTATAATTTTATGGAACAACAAAAGCTTGGGGAATTTATGGCTTTTCGAAAAGACGGCAAGGCAAAAACACCACTGGCCGTTTTTGAGGTAAATGGAAATTATATTATTGGCGTATATCAGGGTTCTTTAAGCGATTTTGATATTTTAATTAGATATCGACAAAAAATTGACGGCGCATGGTCGAGAATAAGAACGCCAAAACATATCCATTGGGCAGTAGACATTTTAATTAAGTTGCACGAAGACAGGACCAAGACGCAATCATTCCTTGATTTCTTGCTTGGCGTTTGGGAAAGAACATCACCTGTCAGGAGTAGAGAACAACAGCAAGATGTTTTAAGTGTCGATGCCTTATTTCAAGATAGTCAGAGATTGATTAGTGAATACGAAGCTCTTAGCAGTAAGGGCGAATACAGCATCAAATTTTTGATATTGCTCGCAAAACTTTTGATGATACAAGAAAAAACAAACTTAGAAACTGCTTATATGTTCAAAAAATTATTAGAGGCCCTTCGGGGAAAGGGCAACATCTTTTCAGTTGTTTCTAGGGCTTCGCAGACAGGGCGAAAAAATAAATAAAATCATGAAAATTATTACTCGCGCGACCGCAATAAAAAATCTTAAAAAATATATTGGTCAAGATTTAAGAGAATTAGCCAAAAAGCATGGTATTACAACCTTTGAAACTGGCAAGCAAAATAAAGGGTGGAAGGGTTTGGTTTTAGAAAGATTGGCGGGGCTGGAAACAAATGTTTCAAAAGCGCCCAACGGCCTGACTTATGAATTAAAATCAGTTGCTTTTCGCTATGTTAAAGACGAACTTGTGCCGAAAGAAACAATGGCCATAACAATGATTAACCCCGCAGAGTTGAAAGCCCATTCTTTCTTTGAAAGTCATTGCTGGGCAAAGCTTAAGACGATTGTTTTTTGCGCCGTCAAATGGAATGGCAAAAATTCTGAAGCGGCGGAATTGTTAAAAGTCGCAAGCTTAGATTTTGCAGAAGATGATGAATTGATAAAAGAAATCAAGGCCGATTACGATTTTATACGAAATAAGCTTATTGCAAAAGGATTTGGAGCCTTAACTGGTGCGGATGGTAAATGGATACAAGCAAGGACAAAAGGTCCCGGCCACGGTTCAATAAGCCGCGCGTTTTATGCAAGGACGGCGTTAGTAAAAAAGATTTTTGAAATTGCATCATAAATAAGTTTTATTGTATGGCGTCAAAAGAGGAAATAATTAAACAGTTGGACGAGGAAATATCAAGTAAGCGAAAACAGATATCGGATTCAGTGTCGAAAGAAAATTTGGAAAAGATAAATTCAGAGCTTGATCAAAGGATTTTTCTTGCGAATAATTCGTTTTTAAAAGAAGTTCGAAGTCTTTCTTTAATTTCTGTAACAGCGGCTCCATTTTCTTTAACTCTTCTCTTGTCGGGGCTAGAGATCGAAAAGACGCTTTTAGTAGTAGCTTTTGTGTTTCTGATAATGGATGTGCTTTTTCTTAATATAGGCGTTTGGTATTTAAATTCTCAATTTAAGAGATCTACGATGTCACAAAAACTGGAGGGCATTATTATGAGCTCTAATACTACAAGCGTGCTTGATGAAAAGATGGATAATGACAAATGGTTTACGGCACTATATGAGTTAAGAAAGAGTGAAATGCGATTGAATAAGAAAAAAGCAATGGAGCCCTACAGCCAAATGAAGATGCTTGATTTTTTCCGAGATTGTGGAGTTATGATGCTTGGCGCGGGGCTAATAATTTTAATCGTATCAGTTGTTTGGTCAATAACTCGTTTTGTATAACCTCGACTTATTTCCGAACGAGACGAGGAAACAATAGGGTTTAGCTAGCAAAGCGAGCCAGTTCTTATTTAAAAACTTATCGGGCATAAAAAGACAAACATAGTTATGTCTAAGTCGAATTTTTATCTCATACCGCTGTCGATTTTAATCGCGGCCGCGATTATCGCTACCGGAGTTTTTTATAAACAAAATAAACAAAAAACCGAAGAAGATCTGTTAAGACAAGAGCAGGCTGGCGAATTAGTTGCTCCGCTTGTCGCGTTTTCCGCGCCTCTTTTTGTTCTGAAAAATATTGATGGGGTCGAGGTGTCTCTGAAAGAGTTGCGCGGGCAGGCTGTTTTACTAGTTTTTACCGCTTCGACTTGTGATTTTTTTCAACAAGAACTACGTGATCTGGAAAGATTTGCCGATTTTTACCGCGGCCAAATTCCTGTTTTTGCTATTTATAGCCAAGAGTCTTTTTTGGCCCTGCGAAACTATAAAAAAGAGAACAACGTCAATTTTTCCATACTGGTCGATCAGGACGGAAGCGTTTTTCAGGATTATAAAATCAGCATCAGTGGGACGCCAGCGCACTTTCTTATCGATAAATCCGGAAAAATTTCTGCCGTTTGGCCGGGCGCTGCGTCTTTATCGGCTCTAGAGGGGCTGGTGACTAGTCTTAAAGACTAACAATAAAATGCCTGAACTTCCCGAAGTTGAAACAATCAAAAGACAATTAAATAATGTTATTGTCGGTAAGAAAAGGAAGTCTCGCGGACTAAAGTCCACTTCGTCTTCTTCTCCGAAGAGAATAAAAAGCGTGGAGATTTTAGAACCGCGCCTGATTAAGGTTAGCCTGAAAAGTTTTAAAAAGGCGGTTATTGGCGCGACAATAAAAGCCATTCGGCGCCGAGCCAAACTTTTAATAATTGATTTGTCGGACGGCCACAGTTTGCTTATCCATTTGAAGATGTCAGGACAATTGATATATCAACCAGCCCGTCATCCGGAACTTGATTCAGAATCTCACAAACATACGCGCGTTGTCTATAATTTTACCGACGGCAGCAAATTATTACACAACGATTTGCGGAAATTTGGATTTGTGAAGTTGGTAGAAACCAAAGAGGTGTTAAAATATTTAGAAAAGGAAGGATATGGGCCCGAGCCGCTGGAGAAGAACTTTGCTCCAAAAAATTTTAAAACTCTTTTGGTGAATCAATCCCGAAAGAAGATCAAACCAATTTTAATGGAGCAAACTTTTATAGCCGGCATCGGCAATATTTATGCCGATGAAATTTGTTTTTACGCCGGAGTCAAGCCAACGCGGATCGTCGGAACGCTTACCGACGAAGAAATCAAAAAACTTTTTAACGGCATTAAAAAAATTCTTCGGGAAGCAATCAGATACCGAGGTTCGTCAGCCGACCTGTATCTGGATGCCGAAGGTAAAGAAGGGGAGTATGTGCCGCGTTTGAAAGTCTACGGGCGCGAAGGCGAGAAATGTCCGCGATGCGGCGGAATCGTCGAGCGGATTAAAATTGGCGGCCGCGGAGCCCATTTCTGCCCAAGGTGTCAAAAGTAACACTATTGAGTTTGGCGAATAATGCGTAAAATCGTCTTTTCTGGCGCAAGCGATCGAAAACCTTGAATTAGGAAAATCGGCTTTGACTATGATTTTCCCGCCTATAATTTCCGGAGGATTTCCGGAGGACTGTCCTCTCGAAGAGGACAGTCCTCATCCGGTTTGTTCATTATTCACCAAGCTCCACTATCATTGCAAAATTTAAAATTTATTGTATAATTATTTAAAATCAGTTCGTTGATAATTAAATTTTTTGGAGGTGTGTTGCGATGGCAATACCGAAAATTGTTATCACCGGCGGGCCATGTGCGGGTAAAAGCACGGGCATGGCTACTCTTGTAGAAAGACTTTCTGATTACGGTTTTAGAGTTTTCGTGGTTCCGGAGGTACCGACCTTTTTATTCGCCAGTGGACTAACACCGGGGAAAATGAAAAACGCCACCCAGCTCTATTTACTCGAGAAGATGATCGTGGCAACGCAAATTTATCTGGAAAAATCCATCGAAAAAACTGCTGCAGAAATTTATCCGCGAGACAAAAAAATTATTCTTTGCGACCGCGGCGTAATGGATCACCGGGCTTATTTTCCCAGCGAAGAGCATTGGATACAGCTGTTAAAAGAGCAAAAATATAATTTCGTAAATCTTCGGGATTGCTATGTCAGCGTAGTTCATCTTGTCACCGCCGCATTGGGCGCTGAAAAATTTTACACTCTGGGTAATAATCCCGCGCGCACGGAAACGCTGGCACAAGCAGTCGCAATCGACCGGAAAACTCGCGAATGCTGGCTTGGCCACCCGCACTTCAAAATCATCGACAATAGCACGGACTTTGATGGTAAAATCAGACGGGTTTTATCCGCCGTCTGCAAAGCTTTGGATATTTTGGCCCCGACAGAAATCGAAAGAAAATTTTTGGTCGCAAGCATTGATTTTAACAGGATGCCGCCGTATCAAAAAATTCATATCGAACAAATATATCTTAAATCCGATAATCCCGCCAAAGAGTTGAGGATAAGAAAGAGGGGGCAAGACGGTTCATTTCTGTACTTTTTTACCGAAAAATGGGAAACGGATGACCCGCGTGAGAGGGGGGAAAAAGAAAGAATCATCGGGCTGCGCCAGTTTCTGGAGATGCAAAGCCAGCGTGATCCGGATAAAACTACCATTAAAAAAGACAGGATTTGTTTCTTGTGGAAGGACCAGTATTTCGAGCTCGACATTTACAAATCGCCCGGCCTTTCCGGATTGATTATTCTCGAAATAGAACTTACGGAAAAATCGGAAGATGTAATGCTTCCACCGTTTATAACAATCGAGAAGGAAGTCACGGGCGACAAACGCTACTATAACAACAATCTGGCAAAAAAATGATTTAAGAAGCCATAAGGAGAAAAAGGGATTATGAAATTACCCATCCCCGATGCTTTTGCTTGTGTATTCGGTGCTCTGGCGCTGATACTTGGCATCGCGCTGTTGGCCGGATACATTGCTCTCTGGTTCGGCGTAAAATAATTGCTGAAGACTGACCGACAGCCCGCTCTCAAACGGGCTGTTTTTTGTTGCCCGCAACCATTGCACAGACGCTTAAAATGTTGTAAAATTTTAAAAACGCAAATGGCCACCAGAACTAAACAACAAACAGAACTGCAGTTCAACAGCCCGAGTCGGGGGCGGGTTGATTTTACGAACGTAATTTATGACCTGGTTAATTTTATGGAAGAAGACACAAGGAAGCAATACTGTCTGATTATAGGCACGGATTCGCGCGCTAATCATTTGATTGAGGGCGGCGCCAAAGACGTCGAATTTGTCACCGCAATTATTATTCACCGGTTGGGCAAAGGGGGGCGGTATTTCTGGCACAAGGAAACAAGGGGAAAAATTCATACCCTCCGGCAGAAAATTTATGAGGAAACTGGGCTCTCGCTCGCGATAGCCCAGAAATTAATCGGCGAACTGAATAAATATTTGTCAAACACGACTGGCGACCCCGCCCTTAAGCCGTTAAAATACGAGTTAGAAATCCATGTTGATATCGGCGAAAGAGGGCCGACCAGAGAAATTATCAAAGAAATAGTCGGCATGGTTCAAGGGTCTGGATTTAGTGCCAAAACAAAACCGTGTTCTTACGGCGCGTCAACTGTGGCGGATAGACATACGTAGGGTGACATTTCTTTGTTTATAGAGTAAAATATAATTAAGTCTACTGGCGAGGTCGAAGCGCTATTATAAAATAATTCAAAATTCATCTAATTACCTAATTTCTAACCAAATTCCAAATGCAAAATATTTTTAATTTTAGGCATTGGAAATTTTATTATTTTATTAGGTGAATTACCACCCTTCGGGTGGTCGCCCGTAGGGTGAGAAATTAGACAATTAGAAATTTTTAGCTTTATTTTGGGATTTCGCATTTGAGCGAAGTAAAGCGAACTTCGTTCATGTTCGAATTTCAAATTTAATTTTATGCTTACCGCCCTTCTCGTCATTATCGGCATTATTGCCATCACAGCTATATATGTGATTTATGTCTTTAACCGCCTTGTTGTCCTTCGTAATCGGGCTAAAGAGGCTTGGTCGGATATTGATGTTCAGCTAAAAAGAAGGTATGATTTGATTCCAAACCTGATAGAAACAGTTAAGGGTTATGCCGCGCATGAAAAAGAAGTTTTCGAGAAAGTAACAGAAGCGCGGGCGAGAGCAATCGGCGCAAGCGGTGCCGCTCAAAAGGCCGAAGCAGAGAATCAGTTGGCCGGCGCTCTTAAAACCCTTTTTGCCGTTTCAGAAAATTATCCCCAGCTGCGCGCTTCAGAAAATTTTCTTAAGCTGCAGGAAGAATTATCGGACACCGAAAATAAAATACAAGCTTCACGGCGGTTTTATAATGCCAATGTTATGGAGTTTAACACGAGGCAGGAGGTGTTTCCGGTCAATTTGATGGTTTCGACACTTGGTTTTCAGAAGCCGGAATTTTTTGAGATAGGGGAGCCGGCAGAACGAGAGACGCCGAAAGTTAACTTCTAATATTTTAAACGACTACCGCTTACCGACTATCGTCAAACGGAAAAGCCGTAGTCCGTAGTCGGTTAGCAATTTTAAACATGGAATCAACCAAATCAACAAAAAATTTAGTCTACATATCGGCAGCCTTAATAGGGGCCGGGCTGATAATTTACGGCGCATTTTATTATACGAACATAGAGACAACCTCAAAACAAGAAGCCCAGGTTCTCCCAGTTGCCAAAAACGATGGCTCGGCTGATACAAAAACGGCCCAAGCTTTCAAGGAGGTTGTTCTGGGAGACGAAAAAGCGCCGGTAACAATGATTGAGTACGCAAGCTATCTCTGTGGTCATTGTGTGACGTTTTCTCGAAACACTTTTCCGAAAATCGAAGAAAATTATATTAAAACCGGCAGGGTAAAATTTATTTACCGGCCTTTTCCGCCACTCGAGATTGGTATGGCGCTGGTCTGCGCGCAGGAGCAAAACAAATTTTGGGAATACAATCATGAGGCTTATAACTTTCAAATTGGGTCGCCTGATGACCTAAAAACCATTGCGAGTAAGGTCGGGGCTGATGCTGATAAATTTAACAAGTGTTTTGACTCTGAAGAATATAAATCAATTGCTGAGAACTGGTATAAAGAGGCTCAAGATGCTGGTGTCGAAGGGACTCCCACTTTTTTTATCAACGACAAAAAAATTGTCGGGGATTTACCCTACGAAGATTTCCAGAAAGCGATTGATGAAGAGTTGGCCAAGTAATTGTTTCGCGGGCAGCCGCCAACAGTGTTTTTTAATTAGTGGTCGATCGTTTTTTAAGCGTCTTTATAGATGAACTCAAGACAATTTTCGAAACTCGTTTCCTATCTGTCTAAAAATTATCAAATCTACGCCACTCAGGAAGAAAATGGCCAGGTGGTTATTGATGAACTTCATGATGCCAAAAAAGCAGTCTTGGATAACAGGCTGCCTTTTTATTCGTGGAAGCGCTTCTTTGTGCCGGAATGCGAAAGCTTGTTTGAATATGATGGTGTTAGCTTAACGCCTTCTTCGCGCGAGCAGGGCAAGCAGACCGTCTTATTGGGCATAAATTTTGTAGACCTTAAATCAATTATTCTCTATGACCGGGTTTTCGCTGCGGACACTTATTATCAAGGCCGCCGTAACAATCTTTTAATTATTGCGCACAATTTTCTTCCTGGGCCGGAAAATAATCTAGCGCATGTCGAATACAAGGAAGAAAATCTAAAACAATATTCTTTTGACGTTTTTCTGGCCGCTCAGGAAAATAGCGTTATTGGGCATAAAAAAACGGAGATCGAATATCGGGTGTTTGCTGGCTCAGAAAAAGGAGAAAAGGTATTGCGGGAATCCGGCTATAAAGATTATCAGCGGATTGAATGTTTGGGTTTGCTGAGCGAAGACCGTTCCGGTTCAGCAATGAATGTTTTCCGCGATAAGCTTACAAATCACCATAATCCCAAAATCTGGGAGGAGCTGGGCAGGCGCTGTATCGAATGCGGGAAATGCACGATTGTTTGCCCGACTTGTTTTTGCTTCAGGCTAGATGACACTCCTTCGCTAGAAGTTGGCCAAGGTCAACGTCAGCGTTGCTGGGATGCTTGTTTTTATCAAGAGTTTTCTGAGGTCGCCGGTCCTTCGACGGGTTCGACAGGCTCACCGCAAGCAGGCTCAGGACAAGCGCCTAAATTTTTAAAAACTACCGCGGAAAAAATTCATTTCTGGTATTACCACAAATTTGCTCGGATTCCCGATGAGCATTCGATAACCGGTTGTGTCGGTTGCCATCGATGTTATCAGGTTTGTCCGGTGGGAATCGATATAAAGAAGGTGCTTGAGGATGTTTATAATTCCTGAAATGATTTAGGAATAACGATTTACGATTTACGAAATTTCAATTTATTATTCTTAAATCATAAATCTTCTTAGATTCGTAATTCTTGTGATTAATCCCTATCAAACCCTCACAGCTCAAATAACCGATATCAAGGATGAGGTTTTGAATATGAAACGTTTCTGGCTGAAGCTGGATGAAGAATTCGACTATAGCCCCGGTCAGATAATTTTTCTTTCTATTCCGGGATTTGGCGAGGCGGCTTTCGCGCCATGCGGAAAATCCGATGACAAAAGGACGGTTGAATTATGCGTGCGGCACGTGGGAAAACTAACCGGTAAGTTGCACGCAATGAAGATCGGTGAAAGTGTCGGAATTCGGGGTCCGTTTGGCCACGGGTGGCCGCTAAATAATTTTCAAAATCGTCATCCTGAACCCTTCGCAAAATCTCAGGATAAACTCCGTGAAGGGTCTGATGGGCGCTACGAGGGAGATTCTTCGACCTTGCCTCAGAATGACAAAAAAAAGAATATTTTAATAGTTGTGGGTGGTATGGGCTTGGTACCGTTGAGAACCCTGCTTTTAAACAGAGAAAAATATCTGTCGCCCGAAACAAAAATTCAGATTTTTTACGGCGCCAGAACCCCCGATGATTTCTTATTTAAAGAAAATTTCGACCGGTGGAAAAAAGAGGAGATAGACCTGCAATTAACGATCGACAAGGCTTGTCTCGGCTGGAATGAGTGCGTTGGTGTTGTGACCGCGCTTTTTGATAAGTACCCAATAGTTGAAAATGCCGCGGCTTTTCTTTGTGGCCCGCCGATTATGTATAAATTCGTTTTGCAGAAACTGCAGGAAAAGAACGCTAGTGGTGAGCCAAGCCGAACCGCTAGTGGTGAGCCAAGTCGAACCACCAGTGGTGAGCCAAGTCGAACCATTTCCGAAAACGACATCTATATGTCATTAGA
>Ga0210016_1005757_pt1 | contig 10214 bp, 9 predicted proteins | sample CryGeyCG2014_300_FD_185454 | JGI IMG/M metagenome (GOLD analysis project Ga0210016, IMG submission 185454) | Groundwater microbial communities from aquifer - Crystal Geyser CG02_land_8/20/14_3.00 (SPAdes) (version 2) | ecosystem: Environmental > Aquatic > Deep subsurface > Groundwater | place...
ACCTCGCCGTCGCGCACGATATACTGCTGGTCACGGTGGAACAGCTTGTGCGCGCGCAGCCCCTGGGTCAGGTGGTGCACCAGCGTCGTGCTTTCGGGATCGTAAAGCGATTGCCCGTCGGGCAGCAGCCCCGCCGCCGCGGTGCGTTGTTCCATGAATTCGTTGCCTTCTTCGGTGAAGGTCACGTTGCGGGTTTTCTCGTCGAGCTTGAAATGCTCGGGCAGAACTTCGGGGATCAGGGCATCGACCTTGTTGTAAAGCTCCGAGCGGTCTTCGGTCGGGCCGGAAATGATCAGCGGGGTGCGCGCCTCGTCGATCAGGATGCTGTCCACCTCATCGACGATGGCATAGAAATGGCCGCGCTGCGCCATGTCCTCGATGGTCGATTTCATGTTGTCGCGCAGATAGTCGAAGCCCAGCTCGTTGTTGGTGGCATAGGTGATGTCGGCGCGGTAGGCGGCCTTCTTTTCAGCGTCGGGCTGATAGGGATAGACCACCCCGGTGGTCAGCCCGAGGGCGGCATAGACCTTGCCCATCCAGGCCGAGTCGCGCTTGGCCAGGTAATCGTTGACGGTGACCACATGCACGCCCTTGCCCGCCAGCGCGTTAAGATAGGCGGGCAGGGTCGCGACCAGGGTCTTGCCTTCGCCGGTCTTCATTTCGGCAATGTTGCCTTCGTGCAGGAAGATCCCGCCCATCAGTTGCACGTCAAACGCGCGCAGGCCCAAGGCGCGGCGCGCCGCCTCGCGGCAGTTGGCAAAAGCCTCGGGCAGCAGCGCGTCAAGGCTTTCGCCCGCTGCGACCCGCGCCTTGAAATCAGCGGTCCTGGCCTTGATGCCGTCATCCGACAGCGCCTGATACTCGGGTTCCAGTGCGTTGATCTTGTCAATCACCGGGCGCGTTGATTTCACCTTGCGCTCGTTCGGGGTGCCGAACAGTTTTCGTGCAAGCGCTCCTAGACCAAGCATGTTCTCTCCGACGGGTCGTTCCTGACAGGCCAAGTCTTTCTTGACATGATCGTGCAAGACCCGGCCTTGCCTGCCAGCGCGGCCTTCCTTAGAAGAACCGGCAAGGCACCGGCAGCCCGGTCTTATGCGACCATCGCGATGTAAGGGGCGGCCCGCGCCAAGTCAACGTCGCGCAATCGCGCGGCCCGTTCAGGAGAAGGTGATATGGCGAAATTTGCAGCGTTCTGGCCCCGGTTGGCCCTTGGAGCGGCATGTGTGTTTGGTCTGGTGGCGCCCGCTGCCGCCCAGGATGTGAGTGCCGACACCGTGGTGGCCACCGTCAACGGCACCGCGATCACGCTGGGCCACATGATCGTGCTGCGCGAAACCCTGCCCGATCAATATCAGGCGTTGCCCGACGATGTGCTGTTCAAGGGCATTCTGGAACAATTGATCCAGCAGGCCGCACTCGAGCAATCGCTGGCCGGCAAGACCACCAAACGCGACGCGCTGGCGCTGGAAAACAGCCGCCGGGGCTATCTGTCGGGGGTGGCGCTGGAAGGTGTGGTGGCCGCCGCCGTGACCGATACCGCGCTGCAAGCCGCCTATGACGCGAAATACGCGGGCGCGGGCGGGCAGACCGAATACCACGCCGCCCATATTCTGGTGGACACACAGGAAAAGGCGGCGGCGCTGAAGGCCGAGATCGACACTGGTGCCGATTTCGCCGAGCTGGCGCGCGCCAATTCGACCGATGGCGCGGCGGAAAGCGGCGGTGATCTGGGTTGGTTCGGGCCGGGCATGATGGTGAAACCGTTCGAGGATGCGGTGCTGGCAATGAAACCGGGCGAGGTGGCAGGGCCGGTCCAGACCCAGTTCGGCTGGCACCTGATCAAGCTGGCCGAGACCCGCATCGCCAGTGCCCCGCCGCTCGATCAGGTGCGCGACGAGCTGGCGACCGAGATCGAGAAAACTGCCGTCGCAGCCGCGATCGACGCGCTGACCGCCGCCGCCACCGTCACCCGCCCCGGCGAAGGGATTGACCCGGCGGCGCTGAAAGATCAGAGCTTGCTCGACTGACAAAACGTGGGGGCAGGGATGGCAAAGACCGACTGGAAAGCCAAAGCCAAGGCGCTGAAGAAGAAGCTCAAGCAGCACCTTGGTGCCCTTGGCAGCGACCCTGCCCCCGCCAAACACGTCTCGAAGCTGGCCCCGAAGGGCGGCTTTCCCGCCCTGCCGGTGATTGCCGGGGTCGCGTTTGCCGCCACCGAGGCCGGGGTGCGCTATCCTGGCCGCAAGGATGTGATGCTGGTGCGGCTTGCCCCCGGCACCGCGATTGCCGGGGCCTTTACCCGGTCATCCACGCGCGCCGCCTGTGTGCTCGACTGTCAGGCCAAACTGGCGCTCAAGCTGCCTGCCGGGGCGGGGGCGGCGATCGTCGTCAACTCGGGCAATGCCAACGCCTTTACCGGGGCGGCGGGTCAGGCCGCAGTGCAGGCTGTGACCGAAGGCGTGGCGCAGGCGCTTGGCATGTCGGCGACGCGGGTGTTTTCGGCCTCGACCGGGGTGATTGGCGAGCCGCTGCCGCACGCGCGCATCACCGCCCGGATTCCCGATCTGGTGGCGGGCCTCAGCCCCGATGCGGTCGAGCTGGCGGCGCGGGCGATGATGACCACCGACACCTTCGCCAAAGGGGCCAGTGCCACCGTGGCGGGCGACGGCGGCATGATCCAGATCGCGGGTATCGCCAAGGGCTCGGGCATGATCGCGCCCGACATGGCGACCATGCTGGTCTATCTGTTCACCGATGCCAAGGTTGCCCCCGGCCTGCTGCAAAAGATGCTGTCGCGCAATCTTGATACCACATTCAATGCGATCACCGTCGATAGCGACACCTCGACCTCGGATTCGCTGATCCTGGCCGCCACCGGCCAAAGCCCGGCCGCTGCGGTCAAGGGCGCGGTGGCCAAGGCGTTCGAGGTGGCGCTGCGCGGGGTGATGCTCGATCTGGCGCAACAGGTGATTCGCGACGGCGAAGGGGCGACCAAATTCGTCGAGGTGCGGGTAAGCGGGGCTGCCAGCCCGGCCGACGCCCACAAGGTGGCGCTGGCGATTGCCAACTCGCCGCTGGTGAAAACCGCCCTTGCCGGGGAAGACCCGAACTGGGGGCGGATCGTGATGGCGATCGGCAAGTCGGGGGCGAGGGCCGACCGCGACCGCCTGACGATCCGCCTTGGCGACATCGTGGTGGCCGAGAACGGCTGGCGCTGCCCGACCTACAAGGAAGACGACGGCGCCGCCTACATGCGCCGTGACGAGCTGGTGATCGGGGTTGATCTGGGCCTTGGCAGCGCCGCCCGCACGGTCTGGACCTGCGATCTGACGCACCGCTACATCGACATCAATGCCGACTACCGGTCGTGATGCAAACCCTGCTGGTGGTGGCCGTTGCCCTGATCGACGCCGACGGGCGGGTGCTGCTGGCGCAGCGCCCGCCGGGCAAATCGCTGGCTGGTCTGTGGGAATTTCCCGGCGGCAAGGTTGAAGCGGGCGAGACCCCCGAGGCCGCCCTGATCCGCGAGTTGCGCGAGGAACTGGCAATCGACACCTGGGCAAGCTGTCTGGCACCCCTGACCTTCGCCAGCCACAGTTACCCCGAGTTTCACCTGCTGATGCCGCTGTTCGCCTGCCGCCGCTGGCAGGGAATCGCCCGAGGTTGCGAGGGCCAGACCCTGGCCTGGGTGCGCCCGAATGCCCTGCGTGATTACCCGATGCCGCCCGCCGACCTGCCGCTGATCCCGATCTTGCGCGATTGGCTGTAGCAAATTGCGCAACGATCGCTGACAAATCCGCGATTGTGGAAGATTCACGCTATATTTTGCGAAAAGCTGCGCTATCGTGGGTTGTGGCAAATTTGCTTTGGGGGAAGCAATGCTGAGAACGATTTCCTTGGGAAGCTGCGTGTCGGTGCAGGGCGTGGTTGTCGCCCAGTTGGCCGACGGCAAACTGGTGATCAGGGTCGATGACAAGACCTTTGTCGGCTATCCGGTCAGTCCGGCCCGTGCGGCCTGATCAAGCCCGCAGCGCAGAAAAAAAGGCCGGGCAGATGCCCGGCCTTTGCATTTATGCACCGCCCGTCAGGCCAGCTTGCGCTGCACTTCCTCGCGCTCGAAAATCTCGATCACGTCGCCTTGGCGGACATCGTCGTAGCGCTCGAACGCCATGCCACATTCCTGGCCGGACTGCACTTCCTTGACCTCGTCCTTGTAGCGCTTCAGCGTTTTGAGCGTGCCCTCGTGGATCACCACCTGATCGCGCAGCAGCCGCACCCCGGCCGAGCGCCGGGCGATGCCTTCGGTCACGATGCAGCCGGCCACATTGCCAACATTCGAGACCTTGAACACTTCCTTGATCTCGGCATAGCCGATGAAGGTTTCGCGCACTTCGGCCTTGAGCAAGCCCGAGGCCGCCGCCTTCACGTCGTCCACCAGATCGTAGATCACGCTGTAGTAGCGCAGCTCGACCCCCTTCTGGTTGGCTGTGACGCGGGCAGAAGCATTGGCGCGCACATTGAACCCGATCACCGGCGCATGGCTGGCTTCGGCCAGCGCCACATCGGTTTCAGTGATCGCGCCGACGCCGTAGTGCAGCACCCGCACCCGCACTTCGTCGTTGCCGATCTTTTCCATCGCCTGCACGATCGCCTCGGCCGAACCCTGCACATCGGCTTTCACCACGATTGCCAGTTCCGCCACTTCCTTGTCGGCCTTGGCCTTGGCCATCAGTTGTTCCATGGTCACGGCCGCCCCGACGGCGGCGCGTTTGTCCTTGGCGGCCTTTTCGCGGTAGGTCGCGATCTCGCGTGCCTGCGCTTCGGTTTCCACCACGTTCAGGGTGTCGCCGGCCTGCGGCGTGCCGTTCAGACCCAGCACCTCGACCGGCACCGACGGCGCGGCTTCATCGACCCGCTCGCCCTGATCGTTGATCAGGGTGCGCACCTTGCCCCATTGCTCGCCGACCACAAAGATGTCACCGCGCTTGAGGGTGCCATTCTGCACCAGAACCGTTGCCACCGGCCCGCGCCCGACATCGAGCTTGGCCTCGATCACCGCCCCCGACGCCGCCCGGTTGGGGTTGGCGCGCAGGTCAAGGATTTCGGCCTGCAAGGCGATGGCTTCCAGCAGCTTGTCCAGCCCCTGCCCGGTCTTGGCCGAAACCTCGACATCCAGCACATCGCCCGACATCGCCTCGACCACCACCTCGTGTTGCAGCAGATCGGTGCGCACCTTGGTCGGGTTGGCACCCGGCTTGTCGATCTTGTTGATCGCCACGATCATCGGCACCTTGGCCGCCTTGGCGTGCCTGATCGCCTCGACGGTCTGCGGCATCACCGCGTCATCCGCCGCCACCACCAGCACCACGATGTCGGTGACATTGGCCCCGCGCGCCCGCATCGAAGTGAAGGCAGCGTGGCCCGGGGTATCAAGGAAGGTCAGCTTGGCCCCGCTGTCGGTCGTCACCTGATAGGCCCCGATGTGCTGGGTGATACCGCCCGCCTCGCCGGTGACCACCGAGGTCTTGCGAATCGCGTCCAAGAGCGAGGTCTTGCCATGATCGACGTGACCCATGATCGTCACGATCGGGGGGCGCGGCAGCATCGATTCAGCGCTGTCAACCACCGAATCAATCACCTGTTCGACATCGCTGTCCGAGACGCGCACTGCGCGGTGGCCGAATTCCTCGATCACCAGTTCAGCCGTATCGGCATCGATGGCTTCGTTCATGGTCACCATCAAACCCATCTTCATCAGCGACTTCACCACGTCGGCGGCGCGTTCCGCCATCCGGTTGGCCAGTTCCTGGACCAAGATGGTTTCCGGCACCTGCACGTCGCGCACCTGCTTTTCGGGCTTCACGCCAAGACCAAGCGCCTTTTGCCGCGCCTTTTCCTGCTTGCGCTTCATCGCCGCCATGCTGCGGGTGCGCCTGCCGTCACCGGCCAGGGCATCGTTCAGCGTCAGCTTGCCCGAGCGGCGGGCATCATCGACCTTGGCCTTGGCCGAACGATCGCGATCGGTGCGCTCGCGATCAACCTTGCGCGGCGCAAGGCCGGGCTTGGCACCAATCGGCGCATCAGCCTGATTGCGCGGGCTGGCTTGTTCGGTCTTGGCCCCAGCCGCGGCGGCGGGCGATTTCTTGGCTTGATCGGCGCGGCGCGCCCTGGCCTCGTCTTCGGCCTTGGCGGCCTCTTCTTCCGCCAGTTTCAGACGCGCGGCATCGGCCTGCTCGCGCACTTCGCGTTCCTTCGACTCGATGTCGTCGCGCCGCTTCTGGCGGTCTTCCTCGCGAATGCGGTCATCCTCGGCGCGCTTGGCGGCGTCTTCGACCTCGCGCGCCTTGGCATTGCGCAGCGCCGCCAGACGGCGCTCCATCTCGACATCGGAAATGCCCGCCGGGCGTTTCGACGGAGTCGCGAGATGCGATGCCTTGGCCGCCGCTTCAGGTGAAACAGCCGCACCCGGCTTGGGCACCACCATGCGCTTGCGCTTGGTTTCGACCACGACGCTCTTGGTGCGGCCATGGCTGAAGCTTTGCTTCACCTGCCCGGAACGGGGGGTGCCGCCAAGGCCAAGGGGTTTTTTGCCGTCTGTATCCGTCATGCGTCTCGTCAATCCCTTCCGGCGGTCGTGCCGCCGACTAGCCCGCGCAGGCCCGCAAGCCTTGCCGCTTCCTCTACAACACGGTTGCATAGTCCGCCAGCCGCAAGCGCGCCGTGTATTGCATGTTCACGACCGAAAGCCAAACCCAATTCCCGGGCGGTCAGGCAGCCGATGAAAGTCTCGGGGCCGCCGGGCGGATGCAGCTTGGTCTTGCCCCGTTCCGATCCGTCGCTGGCCTGAATCAAGGTGCTGGCCTGACCTTTGGTCAGCCAGTCCTTGACCTTCTCGAACCCCGCCACCGCCTGCCCCGCCTTGCGCGCCAGGCTGATCAGATCAATCACCCGGCGCGCCAGTTGCGCCGCAATCAGATCGACCAGCCCATCGGGCACCTTGACCGGCTGGCGCGCGGCGCGGGCGAAAAGACCCTTGGCCACCGCCGTCTCAAGTGCGGCGCGCTCGGCCAGCACATAGAACCCGCGCCCCGGCAGGCGGCCCAGAATATCCGCCACCACCTGCCCATCCGGCCCCAGCGCAAAGCGCACCAGCCGGGCTTTGGCCAAGCTTGCGCCGGTCACGATGCAGCGCCGCTCGGGGCCGGTTTCGTCAAGGTCTTCGGGCTGGAGATCGCGGTTCAGGCCCCGGCCTCCTCGTCTTCGTCCGCGTCAGCGGCATCGGCAGCGGGCTCCAGCTCGGTCGGATCAACCCAACCCAGCATCACCCGCGCCGTCATCACCAGGTTCTGCGCCTCTTCAAGCGACATGTCGTAGTCTTCCAGCAAGCCCTTGTCCTTGACCCGCGCGCCCTTGACCGTGGTCCAGCCACCGGCCAGTTCCCAGTCGGCACAGGTTGCGAAATCTTCCAGCGTCTTGATGCCGTCCTTGGCCAGCGCTTCCAGCATCTGCGGCGTCAGACCCTCGAACTGCACCAGGCTGTCCTCGATACCAAGGGCGCGGGCATTTTCCATCGCCTTGATATTGGCCGCTTCCAGATTGTCGCGGGCGCGGGCCTGCAACTCGCCGGCCGTGCCTTCGTCAAAGCCGTCGATCGACAGCAGTTCGTCAAGCTCGACATAGGCCACTTCTTCAAGGTTGGTAAAGCCTTCCGACACCAGCAGTTGCGCCATCATCTCGTCGATGTCGAGCGCGTCCATGAACAGCTTGGTGCGCTCGGCAAACTCGACCTGCCGGCGGGCGCTGTCGTCGGTCTCGGTCACGATGTCGATATCGAGGCCGGTCAACTGGCTGGCCAGCCGCACGTTCTGCCCGCGCCGCCCGATCGCCAATGACAATTGCTCGTCGGGCACCACCACCACGATCTTGCCGGCCTCTTCGTCGATCACCACCTTGGCCACTTCGGCCGGTTGCAGCGCGTTGACCAGAAACGTCGCCTGATCCGCATTCCACGGAATGATGTCGATCTTTTCGCCCTGCAACTCGTTGACCACCGCCTGCACCCGACTGCCGCGCATCCCGACGCAAGCGCCCACCGGGTCGATCGAGTTGTCATAGCTGATCACCGCGATCTTGGCGCGGGAACCGGGATCGCGGGCCACCGCCTTGATCTCGATGATGTTGTCGTAAACCTCGGGCACTTCCATCTTGAACAGCTCGGCCATGAACTGCGGATCGGTGCGCGACAGAAACACCTGCGGCCCGCGCGCTTCGCGGCGCACGTCCTTGATATAGGCGCGCACCCGGTCGTTGGGGCGATAGCTTTCGCGCCCGATCTTCTCGTTGCGGCGCAGAATCGCCTCGCCGCGCCCGATATCGACGATGATGTTGCCGTATTCCTCGCGCTTGACCAGACCGTTGATGATGGTGCCGACGCGATCCTTGAACTCGTCATACTGGCGGTCGCGTTCGGCCTCGCGCACCTTTTGCAGGATCACCTGCTTGGCGCTTTGCGCGGCAATCCGGCCCAACTCGACCGGCGGCACTTCGTCGATCACCTCGTCGCCGACCTTGGCCTCGGGCAGGTAGTCCCTGGCCTGCGCCACCGTAAGCTGGGCGTGGTGATTCTCCAGCGCCTCGTCCTCGACCACGGTGCGGATGCGGGCGAAGGTGGCGCGACCGGTCTTGCGGTCGATCCTGACGCGGATATCGAGCTCGGCCCCGTAGCGCGACTTGGCCGCCCGGGCCAGACTTTCCTCCATCGCCTGAATCACCAGATCGGGGTCGATCATCTTTTCGCGCGCCACCGCTTCGGCGGTTTGCAAAAGCTCAAGCTGGTTGGCAGAGGTAATCGCCATCGGTGTTCTCCCGGTCAGTGTTTCGTGTCTTGGGTTTCCGGCTCTTCGGCCTCGTCCCCTTCCGAGGTTTCAATCTCGTCAAAGTCGGCTTCGTTAAAGGTGCCGGCCTCGGTGCGCTGGCGCAGCATTTCGGCAATCAGGTCGTCGGTCAGCAACAGCTTGGCGTCCGACAGCCAGTCGAACTTGAGGCCGATGGTGCCTTCCTCGATCTCGATCAGCACCTCGTCGCCCTCGGTGCCCGCCAGCGTGCCCTTGAAGCGCCGCCGCCCGTCGATCAGCTCAAAGGTCTCAAGCCGCGCCTCGTAGCCCGCCCAAGTGTCGAAATCCTTGAGCCGGGTCAGCGGGCGGTCGATGCCGGGGCTGGAGACCTCGAGGGTGTAATTGTCCTCGATCGGGTCTTCCACATCCAGCACCGCCGACACCGCGGTCGAGATCCGGGCGCAATCATCGACCACGATACCGCCTTCGGGCCGGTCCGCCATGATCTGCAAGATGCGGTATTTGCCGCCCATCAGCCGCACCCGCACCAGCTCGAACCCGAGGCCCTCGATGACCGGGGTGATGATTTCCGCCAGACGGCGGTCGATGGCGGCTTTGGCGATCAGATCGGACATCGGGGTTCCAGAAATGAAAAACGGGCCAACAGGCCCGCCGTGACGTTCGGTAGCTTCGGGTTTGGACCCCGAAACCGCTGTTGAAAGCGATATAGGACAGCCCCGCGCCGAATGCAAGGAAAACGTCAGGCCTGCCGGTTGTAGCGCCAAGTCCAAAGGTTCAGCGGTGCCGCCAGACCAAGCCAGCCTGCATAGGGCAGCAGCATCAGCCCGGCCCAGAAATCCAGCCGCCAGAAAGTCACCACCATTCCCAGCACGGCCACCACCAGCGCCAGCATCACCACGACCGAAAACCCCAGCCGCCTTGCGCCAAAAAATGCCGGTGTCCACAGCGTGTTAAGCGCAATCTGCAAGGCCCAGAACGCCATCGCATAGCCATTTCCGGCAAGCGGTGCCACCCGCGCCGCCGCCAGACTGCTCAGCACGTAGATCGTGGACCATGCCAGCGGGAACATCCAGTTCTTCGGCCGCCAGTCGGGCTTGGCCAAGCCCTCATACCAGTCGCCGGGCTTGAACAGCGTGCCCGTGGCCCCGGCCGTTGCCGATGCCGCCAGAAAGATCAGAAATAGCGTCCAGTCCATGGGGTCTCCTGTTCACACGCGGCCGGGGCAGCCTTACCCGCGCCGCAGCCCGTCCATCGCCCGCGTCAGCTCGGCCGTTATCCCCGGCTCGGACAGGGCGTGTCCGGCCATTCCCACCAGCCGCAACTCGGCCTTGGCCCAGCCCTGCGCCAACCGCCACGCCG
>Ga0210016_1005762_pt1 | contig 10208 bp, 10 predicted proteins | sample CryGeyCG2014_300_FD_185454 | JGI IMG/M metagenome (GOLD analysis project Ga0210016, IMG submission 185454) | Groundwater microbial communities from aquifer - Crystal Geyser CG02_land_8/20/14_3.00 (SPAdes) (version 2) | ecosystem: Environmental > Aquatic > Deep subsurface > Groundwater | place...
TTTTTGTAATTCTTCGGAAAGCTTGTTGGCGGCTGGGTCAATTTCTTCTTTGGTGGCAGATTCTTTGGCAAGAATGTCTTTGACGTTTTTGATTTCCGCTTCAACCTTTTCCTTATCTTCTGGTTTGACTTTATCACCGGCATCCTTTAAGGTTTTTTCGGCGGTAAAAACTAAATTCTCGGCCTGGTTTTTGGCTTCAACCATTTCTTTTTTTGTTTTGTCTTCTTCGGCATATTTTTCCGCTTCGGCCTGGGCTGATTTGACTTCTTCATCAGAAAGACCAACCGCGCCTTTGATGGTAATCATCTGTTCTTTATTAGTCGCTTTATCTTTGGCTTTGACGTTTAAAATACCGTTGGCATCAAGGTCAAAGGTCACTTCAATTTGAGGAATGCCCCTGGGGGCCGGCGGAATCCCATCTAAGATAAATCGGCCTAGGGATTTGTTGTCAGCGGCCATGGGCCGCTCACCTTGCAAAACATTAATTTCCACTTGAGTTTGATTATCAGCCGCGGTGGAGAAAATCTGCGATTTAGAGGTTGGGATGGTTGTATTTCTATCAATCAACGGCGTTCTGACACTACCTAAAGTTTCAATACCTAAAGTCAAAGGCGTTACATCCAGTAAAAGGACGTCCTTAACTTCACCGCCTAAAACCCCACCTTGAATGGCGGCACCAACGGCAACGACTTCATCCGGATTAACTGATTTATTAGGTTCTTTGTTAAAGAATTTTTTAACGGTGTCGTGAACTTTTGGCATCCTGGTCATACCGCCAACCAAAATCACCTGTTCGACATCCGAAGTTTTGATTTTGGCGTCTTTCAAACAAAGTTCAACTGGCTTTAAGGTTTGTTCAATCAAATCACCAACCAATTGCTCCAATTTAGCCCGGGTTAATTTCATCGTTAAATGAAGTGGTTGGCCGCCTTTACCTTGAGTCACGTAGGGCTGGTTAATTTCCGTTTCCTGGGCCGAAGAAAGCTCAATCTTGGCTTTTTCCGCGGCGTCTCTGATTCTTTGAAGAGCTTGTTTATCTTCTCTTAAATCGACGCCTTGATCTTTTTTGAATTCTTCGGCAATCCAGTCAACAATCTTCTCGTCAAAATCGTCGCCACCTAAATGGGTGTCGCCATTGGTCGCCTTGACTTCAAAAACACCCTCACCGATTTCCAGAATGGAGATATCAAAAGTCCCGCCGCCTAAATCATAAACGGCGATGGTTTCTCCTGATTTCTTTTCCAGACCATAGGCTAAAGAAGCGGCGGTTGGTTCATTGATAATTCTTTCAACCTTAAAACCGGCAATTTCTCCGGCTTGTTTGGTTGCCTGTCTTTGAGAATCATCAAAGTAAGCGGGAACGGTGATGACTGCTTGTTCGACTTTTTCGCCTAAGAAAGCTTCGGCATCAGCTTTGCATTTGGCTAAAATCTTAGCAGAAATCTCCTGAGGGGTGTAAGTTTTCCCGCCAATTTCAAGAACAGCCATACCGTCTTTGCCTTCTTTAATTTTGTAGGCCACCATTTTTTGGCTTTTTTTCACTTCGGCATCAGAAAAACGACGGCCCATCAAGCGCTTCACCGAATAAATCGTATTCTCGGGATTTAAAACCATTTGCCTTTTGGCAACTTCACCAACCAAATTTTTAATGGGTTCAACCGCTGAGGGAATGATATTACGACCTTCAGCCGAAGGAATAACCTTCGGTTTACCCGCTTCCATGACCGCCACGCAAGAATTGGTGGTGCCTAAATCAATACCGATAATTTTTGACATATTTTTATTTCGAGTCTTCGAGAAACAAGGTTCTGTCGAAGACAGGTTCTTAATTCTCCTTTGTTTTTTCTCCGCCGCCAACTTTAACCTTGGCGACTCTTAAAACTTTATTATTTAAAAGATAACCTTTATTAACAACTTCGACAACCCTGTTCTTCGGTCCTTTAACAATTTCTGTTGCTTCCATTAGCTCCGGGTTAAATTCTTCTCCTTGAGCTTTAATTTCCTCTAAATTCTCTTTTTGTAAAATTTCTTTAAATTTGTTAACCGCCAGACTTAAACCTTGATCTTTTAAATGTTTTTCGGCTCTTTCAAAATCGTCCAGAACTGACAGCAAGTTTCCCAAAAGCTGAGCATTACTAAACTTAACAAAAAATTCTTTTTCTTTGTCAATTCTTTTTTCTAAATTATGATAATCAGCCAGGGCTCTTTTCCATTTTAATTCCAAGTCCTTAATCTTTTTCATAAGCTACCGGCTAATTCTTCAATCAGTTTGGCAAAATAACGAACCGTCGGAATGACCAAAGAATAATTCAAACGATTAGAACTGATAATCCCCAAAGAACCTGATTTTTTCTCTCCGGCTTCAAAATTGGTAAAAACCATACCGCAGGGTTCCAGATAATCATAACCAAGCTCGTTGCCAAAAAGTAAATGAACCGGATTTTCATCAAAGCTTTTTTCAAAAAGGCGATGAACCTGGCTGACTTCTTCCAACATCGACAAAATGGTCCGGGTAATATCAATATCATAAAACTCGGGTAACTCTAAAATATTGGCGTAACCAGCATGATAGACTTCACCCTCTTTGGTGGTGGCCAAAGCCAAAGAACGGGTTTGCTTGGCCAAAGACTTAACCGCCTGATGCATTAAATGGTCAAAATCAAAACGTGAATCCCAAACTTTTTCGCGAGCCGCCACTTCATCAACGACCGAAAGTTTTTTCTCTTCCATTAAACGGTCAACATAAAAACGAAAAGCTTCTTTGGTAGGAACACGACCCGCAGAAGTATGGGGCTGTTTGAGAAAACCAGCTTCGATTAATTTGGCCATCTCATTTCTGATGGTGGCCGGGGAAACACCCAGCTCATACTTTTTTTCTAAAACTTCAGAGCCAACGGCTTCACCATTCTCAATATATTCTTCGATAACTGCTTTTAAAATCTTTGTTTGTCTTTCGGTTAATTCAGTCATTAGCAGTAGAATAACATGACTGCTAATGCTTGTCAAGAGGTTTTTTTCTTAACTAAAATTTAAAATATCCTTATCTTGGAGTTGATGGGAAAGACTTACCTGCTGGGCTGGGAAACGGGCGGAGGGTCCCCAAAGTAAAATTTGTTTGATTTCTTTTTCTTCTGGAAAAATCTTTGCCACCACATCTTTAATTTTTTGCCCTTCTTTTAAAATCAAAGGTGAATTAAAATCTGGCTCTTGGCCTTTTTTCTTTAGGTAGACCCTCATTAATTTTAAATTCTCCCAGATTTTCTTTTTTAGTTCTTCCAAACCAATTTCTTTCTCGGCACTAATCATCAAAAAATCACGGCTAAAATCGGTTTTACCAATTAAAAGCCTGCCTTCGGCAGAACCTTGTTTTTCAAATAAATCGACTTTATTAATCACTTTTAAAATGGGTACTCTCACTCCAACTTCTTTTAATTCTTTAGTAATGCTCTCCACTAAATTTCTGGTTTTAATATCAACCATTAAAATCAATAAATCGGCAATTCGGGCAGCTGAGAGAATCTCTCGACCGCGACCGACGCCAATGGCTGCGCCTTTGACGATCCCCGGCAAGTCAAGGATTTGGATTTTTGCCCCTTGATAGTCCCACATCCCTGGGATAACTTTCACCGTGGTAAATGGCCAAGATTCAACTCTGGATTGAGCTTGAGTTAATTTATTGATTAAAGTTGATTTGCCTACAGAGGGCGGGCCAATCAAAACAATGGTCGCCTCACCTTCTTTTTTGGGCATAAAACCGAAGCGTCCGCCTGATTTTTTAAGAACTTGTTCTTCCTGATTTTTAAGCTTGGCAATTTTAGCTCTTAATTTACCGATATAGTGTTCGGTGCCTTTATGATAAGGAGTTTTTCTAACTTCCTCTTCGAGTCGGGCAATTTTAGCAACCAAATCGATTTGATGTAAATCTGTTTTCTTCATTCAGTCGGAGGAGGGGTAATTGTCTCCGGCAAAATCTTTGGCCTCTTGAATCTGGCCACTAATTTTTTCAAAATGGCAACTTCTTCAACCCGGAAAAGCCAGCTGAGAAACAAATAAGACAAGAAACCAACTAAGGCGACAAAAACTGTTAAGAGAATTAGATTAAAGGTATAATGAGTATCTAAAACAAAATATTCAAAGCTGGTCGGTAATTTCAAACCAACCCAACGGAGAAAAGAGAGTCGTTTGTCCCAAGCTGAACGGTCCAAAACCTTTAAAAGAAAAAACATTAAAGCGCCAGAACTAAAAGCCGCGGCGATGATTTTTAAAGAAGTCTTCATAATTTTTTGCCAATCAAAATTTGGCACAAAACGAATAAGCAAAGTAAAAAGAATCACCATTTGGCCAAAAGAAGCCAAAGAAAAAGCCAGGGCTAAACTCCAAATAGGCATTTTAAAAACAATAATTAAGAGACCGCCTAAAATTATTTCACTTAAAATCATCCCAATGGAAATCTTAACTGGCGTTTTGGTATTATGAAGAGCCCAAAAAGCCCGGGTCAGAGGATAAATTAAAGCCTGGGTCACAATTCCCAAAGCAAAAGCGGAAAGAGTCCAACCGGTTTGCACGGTCGAATCCCAGCTAAAGCGGCTGGTGCCGAAAACCAAACGAACAACCGGAATTCTTAAAACGGCCAGGAAAATAGCACAGGGAAGAACAAAAAAAAGAATTTGATTAATTAAACCGATTAAAGTCTCACTAAACTGTTTGAATTCCTTCTTGGCCGTCTGATAAGAAAGGGTCGGCAAGGCCGCTTTGGCGATACTTGTCCCAAAAAGACCAATCGGTAAAAGGGAAATTGAATTGGCAAAAGTATAATAGGTAAAGGCGGCGGTGGAAACCAAAGAAGCTAAAAACAATTCTCCCATTTTCCCCAGTTGCAAAAAAGAAAGTTCGACCACTCTCGGCAAAGCTAAACGTCCAATTTCTCTAACGCCACGGTGATGAAAATTTAAAGAAAACTTGGGACGAAAACCTAATTTTAGGGCTAAAGGTATTTGGATGAGAAAATGCAAGAAGGCACCGATAACGGCCCCCATAATCGGCGCGTAAATCCCCAATATTGGCGTGAAAAAAACAGCGCCGAGAATAATACCCAAATTATAAAGCAAGGGGGCTAAGGCCGGGACTAAAAAGCGTTGCATCGATTCCAAAACACTGGTCAAGAAATAACTTAAGACAAAAAATCCCTGGGCGATAAGTAAAATCCTGGCTAGAGCGGCGATAAGCATCGTTTGTTCCAATTCAAACCCTGGAGCAATAAGCCGATAAAGCAAAGGAGCGAGGATAAAAATAAAAATGGCAAAAACCAAAAAGATTAAAAAAGCAAAGTTTAAACTGACCGCCGCCGTATACCAAGCTTCCTCTTTTTTCTTCTGTGAGAGATAAGAAGTAAAAGTCGGGATAAAAGCTGAAGAAAAGGTACCAAAAACCAAAATCTCAAAAATCACTTCAGGAATACGAAAGGCGGCAAAATAAATTGCCAGTTCGTCAACCGAGAAGAAATTGGCCAAAACCCGATTGCGAATCAAACCCAAAAAACGAGAAGCAGCAATCATCACCATGATAATCAAGGCCGCTGAAAAAATCGTCTTTTGCCGCTGGGTAAAAATTTGTGAACTACGCTGGAATAAATTTTTTACCATTGTCTATCAAGATACTATTTGTTACACTATATTGTAAATTATAAATTGTCCGCCTGCAACGCTTTGCGTAGCAATGCGGACAGGTAAATTGTTTTTATGCCAATTCTTAAATCATCTCGTAAGGCTCTCCGGCGTGATCGACGCCGAGCTGTCGTCAATCGAAAAATCAAGGAAAAAATTAAACTTGTTTTAAAAAAAACGAGGAAGAATCCAACTCTTAAAAACTTAGCTGAGGCAGCTCGTTTTTTGGACCGGGCGGCCAAAAAGAAAGTTATTCGCCCTCATAAAGCCAGTCGTCTAAAATCACGCTTAAACAAATTACTCAAAGCGAAAAGGAGTTAATCTACTTTACAAAACTTCTTTGTCTCGACTATACTTGAAATAGTTATTCATTATCCATAATTGATAACGATTATGCCTGCTCTTAAAAAGGCGTCTAAAACCACCATTGAATTTATTCCCCAAGAAGAATGGGAAAGAACCAGTTTTGGCAAATTTTTAAAATGGTTGCTAAATATTGGTCGTTGGATTGTCATCATCACTGAATTGATTGTCATTATGGCTTTCCTTTCCCGTTTTAAACTGGACCGTGATTTAACTAATTTAAATGAGGTGGTTAAACAAAAACAAGCCATGGTCAGTGCTTCTTCGGATTTTGAGAAAGAATTTCGTTTTTTACAAAAACGCCTTTCAACCATCGAGGGCTTAAAGAAAAATCAACTTGAGGCTGATAAAATTTTAGAGCTTTTTAGTCAGGTTACCCCGGCTGGTATTCAACTTACCAATTTTAACCTCACTGGTGAAAAGATTAGTTTAACCGCTGTGGCTAATTCAGAAACAACCTTTGCGGTTTTTTTGAAGAATTTAAAACAAGAGCCGAAGCTAACCAATTTAACCCTTAGCAAAGTCATGGTTAGCGAAGAGCAATTCGGTCAAACTGTTTTTAATCTGAGTGCTGATTTGAAAGAACAATAAGAAGAAAAATGGCAGACTTTAATTGGCAAACTGAATATCATCGCTATCGTCGTTATTTTACCGACCTTAGCAAATTTTACCAGAAGAAAAAGGCCCGTGTTTATGTGGAGATTATTCTTTCATTGCTCGCCGTTACCTTTTTCATCGCTTTTGCCATCAGGCCAACTTTAAAAACCATCGCTCAACTCATCAGGAAAACTAAAGATCAAAAAAATGTCTCGACTGAATTGGAAAAAAAGATTAACAATTTATCAGAGGCCCAAAGGAATTATCTGACCATCGAGCCAGAACTGGCTTTAATTGAAGAAGCTCTGCCGCAAAAGGCAGAGGTTATTCTTTTAACTAAAGAAATTGAAACTTTGGCTCATCGGTCAGGCATCGCCATCGTCAACTTAAGATTTAGTGAAGTCAATCTCACTGAGAACCAAACCGGGAAGCAGGAAAAACAAGAAGTTAAATTTAGCTTTAACGCTTTGGGTGATTATCTTAATTTGAAAAATTTTTTAAGGGATTTAATGAGCTTAAGGCGAATCGTTTTAGTCAAGGCTTTTTCTTTTCAAACCGGCAAAAGTGAAAGCAACATTCTCTCTTTAAATCTTAATGGCCAGGCCTGGTTTTTAACCAAACCAAAAGCAAGCTTGTCTCTAACGAAATAATGAAAAAATTTAAATTAGGCAAAGATATTTTAATTTTAACCATTATTACTTTCATCACCGTTTTGACGTGGGTTGGTTTTGAAGTTTGGTTAGCCGCCACCAAAACAACAATCACTAAAGTCACTCAAGAACAGCTGGCACCGATTAATCCCAATGTTCCCCAAGAGGTTATTGAGTCATTAAAAAACAACCTCATTCTTTCAGAGGAAGAAATGCGCGAAAGTGTTAGTAGCCCTTCAGCCCTACCTACCGCAACTGAGTCTAGCCAAACCAGCACTGAAAGTGCTACTTTAGAATAAAGCAATGAAGAAAATAAAACGTCTACCGACCATTTTGGGTCTTTTACTCGTTCTCGGCGCTATTGCTGGGGGCGTGGTGATGATTAAAAATGGGCCTGACTTTTTTTTAAAAGCCTCGCCAACCCTGACACCTAGCCAGATTAAGGTAACCAATATTACCGATAATAGTTTTACCGTCTCCTGGCTGACAGAAGACAAAACCAGCGGTTTTGTTAAATATGGCACCGAACAAAATCTTAGTTTCACCGGTGCTGATGACCGCGACCAGCTTTCTGGAAAAACCGATAATTTCAATACTCATCACATTACCCTTAAAAATCTCAAGCCAACTACAGCTTACTTTTTTAAAATTGGTTCTGGTGGGAAAATTTTTGACAGCAATGGGCAACCCTACCAAATAACCACCGCCAAAACCGCCAAAACGTCGCCAGCCAATGATGTCGCTTACGGAACGGTGGTTAATCAAAGCGGTCAAGCGGTGGAAGGAGCTATTGTTTATCTTTCTTTAGCCAATGCCAGTCCAGCCTCAACTCTGACCAAAGCTTCAGGCAGCTGGGTTATCCCTTTGAATTTAATCCGTTCAGCTGATTTGGCTGATTGGGCTTCTTATGACAAAGAAGCTTCCATTGAAGAAATTTTTATCCAAGCCGGAGCCCTGGGAACAGCCACGGTGGTGGCAACCACCAAAAATGACAGCCCAATGCCGAAGATTACTTTGGGACAGAACTTTGATTTCCGCAAAATCGCTGAGATTACCCCTGAAGAAGAAAAAATCCAGATGGAAAAGCAGGCGACCGAATCTTCCAAATTTGCTTTGGAAGCAACACCAGCCGCCAGTTCAACCCCAACAGCGACTGCCGACAAAGAGTTAAAAATCATTAATCCGGGCCAAAACGAAAAACTTAATACGCAAAAACCGGAGATTCTAGGAACAGCCCCAGCTGGAGAAACTCTGACGATTACTATCCAATCAACCGCCACTTATTCCGGAACAGTCAAAGTCGATAGTCAAGGCAATTGGAAATGGTCGCCGCCGGCTAACCTTGAACCCGGCGAACATACGATTACCGCCAGTTATCTTGATAAAAACGGTCAGGAACAAACCGTCAGTCATACTTTCTTGGTTTTGGCTTCCGGAACAAGTGAATTACCCTCTCTTACTGCCACGCCTTCAGGTGAAGCCACACCTTCACCAACACCAACCGCCAGTCCTTCACCCACACCAACGGCAACTGACGCTGGTCGGGTTTCGATGCCTTCCACTGAAGGTGGCGTTCCCAGTTCTGGTTACTTGACACCTACCTTTTTGGTGTTCATAATAGGATGCAGTTTGATATTTTTAGGTCTGTTTCTTAAAATTAAATTTAAGGAAATTATTTGATGGATAATCTGCCAATTGATAAAAACCAACCCGTAGATAATAACCAAAACGTCACCAATGACAATCCACCAGTGACTCTTCCTGAAACTCCAATTGAAGTTGGTTCTTTAGAAGAACAACCCTCTTTTACTTCCTACACCCAAGGAGCAACTGATGATGACTCAAAATCTAAAAAGGGTAAAAAGATAAAAACCATTGCCTCGGTTCTAGGTCTTCTTTTAATCATCGCCGCTTTGCCTCTAACTGTTTTATTAGTCAAACAAAGACAAGAAATTAGAAAAGAGGCGGCGGGAACAGATAAAAGTGGGAGTATTTCTTTTTGTGGTATTACTGTTAGTCCAGGAAGTCATAATGAACAAAATGGAGTTTATACTTTTAATTACTCAATCACTGGCAGCGGGCATACGGTTGAAGTTCACGAATATGGCTGTGCTTGTTCTGACGGCAACAGAGAGACTTGTGGTAGTGGTTCCGGAAGTTGCTCTACCAATAAATATACTCAAACTACCCCTATTAGCAGAACCATTACTGTCCGTCAACCAGCTGGCGATTGCGGCACTTTTCAGGCTGATGTTTTTGTTCTTTCCGTCGACGGCAGGTCAGAATGCCACAACAACTAATGAACAAACTAAAATTGTCCAAACAAACTATTTTTACTCTTTTAGGAATTCTTGTCATTGTTGGTTCTATCCCTCTGGCAGTTATTTTAGTTAAACAAAGACAGGAAATAAGAAAAGAGGCCGCAATTACCGATGATTCGGCCTGTGCCAAGATAGGAGGAACTTGTAGATATCTTTCACAAGGATGTGGTGAAAACAATGACGGATTTTTTAAGCCAGGATACTGCTCAGGACCGACCAACAGACAATGTTGTCTTCCTCCTTCAAAAAAACCAACACCAACGCCTACGCCAAAACCAGTATCTGGACAAACTTGTGGAAGTTGGTGTGCTTCTAAAGTTGGACATGCTACTTATCCTTATTGTATTTGTAATGCCGGCCGATCACCACAATCAGGCTATGTCGAAGTAGCCAGAACTACTACGAGCGATTGTACAAAAAGTTGTGTTGCCTACACCTCTTCTTCTTCTGGAGATTATCAACAAGCCTGGGGACACCCGGTTTGGGGCCGTTGGAATACGGGTAGAACTTGTTCAGCCCCTCCGCCAACACCTACTCCCACTGGTACGGTTACTCCAACCCCAACCGGTACAGCTACTCCTACTCCCACTGGTACGGTTACTCCAACCCCAACC
>Ga0210016_1005765_pt1 | contig 10207 bp, 7 predicted proteins | sample CryGeyCG2014_300_FD_185454 | JGI IMG/M metagenome (GOLD analysis project Ga0210016, IMG submission 185454) | Groundwater microbial communities from aquifer - Crystal Geyser CG02_land_8/20/14_3.00 (SPAdes) (version 2) | ecosystem: Environmental > Aquatic > Deep subsurface > Groundwater | place...
CAGTGCAATAAATAATTTCTTATAGCTTGAGAGCTTTGTTTTTTCTATAAACAAAAAGAAGTCAGAATAAAACTTGCTGAACAACAAAACAAGGATTACGCCAAAAAAAACAAGACCTGTCTTCAGCTGTATCAGCTTAAGCCATAATAAAAAGAGAGTGGAAAGGGCAAATCCCGTTAAAAGGTAAATTTTCCTGTTTTTCTTCTTAAAAATATATTTATAAATTATGTATATGCCTGAAACAAAGGGTATTATTCCAATGTAATATAATGCACTAAGAATGCTTAGCTGTGAGAAATACTGGCCAAGCAGGAGTTTTGGTATGTTCTGCCAGATAACAAACTGGCCATGAATCAGAAATGCATTTTTGTATATGATAAAGTTAAGCCAGATAACAAGGATTGTTGAGAATATTATTAATTCAAGCTCTGATCTTCTTTGTTTTAGATGTTCTAACCTAATAAACAAGACATAAAGTAAGAGTGCTATAATTAATAAAAATGCAGATGCATGCATTAATGCAGTTATTATAATAGCAACAATAAAATAACTAATATATTTTTCATGCTTGTTAATCATCATCAATAAATATATTAAAAAGAATATCAGGGGAACAATAAGTGAATATACGGAAACACTGTTTACTGTTTCAGCAAAGAATATTGGAATAAAACCAGAGATAAATGATGAAAACAATGCTGCACTTGTGTTATTTGTTATTTCCTTTGCAATAAGGTACACAATAAAAATAAGGCATGAGGCAAAGATATTTGGCAATATCTTACATACAAGGTTTAAAGGCATGAAAAGGTTGAAAAAAGCCAGAATATACTTAAAAAATGGCTGGAAAAGGAAATTCCTGCCAGAGTAGCTTAAATCATCCTTAAACAAGGGTAATCCTGTTTCCCTTATGTGCTCTACCTGCCTTATGTTGAAATAAGCATCATGACTAAAGTAAGGCGTCTGAAACGCAAAATAAAGCCTTATACCCAATACAAGGCCAAATATTAAAGCTAGCAATATATACTCCTTTTTAAGCATTAGGCCAAGAATGAGATTATCTTATTTATACCTTGGGGTTTTATATTAATTCATAACCAAGGTTATTATATATTTTTTCAACATAATTTATTGATTCATAATTTTTTCTATTTATAAGCTCTGCTTTTATTTCTTCCCAGTTGCTGTCCCAACCTATCTTGTTTAGCACTTCCTTTGTGTTTCCTGTTCCATAGTTGTAAGCAACTAACTTTTGTGGAAGAGTTGAAAATTCATATTTGGTTTCAAGAACTGTGAAATACCTTGCCGACACTTTTGCATTAAAGTACATATCATTCTTAAGCAAATCTATTATATAATCTTCATAACCTGCTTCAATACCTTCATGAGATTTTTTGTATTCACTCTTACTATATTCACCAAACTCTAAGTAGTACTTTTGCATTACATCCAAAAAAGCTCCATATCCAACCTGGCCTAAGCCAACGTAATCACCCTCATTCATATTAGAGAGAGTCCCCCATCTTGATTCCTGGTCCCATACAGCAACCAAAATCGGCATGTCACCTATATCTTCAAATACTTGTGCAGACAAATCATAAATTGAATACTTTTTTCCATTAGAATAAACAAAAGAATTCTGGGAGTCTTTCATTAGACTGCTTAGTTCATTTGTATAATCTCCGGATTCAAAATAATCTAGGGGAATAACCTTACCCATTACTGTCTTTTTCTTTTCCTCTTCTTCAATTTTGAAAAAAAGCTCCTTTATGTAATCTAATGCTTCTAAATTCGAAAGGTCAGTTACTTCAACTGCTCCTTCCCCTATTTTACCATTTATCATTATTCTGACAAGCTCTATTGGTTTGCCCTCTGCTTCCTTTATCTCCTCCCTTATCTTTTCTACTTCTTTTTCAGATTTGTAAACTGTAAATATAATATCCTCATCATTATAATTAAACACTGCATTCTTGTTTAAGTCAATGTATGAAGATAATAATTGTTGTCTTGAGGTTGGCCTCCCAAGTTTGGCTATTCCATTTTCAAATTTAATAGCATATATCTTAACGCCTTCATTGTATTTTGTTATTTTGGCGTTGCCATTAATTTTCATTTTTTCGTAATTTCCCTCATCAACATATGAAACGCAATTTCCAATGCATATCTTGTGGTATGCACCTATGCTCACAATTAGTTCTGTGTCTTCATCAATATTATCAACCTTAAATTTCTCATTATTTTCTGTGTTTATCTCAATACTGCTGTATGTTCCATAAAGCTTTATCTGCAAAGGACTAGTATCATAATCAACAGAAATCTTTGCTTTTGGATTTACCACAACAGGAATTCCGTTTTCATATTTTATTTTTGTTCCATCATTTATTGATTTTATTTTGCCTCCATCAGGTCCTGTTAAAACAGCACCCTCACTTAATGTAAAAATCCCATCCTCAAATTCAATGAAAGCATAGCCCTTATCTGAGGAAAGGCCAAAAGTTTCACCATCAATCTCTATATTAACAGGTTTCAAAGGCAATGAGGGAAAATCTACAGTTTCTCCTGCTCTTTGAATGGTTGTAGTTTTTGTAAAGATTATTTTTGCAGAGCCATCCTCAACAAGAATAGAATCAATATAATCAACACAGCCCTCTATGTTTATGACTCCCTTCTTTGAGTTGATTTCTTTAACACCATAACCTAAGAGCATATCATTGTAGAATGTATAACTTCCCTTTGAATTTGAAACATCAAGATAACCATCTGTTAGGCTTACACCTGTTATCTCTGTTGTTTCTCCATCAATCTCAGATGTAATAATGTCCTCGGGTTCTATTGTAAAATCTTCTAAAGGAGGGGCTTCATCACTATTGGCATATATCTCAGGAGCAAGAATTACAAAGAATATAAATGAAAATATCAGAAGTTTCAGTAAATTTTTTTTGTTTGTTTTTGTAGGCATTTTTACATAGATTTAGAATTGACTAAAAAATTTATGGTTTAGGGTTTTTATGTATAACCAGCATTCTTTTTTATATTTTCTACATATTTAATAACAATATCAATCTTCCGTCCGAGCTTATAGTTAACTTCCTCTTCTGTATCTTTATCTGTGATACCATATGATCCTTTGTATTTTTTAAAGATATTCAATGCTTCATCTGTATGCAGAAACTCTTCTAATTTGTCCCAATCTCCTCCTCCTGTATTTTTAAATTCAGTTAGGATATCTTTTGTTACAGTAGGACCAGCATTATAAGCCATTAAAAGGATATCTTCCTCACTGCCTGTATATTTATAATTGGATTCTATTTTTTCCTGTGAAAATCCATATGTTGTCTTCAGTAAATTCATATAATCAAAGCCCACTTCTAGGTTAAGAAGTGCATCATCTTCTATGGCCTTGGTTAACTCTTCATTTGTGTAAGATAGGTATTCTTTGTATTTCTCTGGATTTCTGTTAATAACATCTTTAAAAGATATTGCAGATACTTGTGTAAATCCAACACAGCCTCCTAGTTTTGCATCTTGACTCATTAACGATTCCTGGTTTATCCATGCAAGAATAAGTTCTTCACTCATAATGTCTTTACCTTCTTTTTCTGTTATTTCTTTTATTATATCACGTAGTGTTTTATCATCAACATAAACACTTTCTGCTTTTTCCTTAAGTTGATTGGGTATATCTGGAGTAATTTCCGGAGAAATCTGTTCTTGTATTGATTCCTCAAGCACTGCTTCTGAACTAATAGATACTTGGATATCTTCATCATCATAAAACTCTTCATCAATTATTCCTTTACCTGCATTTATTCTGTCTTCATCTATTTCTTTTGCCCTTTCTTCTGAGGTTTCAATAAATAAGGTTATGTCTCCGCTGTTATAGTTAATAACTGTTTTTTGGTTAAATTCTGTATCTTTAAGTTTTGATAAATCCTTGTAAAGTCCTGCTTCTCCATCTTCAAAATTAAAGGTATATATCTTTTCTTCCTCATAATATTTTGTTATTAAGGCATTTCCATCAATCTTTAGTTTGTTCCACTCTTCACCACTCATACCTATACCCATCTCTTGGTATGAAATACAGTTTTTCTCCTTACAATCCTCACTTTTATGAAATGAGCCAATATTAACTATAAGCTCTTCATCATCTGAATTCTTAAACTCAAATTTTTCTTTTTCTTCTGTTTGCAGCTCAAGGACGCTATCTTTACCAATAAGTATTATTTTAGCAGGGCTTAGTTTATAATCAACAGAAATATGGCCTTTAACTTCAATAACATTCGCCTCTATTTTGATTTCTGTTCCATCAATCACTGCCTCAATTTTAGTGTCATCTACTTCAATAGTAGTGTCTTTGCTGACTATTATTTTTCCATCCTTAAATTCAATATAGCCATCTTTTGGAACAGTAATGTGTTTGTCATCCAAATTAAAGCTGGAGTCAGCAGAAAAAAATAATTTTCCGCTTACAGGATTTCCATCTTCAACAACAAGATTTCCAGACTCTACATTAGGGATAGTTCCTCCTGCTATTTTTATTGCATTAAATTCGTCAGTTACAGTTATCTTCCCACTCTCGGCTTCAAGATTAACAGTTCCATCAACAGGCTCTACATCAATCAATTCTTGAGCATGTGTTAAAGGGAGAATAAATATCCCAAACACAATTAAGAGACTAAAAACCTTGATTAAATTATTTTTATTCATTTTCCTTAAGAGATTCTTTTTCTTCAAATAGGTTTGCAAATAAAAACATAAATGGAGTGCCATACTTAATAACAGATTGATTGTCCAAGACAGAATAAATTAATGTATTCTCATCATAAGGATAAATTTTGAAATTAAGGTCCTGGTTAACCAAATAAGTCATATCTATCCAATCAGGGTCTTCAATCTCCTTTTTGACTATTTCTTCTGCTATGCTGTGTATGTGTCCAAGCCTTACTGGGATTATTTTGTAAAACTCATTTATTTCTGCTTTAGATTCTCCTTTTATAATTGTTATTGGGTAATCAATCCTAAATTCAACATTATTCTGGTTTATTTTTGTTTCTGTATTAATATCACCAAATTCAAATTCAAAGCCCATATCACTAAAGGCATTAAGGCTTTCAATGCATTCTGGCAGTGCCTTATCCACATATGCAGAAAGCTCCTGCTCCATTTCTTCAATTGTTGGGGATGTATCCTGTCCTTCATAGTACCAGTAAGCTATTTTTGTATAAGCAGACTGAAAATAAAGCTGTGGTTGAACTGTATAGCCACCTTGCACACCAAGAATATATAATGCATCTGATGCAGATGACTTTGCACATAAATCAACATAATATTTTATAGGATTCAGCTCATCTGAAGAAATAGCGCCTATTTTTTCAATGCGATAGCTTTTGGTAAATAAAATAATCAAAAAGAACAGCAAGAACACTAATCCAAGAATAATAAATGGTGTTATTTGTCCTCTTTTTTTCATATAGATTTAATAATATGAGTTATATATAAAACTTTTGATGTTTTAGTTCTTAAAAACAGTTATTTCAAGTTTCTGCTGTCCCTGCCAAACATTCCTCTCTTCTGCTATCTTAAAACCATGCTTTTCTGCGCTTTGCCTTAAAAGTTCTGCTGTCCTTGATATCAAGACAATTTTTCCCTTTTCTGAAAGAATATATTTTGCAGCATAAAAAAATTCATCATAGGTTTTTCTTGTTCTTTGCAGATCATATTTTGAAAATAGCGGCTTTGCAACAATTAAATCAATCTCATTCTTATCAAACCTTGTGTCAAGCCATTCAATGTCTGCCCTTGAAAATTCTATATCCTTGTTGACTGCAGCTATCTTTGCATTTTTTTTTGCAGCCCTTATATAGTAAAGCTGCTGGTCAGAGGCTGAAATCAAGGGTTTGTTTTTGTTGTCTTCTTTGTTCAGTTTGTTAAAGAAATCTTCAAAATCCTGTTTTTCAAATGGCTTTAGCTTAAGAAAAGCAAAATCCTGTTTTCTATAGTAATTTACAGTCCCTCTATTGTAAAGCGCTGCCTCTATGGGGATAATTCCAGAGCTGCAGAAGGGGTCAAGAAGCTTTTTCTCTTTTTTATATCCAGCAATCCTTAACAATGAGTAAGCTATTGTTCCCTTTATGTCAGATGCACTGCTAAAAACCTTATAATCCCTTTTGCTCAAATCAAATCCGCAGAAATCAATTCCCAGATAGCATCTTTTATTGAAAATATAAATATAAAAAATTAAATCAGGGTTTTCAAGGTCAACTTTTTGGTTATATGCTTTTTTTTGTTTTATATTCCCTATTATGAAAGCGCCTGCTTCTTTTTCCATATCCTGGCTGCTGAAGTTGTTATTAGTTAAATGCCTGCATAATATCTTAAAGCTATTATCCTTATCAAGCCATTTGTCAAGGTTTATTTTTTTAATTCTTTTTTCTATTGTTTTAAGGATTTCATTAAAATCAGTCTGGATTTTAAACTCATCAAATAAATAGACAACTCTGGATATTGACTGCGCCTTATAAGCCAGCTTGCACAAGTCAATCATATTTTTCGGCTCAAACAATACAACTGTCTCATTAATCTTGGAATTAGCTTTAATTAACTCCTTAATTTCTAAAGCAGCTATATCCTCTATTCCCTTGTGGGTTATTGCGATTGCCTTCATAAGAATAAAAAAGAAATTAGTTTATTTAAATCTTTAGTCATTGATTATTTTTGCAGCAGAAACAACATTATCATCATTACTAAGCCTCATAAGCCTGACTCCCTGAGTGTTCCTGCCTATTAAAGAAATGCCATTTGCAAGCATTCTTATAACAATTCCTCTTCTGCTTATTAGTATTAGTTCATCATTGTCATTAACAGAGTTTATAGAAACAACTTTGCCATTTCTCTCGCTGCACTGTATATTTATAACCCCATGACCTCCGCGATTTATCAGCCGGTAGTTATCAATCAATGTTCTTTTTCCATACCCGTTTTCAGTTATAGTCAGCAAAGCCTTATTATCATCTGCAATTATCATTCCAATGACATAATCCCCTGCTTTAAGCCTTATGCCTCTAACCCCTCTTGAAGTCCTGCCTATTGGCCTTGCATCTTTCTCACTAAATTTAACAGCCATTCCATTTCTTGTTGCTAAAAGTATGTTTTTTGTTCCATCTGTAAGAGCTGCATTAATCAGTTCATCATTAGAGTCAAGATTTATTGCCCTTATTCCATTTGCCCTTGGCCTTGAATATGCAGCTAAATCTGTCTTCTTGATAATTCCTTTCTTTGTTGCCATAAGCAGATAATATCCTTTTTTGAATTCTCTTACTGGAATAACTGCTGTTATTTTTTCATCCTTAACATTCAAAAGATTTACAATTGCCTTTCCCTTTGCAATTCTGGATTCCTCTGGCACTTTATACGCCTTAAGCCATTGAACATTGCCCTTGTTTGTGAAAAACAATAAATATGAATGAGTTGATGTAATAAAAATATCCTCAACAAAATCTTTTTCCTTTGTTTTTGTTGCTATAACACCCTTTCCTCCCCTATGCTGCTGCTTGTATGTATTTAAAGGAAGTCTTTTTATATAGCCATCATGGGTTACTGTGATTACCATTTCCTCTTCTTTTATCAGATCCTCTATCTCAATATCTTCCTCTATGTCTATGAAATAAGTCCTTCGCTCATCGCCATATTTTTTCTTTAATTCCAAGAGTTCGTTTTTTATCATATCAAGAATCTTCTGCTCTGATGCAAGTATTGCCTTTAATTGCTCTATTAGCTTTAGCAATGATTCAAGCTCATCCTTTATTTTCTTCTGCTCAAGCGAGCTTAATTTCTGCAGCTTCATGTCAAGAACAGCATTTGCCTGCTTTTCAGTCAGATTAAAGTTTGAAATTAATAATTTTCTTGCATCATCTGTTGAGCCTGATTTTTTTATTAATCTTACAACATTGTCAATGTTTGCAAGCGCAACTCTAAGCCCTTTTAAAATATGGGCCCTTTCTTCTGCTTTTATTAATTCAAACTGTGTTCTTTTCCTTATAACCTGCCTGCGGTGGTTTATGTGGCAGATAATTAATTCCTTGATATTAAGGACTTTTGGCTGGTTGTTTACAAGCGCAAGATTTATTATCCCAAAGGAATCCTGCATTCTTGTATGCTTAAACAGCTGGTTAAGCACAATCTCAGGATTAGCATCTTTTTTCAGCTCTATAACTATTCTTATACCTTCTCTATCTGATTCATCCCTTAAGTCAGATATTCCATTTATCCTCTTATTCCTGACATTGTCTGCTATCTGCTCTACTAAAACTGCCTTATTCACCATATAAGGAATCTCAGAAACAATTATTGCCTTTTTATTTGCTTTATCAATAACCTCTGTTTTTGACCTTACAACTATCTTTCCTCTTCCAGTGTGGTATGCATTTATTATTCCTGCTCTGCCGCAGATTAATGCCCCTGTTGGAAAATCAGGGCCTTTTATTATATAAAGTAGCTCATCAACAGTTGTTTCTGGATTATCAATAACTTTTATTATGCCGTCTGCTATCTCAATAATGTTATGGGGTGGCATATTGGTTGCCATGCCAACAGCAATTCCAGAAGAGCCGTTAATCAATAAATTAGGAAGTTTTGATGGCAATATGCTTGGTTCTTTTGCTGAGTCATCAAAATTCGGCTGGAACTTGACTGTTTCCTTGTCAATATCTTCAAGCATTTCCTCTGCAAGCCTTGATAAACGTGCTTCACTATATCTCATGGCAGCCGGACTGTCACCATCAACTGAGCCGAAATTACCATGGCCCTGCACTAAAGGGTATCTTAATGAGAAGTCCTGGGCCATCCTGACCAAGGTATCATAAATAGCTGCATCACCATGCGGATGGTATTTGGCCATGCAGTTACCAACAACATTTGCTGATTTCCTGAATGGCTTGTTATGAAACAAGCCGGTTTCATACATGGTGTATAAAACCCTTCTGTGAACTGGCTTAAGACCATCCCTTGCATCTGGAAGGGCTCTGCCTACTATTACACTCATTGAGTATGAAATATATGACTCTTTCATCTCATCAGCAATTAATCTCTTTACAATTCTCTGTTCCTTTTGCTCGTTTTCAGGCATTTTCTCTCGGTAAATAGTAATTCAGCATAGTTTATATATCTTTTGGGTTGGAAATATAGGCCTTGTAATGCAAGAATTATAGTGTTTTGGAAATTAAAAAAATGAAAAATTAAGAAATCTCAAAAAGTCATGATTTTAATTTTTCAAGCTCTTTTACTATTTTCTTAAAGCCTGTTGAGCTAAATCCCCTACTTCCTCTTTTAGTTGAAGGAAGCTCTTTTACTTCTTTTAATTTAGCCTTTACTACAGGAAGGATTATCATCTGCGCAATCCTCATTCCTTTCTCAACCTCAACATCATGCTCTCCGCAGTTTACAAGAACTATTGAAACCTCGCCGCGGTATGCAGGGTCAAAGGTTCCTGCTGCTGTATGAAGCCCCATTTTTGTTATGATGCCTGCCCTGTCTCTTATCAGGCCCACATGGCCTTCAGGTATTTCTATTGCAAGGCCTGTCTTTATTGTTCTTTGCTCAGAAACAGGTATTGTAACTGTTTCGTTTGCCCTTATGTCAAAACCAAGGTCTGTGTCTAAAGCATACTCTGGAAGCTTAACATCTTTGAAAAGCTTCTTTACTTTCACCATTGTCTCGGATAGTTTTCCTTTTATTTTTACCACCTTTTTAACCGAAGCTTATGTTCAGTTACAAAACAATACCTAAGCTATAACTATTTAAAGCTTTCTAGAACTTTTTAAAGTCTAATTTTTTTGAGAATATTTTCAACAACTTTAAATGAATGGCCGCAGTAAACACATCTCTTTCTTTTCTTTGTGAGCATGCCACTTGCACTGCTGTATTTCATCTTTTGGCCGCACTTCGGACATTTTAGTAAAAGCATTTTATTCTGTGTTTTTATTTTCCTATATTAATTTTATTCCTTTAGCCAGTTCATAAGCATCCATTGCTGGCTTTTTACTATCTATTATAAGGACTGCTGCCTTTCCCCCATAAACTGTTGTTGAGGAAATTGTTAAAACTTTTCCATTATGCTCAACAGTATAACCATTTAGTGCTTTTCTTGGTTCGTGTGAACGAACTATTGTTTTAAGGTTGTATCTTTTAAGGAACCTATTAGTTATATCTG
>Ga0210016_1005772_pt1 | contig 10201 bp, 10 predicted proteins | sample CryGeyCG2014_300_FD_185454 | JGI IMG/M metagenome (GOLD analysis project Ga0210016, IMG submission 185454) | Groundwater microbial communities from aquifer - Crystal Geyser CG02_land_8/20/14_3.00 (SPAdes) (version 2) | ecosystem: Environmental > Aquatic > Deep subsurface > Groundwater | place...
TTCCCTTTAAAAGGGGAGAAATTTTTTCTCGGATGAGATGTTGACCTATCTCCTCATGATTCGTTTTGAACCGAGAAAGATATTGCTCATCAAAAAAATGGCAGAAGGGACCATGTCCGATATCATGGAGGAGCCCAGCCAGGCGAAGGAGTTCTTCTACATAGGGGAAAGAGGGAAGGTCTGCTTTGAAAATCTTGAAGAGAAAGGGATAAAGCTGTTCAGAAAAAGTCCCCGCGACATGCATGGTCCCAAGAGAGTGTTGAAAACGAGTATGCTCGGCTGTGGGAAATACCCAGCGAGCGCTCTGTAGTTGAAAGATGCGTCGAAGGCGCTGGACCCAGGGGGTATCGATCACACCCCTTTCTGTTTCCTCCCCTTCTATCCGGTCGGTCATCACAATGTAATGATAAACGGGGTCTGCGATCAATCCGGTCCCCTGAGTGTTCTCTGCCTCTTTCATGTCCCTGAGACCTTTTTTCATGAGCCATCGTCAGAAAGTTCGCTCCCTTTCTCTTTGTCTTCGGGACGCTTAACCCCCACCTTACCAGCCGCCACCTCTCGAAGAGCCGTCACAATGGACCGGTTATCCGCATCGACTAATGGCTTGGCGCCTTTCATGATCATCTTCGCTCTTCTGGCTGCCAAAATCACCAGCTCAAACCGGCTCTCCACCTCTCTCAGACAATCTTCTACAGTTATTCTAGCCATTCTTTTCCTCCCATTTTTTCTTATTTTCCTCGAGAGTTAAATCCTTACCCCTTCGACATCTTTCTGCAATGATGATGGACTTTAATTTCTCAATGGCATCCTCAACTCTATCATTAATGATCACATAATGGTACCCATAGGCCTCTTCCATATCTCTTTTGGCATTTGACAAACGAAATTTAACCATCTCGAGGGAGTCCGCCCCTCTATTAATCAATCGTTCTCTCAGAACTTTTAGAGAAGGAGGAAGGAGGTAAATCAATACGGGTTTGCCAATCTCCTTCATCACCTTCTTTGCTCCCTGCGTATCGATATCCAGAATCAGGTCGATCCCTTCTGACTCCAATTTTTTCAAATCAGGCCGAGGAGTCCCATACCGATTCCCCAGCACTTCTGCCCACTCTAAGAATTCATTTCTTTCCGCCATTTTCTGAAAGATGGAATGGGAAACGAAGTGATAGTCCTCCCCCTCCTTCTCATCCGGCCGGGGCAAACGGGTGGTAAAGGAAACAGAGAATTGAAGGCCTGACAACTGTTGGATTACCTCTCTGACCAAAGTGGTTTTCCCTGCACCCGATGGCGCAGAGATGATAAAAATCAACCCTGCTCCTTTTTCACTCATCTCGTGCTTGAACCCAAACCCCTTTTCGTATACAAAACTCATTCGATATTTTGCACCTGCTCCCGAATCTTTTCCAGTTCAGACTTCATCTCTACCGCCCTCTGGGAGATCTCTGCATCACTGGCCTTGGCGCTGACGGTGTTCACCTCCCGGTGAATCTCCTGGAGTAAAAAATCCATTTTCCGACCGACCGGTTCATTCCCTTCTAACAAAGTGCTAAATTGAGCCAAGTGACTTTCTGCCCGGACAATCTCTTCTGTGATGTCTGTCCGTTCTGCCAGCAAGGCGACCTCCTGTTCAAAACGCGAGGGATCAATCTCCATCCCTTCCAAAAGAGACCGAATTCTACCATGAAGTCGGGTAAGAGTGGCCTTGAGGCGGGGAGGAAATTGCTGTTTGATCCATTGCAACTGTTTAGCAATGCGCTCCAAACGTTGTTGAAGATCTTTGGATAGGGATTCTCCTTCTAACCGCTTCATGTCGTCCATATTTTTAAAAGATTGCTTCAAGATCGGAAGAACCTCCTGCCAGTAAGGGTCTATATCCCCCAATTCTTCTTTTACGGTAATCAAGTCCTTCGCCCCGGCCAACAAATTTAAGGTGATTTCATCTTTCAGTTGAAGCTTCTCTTTCAAAGCATGAAGGACTCGGTAATACTGCTCGGCAAGATCGAGATCCACACTGAGTTGAACCTTTTCCTCTCCCAAGTTGTCCAGCCTTAGTGAAACATCGATCCTACCTCTCGACACTTGGGATCGGATGATCTCTTTAATACGGGTTTCGAAAAGACTCAGACGTTTAGGGAGTTTGAGGTTGATGTCACTATATCGGTGATTCACGGAGCGGGACTCCACGACCACCTTTCCTAAAGTCGTATCCCCTTCTGCCCTTCCAAAACCTGTCATCGATTTCAACATGGACGGTGTTTTCCTCCTCTTAAATCGTCTAAGTATTTTTTCCGAAATTGGTTAAAGAGCGTGATGACCTCCCCTTGTCGATAATCGGGATAGGTCCACTCCAAAGGTTGAAAGGACTTATTCCGATAGATCAATGTTAAATCAGCATAAATACCATCCCTGAGATAGGGCCGATGAGTATAACCCTTGGTCGTGGCAAGGATCACATGCTCTAAACAAATGTATCCCGGGTCGATGTTGATTCGACGGTTTCCATTGAGAGCGACATGCTTTTCTTCGAGGCGATTCGTGGCCTGTTTAATATCAGGGAGGATGGGAATGGGAATGAGTCGTTCGAAAGTAATGAAGTGACGGAAAAGAGGTTTTCCCATCTCCTGGGTATAATAATCGGTAAGATCAAAGGGGAACCTTTCGCTGATCGTGTCGGCCTCGCCAAAGGCCGAACGGAGGTCTTTCACTCCTTGATGGAAGAGGTCATGTTCTAAAACAATAAGGCTCATAAAGAGTTTAGCTGGTTCGGGTTCCTTTGGTTTTCCCATCCTTTTCATTCTCTTTTTTCAGGTAGATGAAAAACTCCTTATTCCCTTTGGGGCCAAGCAGTGAAGATTCCGTGACACCCAGTACCTTCAGCCCCAGTCCTCGACTGAACTTTGAAATCCTATCAATCACTTTTTCATGCAATGCCTTGTCCCTGACCACCCCTCCTTTGCCCACTTCTCCCTTCCCCACCTCAAATTGGGGTTTGATGAGGCTGAGGATGGCTCCTCCTTTTTTAAGAAACCCAAGGAGGTGAGGAAGAAATTTCTCAATGGAGATGAAAGAGGTATCGATGAGGATCAAATCTGTTTCTTCTTGAACCTCCTCTCTTGGTAGATAACGAATATTTTTTCTCTCCAGGTTCACGATCCGGGGGTCTTTTTGAAGTTTCCATGCCAGCTGTCCATATCCAACATCCACGGCATAAACCTTCTGTGCCCCTTTTTGAAGAACACAATCCGTGAACCCTCCTGTGGAAGCCCCTACATCCATCACCACCATCCCCTTGGGATCAATTCCAAAGGCATTGATGGCTCCTTCCAATTTTTTACCCCCACGACTCACATAAGAGGAATCCTCTCCTTGCAGTTGGAACTGGGCGTCACCATTTATTTGAGTTCCAGGTTTATCAATGATCTTCCCTTCGACAGCAACTCTCCCTGCCATGATCAAGGCTCTTGCTCTCTCACGAGTTCGTACGCTCCCTTTCTCCACTAAAAGTTTGTCTAAGCGCTCCTTTCTCACCGTATCACAAAGATGAACTCGATCAGCCGCCCTGTCCATGGGTAGGACAGAACCTGGGCAAATTTATTTGGGGTTGGGATGGGCTCTGCTCACAGAGGTTTTAGATAAGCTCTGATGAATCAATTCTGACCGTCTTTCTCCAAGCATCTCCTTCACGCCTTTAAAAATTCCGTTCTCATCGATTCCATATTTTTCTCTCAAGAGAGTTTGTGGTCCATGCTCTACAAAAGTGTCAGGAATCCCCAGGCGTTTCACTTGGATTGAAAAAAGGCTTCTCTCTTGAAAGAGTTCGAGCACCGCACTTCCGAAACCTCCTTGAAGAACATTTTCCTCAACGGTAAGGATCTTCCCGGTCCTCTGGGCCCAATCGCATAGGAGGTTCCCATCCAAAGGTTTGAGAAATCGGCTATTGATCACGGCCGCCTGGACCCCAACATCTGCCAACTTTTCTGCCGCGCGAAGGGATGGATAAACAGTGGAACCCAAGGCGATAATGAGAATATCTTCGCCCTCCCTCAGAATTTCTCCTTTTCCAATGTCGATCGATTGGAGGGCCGACTCTTTCTTGACTCCGACCCCTTTCCCCCTCTGATACCGGAAGGCTACCGGGGTGGGACACTCCGTAGCGGTCTTGATCATATGTTGAAATTCATTTTCATCTTTGGGAACCATGACGATTAGGTTCGGGATGTGACGGAGATAAGAAAAATCAAACAGACCGTGGTGGGTCGGGCCATCCTCTCCCACAATTCCTCCACGGTCTAATGCAAAGACGACTGGAAGGTTTTGCAAACAAACATCCTGAAGAACCTGGTCATAAGCCCTTTGTAAAAAGGTGGAGTAAATGGCGACCACAGGTTTCATCCCTTCAAGGGCAAGCCCCGCGGCAAAGGTGACTGCATGCTGTTCCGCAATGCCAATGTCATAGAATCGATCAGGAAATTTCCTTGCAAATTCTTCCAGACCTGTTCCATTCTGCATGGCGGCCGTGATAGCGATCAAGCGCTTATTCTCAATCGCCAACTGGCAGAGCGTTTCCCCAAAAACCTCTGTATAGGTGGGAAGTTTCTTTGAAGAATCACTTCTAAGTTCTCCTGTCTCGATGACAAAAGGTGGGACGCCATGGAAACGGTCAGGATTCATCTCTGCAGGGGGATACCCTTTTCCCTTTTTGGTGATCACATGGACGAGAATGGGCCCCCTCAATTTTTTAATATTTTGAAAGGTCTCGATCAAGTAATCCAAACGATGACCATCGATCGGGCCGATATATTGCATACCCAATTCCTCAAAAAGGAGGCCTGGCATGAAGAAACCTTTCAGCGACTCCTCTGCCTGTTTGGCAAACCGGAGGACTGACTTTCCGATTCCAGGAAGGGTTTCTAAAAAGCCCTTCATCTCGTCTCGAAAACGGTTTACAAATTGACCAGTCATTAACCGGTTGAGGTAAGAGGAGAGAGCTCCCACATTGCGCGAGATGGACATCTCATTATCATTCAGGATAACGATGAGATCTTGGTTAATGTGTCCCGCCTGATTGAGGCCTTCAAAGGCAAGGCCTGCAGTCATCGATCCATCCCCGATCACAGCGATGACCCTTCCCTCTTCGCCTTTGAGTCTTCTGGCCTCTGCCATTCCAAGGGCAGAAGAGATGGAGGTACCGCTATGGCCGGAATCGAAGGCATCATAAACACTCTCATCCCTTTTCGGAAACCCGCTGATCCCCTCGTATTGTCTCAAGGTATGGAAGCGATCTTTTCTTCCTGTTAAAAGCTTATGGGCATAACTTTGATGGCCCACATCCCATACCAATTTGTCCCTCGGGAAGTCGAAAACGTAGTGAAGGGCAGTGGTCAACTCCACCACACCCAGATTCGAAGCGAGGTGTCCTCCATTTTTTGAAACAGTGGAGAGGATCTCTTCTCGTATCTCATGGCAAAGTCTTTCCAATTCCTCAGAGTCTAATTTCTTCAAATCATGAGAGGTTTGTATCTGATCCAACACTTTTGTCATCGGTCAACCCTGTTGTTAAAAAAAATGACTCCTGTTAATAGGCTATATGAATCTATCATTGCCATGCAGTGAATGTCACAACCTATATAAAACCACTACGGGGTCAATATTCCTTTGATCAATTTTCTCTTGAAAGGATAAACCAAGCGATCTTCTCCAGCGGCTCAGCCTCAGGTCCAAATGAACGGATGGAATCCGCTGCCAATTCTACTAATTCCTTGGCTCTCCTCTTCGACTCTTCAAGTCCTAATAAAGAAGGATAAGCGGCCTTCCCTCTAAAAAGATCACTCCCTGTTTTTTTGCCGAGCAGTTCGGCCTTCCCTTCAACATTTAAAATATCATCAGCAATTTGAAAAGCAAGCCCAATCCTTTCCCCATAGTGCGTGAAACCCTTCAACGTTTCTTCCTTTGCGCCCCCTAACTTGGCTCCCACCCGGACCGAAACCAGGATCAGTGCTCCGGTTTTATGGGTATGAATATATTGTAGCGTGGGAAGATCCACTTTCTTCCCTTCTGATTCAATGTCCAACACCTGTCCCCCAACCATTCCCAACATTCCTGCAGCTTGAGCCACCTCATTGATCACATCGAGCGCCAATCCTCCATCCCGAAGACAAAACTCTTGAATCACTCTGTTCGTCATCAATTTAAAGGCTTCTGTCAGGAGGGCATCTCCGGCTAAAATCCCGATCGCCTCTCCAAATGCTTTATGGCAGGTGGGTCTCCCCCTACGATAGTCATCATTGTCCAGAGCAGGTAGATCGTCATGGATGAGAGAGTAAGTATGGATCATCTCTAAGGCACAGGCAAAAGGAAGAATCCCACCTCCCTTTCCTCCTACTGCTTCAAAGGCAGCCATGGATAAAATGGGTCGAATCCGTTTGCCTCCAGCAAAGAGGCTGTACCGAATCGCCTTGTGAAGGGAAGTCGGAAATATCCCCTCTCCGCCTGAGTTAAGGCGGTTTGGAAAATATTTCTCAAGAGCTGAATCCACAATCTCTTTTTTCTCTTGAAGATATTTTTTAATATCCATCCAAGCTACCTCAAAATTCAGGCCAAGGTTAAGGTTTAGGCTAAGAATTAGAACTTAATCTTTCTAACTTTAACCTGAACCTCAGCCTTAACCTTTATTTCAAAATTTGAACTTTATTCACCTTCGGTTCATCGCTTCATGCGACATTTGACATTACTTTTTTATTAATCCTCCTCCTCCTCTTCCGAGTTAGCCAGAGGAGTCTGGCTTGAGTTCATCGAAGGCTCAAAAGGATGTGCCTTCAGGATTCCATTCTTCCCTTTCAAAAGAATCTCCACTTTCTTCTCTGCTTCATCCAGTTTTTGGTTACAAAACCGCGAAAGCCGGATTCCTTCTTCAAAGAGTTTCAAGGATTCTTCCAAAGGAATATCCCCTTCCTCCAATTTAGAAACCATCTTTTCCAGCTTATTGAGCGCCTCTTCAAACTTTTCTTTTGGCATTCCCGCCCCTTATCTTCCCTCCCCACCGCCTAGGCACCGGAATGGAGGGTCAAAAATTTGTATTTAAACAATTAATACTAAATCTTTAAGCCTATGATCGTCAAGACTTTTCCGTTTTTTCAACATCACAGAGCAGGGTTCCCTGGTAAAGTTTTACCTCTACTTTGTCTCCTTGTTTCACGTGGGCAGCATCTCTTAAAATTTGTAACGAAGGAAGCTTACGGGTAATGCTGTACCCTCTTTGAAGGATAGAAAGGGGGCTCAATGAATCTAACTTCCCCAAAATTCCTCCAACTCTCTGCCGTTGGATCTCAATGGAATATTTGATGTTTTGCCCCAGGCGCTTCTTTGCCTCAAAAATAAAAAATCGAAGGTTTTTTACCCTTTGCATAGGGTTTCGAAGGAGTAAGCTTTCACTGAGGTGTAAGCACTTTTCTCCCCTTCTTTTAAGAGTCCATGTGGTTAGAAGACGAAGTCGGTTAACGAGATCATCCACCCTTAAAAAATATTCCTCAATCTGCTTTTCAGGTTCTTTAAAAATCTTTCTGAGATGGAATAAATCTGTTCGATATCCTTGTAAAATTTGGAGCATTTGATTCTCCAACCGACCCCCTAAATAGTGGAGGATCTTTTTTATTTCCCTTTTATCCCTGACCACCAATTCTGCGGCAGCAGAGGGTGTGGATGCTCTTAAATCAGCTACAAAGTCTGCGATGGTGTAATCGGTCTCATGGCCTACGGCAGAGATGATGGGGATTTTAGAATGATGAATGGCCCTTGCCACCGCTTCCTCATTAAAAGCCCATAGGTCCTCGAGGGATCCCCCTCCCCGGCCAACGATGATGACATCCACATCTGTAAATTTATTGAAATATTTTATAGCTTCAGCAATCTCTGACGAAGCCCCCTCCCCTTGAACCCGAACTGGAAAGAGAAGGATATGAAGATTTTCAAACCGTCGTTCAAGAATATGGAGCATATCTTGAATGACGGCTCCAGTGGGAGAAGTGACAATCCCAATTTTTTCTGGGACCATCGGGATCGGTTTTTTTTGAGCCAGATCAAAAAAACCTTCTTTCTCAAGTTTCTCTCTTAACTGAAGAAAAGCCAGTTGAAGAGCCCCAATTCCTTTAGGTTCTATCGATTTTAAAATTAGCTGATAATCTCCCCTCTTTTCATAAAGACTGACCCTCCCCCCGCAAATGACCTGAAGGCCGTCTTCAGGGACGAAACGAAGGGTTCGAGATTGCATCTTAAAGAGGACTGTACGAATCTGGCTGAAATCATCTTTCAAAGTGAAGTAGATGTGCCCAGAGGGTGGAATCCGAAGGTTTGAAATTTCTCCCTCGACCCAAACATCAGGAAATTTATCTTCAAGAATACCTTTGATCTCTTGGGTGAGTTCTGAGACAGTCAGGATGTATCGAAAAGGAAGCTCCATCTATTCTTTAAACCCCTCTGAACTTTCGCTAACGTAATATAACAGATAGACGATAGAGTGTAAAATTGAAGGGTTGACTAAAAGGGGGGATAGAGTTATAAATTTCAAATAGCTAACCTGGAGGATTTAATTTTGGAGATCTTTTCTTTGGATGAGATGAAAAGAATGGCGAAGGCTATCTTTTCCAAAGCTCTTTCTGCTGTTGATCCATCCAAAATCCTTAAAGACAGAATTCGAATTGAAAAGGACCGTTTGTGGATCAGATCAGAAGAGAATTTGGAAAAAATTTTTGATTTAAAAGTGTTTGATAACATATTTCTTGTCGGCACTGGAAAAGCCTCTAATTCTATGGCCCGGACGATTGAAGAAATTTTTGAGAATCGTATGACAAAGGGAGTGATCACAACGAAATACGGTCATCTTCTTCCTCTCAAAAAGACAGAAATCATTGAAGCCGGGCATCCCATTCCTGATCAGAACGGGTATGAAGGAGCAAAAAAGATTCAGAGTTTATTAAAAGAATCTGGGCCAAAAGATTTGGTCATCTTTCTCCTCTCAGGGGGTGGCTCAGCCCTTCTCCCATTTCCAGCGGGTGGCATTGAACTCAAAGAAAAACAAGAGGCGACTCAACTTCTCCTTGATTGCGGAGCAGAGATTAAAGAGATCAACACCACCCGGAAACATATCTCATTAATGAAAGGAGGATGGCTTGCCAAGTGGGCCTATCCTTCCACGGTCATTGGGTTCATCCTTTCCGATGTCGTGGGAGATCAACTGGATGTCATTGGCTCTGGTCCTACTGTTCCTGACCCATCCACCTTTGAAGAAGCTTGGGAGATTTTGAAAAAATATGATTTGCTCAATGAAATTCCCTTTTCGATCCGAACACATCTCCAATTAGGAAAAGAGGGGAAAGTTGAAGAGACACCCAAACCTGGAGAGTTTGTCTTTGAAAGGGTTTACAACAGCCTCATCGGGTCAAACATCCTTGCCCTCTGTGCAGCAGAAAAAGAAGCCAAATCCCTCGGCTTCAATACCCTCATCCTCTCTTCCTCGATTGTAGGCGAGACACGGGAAGCCGCTCGATTTCATTCTGCGATTGCAAAAGAAGTGATTTCAAGTGGAAATCCGATCCCGAAGCCTGCCTGCATCCTTTCTGGAGGTGAAACGACTGTGACGATTAAGGGGAATGGTCTTGGAGGGAGAAACCAGGAATTTGCCCTGGCAGGAGCTTTAGAGATTAGCGGGATCGAAAAGGTGGTTCTCCTGAGTGGAGGAACGGATGGAACGGATGGCCCCACGGATGCAACCGGGGCAGTGGCTGACCATACTACCATCCAAAGAGCAAAAGTAATGGGTCTGGATCCAAGAGCCCATCTTGAGAATAACGATGCTTACCCATTTTTCCAAAAATTAGGAGACCTTTTGATTACTGGACCCACCCACACCAATGTCATGGATGTCCGAATTCTCTTAGTCGCCTGATCGTTTTTATTCAGGCAGAAGGGAAACTTTAAATGTATGAGAATACCGTCCACTCACACTTCTCCGGCGCCCATCGGTTACGTTATCTTCACGGGAAATGCGAAGAGCTCCACGGCCATAACTGGAAGGTGGAGGTCTCTGTAGTGTCCAACCGATTAGGTAAGGAAGGGGTGGTGATCGATTTCGGAATCCTCAAACAGAAGCTCGAAAAAGTCTTGAAGTCTTTTGATCATACCTACCTCAATGATCTTCCTTATTTTT
>Ga0210016_1005782_pt1 | contig 10193 bp, 11 predicted proteins | sample CryGeyCG2014_300_FD_185454 | JGI IMG/M metagenome (GOLD analysis project Ga0210016, IMG submission 185454) | Groundwater microbial communities from aquifer - Crystal Geyser CG02_land_8/20/14_3.00 (SPAdes) (version 2) | ecosystem: Environmental > Aquatic > Deep subsurface > Groundwater | place...
TTGGAAAAAATATAATTGGCGGTTTCGTCCGGCGAAGACCATTTTACAAATCCGTCTGCCTGAACAAAATAATTATAGCTGGCCGTAGCGAAAAAAAAGCAAAACGCCAAAAAAATAACTGCTAGCAAGGGCCATTGACCTCTAAACCAAATTGTGATTTTTTTTATAATTTCCATATTAACTCCCTACGAATTACAAATACAAATTACAAATAAGAAATACGGAAATACACAAAAACACACGGCCTTCGGCCTTAAAACACAAAAACACAATGCTTTAGTGTTTTTGTGTTTTAGTGTTTTTGTTTTCGTAATTCGTAGCCCTTATCTTAGCAAAAAATACGAATAAAAGCAAGAAAAAACAAGGCACGGGCTAAAGGCCTTGTTCTATATAAATTCTATATTCCATAGCTTAGAAGACTAACGATAGCAAAGGCGATAGCTAAATATAAAGTGCCGGAAGCAATGGGCAGAAAAGTCGCCCATTTAAAAATAACTGCCAGAAGCAAAATTGTTACGCAGACTACTTCCAGACCCATCTTTATCTTACCCCAGATATTGGCCTGAATTTCCCCGCCCTTTTCTTTGCGGATAAAAGCGACCAAAATAATCAATGATTCAAGAGCAATTATGATTATAGCCGGCCAAAAATCAATATAACGCAGGACAATTATAAAAACCATGCTGCCGATTAAAATTTTATCAGCCAAAGGATCATACATCTTCCCCCAATCAGTAATCTGGTTTCTTACTCTGGCCATTGAGCCGGCCAAAACATCAGTGAACGCCACCAGTAAAAAAACAATTAAGCCGATTGAATAATGTTCATAAAACATCAAAAAAGCCACAAACGGCGTCGCTAAAAACCGAAAAACCGTAATATGGTTAGGTTCGACTTTCCGGGGAAAAATTTTTAAAAAAGTTTTGGCTAATATTCTGTCATGCCAAAAAATCTTGTCCGCCGGCTGGAAGTTTGAATCTGCCATAAAATTTGCTATGATAGAAATAGCAATTGTTATCTAAGGGGAAAAAAATGTATAAATATCTAAAACAAAACTGCCTATATTTTTCTGCCGTTTTCCTCGGCTTATTGTCGTTTTGGGGCGCGGTTGTTTATCGTCTTTATTCTCTAAATAATATCGGCATCGCCGTCATTCTAACTCTATCTGTTGTTACTTCTATTATACTATTATATAAATTTAAAGACAAAAGACAAAATTACAACTATAAATTATCACCGTCCCGCCCCCAGTCCCGCTTGCCCCGTTTTAGCGGTGGCTCCAGCGGAGCCTCGCCTTTGGCCACCGCATTTTGCGGGGTCACGCCTGCCCCGCTTGCCCCGTTTCTGCGGCGGCTCCAGCGGTGGCCAAAGGTGACGACGGGGCGTGGCCAAGGCGGGATAACGGGAAAATACCCAAAACCGGAGCGGAAAAAAAATGGCTATTTATTTCTTACTTGCCCCGCCCGCCCCGCTGCTGCGAGGGCCTTGGCAGTGGTTTCTATTTTTTTCTATGGCCTCTCTTTCTGCTTAGCTTTCTTTACTTTATTTAGGGCCAGAACCAGCCAATCTCTAATTTCTCCCTGGGAAGTGATTTCGCCTTATTTTTTCCTTTTCTACGGCCTGGCCACCCTTATTCTTATTTTTATCATCGCCTTCTTCCAGCCCCAAAGAAAAATTTTTCTTGCCCTTTTAAGTCTCCACTATTTCCTGTCTTTGGCTATCGCCGTAATTGTCTATAAGATCGGCTATGGCTTTGACCCCTTTATCCACCAAGCCACGGCTGGCTTAATTGATAGAATCGGCGCGGTTTACCCCAAACCCTTTTACTATCTTGGCCAATACGGGCTAATTGTTATCTTACATAAAATCACCACCCTGCCTATTGTCTGGCTGGATAAATTATTAGTGCCGGTTTTGGCGGCCCTGCTTCTGCCTACCGCCATTTTCCAATTCTTAAAAAAATATTTTACTGACGACAAAGTTAATCTTTTACTGCCCCTGGCCATCTTGATTTTACCTTTTTCCTTTTTTATTGTAACTACCCCGCAAAACCTAGCTTATCTTTTTCTTTTTCTCACTATTCTTTATGGCCTTACCTGTTCTTGCCCAAAAGAGCTGATTATCACTTATATTTTTGCCTTGGCCTCTCTAGCGGCTCATCCTTTAGCCGGCCTGCCGGCCTTATTTTTCGCTTTGACTTTAACCGTTTATCACAGCAACAAAGATAAATTAAAAAAATATTTTTATTTTTTAATTTTCATTTTTTCCAGCCTGTCCCTGCCTTTAGCTTTTTATTTCGTTAATAAAAATAATGGCGCGTCTGGCATCTCGGCTGAAACCGCAACTAGTCCAAATATTTTAGAAAAAATCACTATCCCGGGCCAGGAAAACTTTATCCTCAATTTTATTTATCTCTACGCCTTTAACCCAAAAACTCTAATCGCTGTCTTTATTCTAGCCGGCTTATTTATCGCTTATCGTAATCGCCAAAACTGCAAAATTTATTCTTTAAATCTAATTATTTCGGCTTCTTTAGCCGTCGCCTATGTCTTAACCAATAAACTCCCTTTTAACTTTTTAATCTCTTACGAAAGAAACGATTACTCGGAAAGAATCCTTTCTCTGATTATTATCTTCCTCCTCCCCTTTATTATCATTTCTCTTTATGGCTTAACAGAAAAAATTCTGGAACAAAAAAGAAATATTAAAATACCTTTTCTTATTTTTATCGCCATTTTAATTACCACCTCTTCCTATCTCTCTTATCCCCGTTTTGACCGCTATTATAATTCTCACGGCTACTCAACTGGAGAAAATGATATAACCGCCGTGCATTGGATTGCCAATGACGCTGACAGCGATTATATCGTGCTAGCTAATCAACAGGTAAGCGCGGCCGCTTTGCGCGAATTTGGCTTTAGCCACTATCATAAAGTCCAAAATAAAATCGACAATCGACAATCGACAATCGACATTTTTTATTATCCCATACCCACCGGCGGAGCGCTCTATCAATATTATTTAGACATGGTTTATAAAAAACCGGCCCAAGAGACCATGGACGCCGCTATGGACTTTACCGGCGTTAGACAAAGTTATTTTGTCTTAAATAAATACTGGTGGGCTTTCCCTAAAATTTTAGCGGAAGCTAAGTTAGAGGCCGATTCCTGGACCAAAATCGGAGGAGGAGATATTTATGTGTTTAAATATTTAAAATAACAAATTTTTATTGATTTTTAATTTTAATTTATGCCCTTGACAATGTTTAAGCATCCCGTAATACGACTGAAGCGATTGATCAAAAGATTCTTTAGTTACCAATCCTTGACTCAATTTATCTTTGCCGGCTTTAATTTTTCTGAACATCCTCCTTTTGGTTTTTGTCCGAAGTGTTATATAATGAGGCAAGATAACATATCCAAGAAAATCAATTCCCTGACTGAACTTCCTAATCTCTATTTTTTGTGGATGCAATTTCAAATCCAGTTTTGTGTTTAAAAAATCATCAATCAATTCAACAAGGCGTTTAAGATATTCTGGATTTTGATCAACAATTACAAAATCATCCGCATATCTAAAATAATGCTTTATTCTTGACTGCTTTTTAACGAACCAGTCAAATTTATCCAAAAATATGTTAGCGAAAATTTGCGAAGTTAAATTACCAATCGGCAAACCCTTCTTTTCTGAAAAATTTTCCTTTAACTCTCTCTCTCTCTCTCTGCGGAGAGTTATCTGCAATTATTGAAAAACTTGATATAATTTGCCACACTAACCACAAAAACTTGGGGTCGTTGACCCTGTTTTTTATTATCTCAAAAAGTTTTTGGTGAGATACGCTGTGAAAAAATTTCTTAATGTCGCATTTTAATGCATAAACTGGTTTAGTGTAGTTATTGCTGGCTTTACGCAAAATATCGGATAAATTCTTAACTGCCAAATGAGTGCCTTTATTGTCTCTGAACGAATATGAGTGATAAATAAAGGTCGGGTTAAATATCCTATACAATTCCTTAAAAACAATGTGATGAACCAATCTGTCTTTGACTTCAGCTTTATGGATTATTCTGTGCTTGGGATCGTAAATATGGAATTTAACATAAGGATTGTGCTTGTAGGTTAAGTTGGTCAATTCATGGTGAATTCTGAAAATATTATCCTCCAGATACCGCTCAAATTCCATTACATCGCATTTCTTGGACTTGCCTTTCTTAAATTCGTCCCAGCAAATCAAAATATTTTCCAAACTAATTAAATTATCGTAAATATTATGGATCATAAAAATATTGACATCCCAATAATTAAAAACTTATACGAGCTGTACAAGGTATTTTACAGCTACTCTGCTTTGTTTCCCAAAAAATATAAATACACTTTGGGCGCCAAATGCGAGATGTATATCATTGCTACGCTTGAGCTTTTGTTGGAGGCCAGTTGCGCTTGCGGGGAAGAAAAGCTGGAATTGATTAAAAAAGCCAACACCAAATTTGACACTTTAAAACTATTTATCCGCCTATTAAAAGATTTGGATATTATTGACGACAAAAAGTATTTTGAACTGCAAAAAAGAATCCAAGAAATCGGCAAAATGCTGGGAGGTTGGCAACGTTCGCTTAGTTAATAATATAATAACAAATAAAGACCTCCATAACGAGGTCCTTATTGATTTAGACACAACCCGAGGAACAACAAACCGCCAGAATAGTTGTCGTTGGCATTGGCCAAGTTGTCCGTGTTGTCGAAGTTGAGCTTGTCGTCGTTGGCCCTGAAGTTGAGCGAATAGTCGGCGGACTGCCAAAAAATTTGTCTTTTTCCATCCATATCCACCGGGGAAATAGCTTAAAAAGTAATATTTCCCCTGTATTTTATTCGGCTCTTTATAGTTGAACCAAAAAAAAGACAAGTAGTGCCTAAATTCTCGCGCACTCTCTTACGATCCGAATTTGAACCGCAAGACTCTAACGCGTTGGTAGAAATTTAGGGTTTCGGCGAACCGCTATCCCGTAAGATCGGTTGCATTAGCCTACTCCCATATTTATATTATCACATTTGAAAAAGAAAAACGAGGCGCAACATTTGTTACACCTCGTGCTTGTATCCGCCAAAGCGGAAATTTTGAAAACGGCCAAGAACCAAGAACCAAGATTCCCGATCCAAGAGCCAAGAGACAAAGAGCCAAATTCCGGCACTACCCGAGGAACAACAAACCGCCAGAATAGGGGCCGCGGGCATTGGCCAAGCTGTCCGTGATGCCGAAGCCGAGCTCGTCGTCGAAGGCCCCGAAGTCGAGCGAATAGTCGGCGGACTGCCACTGCAAAGCGGCTAATTCCAGCCCGGGCGTATTCCAATCGCACGCCAGAATGTCTGGATACATCGCCATAGCGATGGGAGTATCTATGCCAGAAAGGATGAATCCTTCCGGCAGTGTTGACATCTGCTCTCTGTCGGCGTTGATGGAAAATCCCTGCAGAGGATTTGGGAAGTGAAGCCCGATGACCAGCTCCTGTTTCATTCGCTCAACGAGCTGGTCGTGCCGGCTTCCGTCAATGATGCTAACCTTACCGCTCAAATCACCTTTACGATAGTTATTAAAACTCCTATCGCTGAAGGTTTTGGTGTAGCTGTTGTTGACGCCGAACAGATACAACTCCAGTTCGGCGCCGAGATCGTCGGTGACGAGCTTGGGCAGAACCACTGGCAGATAGACGCCGTTGGCGATGTTGGCAATCTGGGAGTTTTCCCTGATGATTGCCAGCAAGCGTTCGGTTTCCGCTTTGAGCTGTTCGGCCGTGACTTCGGTGTCAATACTCAAGCACCCGTGCAACCGCAGGATGCTGTTAGCAAAATCCGCTTCCTCGACCAGCTTGGGCTGATCCAATCGGAAACTCCGATTGGCGTCGCAGACGCTGGCCGAGAGACCTTCGGGAATTCTCCGACCGTGCTTGTCAAAAAGCTTTTTAAGAACTTCTTTCAACTCAATCTCTAATTCGTCGCGAAGCAGTGCATCAAGTTTTTCTGTCTTTCCGCCGCAGACTTTGCTTAAAATAGCAACAGTCTGGCCATTAGTGTGGCTCCTAATCCAATCATCTACGGTATTCATTTGTTCCTCCTTCAGACTTTTTATTGTCCGATTTTTTGGCCTCTTCCCTTGGCCTCGGACCCTGTTTTTTAACAGGCAGATTCTCCCGCTTTGAGAGAATAATTCATAGTATAATAATTACATTAAAAAGTCAACCGTATAAAAATTTGAGTCTATAATTCCTAAAAAGAAAAAACCGCCTTGGCTTGAGCGCCTTGGCGGTTATTTTTATTCTTTTCAATGATTATTCATCACCGGAGCCACTATCCCCTTTATCGGGGCAGCCCATTTGCCTCCGCAATTCCTTTAAGAAAGCAGTGTTCTTCTCCATTTTTTCCCTGAGTTCGTCTCTCCCCCATATAGGGTCCTGTAAACGAGTTCCCGAACTTGTTGCGTCAACCATTGTTCCTCCCCTTTGTTCTTTTGTTATGGTCTATGGTTCCAAAATGAAAAAAATATTTTTTCCAATGAGCAAAAAAAAATTAAAAGGCAAAAAATAAAATCCCTGAAACAAACCTGTTTCGGGGGTTTTGGAGCAAGCGCCTAGACTTAAAACTAGGGACTTCCGTCTTGCAAGTCCGGCGCTCTGCCAGCTTAAGCTCCCGCTCTCTTTTTATCTTTATTGTATTAGTATATTAGCATAATAAAAAATTCTGTCAAGATCAAAAAACAAAAGGGTTCCACTCCCAAGCTTCGGGATTGAACCCCTTTGTTTTTTCCCGCCTGCCTCGCTTTGTGGCTCGCATGGTGGGCAGGTGTTTTGTTGCTTTTTTGTTTTCTTGTTTTATTTCGTGTAGTCCGGATTCATTCCTCTTAACTTCTTAATAATCGGCGGTAAAACTTTTATTACCCTTTTTATCTCCTCTTCCGTATTATTTTTACCCAAACTAAAACGGATAGAATTATGGGCGATTTCTTTTTTTATGCCCATAGCCAGTAAGACATGCGAGGCCTTAAGCGAGCCGGAAGCGCAGGCCGAGCCCGTGGAAACCGCGATTCCTTCTAAATCCAAAGCAATTAAAATTGACTCCCCTTCCACGCCTAAAAAGGAAAAATGAGCATGCGCCGGCGTAGAATTTTCTCTATCAGTATTTAAAATAACATCCGGAATATTTTTCATAATACCGTCAACCAACATATCTCTTAACTGAGCAATTTTTTTATTCGTACCTTCCCATGTTTTCGTGTTTTCCCTGTCCCGCCTTGGCGGTGAGTGTTTTCGTGTTTTCGTGTCTAACAAATTTACCGCCGCGCCCAGTCCAACAATCCCGGGCACATTTAAAGTACCACTGCGCAAATTCTTTTCATGATGCCCGCCAAGCTGGATTGCCTTAAGCGGAACGCCATTTTTTATAAACAGCGCGCCTACGCCTTTTGGCCCGTAAATTTTATGCCCGGACAAACTTAATAAGTCAGCGTGAAGATATTTCGTGTTGCCCGGCAGAAAATTAAGAGCTTGCGTGGCGTCAGTATGAAAATAAATCGGCCGGGGTTTTTCTCCCCTGTCTTTAGTTCTCCCCTTTTTCCATTCATTCAACTTATTTTCATTTATCTTTTTTATAATTTTGCCGATTTCCCTAATTGGTTGGATAGACCCGACTTCACTATTAACATACATTATAGAAACCAAAACTGTATTTTCTTTTATGGCTTCCTTTAATTTTTCTAAATCCACCACGCCATTGGGTTTTACCGGCAAAAAAGTAATTTCCACGCCTTCTTTTTCCATTTCTAAGCAGGGCTGAAGCACCGCGTCATGTTCAACTAAAGAAGTGATGATGTGCGGATTCTTAATCCCTTGACTTTTTAAAGCTTTTATCACCCCACGCAAAGCCAAATTATCAGACTCGGTTGCTCCGGAAGTAAAAATTATTTCTCCCGGCTCGCAATTTAAAAACTTGGCCACCTGTTCTCTCGCTTTATCAACTCCGGCCATGGCCGCCTGGCCAAAACTATGGATTGACGAAGGATTGCCGAACTTTTCGCCAAAATACGACGCCATTTCTTTTAGCACTTTTTTGTCTACCGGCGTGGTAGCGCTATGATCGAAGTAAATTTTCATATAATTAGCTTCTATCACCTTTCCATTAAAAAATTTAACAAGGTGATTTTAATATCTAATGAATTTCTAATTCACCTAATATCTAATTTCTAATAAAATTCCAAATGTCAAAATTAAAAATAATTTTATAAATTAAGCATTAGAAATTTTTAATTTTATTAGAAATTAGGTGAATTAGGAATTAGAAATTTTAAAATGGTAAATTATTATTTCATCCCTTATGCAGAAATAACTTCTTTTACTTCCGGCACAACCTTCTTTATTTCCGCCTCAATTCCCTGCTTTAAAGTCATCTGCGCCATCGGGCAATGAGCGCACATGCCGACTAACTGCACCTGGACAATGCCGGTTTCCGGATACCAGCCGACAAATTCAATATCGCCGCCGTCAGCCTGCAGGCTCGGCCGGACTTTTTCTATGGCCTTTTTGATTTTAGATTCTAAATTATTCTTTATTTGTTTTCTTGCCATATTTTTATATTACTTTTTATTAGCCTATGATTTAGACAGCCTGCCCCGCTAGCGCCACGCCCCGCTAGGCGAAGCGTGGCGGGGGAGCTGGCCGGGGATTTAAACGGATTCGCATCATTCGCAATTTGTAGATTAGCATTTATTCGTAGATTTGCATTATCTATTAACTTTATACATGCTTCCGTGCCCGGGAATGACAAAATCAGCCAATTCCAAAACTTTTTTCCGGCTCTCGGCTAACTTTACCGGGTCTAAAGCGTAAGGATCATTTTCCGGGTAGTTTTCCTTCCAAAAGACGTCCCCGCAAATAGCCACTATCCCTTTTTCCGTTTTAACCAAAAGAGTTAAAGAACTAGAATCATGCCCGGGCGTTTTTATAATCCGGATATCTTCACTGAATTGTTCCTGCCAGTCATCGCATTTGTTCCCGTCCCAGATCCCGAAATATTCTATAACTTTGGCGCGGGCAAACATGCCAGTATTGCGGTAATGGTCAAGATGGGAATGGGTTAAAAAAACAAAATCTATATCATCCGTAGTTAAGCCGTCTTCCCTTAATTTTTCTCTTAAGTCATCTTGGTTTCTTAAAACTCCCGGATCGACAATTATTGTTTTTCCATTATCCCTTACTAAACTAATAGTCGGGCAGGTTCTTTCTTCTCCGGCTACCTCCACTTCTTCAGCCGAAGTATAACCCCTCATTAAAATTTTTACTTCCGCCATATATTTAGTTAAAAGTTATCACCGCTAAGGCGGGATCCCGTTTACCCCGCCAATGGCGGTGGCCCTCAATTAAGGAATAAAGTGACGGGATAAAGTCTATAAAGTTCAAAGTAATTTTAATATCTTGCTAATACATTAAGTACGACGCCAAATTACTTTATAAACTTTCAAACTTTACGAACTTTATACTTATTTATTGCTTCGTGCAAGGCCTCAACCCCCAGCATTGAACAATGGACTTTTATCGGTGGCAAGCCGCCCAAATCTTTTACAATTTGATCTTTAGTGATTTTTAGGGCTTTGTCTATAGTTTTATCTTTTACCATATCAGTCAAAGCTGAAGACACGGCAATCGCGGCCGCGCACCCCAAGGTTTCAAATTTTATATCTTTTATCACCTTCTCCCCCTCTTTGCCTTCTTTCGCCTTCTCCCCCCCTATTTTAAGATAAATTTTCATTACGTCCCCGCAAGTCGGATTACCAACCTTGCCAACCGCGTCCGCGTTCTTAATCACGCCCTGGTTATGCGGGTTTTTAAAATGATTCAGCACTTTCTTAGAATAAGACATACTAGTTATAAAGTAAAAAGTTGAAAGTTATAAAGTAAATTTTTTATATACCACTTTATAACTTTATAAACTTTATAAACTTTTTCTTGATAAATAATTAATTTGATACCAGCAATGAATGTCGTAAATAATTTTAACTTAGTATATGAAAACAGGCGTGCCGACCGGCGTCCAGTTATAAATAAGCTCGGCCGGGCCGACTCCTAAACGGATGCAGCCATGCGAAACCGGCGTGCCCAAATGGCTTTCGCCTTCCTTATAGCCGCTTGGCCAGACCGGCAGTTCATGAA
>Ga0210016_1005785_pt1 | contig 10188 bp, 13 predicted proteins | sample CryGeyCG2014_300_FD_185454 | JGI IMG/M metagenome (GOLD analysis project Ga0210016, IMG submission 185454) | Groundwater microbial communities from aquifer - Crystal Geyser CG02_land_8/20/14_3.00 (SPAdes) (version 2) | ecosystem: Environmental > Aquatic > Deep subsurface > Groundwater | place...
GAAAATTAGCCCACAGTTTGGATCTGCCCTTGAGAAAAGCGCTTGAGTTCGCTGAGCGCCATAAGGAAACACGCTGAATGGATGCAGAGTATGCCACAAAGCCCCTATTCCAATATGTGTTTGACTCTTCCTCTTTGATTAACATTGAGAAAGGTGGATTTATGGAGCACCTTAGAAGACGTTACTATGAAGTGGTTCTGCCAGAGAAAGTTGCCGAAGAGGTGAAAACGCCTGGATACCCTTTAGAGAACTTTCTTGAGAGTCACCCTTCTGTAATCGTCTTGTTCACTCCTTCTGAGGAAGAGCGATACTTAGAGATTCGAAGGCAAGCGGGAATCCATGATGGAGAAGCTGCAGCCATGACAATAGCCCTTAGCCGACGATTGCCTCTCGTTATTGATGAAAGTGCAAAAAGAGCTAAAGGTAAAGCAAAGAATCATGATATCCCTTGCTTAACTTCTCAGGAGTTCTTGCATAGGGCATTATCTTTGCCCTTAGATGTATAAAAGATAGATGAAAAAGGCACAAAAAGACAAACTTGAGAAAATTCTCAACACCTACTTCAGGGAAATCCACAAGGTTTATGTGGCAGGTGGTTTTAGGGAGGAAAGCTTTTATTCCTCATTAAAGGCGCTTGTTGAGGAGTGCTCTCAGTTTTTCCCACTCCAAAGCCAAGCAGGTGTTCTTGTTCAACCTAAAAGGACGGAGGCTGGCATCCCTGATTTTCTCATTAGAAAAGACGGAGACATCATAGGCTATATCGAAGCCAAATCACCGGATGCGACCCTTGATGAGGCTGAGAAATCCGAACAACTAAGAAGGTATCGGGAGTCCCTTCCGAATCTTATCTTAACTAACTTTCTGGAGTTCAGGCTGTATAGAAATGGCAATCCTGTAGATAAAGTAGAGGTGGGTCGTCAAGATACTTTACAAAGCTTGAAGTATCCTCCTGTTCCCGAGAAGCTGGATTTATTCTTCGAACTCCTTGAAAAATTCTTCTCGTTCTCCATGCCTGAAATAAAAACATCTTCCAGTCTTTCCATCGAACTAGCGAAGAAAACACGGTTTCTTGAACATATTTTGCAAGAGGAGCTTTCCAAAGAAAATGAAGAGGTAACCAGATTCTATAAAGCCTTCCAGGAAGAGCTTATAGAGACTTTGACGAAAGAGAGGTTTGCTGACCTTTATGCTCAGACTATAACCTATGGACTCTTCGCTGCCAGGATGAAAGTTCATGATAACTTCGATAAAGACATTGCCTGGCAATTTATTCCTGAAAGTTTGCCTTTGCTTAGGGAAATCTTCTATTCCTTTACTGGACCTCACTTCCCAGAATCAATACGCTGGGTTGTTGATGACATAGGTCAAGTGCTGAGGAAGGCAGATATTTCCTCTATCTACCAAGAATTCAAGACTACAAAGTGGGAGGAGGACCCGGTGATTAACTTCTATGAGACCTTCCTCAAAACTTATAATCCTGAAGAAAGACAGAGATTGGGCGTTTACTACACTCCTCTGCCCGTAGTTTCTTATATCACAACATCAATCCATAGACTTTTGAAATCAAAGTTTGGAAAAGCTGAGGGTCTTGCCACTAATGATGTAACCCTCCTTGACCCAGCGGCTGGAACTTTGACCTTCGTTGTCCAGGCGATAAAGCAAGTCCAGAAGGAATTACAGGAGAGAAACAAGGGAGGACTTATCAAGTCTTATATAGAGGAACATATTTTGCCCCATTTTCATGCTTTTGAGATTCTGGTTGCTCCATATACAGTAGGGCATTTCAAGGTATCTATGGTTTTAGAAGAGACGGGCTACAAGTTTAAGGAAGGTGAGCGATTCCAGTTTTACCTGACAAATACCCTGGAGATGAAAGAGCCTAAGCAGATAAGCTTTCTCATAGACCTGGCTAAAGAAGGGCAGGAAGCCAAGAGGGTAAAGGAAAAGGTGCCAATCTTGGTTGTCCTGGGCAATCCTCCATATTCCGTAAGCTCGGAAAACAAGTCAGATTTTATCGAAGGTTTAATGGGCGATTATAAAGAAGATGTGCGAGGGGAGCGAAATATCCAGCCCTTGTCCGATGATTACATAAAGTTCATTCGCTTTGCTCACTGGAAGATTAAGCAAGCAGGGAAGGGAATCTTGGGCTTCATCACCAACAATTCTTACCTTTCTGGTGTAATCCATCGTGGAATGAGGAGGAAACTCCTAGAGACTTTCGACGAGATTTATATTCTGAATCTGCATGGTTCTTCCAGAATAGGCGAGCGAACGCCCGAAGGTAGTAAGGATGAAAATGTCTTTGATATCCAGCAAGGCGTAGCTATTGCCATTTATGTGAAAGCTGAGGAATCATATAAAGAAAGGAAGATTTATTACGCTGACCTTTGGGGATTGAGGGATAAGAAATATGAATACCTGTTTGAGAATGATGTAGAAACCACTAAATGGCAAGAGCTGAAACCTGTTGCTCCTTACTATTTCTTTGTGCCTAAAGATTTCGCTTTGCAGGAAGTGTACGAGAAATTCTGGAAGGTAACGGAGATTTTCAAGGAGTGGTCAAGCGGGGTAAAGACTCATCGGGATCATTTTGTGGTGGGGTTTGCAAAAGAAGAGATAATTCAGAGGCTCAGCGTTTTTACTGGCAATTTAAGCGATAAATTGGTAGAAGAAGCGTTGAAGCTTGGGGATACGAGAGATTGGAGATTGCAGGAGGCAAGAAGAAAAGCAAGCGGGGTGGAGCTCAAAGATAAAATCTATTCTTATGCTTATAGACCTTTTGATGATAGGTTGATTTGCTACGAATTAAGCTTGATTGACAGAGGTTGTGACAGATGGCAATTGATGAAGCACCTCTTGCCTGAGAACATGGCCATAGCAACAAGTCGCAAGTATCCAGCAACAAAGAATTTCGGAGCCTTGGTTGGAGGATCAGTGGGTGATATTCATTTTACGGCTGACCAAACCTATTTCTTTCCCCTCCACCTCTACCAAGATAAACCCAAAGCGCAGCTTTTTGAAAAAGAAGCTGGTGAGCCAAAACGTACTCCAAACTTCACTGACGAGTTCTTGCAAGCCGCGAGAAAATCCCTGGGTATAGAACCAACCCCAGAAGAGATTTTCTATTATATCTATGCAATCCTTTATTCCCCTACTTATCGCAGACTTTATGAGGAGTTCCTCAAGATAGACTTTCCCAGAATCCCTTTGCCTGCTGATTATGAGTTTTTCAAAGCTTTGGGCAATCTTGGTAAGGAACTTGTTGAACTTCATTTACTCAAACACCTAGCCCTTGGCAAAACCGATGTTGGCTTTCCAAAAGATGGCTCTTATAAAGTGGAGAGTGTCCACTACATTGAAGGGGAACAGAGGGTTTACATCAACAAAGACCAATGTTTTGAGGGCATCTCAAAGGAAGTATGGGAATATCGGATTGGAGCCTATCAAGTGATGGAAAAATATTTGAAGGACAGGAAGGAGCGGAAGCTATCTCTGGATGAGATTAATCATTATATGAAGGTAGCCAAGGCAATTCATCTGACGATTGGGCTGCAAGGGAAAGTTGACGGTGTATATGGTAGGCTTGACTGAGTGGTCGCTTCGCCTGAAATTGTAGATACACGGACTGCCAATGCCTTCCTGTCTGGAGATAGTTCTAATATGATTATGCTATAATTAGTGAGAGAGAATGCAATATACTGCTATTATCAGGAAGGCACCTGACGGATTTTACATAGCCAGTTGTCCTCTTATTCCAGAAGCCCATGCTCAAGGAGAGACCTATGAGGAATGCCTGGCTAATATCAAGGAAGTACTTGAGCTTTGTCTTGAATATCGCAAAGAGCGTGGTGAGGAAGTTCCAGAGGAAATTAGCACCCAGCGAGTCACGATAACAGTATGACAAAACTGCCTCCCCTCAAGGCTAGAATAGTAACGAATGTCACTCTGTGCCCTTCGTTCCTTGTCATTCTGACTCTGAACGTAGTGAAGAGGAAGAATCTCACTCAGGGCAGGCTCCGCGAAGAGTCTATAAGAGATTCTTCGCCTGTAAGGCTCAGAATGACGGACAGGGCTGCTAAACAGTCTCAAGGCGAAGGTAAATTCCTTAATATTTTTCGTCAGCCTGTGAAATAAATTACGTCTGCTTAACTTGGGTTCAATAATTGATAACCTGTGTTCCTCTGTGGAAGTTATCTCTGGATGAGATTAATCATTATATGAAGATAGCCAGGGCAATCCATCTGACGATTGAGCTGCGAGAGAAGGTTGACGAAGTATATGCCGGGCTTGGTCAGGTCTGAAGCTCGTTCTGGGGCTTAAAGCCTCATTTCCTTTAAAGGCACGACTAAGGGTAAGTCCTTAATCTTAGCCAGGAGCTTATAGTCAGCAGTGAGCAATGGGATATGAAGTTTCCTTGAAACCGCAATATATGCGGCATCATATATGGTAATTTCATAGGAAAAGGCAAGCTCTATTGCTGGCTCGAATACCTCGGAAAAATCCACCAGCTCAAGCTCCAGCTTGAGAAGATTTGTGACTGCCCGTGATACATCTTTTTCAGTAAAATTTGGATTGAAGCGAAGGGCGTTACAAACCTCGTATAGAACCAACGAAGAACTCACGAGCATAGACGTTCCATCGATATGGTTGTTCAACAGCCTTTCCGAGCTCTCAGCACCCTGTTCAAACCTGGAGAACCACTTGACTACGATGCTAGCATCCACGACGTATTTGGGTGGTATCTTCACTTTACTTCTCTCCACTTCCTTATCTCAGCTACCCCGTCCCACTTGCCTGACTTTTCCTTCAGCTGCCTTATCTCCGATGCTGCCTTTATCAGTCCGTCCCGCTTCTCTTTTTCTCTTTTTTCCTTCTCCTTCTGCTCTATGAAAAATCGCAGCGCTTGCTGGATGAGTCCACTCCTGGTATTTCCTTGCTTTTGGACGAAGGCATCTGCTTCTCTTAGCTCTTCCTCGGGCAGGGTGATATTTATCTTTACCGCTTTACCCATTTAATACCTCCTTTTATACCTACTATAAGGCTTATTGGTAGAGAAGTCAAGGAAGCCAGCTTTACATAAAGGCAGCCAGGACGATTCATCTTGATGATTGAGTGTTTACTAACCTCATCCCCTTTATCCCCCTCTCCTTCAAAGGAAGAGATAGAGTTAGAGATAGAGACTCTTTCTCTATCTTTTCTTCTCTTTCTTCTAAGGGAAGGGGGTCAGGGGATGGGTTGCTAGACAATTCATCTTGATGATTGAGTTGCAGGAAAGAGTTGACAGGTATATTGTAATATATGGGGTGGTTCCTGTGGCATACATTCGCTTTGTTTGCAGTTTTTGCAGGGCGAATGATAGAATGCTTGACAGTAGCTATGGTACTCAGCGACCGCACGATTAAAGAAGAGATTGCTAAAGGCAGGATAGTCATCGAGCCTCTTGACCCAGGTTGCATTCAGCCAGCGAGTGTTGATATACACCTGGACAAGAAGCTGCTCGTATTTAAAACTCGGCGTTATCCCTTTTATATCGATGTCAAACAAAGTACGGATGATGTAACCGAGCTGGTAGAAATTGACGAGGAAAAGCCATTTCTACTTAATGCCGGTGAGTTTGTGTTAGCCAGCACGCTTGAGTCGATTGAGTTATGTGACGATATTGTAGCTCGGCTTGAAGGGAAAAGTTCACTGGGTAGAATCGGGCTTTTAATTCACTCCACAGCGGGGTATGTTGACCCTGGCTGGCGAGGGCAGCTCACTCTAGAGTTATCCAATGTATCCAGGTTTCCCATCACCCTGTATTACAAAATGGCAATCGGACAAATTTCGTTTCTCCGCTTGACTTCACCTGCGGAAAGGACTTATGGTTCACCTGGTTTGCAAAGTAAGTATCAGGGGCAGAGTGGTCCTACAGCGAGCAGGTATTTTAAAGGTTACCAGGAAGGCTAAATGATGGCGACATCTGAGGATTACATGGGATGTGCTCTATCTCTGGCTAGGTTAGCTTTAGGGTATACCAGTCCAAATCCGGCGGTGGGAGCGGTGGTGGTCAAGGATAGTGCTCTGGTGGGTGTGGGACATACACAGCCCGCTGGTTTGCCTCACGCAGAGGTGATGGCGCTTCGCCAGGCCGAAGAAAAGGCACGGGGAGCTACCATGTATGTTACCCTTGAGCCATGTTGCCATTATGGGAAAACACCGCCATGCACACAAGCGATAATCAACGCCGGCATAGCAGAAGTCCATATCGCGTTGCTCGACCCTAATCCTCTGGTCTCCGGGAACGGGATAAAAGAGCTAAACGAAGCTGGCATCGAGACTTATGTTGGTGAACATCAGAAAGAAGCTGAGGAAATAAACGAGGCTTACATTAAATTTATCACCACCAGCTTGCCATTCTTCATTGCTAAATTTGCCATGAGCCTTGATGGCAAGATTGCCACTAAGTCCAATCAGTCTAAGTGGATCAGTAACAGAGAGGCAAGGGAATATGTACACAGTGTGCGGCATATAGTGGACGCGATAATGGTTGGGGTGAATACTGTGCTTATTGATAACCCACGTCTTACTGCCCGTGGTTGCTCTGGCAAAGGTGGCAATACGAAATCCCAGCCATTGCGGATAATTGTTGATAGTAAAGGAAGAACACCATTGGACGCCAATGTTTTTAAGCAGCCTGGCGAAACTTTAATTGCCACGGTAAAACCTATGGATATTGAGAAAAAGGAAAAGTTTATCCAGGCTGGTGTTGAAGTGCTGGAATTACCGGCGAAAGAGGGGAAGGTAGATGTGGGGGAACTATCCAGAGCAATAGGGAAGCGTGAAATACTGAGTGTGCTGGTTGAGGGAGGGAGTGCTCTACTCGGGTCATTTTTTGATAGCCATCTGGTGGATAAAGTTATGGTATTTATTTCGCCGATTGTTATTGGTGGCGATGGAGCCAAAGCGGCGGTAGGTGGGAATGGGGTTGAATCGATAATTGAGGCTCAACACCTGAGTCGGGTTGACGTTAAAAGCTTTGGCGATAATATATTGGTCAGTGGATATGTAGAGAGGTGAGGGATGTTTACCGGTATAGTAGAAGAAATTGGTATTATCAGGGAAGCGGAGGCAAATCGTCTGGTTATTATGGGAGGGGAGGTGCTTCAGGGGATGGAACCTGGCGACAGTATAGCGGTTAACGGAGTTTGTTTAACGGTGGCATCTTTGAGTGATGATAGCTTTAGTGTTGGTATTATGCCTGAGACACTGCATCGCACCAATCTTGGTGAGCTTCACTACGGTGACCATGTGAATCTGGAAAGAGCATTAGCAATGGGAGGACGTATTGGTGGTCATCTGGTATTGGGGCATGTTGATGATGTTGGAAGGATTGTTTCGGTGACTCCTCAGGAAGGTTCACGCATTGTGCGGATTGCAGCGCCGGCTCAATTAATGTCATACATTGCTGAGAAAGGTTTTATTGCTGTGGATGGCGTTAGTCTTACCAGTATCGCTGTTGACGATTTTTCCTTTTCTGTTTCTTTAGTAGGTTATACAATAGAACATACTATCCTGGCTGAGAAAAGACCTGGTAGCACAGTTAATCTAGAGGTGGATGTTATCGCTAGATACCTGAAGCGACTCAGTGAAAAAACAGGTCAACCCCTGACTAGATCAGGGGTAACTTTTGACCTGCTTAAGGAATACGGATTTACGCAGTGAGGCGGGTAATATGTTAGCTCCTATCACCGAAGCAATTGAAGATATAAAGGCGGGTAAGTTGGCGGTCATCATCGATGATGAGTCCCGGGAGAATGAGGGTGATTTAGCCATGGCTGCGGAGAAAGTCACTCCTGAAGCAATAAATTTTATGACTAAACACGGGCGAGGATTGATTTGCCTTCCTATCATCGGGCAAAGGCTGGATGAACTGAGAATACCATTAATGGTTCAACATAATACTTCGAGATACTCAACTGCTTTCACGGTATCCATTGAAGCGAAGGATAAGGTGTCCACGGGGATTTCTGCTTTTGACCGGGCACAAACTATAAAAGCGGTGCTTGACCCTGATACCAAGCCTGAAGATTTAGTTCAGCCGGGGCACGTTTTTCCTATTCGTGCTAGAGAAGGTGGAGTATTGGTGAGAGCAGGGCATACTGAAGCCATTGTGGACCTGGCTAAACTGGCGGGATGTTATCCTGCTGGTATTATTTGTGAGATTATGGATGAAGATGGTTGTATGGCGAGGTTACCGCAGCTTGAAGCCCTTGCTGAGAAGTATGGTTTGAAGATTATCTCCATAGTGGAGCTTATTGCTTATCGGCACCGTCATGAAAAGCTAGTTCAGAAGGTAACTGAAGCACGGCTGCCCACCAGATATGGTGAATTTGTGGTGGTAGCTTATAAGTCCATTGTCGACCCTGCAGAGCATGTTGCTCTGGTAAAGGGGGATATATCGGGGAATGAGCCGGTATTGGTGCGGGTTCATAGTGAGTGTCTTACCGGGGATGTTTTCGGAAGCTTGAGGTGTGATTGTGGTGAGCAAATTGGGTTGGCAATGCAGAGAATCTGTTTAGAAGGCAGGGGGGTGTTCTTATATATGAGGCAGGAAGGGAGAGGAATTGGATTTCATAATAAACTTCGTGCCTATGCGCTTCAGGACCAGGGTCTGGACACCGTTGAGGCTAACATAGCATTAGGTTTTGCTCCTGATTTAAGGGATTACGGCATTGGGGCGCAGATTTTGGCCGATTTAGGGCTACATAAAATAAAGCTGCTTACTAACAATCCTAAGAAAGTAGTAGGGTTGGAAAGTTATGGACTCGAAATAGTGGAAATTGTCCCCCTGGTGACTCCCCCTAATCCAGTCAATGTCAATTACCTGAGGACCAAGCAAGAGAAGCTGGGGCATTTGCTCCATATAAAGGAGGTAGACGATGGCTAAGTGTTACGAAGGAATACTGGTAGGCAAAGGGCTGAAGTTTGGCGTTGTCGTTTCTCGGTTTAACGAGATGATAACCACCAGGCTGTTAGAGGGGATGAAGGATGCTCTGTTGCGTCATGGTGTTGGGGAAGGAGATATCGATGTTGCGTGGACGCCAGGCTGTCTTGAAATCCCATTGATAGCTAAAAAATTAGCGCAGAGTGGCAAATACGACGCCATAATATGCCTTGGCGCTGTAATTCGCGGCGGGACTCCCCATTTCGAGTATGTAGCGTCTGAGGTAGGTAGAGGAATTGGGCGGGTGACTTTGGATGCCGAGTTACCGGTGATACAGGGCATAATCACCGCTGATACTCTGGAACAGGCTATTCAGAGGGCAGGAGCCAAAGAGGGTAATAAAGGTTTTATGGCTGCAGTCGAAGCTATTGAAATGGCCAATTTGGTAAAGGCTATATTGTAGTTGCCCAATTTATTGGGCTAAGCCTGATGAATCAGGCAACTACTTTGTAAACCTTATCGCCTCGCCTCACCCTATCGGGAACTTTTATGCCAATGAGGTCGCCAGGTTTGCCTGTAGTGATATCGACGCGGTCAATTTGCATGGATTCCACTACAAGTTCCATATCGGTGGTGGCGCCTTTGATATGGATTTTATCCCCTGTCTTTAGCGTGGCGGTTAGTTCGATACCAGCCACTACAGGTCGGGCAAAAAAATCCGTTACATTCCCAACTTCTACTTCTGGCATTTTTAATCACCCCCTATAGATAATGTATATCTTTTTCCGTTGTAAATCAATATCTTGACAAGCCATACAGTTAAAGTGATAATAATACACTGTAGAGGAGGGAATAAAATATGACTGAGAAAAAAGAGGGACAAGAATATGCCTGGGAAGAGATTTTTTCTCTGGATCGTTTGAAGAGGTCAATAACGAAGCGGGTTCTGGATAGGCTAGAAAGTATCTGGCAAAGTAAGGAACCGATGAGTCCTGAGCAAATAAACGATGTGATTAACGATGAATGGCAGAAAGCCAAGGCGGCGGTGCGTAATTCACCGGCGGCGCGAGATGCTTTTCGTAAATACCTGGAGCGAACTGTATCGGAACAAATAGATAAGCTGAAGGCACATGATAAAGATGAACTAGAGGCTCTGGGCGTTGTGGAGAAGGGCTTATAAAAATCCCTCTAAATCCCCCTTTAGAAAAGGGAGACTAAGGGGGATTAAGGAGAATCAATTATAAAAGCTACTGGAGAGTTGG
>Ga0210016_1005796_pt1 | contig 10174 bp, 3 predicted proteins | sample CryGeyCG2014_300_FD_185454 | JGI IMG/M metagenome (GOLD analysis project Ga0210016, IMG submission 185454) | Groundwater microbial communities from aquifer - Crystal Geyser CG02_land_8/20/14_3.00 (SPAdes) (version 2) | ecosystem: Environmental > Aquatic > Deep subsurface > Groundwater | place...
GTATTTGCTCCTCCTCAAATAGTTAGTGAGTTTGGTAGATCAATATTTTCGACTCCATCTGTAGCTGCTGGAATGGCCAAAGAAGCCGCTTCAACAGTTGGTAACCCAGTTTCTGGGATGTTATATAAAGCAACTAATTCTTTTTTCAAAAGAAATCCGGCAGGGAAAATATTAGCGTGGGGCGCAAAACATCCTGGATGGTTTGGAACTATAATAGGAACTGGAGTTTTAGTTAGTAAATTAGTAAAAGAAGGACAAAGAACTTTAAAATGGAGACCAATAGAAAGACCATCAAAACTTGGAACGGGACCGGGATATATTTCATATAGCAAATGTTTAGCAGAATCAACTTATTTATTTTGTAAAATTAATGATGTGTATACTTTTTCCTCATTAAAGGATTTAAAACGATTGCCTAATTCTGAAATTTATGTACCTGGTATTGATAAAAATTATAATATAATATGGACTAAAATTATTAAATTTTATGATACAGAGAAAAAAAGCGGTATTCAAATTATTTGTGATGATGGAAGTAATACTGTATCAACATTAGATCACAAGCATTTATGTTTATTTAATGGAAAATTAATGAATAAAAATGTATCAGAAATTGAAATTGGTGATATTATTTGTAATGTATCGAATATTCCAGTAGATGAAAGAAATTTTCCAGATATTTTTGATTTAGAATGGGCATGGTTTATAGGTATTTTTGTAGCGGAAGGTAATAAAACAGATGATGGATTTGTATTAAGTTTAAATAAAGATGAAGTATGGATAGCTGAAAGAGTTTTATTTTTATTTAAAAATAGATTTGGAATTTCTGGTAGTTATAAGATAGATAATGTTGAAGATGGAAATGGTTTATTAGTAAGAGTTTATGGTGGTAAATTTGTACATGCATTATTAAATGAGTTTGTAAATAATAATATTGCAGTAGATAAATATTTATCTACCAAATGTTTTAATTTTGGGAAAGAATGGTTTGAAAAATTTATGCATGGATATTTAATTGGGGATGGGTGTTATGATGAAAAAAATAATAGATGGGAAAATAATATAACTGTAAACTATATGTTAACTTATCAATTAAAATGTATCTGTAAAATATTAGGATGGAGATTAAGACATGCGCCTAGAATTGTAAGAAATAAAAAATTAAATAAAGAATATAGCGCATTACGGATGGAAATAAAAAAGAATTTTAATCATTGTTTTGTTTATAAACCTATTTTACAATATAAAAATATTAGAGAAGTAAAAGTAATAAATAAAGTTAATGTCACAAATATAAATTTTATTGACGTTGAGGTTGAAAGCAGTACCCATTTATTTATTTTAGCAAATGGAATTATTACGCATAATAGTTCAGGTATGCCTTATAATCATCTTTCTTCAGAGGGGGTTGGATTATCTCTCTCTAATTTAAGACATTCATCCATAATTTAAACAGGAAAATAATATGGCGGAAAGAATTTACGAAGAAAGTAAAAGAGGACATTCACCTAGTATTATAGGTTCAATGCTTAATCCTCTTACACAGCTTAAGTATCAATATTTTAGTATACTTTCTCTTTCTACATATTCTAGAATGGCTGCAAGAGGTAGTTTTTCTTTTAGTCCATTTTTTCTTTGGAGTGCTTTTATACCTAAAGAAATATTAGCGAAGACGACAATGTATCCATGGACACCGGGAAAGGGCGATACATTAAAAAAGGCTTTGGGGTTTTTTACAGGCAAAGGTGGTTGGGAATTTGAAGGATACATGAAAGGTTTATTAAAAGAAGCTGGCATAGCGGAACAATCAGGTATAACTAGTAATATTATAAAAGGTTTAAAAGATTATACTATTAAAAATAAATGGAGACATATAAGTAATAATGCAGTATATGATAAAGTTATGAGTCATATTCCAGAAGTTGGGCCGGGAAAGGCAGCAGAATTAATACCAAAAATATTTACTGCAGTAAAAAGAACCCAAGCGTTTTCAAGAATTGGATCTGTAGCACTTCCTATATGGTGGGGTTATACAATAGGAACAACTACCGCTCATTTGGCAGGTTTAGCTTTTAAAGGAGCTTTGGCTGCTACGGATTTTGTAAGTAACGAAATAGAAAGTATAAGAAATATAGAATTCGGAGGTACATTAGGTCCGGGATATAGAACTGGTGCGGCTGTAACAGAAAGACAAAGATCTATAGTTGAGCTTCAAAGATCTCATGTTCCGAGTCAAAGGTTTATGGGAAGTGAAGCAAGTGTGTATAGTGCTTTGATTTGATGAGGAGAAATAAATGCCAGAAGTGGATATAACTTTAGGTGAATCATTTCCACCTGCATTCGATGAAACTTTAATATCTATTGGTATGGAATCAATAAATAAATATAGATTACCAGTAGGTGTACATAGAGGCAGCGGATTAATACATAAATTATTTGGTGGTAAGCCTGTAACTATAGGTTTAATTCATGGTATATCAGAAGGAGATAAATGGGTTGCTAAATATACTAAACAAAATGTAAATAAATATACCAAGGATTTAGATTTATTGGTTATGTGTAATCTTGGTAAACATCGACTATCATCTTTAAAATATTTATTTAGAAAACCATTATATTATATATCAGGTACACCAACAGTGCCTTCTGCAACATTTGATGGTATAGTAAATGTGGGTTTACCTGCAGGTGCTCAATTAGTTAAAACATTTAGTATATTACCAACATTAAAAGGTATAGGGTTACCTTTAATTGGAGCATTAGCTGGATATGGTACAGCAAAATTGGTTGGGTTTACAATAAATAAAGCAATACAAGTTACGAATAAAGTTAATGAAGTTGCTGAACATGTTAGATCATTAGAATTCGGAGGTACATTAGGTTCGGGATATAGAACTGGTGCGGCTGCAACAGAAAGACAACGTTTAGTACAAGAACTTCAAAATTCATCTTCAAGTAATCGAAGATTCATGGGTCAGGAAGCTTCGCTTTATTCGGGAATAATCTAAATGGAATTAAATTTTTTACATCAGGAACTATCTAATTTAACTGAAGATGAAAAGAGTATTGCAAAAGCTATATTAAATCCTGTATTGTGGTGTGAGACAACTTTAAGAAATCCAGAAAATCCTAAAGAATATTTAAGATTCAGACCGCTTCAAAGAGAAGCAATATCATATCAACCATATTATACTATTGATGAAAAGGGTAATAAAATTCTTTTACATAGAATGAAAGTATATAGAATTGGTAGAAGATATGGTAAAACGCTTCTTCTGGCTGCAGAAGCATTACATAAGGCATGCACCAATTTTAATTTCAAAATTTTATATGTTGCACCTTTCGAATGTTTGACTAAGGATAGTAAAATACTTATGTCGGATGGGTCTTATAAAACAATTGAATATTTAATAAATAATTTTCATGGTAAAGAAGTATTAGCATTAGATAAAAATTATAAATTTATTAAAAGTAAAATAAATAATGTGCATTATAGTAATACAACTGGTATATATAAATTAATATTAGATGATAAAAAAGAGATAAAATGTAGTGATAATCACAAATTTTTAACAATAGATGGATGGAAGGAATTAAAAGAGTTAAAAGTTGGGGATTATGTGGCAACACCAAGAGAAATAAAGTTAAATAATAAAAATAAAATAGATAAAAATACAGCTAAGTTAATTGGATATATTATAAGTGATGGCACAACGTGTAATGATATAAGATTTTCAAATGCGTCATCCAGTATATTGAAAGATTTTAAAAGAACATGTATTAATTTTGATAATAAATTATTATTTAGAAATGAATATAGACATGGTTGTATGAACATTAGAGTTGTAGCTAATGATGGATGGTTAGGAAAAAACGCCAGAATAAATCCGTTATTTACATTATTTAAAAAGTATAATTTAATGTTCAAGGATGCTAGCGAAAAATTTATACCAGAAGATATATTTAAATCTTCTAATGAAGTTATTAGTTATTTTCTTAAATCATTATACTCATGTGATGGAAGTGTTATTATTGGTAAGAAAACTATTTCATATAGTACATGTAATCGTATTTTAGCTGATCAAATTAGATCTATATTGTTACGTTTTGGGATATCATCTTTTTTGGCCATTGGTGTATATTCTAAAGGTAAGTATGTTGATAAAAAGCAATATTATGTAAATATTTATTCATATGATGAAATTAGTAAATTTAAAAAATTTATAGGATTTATTGGAGAAAAAGAAAAGAAGTTGAATATACTTTTAAAAAGCATACAGCAGAACGAGTTTGTTTATTCTAAAGACATCATACCTAAAGAAATATATAATCACATAAAAAGCGAATTAAAAATTTCTATAAGTAAATTTTTTAATCCTTGTTATAATGGTGATAATAGAAAAAGCTATAGTAAAAATAATAATATTACTAGAAAATATTTTTCACATTTAATATCTTATTATAAAGGTGATACAGTTTTATATAAATTAGCGAATAGCGATGTATATTGGAGAAAGATTAAAAGTGTAAAATGTATTGGTAAGGATGATGTTTATGATTTGGAAATTGATAATAATCATAATTTTGTTGCGAATGATATTATAGTACATAATAGTCAATGTAATATATTTTTTAATATGATAGATGCTTTAATGGCTAATACCGCAATTAATCCAGTAAGGTTTGTTAGAAAGCCCTTTATTGTAGAATATGGAAATGGATCTTTGATAACAGGCCATACAGCCAATGTAAGATCTACAAGAAAAGGATCTACCATTAGGGGGGCAGAAGCTGATTTTATTATTGTCGATGAAATGGATTTTGGTATTGATGAAGTTATAAATGAAGTTATTATGCCTATTTATATGGGTAATGATAGAGCAACTATTGTTGGTGCCTCTACACCCACTGGACGTCGCGGATTATTCTGGACGTGGTGTAACATGGGACCCAAACTAGGTATACAGGAATTTCATGCTACTTCTAAGGATAGTCCGAAATGGACCGATCAAGCAGAAAAACTTGCCCGGGCTACGATGACTGCAGAACAATATACTCATGAAATATGTTTTCATCCATCTCAAAAAATTTTATTATCAAATGGTAATTCAATTAAAATTAAAAATATTAATATTAATGATGAATTAATATCCAATATTAATGGTGAAATAAATAGAGTAAAAGTTATTAATAAAAAATTAACTAGGAGCAATGCCATTATAAAAAAATATATCACATGGATGGGAAACGTTATTTCTACACCAGATCATAAAATAAAAACATGTGTAAATGACAATATTGTGAAAGAAGAGATTGATAAATCAGATAATATAATTGTTTCGCCTATAATAGGTATTTATCCAAATAATAAAAATTATGCTTTAGCTAGGTTGATTGCTCATTTACATAGTGATGGTTCCATTTGTCAAAGAAAAAATGGAAATTATATATATTATCAAGCATCATGTTATAGTAAATATAAAAAAGATTTGGAGTTTATTGCTAATGATTGTGAAGTTATATTTGGTAAAAAACCTAATATATGTAGAAAGAAAATTGAAGGATATGAAGGAAATTATCAGATTATTTTAAATCACACAAGATCTAAATTTTTGGTTGAAATGGGTGGAATTGTTGGTAAAAAGACAGAACAAAAATGGACGGTTCCTAAGTGGATAAGAAAATCTAATGATATTAATTTGAAATTAGAATATATAGGGTCATTATGGGGTGGAGAAGGATCTAAAAATATATTTGAAAATGGCAAATATTTTAGAAGTTTATCATTTTCTATGTGTAAAATTAATAAAGATTTAATTAGTGATTTATTTGTTTGGATTAAAAATATATTAAAACAATGTGGGATAAAATTATCATATATAATTAAAGATAATGATATTAAGGTTAGTTATAATAAAAGACAAGATAAATATTTTAAAAATAATGCTCATATTAGTGAAATATTATATACATTTATTAATTACGATAATGCATTAAATATATTTAAGTATTTAAAACCAAGATATTCATATATTAAAGAGAGAGAATTTTTTTATGGATTAATATACAATAATTGGAGATTATATAATTTGAGGGAATTAAAGAATATAGTTAGTATTATAAGAAATGAGTATAATAAAAACAATCATAATATCGTGAATTTAGTTAATAAATATGGTTTTACGCATTCTCAAATACAAAAAATGGTATATAAAGATAAAAAAATTAGATATAGTAGAGTTCAAAAAAATGTTAAACCAATGAATTTAAAAATTTTGGATGATGGCTCGTGTATTATTCCTATTTGTAAAAAATTGGATTATAAAAATTCCGATGTATATAATATTACTGTAAATAGTAAAGATAATTCTTATTTATTAGATGGTTATTTTAATATATTTAATTGTGCCGATTTCGGAGAAAGTGTAGAAGGAGTATTTAGACATAAAGATCTTGATGCCATAATGAAACCATATAATTATAATAGTTTAAAGTATAATAAAGATAATGATTACATAATGGGAGTTGATTGGAATGAAAATTATGGTGTTTGTATTGTTATTGTAGAAAGATTAAGAGTAAGTAAGAAATTTAGAATATTTAAACATGTTATTGTTCCGAAACAGGAATTTATACAAACTGAAGGGGTTAATAGAATTATAAATATACATGAATCAGAATGTAGATGTAATTTTTTATATGTTGATCGCGGATTTGGATCCACTCAAATCGAATTGTTAAAAAAATATGGTCTTATAAATAAAAGATCTAAATTAGCTGAAATAACAAAGGATATAGATTATGGTGGAAATATCGAAGTTCGTGATCCCGTTACAGGAGAAAAAACACCTAAACCTGCAAAAGCTTTTTTAATTAATAATACTCAATTAGTCACAGAAAGACATGGTATAGAAATACCTGAAGATGAAGATACTGATTTTGGACTTATTGGTCAACTACGGAATTTTAGAGTAACTAAATTTTCTAGAAATAATGTTCCTGTTTATGATGGTGATAATAATGATCATTCATTGAATGCATTGGCATTAGCTCTTGTAGGATTTACTTTGGAGATGAGTGATGTTAATGATTATGAAGTTACTACTCATATATCCAATGTTATTAATTTTAATATACCAAGAACTCAATTCAGAGATAATGTATCAAATGAACAGGTAGAAATATTTAGACAATTAATATCTAGAACATTACCAAATGTTCATACTGATTATCACATGCAATTAGTACCAGGATCTAAATTAGTTCAATATAGTCCTAAGGATGATAAACCTAAACAAGTAAGATTTGTACCGATTAATAGAAGTCCAAATAGATCATCCACACCAAAAAGAAGTACGTTTTAACAGGAGATGACATGTTTTGGAAACCTAAAATACAATGGACGCCAAAAGAAATTAAGGGTGATGTTAATATTAGGAAAGAGGATAAAGTACCTGAACTTATAACAACACCTACTGATACACCTTTAATAAGAGATAATTTTCCGTTAGAAGAAAGACAGATAATGGATGATTTTCTTGATGAACTTGATAAAGCTGAAGAAGATTTAAATTATATAGAACAAGAAGTAGATAAAAGGATAAATAGAATTGCTATTCCTTATGATCCTAAGGAACATCCTCTTGTTGCTGCTGCCCATAAATGTCCGAACTGTTTTACTAAAAATAATTTAGTTATGACATCTAACGGATTTAAATATATTAATGAGATATGTTTGGATGATAAAATTTTAGTTAAAAATGGTGGGTTTAAAGATATATATTTATTACATAAAAGACCATATCAAGGGAATGGAATAAAAATTCAATTATTTAACAATTCACCAGAAGTTATATGTACAGATAATCATGTATTTTATACAGAAGGTGGTTTGGTTTCTGCTAAAGATCTTAATATAAATGATTATGTATTATTCGGTAATCCTATAGATTTATCGGAAGATATATTAGATATAGATCCATACATTGTTGGTTTATATATAGCTGAAGGATCTTTTAAAAGTGGTAATTGGCCAAGAGAAATTCAATTTTCTTTTCATAAAAACGAAATACAATATCAGAATTTTGTTGAAAGATATTTTACTGAAAAAAACATAAAAACAACTAAAGTATTTAGTAAAAGTTCTGATTCTATGCAAGTTATTGTATATAGTGCTGATTATGCGAAATTATTTAGTAAATTATGTGGTCACTTGGCTTTAAATAAAAAAATACCTTTAATAAAATCGTTATATAATGAAAGACTTTTACAGGGTATTATAGATGGCGATGGTTATTTAAATAAACATGGTTTAATTAATATTAAAACAATATCTAAAAATTTAGCATTACAAATTCAAATGTTAGCATTTTATTGTGGATATAAGTTTATATCATGTGGTAAATATTTGTCTCATACTTATAAAGATGGAACATTTCATAATACCGCATATGAAATTAGATTAAGAAGGGAAAGATCCAAAAAAGATTTTATATTTGGAAGATATAAAATAGTTAATGGAAAATTATATTTTAAAGTTAAGAACATAGAAAATATATATTTAAATGAATATGTGTATAATATAACTATAAATGATGAAAATGAACATAACTACGTAGTTAATGGGTTTGTTGTTAAAAATTGCGGTGACCCCCAGGCTCCGAATATTATTCGCGGAAAAGATATTTTACAAAAGAAAAAACAACAGCAGGATTATAATAAAAAAGTTGCTTCGTCTATTATTCCTCCGGATATAAGTAGTTCTCCATCATCTCATCAGCAGAAGACAACACAAGATAGTATAAATGATATGACTACAGCAGTTTTTAATCAGATATTGATATGGGTATTAGAATTTATATATAGTATTTTTTCTCCATTAAAAAATGTTCTCGGGGCTGGTGCAATTCCAAAGTCTATTATGAATGAAACAGAAAGACTTAGGGGAAAGAAATTAACAGATGCTGAAAAAGATGCACGTGATAAAAAATGGGAAGATAAGGGAAAATATGATGAGTTTATTAGAGAATCAGGAGGTTTTAATAATATAGATTCTTTGAGCGGATTAAGACAAACATGTATTCAACATATAAAAGATTTTAATGATCATGTTCCGGTTATTGTAGATGGTCATCCAGATGCGCCTTATATTCCGATGCGTGATACTAATACTGCAATGAAAGATGATGTTGATGCAAATAAAAAATTAATGAGTGTATCAATTCCAGATGGATATGAGAGAATAAAAAAACCAGGTTTATTTTTTACTAATACTTTACCGGAAAAATATTTACAGGGTAGACGCGATGGTAAAGGTGTTCCAGCATCAGTTTTACAAGGTGGACTTGAAACTATTAAAGATGTTAATAATCAATATATAAAGGAGGCTAGAAAAGTTTTAACGAACTGGTGGGAATCTCCTGAGACATTATGTTGTATAATAAAAAATCTTGCGGAAATTGGAAATATACAAGGAATTTCAAGTCAATATCAAGAAGGTAAAAAGACATTATTAGCTATAAGATCAATATTAATGCTTATTAGAAATCTATTAATGTTAAATATTAGAAATGAAGCTGCAGATCTGGTTAACTTGATAATAAATCTTGTAAATGGAGTTATTACTAAAATCATCCAGGCTCTTGCAGTTTTATTAAAAAGTCAAATTACAGATTGGTTATCTAAAAATTTAAAGTTAGATTATTTAATGAAATCTAATGTGAAATGTTTACCATGGAATGAGATGATAAATTTATTTGGGAATTATTTAAAAAGTTTGTTAGAAGAATTATTATCATATTTAACAGATTTTTTTGTGAATGTTAAATTAATAAATGGTAGAGCTAAGAAAAATATAAAAAATATTGGAGATGTTTTAAAGTTAGATAAGTGGATATCACTTATAGATTTTATTTTAAAATTCTTATTATTTATGGAATATTGTTTAGAAACCGGACAAGAACCTGAAAAAATCATACGAGATAATGAACGAAAAGCAACAATGTTTCCAGAAGAAGATATAAATGATACCATACAAAAACTTAAAAACGAACCTACTATATTAAGTGGGATAGGTGTAGAAGGCCTTAATTTGGGTAAACCTGGTAGGCCTATTAGTGAAATACTAAAGAAAGAAGAACCATATAAGGAAAAAGCATTTAAGCCTTGGAAGATT
>Ga0210016_1005799_pt1 | contig 10172 bp, 8 predicted proteins | sample CryGeyCG2014_300_FD_185454 | JGI IMG/M metagenome (GOLD analysis project Ga0210016, IMG submission 185454) | Groundwater microbial communities from aquifer - Crystal Geyser CG02_land_8/20/14_3.00 (SPAdes) (version 2) | ecosystem: Environmental > Aquatic > Deep subsurface > Groundwater | place...
ACCTGGCCCTGGAGATTGAAAATCGGAAACATTATCCTTCCTCTAAATCTATCATAGGGCGTTGATTTTTCTTTGTCCTCAGATTCTACCGCCAGGCCTGCTTTGACAATTTCTGTTCTTTTGTAGCCCTTGGAAACTAAAAAATCAGAAAGGCCTCGCCAAGTATTAGGCGCGTACCCTAACCGCCATTTTTCAATAGACTCTTGGGAAATTTTTCGAGATAAAAGATATTCTTTGGCTTTTTTACCAGTTTTTGTCTCCTCCAACTGCTTTTCAAAAAACTTAGTAGCCAATTCACATATATCTAAAATGCTTTGCTTTTCGCTCCTTGTTTGGATTGACTCTCTTCTAATTTCCACTCCCGCTTTCTTTGCTAAAATTTCCAGAGTCTCTTTAAACTCCGCCCCTTCCATCATCATTACAAATTTAAAAATATCTCCTCCGGCTCCGCATCCAAAACAATGCCAAATTTGTCGAGCAGGAGACACATAAAAAGAGGGGTTCTTTTCTGAATGGAAAGGGCAAAGAGCTCTATAGTTTGCTCCAACTTTCTTTAATTTTATATACTCTGAAATAACCTGGGCTATATCGAGACGATCTTTGATCTCTTCAATTTGCGACGTCATATTGGAAAGCCGGTTAATAGTTTAAAAAGGGGTTGGCAAATAAAGGGTATGCCAATAAACATCATAAATAAAATTGCACCAAGCGACAAGAGAAGAAAGTTCTGACGAAGTAGTATACTAAATTTTTCAAAAGATAAAGGTAAAAACCTTGATAAAATATGGAAGCCATCAAAAGGAGGAGCCGGCCAAAGGTTAAATACAAAAAGCATTAAATTTATCCAGACAATATAACCAAAATAGAAAACTAAATTTTGGAAAAAAGTAGTCTGATAAATTCTAATAAATCTGATTAAAGCTCCGAACAATATCGCAATTAAAAAATTAGAGAGAGGGCCTGCCAACGCCACTTTTAATGTTCCATATTTTTTATCCTTAAAATTAGAGGGGTTAATCGGAACGGGTTTGGTCCAGCCGAAGATAATCCCCCTGCCAGAAATAAGGCTTGACAAAAATAAAATTCCAGGAAGTAAAACCGAGCCAAAGGGATCGAGGTGCTTTAGGGGGTTTAAAGTGAGTCTCCCGTTAATGCGGGCTGTTGGATCTCCCAAAGAATCGGCTACAAAGCCATGGGAAACCTCATGGATAACCACTGAGAAAAGAAAAATAAATCCGAGAAATAATGAATTTATAATCTCCATTGAAAAAAAAGAGGATATGTGTTAGTATCCTAAGGTAAAAAATATAAAAATATGAAAAAATGTGTTATTTGCGGGAAATCCTATACTAAAACTATAACACTAAAAAAGTTAAGAGGCAAGTACAACCCGACTTCAAAAAAGAAAAAGTACCCAAATTTGCAGTGGGTAAAATTACCACCCGAATTTGCTAAAAAATTAGGCTTACCGGCTGACAGAAGAGTTAAAGCCTGCACCAAATGCATCAAAAGACTCTACAAAGTTTAAAAATCATTTTTGGTTCCAAGGGAATAGGAGCAAAATGACGTAAGGGGACGGCTTGTCCATCATCTTAAGGGAGGCGTGGAACCAAAAATCGGGGTGTAGTACAACGGTAGTATGCAGGCATGGGGGGTCTGTGACCCGGGTTCAATTCCCGGCACCCCGACCAATCGACTATACTGAACTTAGCGCGAATCTATTTTTAGCGAAACTGCGTTAGCAGTTTCGCCTCGCCCGCGCTTCGGCCGGGCGGGAAAGAAAAGTTTTTCAAAAATTTTTAGGGGATGTCGTAGAACGCCGTAAAAGCGGGAGGCGAAGCCTGAGAATACCGCGGTTTTAGCCGTGGTAGTTCATATGGAATTTAGAACTATTGCTATTATTGCCCATATTGATCATGGTAAAACTACGCTGGTAGATGGCCTTTTAAAACAAGGAGGTGTTTTTGGCGTTAGGGAAGAAGTGCCGGAAAGAGTAATGGATTCCAATATTCAAGAGAAAGAGAGGGGCATCACAATTTACGCAAAAAATGCTTCAGTAAAATACAAGGATACAAAGATAAATATAATTGACACTCCGGGCCATACTGCATTTGGTTCCGAAGTGGAACGGGTTTTGCGCGCAGTGGACTCTGTTTTACTTTTGGTCGATGCCTGCGAGGGACCGATGCCTCAGACCCGTTTCGTTCTTAAAAAGTCGCTGGCCTTGGGTTTAAAACCTATTGTAGTAATCAATAAAGTAGATAGACCAAACGCCAATCCCAACGAAACCCTGAGCGCAGTTTTTGATTTATTTGGTGAACTGGGGGCAAACAATGAACAATTAGATTTTTCTTATATATTTACCGATGCCAAAAAAGGAATTGCTTACAGGGATTTAGGTGATAAATCTTCTGATCTGACGCCTTTATTTAATTTAATTTTAGAAAAAATCAAACCTGCCAGGTCTGGTAATTCATTTCCTTTGCGATTCCAGGCGATTAAGCTTTTTTATGACAATTTTTTGGGTCGGATGGCTTTGGGGAAAATTTATGAAGGAACAATAAAAATCGGGCAGACAGTTTTTTTAAAGAAACCCGATGGTTCTGTCAACCAAGAAACAATCAACAAGATTTTTATTTTTGAAGGACTTAAAAGAAAAGAGGTGCCTCTGGCGGTTGCTGGTGATATTGTTATGGTATCAGGACTGCCAAATATATATGTTGGCGATACAGTTTGCCAGGAAAGAGATTCTGAGTCTTTACCGGTTATTTCCATTGATCCGCCGACTATTTCAGTTGAGTTTTTAGTCAATGATTCTCCTTTTTCCGGAAGAGAAGGAAAATGTTTGACAATCAGGGAGATTAAAAATCGTTTGGAAAAGGAATTAGAAACTAATATCGGTTTGAAAGTGGATTTCCCGACGGGGCAGGGGAAATCTTTTCGAGTTTCGGCTAGGGCCGAAATGCAGATAGAGGTTTTGGTTGAGGAAATGAGGCGAGAGGGATTTGAATTACAATTAGCCCGGCCTCAAGTTATTATGAAAGAGGAAAACGGGAAATTAATGGAACCAATTGAGCAAGTGGTGATAGAAGCGCAGGAAGAATACAACGGTTCTATTATTGGAAGCCTAAGTAGGAAGAAAGGAGAATTAAAAAATATTATAAGGAAAGAGAAAAGCACAATGCTAGAATTTGAAGTTCCTACCCGTGGTTTACTGGGCTATGCCAGTGAATTTGTCGCCGTGACTAAAGGACAAGGAATTATAAGCCATAATTTTTTGGAATACAGACCATATAAAGGAGAGATTCTTGTCCGCGAAAGTGGTTCAATTATTGCCGATCGTAATGGTAGAGCACTTTCTTTTTCTTTGTGGAATTTGCAGCAACGAGGGCCTTTATTTGTTAGCCCGGGTGATGAAGTTTATGAAGGAATGATTATCGGTGAAGCGCTAAAAGGTTACGATGTTATCGCCAATCCCATGAAAGAAAAGAATTTGAGCAAAAGAATAAGGAATAAAAGCACAGACAAAGCTATCGGCCTTTTTTCAGTTCCGGAAATGACCTTAGAAAGAGCTTTAGGATTTATTAAAGATGATGAACTTGTTGAAATCACTTCTTCGGCTATTCGTCTCCGTAAAAAAAATCTCAAAGAGCTGGATCGGAAAGTAGTTGCCAGAGCAAGTCGAAACAAAAACGAAGATTGACATACGTCCTCCTGTTTCGCCTTACTTCGCAAGGCGAAGCGGGACTGGGGTGGGAACAGCTCCGAAAAGAACCCCGTCCTCTATGCTTTTAATTCAAAATTCAGCAGGTTATTGAGAATAAAAAGTCGTTGTTTTTTTAGATGATATAATTAAAAACTTAGAGGGCGGGATTGCCGCCCGCAGGACGGCAATTAAAGGTTAGAATCAGGATTTTGTTCAAAAAAGGTTCCCCAGTAGTATAAATCCTTTTGATTTAACTACGGGGCAGGCGCACTTCGTTCAGTAATTGCGACCAGACGAAACTTTCAGAATTTTGAGGGTAATGTAATCGCTTGTACGCCCCACGCTGGATTACGAAGTGTTGAAAAAGTTAGTTTTTCTTCCAAGCGAAGAAAAGCAGGACAAAATTGTGAGCGGGGTAAAATCGTATTACAAAAAAGTCAAAACATTGCGGGCGGAAGCAGCGGAAGTTTTATAACCCCTGCAAAAGCAACTGGAACAAATGATTTTGGTGTAAATAATTGACTATTTATCAATAATAAGGCAGAATTAAGTAGTAAGCTTCTTATTTTCCCTTTCCTTACATAAAATAATGTGTAAGTTCAAGAGATAAAATAAGATAGGTCGGCTTACTTATGATTTATTATTATGTAAGGAAAACATTATGGCAAAAAAATTGTATGTAGGCGGGTTGTCTTACGAGACAACCGAGAATACCTTAAAAGAGACGTTTTCTAAGGCTGGAACCGTTGGATCGGCGACTATTATCATCGACAAAATGTCCGGTCGCTCCAAAGGATTCGGTTTTGTTGAAATGTCGTCCGACGAAGAAGCTCAAAAGGCGATTGAAATGTTCAATGGCAAAGAACTTGACGGACGAACTATTACGGTGAATGAAGCCCGTCCGCAGGAGTCTCGCCCTCGGCGAGGTGGATTTGACCGCGGCGGCCGCGGGTTTGGCGGTGACCGCAGAACCCGCTATTAAGATAGTGAAAAGGCGGAAAAGAGAGGGTGAGGAGGGAATTTTTACCCCGCACCGAGCTTGCTCTGGTGCGGTGGCCTTTTCCTCCCAACCCCCTTTTCCTGTCTGCCGTAGGCAGGCTTTTTGTCCCGCCCGAGCGGTCAGATTTTTTGCTCGAAAAAAAGTTCGAGCTTCGTCTAACAATTGCTAAAACTAAAAACGCCACACTCTTGGCGTTTTTAGTTTTACTATCTCTAATATTAAAGGCTTATTTGGAAATAATCCGGTTGGGCTTATATCTTTTCATTAAAAGAGCATTAGAAACAACGCTTACTGAAGAGAATGCCATAGCCGCAGCAGCAACCATTGGATTTAAAAGCCAGCCGGTTAGTGGATATAAAACTCCAGCCGCTACAGGAATACCCAGACTATTGTAAAAGAAAGCCCAAAAGAGATTTTGCTTGATTTTATTTAAGGTAAATCTACTCAAATCAATTGCGCTAATAACATCTCTTAAATCATCTTTTATTAAAATTATTTCTCCGGTTTCAATAGCTACATCAGTGCCAGAACCAAGGGCGATCCCCAAGTCCGCCTGAGCTAGGGCTGGGGCATCGTTAATACCATCGCCCACCATAGCCACAATATTGCCATACTTTTGTAATTTTTGAATTTCACTAGCTTTCTCCTGAGGCAAAACTTCTGCCAAGACATAATCGATACCGAGTTCTCTGGCTATCGCCTGCCCTACTCTTTTATTGTCGCCGGTAATTATCGCCACTTTCTTCCCTAACTGGTGCAAAATATTAACTGCTTCTTGAGAATATTCTTTTAAAGTATCAGCTACGGCAATTATTCCAATGATTTTTTTATCGACAGCTAAAATTATCGCTGTCTTTCCCTGGTTTTCTAACTCTAGCATTTTATTTTCGATGGCCGTTGTATTAATCTGACAATTTTCCATTAATTTTCTTGTCCCCAAAAGAATTTTCTGGTTATTAAAAATAGCTTCTACTCCCTTGCCTGGAAGTGATTGAAAACGCTGAACCGAGAATAATTTTAGTTTTGCTTCTTTTGCCTTATTGATTACTGCCTGAGCTAAGGGATGTTCTGAATTTTTTTCCAGCGAGGCAGCCAGTTGCAATATATTAAAGCTACTACTGGAAACTTCTATAACATCTGTTATAACTGGCTCTCCTTTGGTCAAAGTTCCTGTTTTATCAAAAACAACCATATTCACCTTTTGAGCCATTTCCAATGCCTTACTATTTTTAATTAAAATTCCTTTTTGAGCGGCTATTCCTGTCCCCATCATTACGGCTGTGGGAGTTGCCAATCCTAAAGAACAAGGACAGGCAATAATGAGAACCGTTACAAAAACCATTAGAGCAAAGGGGAGCGATTGACCTAAAGCTATCCAAGTAAGAAAGGATAAAATCGCTACCAGCATTACCCCAGGGACAAAATAAAAAGAAACTTTATCAACCAAAAGTTGAATTGGCGCTTTAGAACTAATTGCCTCTTCAACAATTTTAATAATCTGAGCGAGCATCGTATCTTTACCTATCCTTGTTGTCCTAAATTTTAAAACACCTGTTTTATTAATTGTCGCACCAATAACTTCATCATCTTTTTTCTTTTCTACCGGAATACTTTCGCCAGTAATTGCTTTTTCGTCAACTCCAGAATAGCCATCAATTACGACCCCATCCACGGGCATTTTCTCTCCAGGCTTTACTAAAATAATATCCCCTACTTTTACCTTTAAAATAGGAATTTTAATTTCTTTATCGCCTTGAATAATAGTTGCTTCTTTGGCTTGAAGACCAATCAGCTTTTTGATTGCCTCGCTGGTTTTACCTTTGGTAGCTGCCTCGAGATATTTACCAAGCGAGATAAATATTAAAATGAAGGCTGCGCTTTCAAAATATAAATTTGTTTCCCGGTGAGACTCAGGGTTTAGCCAAAAAAGTATAGAAATTGCCAAGCTATAAAAATAGGCGGCCAGGGTCCCTGTTTCTATTAAAGAATCCATATTGGGATTTCTCTGGATTAATTTTTTGAGGCCGGAAATATAAATATTGGCATTGAGAACCATAACCGCAGTGGTAATTGCAAACTGAACGATAATTTCTGTTCTGACAGAGATAAGAGGCTGTGGAAGACCAATCATTTTCCCCATTGTTAGATAAAAAAGGGGTAACCCTAAGATTAAAGAAAAAATAAAGATATTTTTTAATCTTTTAATATTCTCGCTCTCAATTTTCTGATGATGGCCAGCCCTTTCAAGAGTATCTTCAAGACCCTGATAGCCCAGATCTTGAATAATCTTTTGAATCCTGCCAATACTTGTTGCCATTGGATCTATCTCCAAATAAGCTTTCTCGGTAGCAAAATTGATGTTGACAGATTTAATACCGTTTTCTTTTCTGAGTTTATTTTCAATGGTAGCTGCGCAAGAAGTACAATGCATGCCTCGAATTTTTAAAATTAGTTTTCCCATATGTTTAATTTTTAGGAATTAAAGCGACAATTTTTATCACTGTCCGCAAATTCCATTACTTCCACCACAACCACATCCTTTAGCGCCAGAAGGAATGACAGCAGCGTCGTTCCCGTCTAAACCATTTAAAGAAGTTGGCGAATTTTTGGTGCTATTAGTTGTGTCTACTACTTCTATAATTCCGGAAATCATTCCCATCCAGCAGCTAAATTTGTATTTCCCTGGTTTTCCTGGAGTAAATTCTTTAACGCTAGTCTCCCCTGGCACTAAACTAATTTCCTCATTAAATAATCCTTTGGAAATAATAGCATTGGTACAGCCGCTTGTTCCTTTATCAGTAATCTCCCATCTAACCGGAATACCAACCTGCACTTTGAAATAATCAGGTTCATATCCGTAAGAATAAGCGTCCATTTTTAAGATTTGTTTGCCATCGACAATAGGAGCTAACCCTTCTTCGATATTTTGAGAGGGTTGAATAGATTTAGTATTAAAGTCGGTAAAGCTTTTTAGTCCTAAAACATTTAATTGGGCATTAATATTATAAAAGGCAAAAAACAAAACCAATATTCCTGCTACTTTTAAAAAGATAGAAGACAAATCAAGCTTCTGAGATAATTTAATGCTAGACAAGCCGATGAGTAAGAGCATTGGCATTGTCCCTAAAGCAAAAGAGAGCATAATTAGTCCTCCCTGGAGAGGACTACCAGATATTAAAGCCAGTCCCTGGGCAGTGATAGTAAAACCACATGGCAAAAAGAATGTCAGAACGCCCATCAAAAAAGGCATATAGCGACCCTGAAAACGATTCTCATCGGTGACATACCTAGTAATAAACCTGGGTGCTGTAAGTTGGAACCTCCGCAAAGATTTAACCCCAAGTATCTGTAAAGCTAGTAAAATCATCAGAAAAGAAACAGCGATAATCAAGGCCGAAGTGAATGTTAACGATATCTCTAATTTGCTACCAAGTATTCCCAGTAATGTTCCAAGAACTGTGTAAGAAAAAATCCTTCCGGCATTGAACATTAGGTGAGGCTGGAGTTTCGTTAAAGTGGATTCTTCTTTCGAATATATTTCAAGCCATTGCTTAGACAAGGAGAGAATCACTCCTCCTATAAGTGCTGCACAGCTGGAAATTCCTGCTATAAGACCGAGGATAAAAAATGACGGTAGAGACGATTTTGAATTGACATTAACTAAGCCCGCTAAACCTGATTTATTAATAGCGATGAAACCTCCAATGAGGACTATTGAAATTCCTAAAATTATTAAAATTCTTTTTGCTCCAAGCTGTCTATCTGTCTCAGCTGGATTATCAGAAAAAACATAATTTTCCTTTTTAAAGATTTTATTCAATTTTTCTGGAGGTATTGTTTTACCCTCGTATTCGACTAAGACTTCTCCTTTGGAAGTTGAGGCATCAACAGATTTGACATCTTTAAGGGTTAATAACTTTTTCTCAATCAAAATCTCGCAAGAGGCACAGTGCATTCCTTTGACAAAATAAATATGCTCTTTCAGAGTTGGTATGTGCTTTATATCGCTTATTTTATGGCCTAATTTCTTAATTACCGAGAATATCTTATTTTGTGAAGTTTTATTCTCGTCAAATTCAAGCACAGTTTCACCGGTATGAAGATTAATATTAATATCTTTAACTCCATTTAGAACATCGATTTCACTTTCGATTAAAACTTTTTCGTTCTGGGAACGGAGGTTACTAATTTTGAATCTAATTTTTTTCAACATAATAATTAAAAAGAAATTATTCAGTCACGTTAAGATCGCATGAACCACCACGGATTCCACACAATTTCTCTTTACATTGAGGGCACGGTTCTTTACCTTTAGCAATCAAATCATCACAAGCACAAGTACCGGCCCTCCAATTATTCCACTGATTTGCTTCCATATAGCACATTGAACAAGGAGGATTAATGCAACATTTATAAACTCCTGCCTCTACCGCTTTATTAATAGCATAGTCTCTTTCCTTAATTATTCTCTTATACATTTCTTCGGTACCCAAGTTTTCGAATTTTGGATTTCTAATACTAAAACTTGAATATCCAATAACTAAACCTACAAAAAATATTATTAAAAATGAGAAAAATATTTTTTGCATATTTTTTTATAAAATGTTAGTACTTTATCTGCTTTGGGCAACTAAAGTAACGAATACTATCGATTTTAATTACTAATTGTCGCATGTAATTTTATGTATAAATTTTTTACATCTTGTCCACCACGCTAACCTCTGTCTCTAAATTATCACAAATACACTCGTTAAAAGACTTGCCACATTTTTCACAGGTCTCATCTTCGGCCTTCTCGGGATTACATTGACAACCTTTATTTAAAAACTTATCTTCCTGGTCTATAATTATCGAGCTTTATTTATTAAATAATTTTGTTACTTTTAAAATTTCTTTGACCATTTCTTGCTTTTTCTTTTCGTTTTTGGTTCCCATCGCTCTTTTAAAACAAGTATTAAGGTGATTTTCCATCAGCATTTGATGAGCTGATTTCAAAAGTCCAATAACAGCCAAATTTTGTTGCATGATATTAATACAGTATTCATCACTTTCTACCATCTTGATAATTTTAGAAAGCGAGCTTTGAGCTTTTTTGAAATTGATCAATGTTTTTTGCTTTTTTTCACTCATAATTTTAAATCTCCAGTAGGGAAGAAGATTAGTTATACCCCGACCATAGGTATAGGTGTAGTATAGGGAACCTAATTTAACTTGTCAAGAGCTAAAAAACTTTCGCCCCTTTCAAGCGCCTCTATTTAGAAAATTATTAAGAGAGAATTATTAAAAATTTTTAAAAACGCCAGTTCGCAGTAAGCTCACTGTAAACTGGCGTTTTTAATGGTTCCGGAGCTGGAAAATCCCTAGAAAAAATTCCAGGTGGGTGCCCGCACGTCCCGACCACAGTCGGGACAAATTTAGGGCTCCCAAAAAAATTATTTTAGTCTAGAGTTATTCCTTTGGCTCCAG
>Ga0210016_1005802_pt1 | contig 10170 bp, 10 predicted proteins | sample CryGeyCG2014_300_FD_185454 | JGI IMG/M metagenome (GOLD analysis project Ga0210016, IMG submission 185454) | Groundwater microbial communities from aquifer - Crystal Geyser CG02_land_8/20/14_3.00 (SPAdes) (version 2) | ecosystem: Environmental > Aquatic > Deep subsurface > Groundwater | place...
TATCAAATCGCACCAACTGATTTGCCTACAATGGAATCATTAAAAAGTGCTTATTACAGAGTTGGAATGCAAGATAAAAGTGATGCTATAAAAAAAGAAATTGATGCTTTAATAAAGTGAAATTTATTACTAAACTCTAAACTAAAAACCAAAAACCAAATGGCTGTTGGCTGTTAGCGGTTGGCTGTAACCAAAAACTCTAAACTAAAAACCAAAAACTTCAAACTAAAAACTAAAAAAGGTGAAATTAATGTTTGTTATATCATTTCTTTTATTATACACAATATCGTTTTCTCAAAACGTTAATATTGAGGATATTTTAACTTATTTAAAATCTGGCGATGCTGTTAAAGCAAAATCCACATCCGATTTATCAATTCAAGTTCAAAACTTAATAAACAATCCTAAAACATGGTATTATAGAGCTATTACATATCATTCTATTTATGAAAGTGAAATAAAAGAAGTTAAATCCTTAACCGAAAAACCTCTTTTTGAAGCTTATAATTCCTATTTAAAAACTTTAGAACTCGATAAAGACAAAAAATTTAACTCTGAAGTAATTAAAGCTTTGTTAATTGTTGCTTCGCAATTTGTTAACGAAGGAGTACTATACTTTAATAAAAAAAATTATAAAACAGCTTTAAATTGTTTTGAAAATAACATTGCAATAAACCGTTTACCTGCAATTAATCAAATAGATACTATAGTGTTATTTAATGCTGCCATTTCGGCTCAAAACTCAGGGAATAATAAAGCTGCCATCGAATATTATAACCAACTAGTAAAAATGGAATACGGTGGATCTCAGGTTTGTCTTGACTTAGCTAAACTTTATAAAACTGAAGGGAATAATGAAGAATATATCAATACAATTAAAAACGGACTTAAAACATATATTACTGATGATATTATACTTATAAATGAATTAGCAAATTATTATATTGAAATTGGTAAAAATGAAGAAGCTGAAATATATGTTGATAAAGGTATTTATCGCGAACCTAAAAATCAATCTTTGCATTTTGTTAAAGCTAGCTTGCTGGAGCAAAAAGGAGATGTTATAAATGCCGAAAAAGAATATTTAACAACTTTAAAAATTGACTCAGAATATACCGATGCTCTGTTTAATATAAGTGCAATGTACTATAATCGGGCAACAGATATTATTAAGAAAACAACATCAAAGGAAGAACAAAACAAAGCATTTGAAATATATAAAAAAACCCAACCTTATCTCGAAAAACTTTATAATCAAACTCCAAACGATACTCAAATTTTAAAAATGCTAAAAACCGTTTATACATTGCTTAAACAAGATGAAAAGTTAAAAGAAATAAACAAAAAATTGGAAAATTCACACGAATAAATTAATTTTATAAAGAAATCAATATTATAAAATGAAACATCCACGACTAAATAAAGATACACAAGGGAATGATCATAAATTAAAAAAGTTTCAAGTTTCGGGTTTCAAGTTTCGGGTTTTTAACAACCAAAAACCTCAAACTAAAAACCCTAAACCAATAAAAATATAAGTAATTGATAATGAAATACTGACTAAAATATAAACACATGAAACATCCATGACTATTTAAAGACACACAAGGGAATGATTATAAATAAAAAAGTTTCAAGTTTTGGGTTTCAAGTTTCGGGTTTTTAACAACCAAAAACCTCAAACTAAAAACTCTAAACTAATAAAAAATATAAATAATTAATAATGAGATACTAACTAAAATATATACAAATGAAAACATTTTACTTTTTTGCAGCATTTTTAATATTCTCGAATACAACTTTTTCTCAACCAGAAAAAACTACTAATAAAGGCGAGAATTTTATCAAACAAATTGAAGGTAAACTTGATAAAGCAAAAATCAGTATTGATAAATCATGTGCCGATATAAATGGAAGTAAAAACCCTGAAAACTGGTTTATAAAGGGATATGTATATACCGAACTTGCAAAAAGTGCTATTTACAAAAATTCGGTACCTAATGCAGCTCGTGAAGCACTTTCGGCAATTGAAAAATGTAAAGAATTAGATGTTGATAAAAAATTAAATTCCGATTGTATTAATGTGTTGTTCGATTTAAGTTCAATGTTTTATAACAATGGTATTAATTTTTACAATTCCGCTTTAAAAACAAATATCACAAGCGAATATTCAAATGCTTTAGAAAATTACGATAATTTTTTTGAAGTAATTAAAACATTAGATAACGACCAGGCAATTGTTAATCATTTAATTGAATCGAGTAAAATAAATAAAAATTCTGTAATAGTTTATGCGGGTTATTGTGCACAAAAAAGTGGAAACAACGAAAAAGCTAAAGAGTATTATTCTCAAATTGTGCTGTTAAATGAACCAAACAACGAAAAAGTTAAGCAAGCAGGCGTCCCACTAGGATACATTTATTATTCCGATTTATTAATGAGCACAAATGATACTACAACTGCAAAAAAGGTTATTGATAAAGGAGCTCGGCTTTATCCCGATAATCCCGATGTTATTATGGCTGCAATTGATGTTTATAGTAAAGCTAAAAATGCTTCTGAAATGGCAGACTTTCTTCAAGTTGCATTACAAAGTAATCCAACAAATGCAAAAATGCTGGTTATTTTAGCAGGTGCATTTAATACAATATCAAAAGATTATGCAAGAAAAGGGTATCAATCAACTTCATTGGAATATCGCGATAAAGCAATTAAGACTTACGAAAAAGCTTTAGCATTAAAGACAACCGACAGTAAAATTTTATACAATATAAATTACAACTTAGGTGTTTTATATTATAATCCTGCTGTTATATCTTACAAAAAGAAAGACGAAGCAAACAAGCAAGAATACGAATATTTATTTAAAAAGGCAGTTCCGTATCTTGAGGCAGCTTATAAAATAGAGCCTAATAACCGTAATGTTATTAACATGTTAATGAAGTCATATCAAACACTAAACGAAACAGGTAAAGCCGAAGCTATTGAAAAGGAACTTTATAAATAAAAGTTCGATTCAAATAATAAAAACACAATGATTTGTCTTTTGGATATTTATAAAAGATTACAACGAAAGGAGCAGTACGATAAGCTCAAGATTAAACTAAGTTCAACTAAATAAATCGGGGAATACAATAAAATTAAAATCTAATTCGTTATAAAGCTATTTAACATAATATAAATTATAGGACTATTATATATATATTATTTAGTTGATACTGCATTATATAAATAATAGAAAAAACCATTTGGTTATTTATCTTTTGGTATTGGAGCTGTTTTAAAAGATTTTGGATTTACGATTGGAAGAATTGCATTATGTAAAAATGTTCCTCTAAACAATTGGGATAAAACTCCACGTGTTGTAGAAATAGAAATAGAATTTAAAGTTTGTGTAATGTATTCTTCAATATGAGTAATTCCCTTTTTATCTATTTGTACAACCTCTTCATATTTTTCAATTGTAAACACACATGCAACTGAAGCTGAACCTAATTTCAAATCCAAATCTTCTGTTTGAAAAATATCAATATGTGTTATTACTATAATTAATTTATTTACATGATCAAGTTTTTGCTCTAATCCAATATTAAAATTAAAGTTTGTAATTGCTTCAATTTGTTTCACTGGTAAAGCAAAGTTTTGTTTAATCAACTCAATGGATTTAATCTGAAAATTAAAGATTTTATTTTCTTCTTTCTTATCTTTTGCCATATTGATAATTCTGTTGATATAAAATATTTTTAAAATCTGAATTGAAGTAATTCATAGTTTGTGGTAATACTGGTTGACATTGCTGAGAAACCTGAATTTGATATGTAACAATAGTCTCTATTTGTTGAGGTTCAACAACGTTGATTATACAAATATTTAATTTTTCTTCAATATCAAACAATGTTTCAGTTGTGAAATGGTGGGTACCACTTAACCATTTTGTTACAACTGATGGATGTACACCCATTTCTTCTGCAAATTTTATCCTGTTCCATTCCTTTGTTTGCATTGCTTTTAAAATGCGTAAAGCAAGCAGCATATTCTTTTCAGTTCTTTTGTATGCCTTGGTGTCGTTTATAGTAAAAAAGTCATTCAATATTTTACTTTTATACACCTTTGTTTCTTTTTTCTTTGCTTCCATTTTTTTTAATCTTAAATTTCTATTATCATTTCATCATCATCACATTCAATATCTGTTTTGTCTAATGTCCATCGCAAATATTTTTCTTTAAATGCATTAGTAACACCTTTTGAAATTCTTTTTACTAATTCATTCTCCTTTGTTAATTTTTTACTTTCCTGAAGAGCTTTAATATTCTTTGTTTTTTCTCCACCGCTACCTAATATTACTACTACAGTGCCATATCTTACACAATAAAGTCGGAGTTTCTTATCAGGGTCATCATATAAAGCACAAACTCCATCTCCGGGTACTCCTTCATTAATTTTAAAGAACGTTTCTCTTGCTCCTGTCCTATCCGACATGACTTTTAAGCGATCTCTGATGTTATTTAGCTCATTGTTATATTTCGATTTATTCTCACTAATAAATTTCTCGAATAGTGTAAGTGAATCACCATCTATTTTAACTGTGTAAAAGTTTGCACAAGGACCTGATAAAATTTTGACAATTTCAACTTACACGATTCAATTCTGCTAATTTATACGTAAAATTAGACATTTTATTATACTTACAATACAAATTATTCCATAATTAATGTTAAATACCTTATTATAAACATGTTATAATTTTACTTATAAGTAAAATGCGATACAAATATACAATTAATTTATATAATACAAGTATTTTTTTAATATTTTAATAAATAATGGCTTTGAAAAAAATACAGATTGTTTAAACTTTCACCTTGTTTTCTTAAGCCTTGTTCATTCACAGCCAGTACTGGCTCGCCTTATGGACAAGACCTTCGTTTTATATAGTTGTTGGTTTGTCGAATTGTGTATCAGTAATTACTTGAAGTTTTTTTATTACTTTACTTACATCTTCTGAATTATATTCATTAGGAAAAATCGTGTAAGTAATAATTAAGGATTTTAAAATTAATTCAGCCGTTTTTTTAAAATGCCTCAGACTTTTATCATCAAAATCCTTTTGCATCATAAATATGGAATCAATAGAATTATGAATGTCGGAATTATTATTAGACCAGACATAATCGAAAACAGGCCAACATAATTCAAATAAATCGACTTTCTTCCCTTCTTCATTTTCTTCAATAGGTAGAAAAAATAGCTTTACAGGCTTAAGTGATTTTGGCAGATCTTTATGAGTGAAAAAATTGGGGCATTCGCAATAAAAACAATCAAATGCAACATTGTTGTATTTTATGAGTTTTAATTGGTCCATTACTTCTTTGCTTACTATTATTCTCATTCCTGACAACTTACTTTCTTCTGATGCTAAGTATGCTCTTGTAATACCAAGTCCGACAATATTAGCTAATTCATCCTTACCATACATCTCGTCAATATTATGTGTTGCTAAAGATCCAATATCCATTATTTTCACTGTCCAATCTCTCACTGTGCCAGATCTAAGCAAGGGAGTATAATTTTCAGGTATGTTCCTATGATAACAAAATGCCACATTATAGATATTATGAAGCGAAAATAATAATACGTAAGGATCATTAGTTTGTAAATAGACACAATCACTAAATGATTTTATAAAGAGCTTGTCCGATTCAGTTTGGTTTTGTCTTATTTGAGTCAATTGTCCGGAAATTGCACTAAATAAAATTGAATAAATGTCCTCTAAAAATTTAACTTTCTCATCATTGCTTAATGTTTTTGACAGAACAATATTTTTATAGCCAAGAACATCTATAAAAGAGCAGTATTTATTTTCAACTATTATTTTAGACATAACTATTATGATTATTTAAAGTTAATTTAAAGATAATTACTATGGGAATAACAATGTAATATATATTTATTCAAAAATTTCTACTGATGCACCAGCTAATTTCTTTGCAATTGGTCTTGTATCTCCAACAATTAATGCATGAGCAGGATTATCTGTTTTTTTATCCTGTCTACATTCATAACCTTCCTCAATAGGAATAGATGCAGGAAACTTTGCAACCCCAAATAAATCTGAAAAAATAACCGTTTCTTGAAAAGATGATAAAACTGCAATATTTACAGAAAGCCCATCTTCATCAGGTTTTGTTTTGAATGCAAAACTTGATGGAACTTTCTTCCCATTAATATCCTTCCAACAATTAGGATTTTTCTTAGGAACTCTTCTGTACAAATCATCAATAGATTTAATAGTGTAATCAGGCATATACAACATCTTCTAAGATAGTCAAAAGTTCTGATAATTCATAGAGTTTTTGTTCTTTGATAATTGAACCTTCTTCATCAAATAAAAAGAAAGTCAATTCACTTTTATTGTTTATTTCTAATTCTCCACATAATTCATCACTATCAAATTCAAATTGGATTCCTCCATCTCGCATTGGAAAAATATTTATTGCAATTCCATTTGAAAGCAACTCTCTTCTATTCAAATAATTTAACGTGTCAATGGCAGTTAAAATAGCATTTTTTGATATTGGATCAGCATTATTTGAATCCCAATTTTTACGAAGTACCGAAAATCCTTTTATTGTGTCAATCAATTGATAATATATAATTGCATGTAATCCTGACGCCTCCGCTCTATATGACTTACTAAAACCATTAAGATTTATATAATCAGATTGGGTACTACCTGTAACATAGAACCGTAAAGGTTCATTTGATGATTGTGGAAATTTAAATACTACAGTATCTGACTTCATAATCTATGAATTTTTGATTTGTTTAAATTGATAATTACTTAGTTTCAAAATTATAATTATGGCTAATAAAGAGTATTCCAACCCATATTCAATATTATCCATTAAACCATGTGCGATTCTATTCCTTAAATTGTAGCCAGCTTTTTCTATTAATATAAATTTTATGAAAAAATAATCATCTTCGGTTAATGTTTCTTTAATTCTGGCATCATTCAAAATATCATCTAAAGTTCTTTCCATAATTATATTTCCATCTTTTGATTTAAAAGTAGGTATCTCTAAAAAGTAACAAAATTCTCTTAAGAAATATTCAGCTTTTAATACTAAACTATCTGTTGCACAAACAAAGTTTGGATAATAATCAGGTTCACTCTTCCACTTTAGGAGCTCTTGAAAGTATGAATAAATACCAGGTTCAACAATTTTTATATAACTGAAATTAATGTTTTTGCCATTGCTTTTTCTTAGTCTATCTTCCCCCATCCAAGTTTGTCTAAGCAAATTTAAAATCCCATCTGAAGATATTTTTCCTGACCTGAAAGCCTCAATAAAGTAATGAATTATAGATTGTAATGCAATTTGCAAGTGAAACTCATATGTACGCAACAATAGAAAATGTTTTCGTTCATCATCAGAAAAGTATTTTGCAACAGTGTTACCAAATTTATCTTGAATTGTAACTGGAAGCATATCCATTAACATAGGCTGTTTAAACGATTCTTCACTCCATAACTTAATATCCGCCAACGGCCTAATCATTGGAGTAAATATTAGAGTTTTAATAATTTCCTCCTCGCTTTTTTCTGCTACTTCCTTTTTTATTAACTCTGTGATTCGACGAGTCTCATCTTGAGGTATTTCCTGCCTTACTTCACCTAATTTAAATTCAGTTCGTAATTTTTGATACTCTTTTTGTAATCTGGATAAATTCTTTTTGTCTTTCAGACTTTTATATATGGACATAGCCTTTTCGACAAAGGAAACTGAGGCTAAATTTTCTTTATTTTTGGGATCAGATGAAAGTTTTTCATATTGTTGTGCTTTAAAATAAAACCACTCTTTAGTATCAACATCTAACTTTTTGCATAATTTCACTGAAACATCGGCTATATAAATAGCTCCAAACACATAGGTCTTAGTAATATCTTTTGCAGCTTCCCAATTTTTGTCAAGGACTTTGTAAACATCTACATATAATTTGTAATCCTTAAAGTATTGAATGGAGAAATCTGTAAAATCAATAATTGCTCTCAATGTCGAACTATGAGTAATATCCCAATTCTGATGAACTTCAAACGAATATTCAATTAAAGATTTATAACTATTATTTATATCAGGGTTATCTTTTCTATTATTAGATATATGTAATGCGTTTTCCAAAACAATTCGAGAATAAAGAATATAATGATTTTTATCTTCTTTTATTTTGGCTTTTTCAATATATGATTTTAATAATTGGAAAAGGGAAGTTAATAATTCAGATACAAAGATGTTATTTTGTTTAAATTTTGAATAAAATAAGACTAATCCATATTCAGTTTTAGCATAGATATTTTTACAAGATTTATATCGTTTAAATAAATAATCAAAGTCGTTCTCTTTAAATTCTCTAATGTCAGGCCACTCAAAAGGGATCTCAGTACCGTCTTCCATTTTTCGAGTACCTGCGGCACGAAATGAAAGTCTTTTTTCTGGAGATTTGTTAAAATGGAATGCTTGCCGATCAATTTCAGCAAAATGTTGAACATCAATCAAGCCTTTTTCAGAAAGTATTTCATTCACTTTTTGAAGTGCTGTATTGATGTTACTTTCATTTTTTACATCCCAATTACTATCGTCTAATTCTTTATAAAATTCTTCTAATGCATTCATTTTTTGAATTGACTGAATTCACAAAGATAATATATTTAAGGCAAATTTGATTTATTATGGCGTACATCTTTGAGTCTGGCTATTCGCTTATTCTCCATGCTCCAATTGGGCCTCTCCTATTCTTTTATAACCTTAAAAAAAGTTGAATTCTGTTCGTTATTAATTATTTTGAAGAAATAAATTCCGGATTTATATTTATCTAAATTTATTAGCTCGTTATTATTTAAAGCTAATGTTTCTATTACCTTACCCAATGCATCCATTACAATAATTTTTTCCAGATTATTGTTTTTTGAATTCACTGTTATAATTCCAGTTGTTGGATTCGGATATAATTCAATATTATTATTATTTGATAAATCATCAGTATTGGTTGTAGTTGGACATGTTACTAAAATATCGTAAGCACTTCCGCTACCATCATCGGCATCAACAATAATATAATAGGTATTACCTGCAACTGCACTAGAATATGTTGCCGAAGATGATGAAACAGTTCCTAAACAATCTGTAGGATCACAACTTCCGAGAATATATACATCCAGATCGCCAGTAAAATTTGAAATAGTTGCGGTAATTGTTCCGTTTGAAGTAGGTGTTATTGAATGAACTCTTTCCGGTCCTGTTTCTGTCCATGTATTACAACTATAAGTTCCAACTATAGAGTTTGCTGTAGAACTCACTCCACTATAAGTTACACCACATGAAAGCGGAATAGAGTTATTGCAATTTAAAGAAAATTGTGCATCAATGCAGTCTGTAAGACCAATTCCACCTGCTGCTATGAGTTCGGTTTGTCCCATACTGTTAATTTGAGCAAGAGTAAGATGAGTTCCCTGCCCATATCCCGATTGGGGAAAAACAACATAATCAATAATTTGCTGAGAAGTACCGCCTGTTCTGGGGTTGCTATTAAGACCTAAAGCTGAAGCCAGGTAAATAGAACCTTCTCCCAATTTTCCAGCAGGTCCACCATCAACAAAGTATGCAAAACTAGTGTTGCCATTTGTTATGTTTTTTGTATAAACCAAATCACCCAAAGAAATATTACCTAACGAAAGTAAAGCAGATGGCAAAGCAATGAATGGAATATTTTCTGAATCAACATATCTTAATGGATTTGTATTAGAATAACCTGACTGAACCAAAGAAGTAGTTGAAACATACATTCCGGGATAAGGATCTCCTGCTCCCTGAATAACAGGGTCGCCATTAATATCAGTAACTACTCCCCACCAATTTCCCGGGTAACCGGCATTTGCTGTCCAATCAAGTCCCGAATCATTTGGACCATAAGCTCTTGGTGACCCATCTGCATCAACAGCAAACTTTGCTCTATAAAGTATTGCTCCGCTCTGATTGTGTGTGTAAACATCAAAATTCTCGATAGTAGTTAAATAAGTAAGGTTACAATTTATTTGGCAAAAACCAATAATTGGTAAAAAAATAAAGATAACAAAATTTACGAGTAGTTTCATTTGTGAGTGATTAATCT
>Ga0210016_1005805_pt1 | contig 10166 bp, 9 predicted proteins | sample CryGeyCG2014_300_FD_185454 | JGI IMG/M metagenome (GOLD analysis project Ga0210016, IMG submission 185454) | Groundwater microbial communities from aquifer - Crystal Geyser CG02_land_8/20/14_3.00 (SPAdes) (version 2) | ecosystem: Environmental > Aquatic > Deep subsurface > Groundwater | place...
TTGACAGATTCCGTACTAATAGGACGGTTTTTGTCATATCTATTTTATGAAGGGTATTATACATCTTTCTCCTCGGAAATCCCAATATTATTGTCGCAAAAACATAAACTTTTACCGTTTTTTCAGGATGATATATCAAGAAGTGTCGATTATGCCCATCGTAAATATCATTCACAATCAAATATCCACTTTCTGCAAATAGATATAGAAAGCCCTCCCTTTAAGAAACCATCTTTTGATTATATATTTAGCGTTGGTACACTGTATTATGCTTCGCGACCCAAGTATTTATTTAAAAAATTGCTCAGCTATCTTAAACCAGCTGGTTATTTCCATCTCTGGATGTATCCAAAAAGAAATTTTCCTTGGGATACAGTGTTAAAAACAGCTAGATCTGTAACTACGCAGCTGCCAAATAATCTGCTTTACTATCTTTGTTTTCCCTTATCACTTTTACTATATGTATTACTAGTCTATAGTAGAGTGAATTTAAGTAACAGTTCTTTTTGCGAGTGCGCACATCTTTTCTGGATGCATTTAAAACCTAAGTTTCTTTATACCTTTAGTAAAAATGAAATTATCAGTTGGTTTAACCAGAACAATTTTCAATGGATTAAGACCTATGGTGAACCAATAAGTATTATAGGCCAGAGTAGATAAAAGTAAGATGGAATTAATGATTAAAAGAAAAGATATTTATAAAAAAATTGTTTTTAATAGTATTCCTAGGCTTTTAACCTTGTTTGACCGTGATTCTATCTCAGTAACCTATGGGTCATTTGACCGACAACATTGGGCTTGGGCTAACAAGGACTTTGCCAATGCAGATTTTCAACGGGGTGTTTATATTTTAGCTGTACTTTTTACTGAATGGTTTCCTGAAAATAAATATTATAACAATGAAAATATCCTGAAGTGGATATCTGCTGGTTTTGATTATTGGATTAAAATTCAGCACAAGAATGGTTCTTTCGATCAGTGGTATCCACAGGAGAATAGTGTAGGAACTACAGGGTTTACACTATACTCGTTGAGTGAGGCCTTTTTGCTTGTGCAAGAAAAGATGTCAGACGAGCAAAAAGAGTGTTTATTGGTAGCGTTTGATAAAGCTGCCAATTTCATTTGTCAACAGAAAGAAACACATGGGTTTATCTCTAATCATCTAGCAGGAATTGCACTTGCTCTCTTGAATGCATCATGTATCTTAAATGAACATAAATACTTAAAACAAAGTAGCAAGCTATTACAGCGGATATTCGAAAGTCAGTCTCCAGAAGGTTGGTACTGCGAATATAGTGGTGCTGATCCCGGATATGAAACATTGGGTATCGCTTATTTAGCCAAATACTGGAAGAAGACTCGGGATTCACAGTTATTTCTAAGCCTAAAAAGGTCTTTGGATTACTTGGTTTATTTTGTCCATCCGGATGGAACTTTAGGTGGCGAATACGGAAGTCGAGGTACTGAACTATATTATCCTTCCGGCATAGAGATGTTAAGTGCTATTTTGCCTCAAGCAGAATATATTGCAGATAAAATGATAACTGGGATAGAGCAGGGCCGTGTAACATCACCATTAACCACCGATGTCTTCAATTTTGTGCCACTGCTGTTAAGTTATCTTGATGCTTATAAAGATTTAGAACCTGAGATGCAGAAGAGTGTGAGTCCAAGAGTAAAATTAGACAATTTTAAATATTTTAATGATTCCAAGACGGTAGTTTGGACCAATAATAAAATCAAGCTCATTATAGGATTTGCCAAGGGTGGAGTAATACGGTGTTATAACAGTGATGGTACTCTGGTATATTCCGATTGTGGTTACATTGCACGTTTAGAAAATGGATCTAAAATAAGTTCTCAGTTTTTAGATTATGATTTTGAGTGCCAGGTTACCGAGGTTTATTGCCGTTTAGAACGATATTTCTCTTATGTGTTAGAGCATCAAATGACGCCCACAATTTATATATTACTTAGGATATTTTCGCTCACTGTTGGAAGGAATAATAAGATTGGAAATTGGGCCAAGAACTTACTGGCAAGCAGACTTATCAAATATAAAAAGGTAGTCCCATTAAAGATTATACGTTCAATACAACTCTATGAAGATAAATTACTGATAAAGGATTATCTAAAAATAGATGGGAAGCTCAAGATAAAAGAATTGAGGAGGAAAAGTAAATTTAGCACAATTTTTATGGGTTCTACGAGATACTTCAATCCCCAGGAATTATATCAGCAAGAAGAGCAGATAGATAACCACCAACTTAGGCAACTTAACAACCAAGGCTTTCTTGAGTTGGCTAAAGAGATTCCTTTAAGAAGTTCGGATATTCAAAATTTGTAGAATTGGAAAGGAGATTAAATAAACCTCAATGAGAAAAATGATAAGAGTATTACTTATAAAAACACCATACCTAAATACTTATGGAGGACTCAAGAATGTGGCCAGCAGTTATTTCCCAATAGGTCTGGGCTATATAGCTTCTGTGTTAAGAAACTCAGGATTCGAAGTAAATATACTTGATCCAGAAGTAAATTCAATGAATGAGAATGCTATTCGGACTGTGATAAGGAGTTTTTCACCACACGTTGTCGGAATAAGTTGTGCTACACCTAATATCTTCGAAGCCAGAGACTTAGCTAAGATAGTAAAACAAGAGACCTGCGCAACTGTTGTCTTAGGGGGACCTCACGCCTCAAGTCTTCCTTCTGTTACATTGGAACAGCTTCCAGAGTTTGATATAGTGGTTTATGGAGAGGGCGAATTTTCTATGCTGGAACTCTGCCAGGTATTAAAAGAAGGTAGAGAACAAATGCAGACGGTCAAGGGTATAGCTTATAGATCTAACGGGGTCGTTTTAGTTAATGAATCTAGGCCTTGGATAAGAGATTTAGATCAATTACCTTTCCCAGCTAGAGATCTTCTAGATATATTTCTTTATAAACCTCAAACCAATATGGAAAGAGGTAAAAAGAGTGCAGTAATTATTACTTCCAGAGGCTGTCCTTTTAGATGTACGTTTTGTGCTTCACATCGTACAGCTGGAAGAATATTTAGGTCGCACAGTCCACAATACGTAATCTCTGAAATGGAACATCTGATTAAGAATTATGGCATTGAATATTTTTTAATTCAGGATGATGAATTTACTACAAATCCGCAGAGAATAAAGAAGATTTGCCAGATGATTATAGATAGTGGCATGAAAATTGAATGGTGGTGTCATTCCAGGGTTGATACAGTTACAGAAGAGCTTTTATTATTGATGAGAAAGGCGGGGTGTGTCCATATTTCCTATGGGATAGAGTCAGGTAATGAAAGCATCTTAAATAATTACCAGAAAGGAATCAGTTTGGAGCAATGCAGACAGACGCTCAAGGTCAGTAATCGCTTAGGCCTAAAGACTCACTGTTTTTTCATTTTTGGTCATATGAATGAAACTAAACAAACGATTGAACAGTCCATAAGATTTGCTATTGAACTTGCACCTACAATGAGTTCTTTTGCTATGCTCGTTCCTTATCCTGGAACGGAAGAGTTTGAAAGGGCTAATTTGAACCTTAGAGATATAAATATTTGGAAAGATTTTGTAACAGTTAGTGGAACACCAGTAATCTCTTCCAAGAGTCTTTCAAAGAAAAGACTTCAGGTCTATATTGCCAAGGCATATATGCGATTTTATTTTCGGCCTATTCAGTTAATGAGAATATTGAAGAATTTAAGCTCTTTTGAGGAACTCAAGGCATATAACAGGGGCGGCCTTGCATTACTACACCAAATAGTTGATTGGATGAGAGGGTAATTGTGCAAAATAGCAAGAGATATTTATTAATAAGGGTAGATTTATGTACTATGTCAGATTTCTCCGAAGGGCTTTCTAATATATTAACCATATTGGCGGATTTTGGTATTAAGGCTACCTTCTTTGCCGCAATGGGCCCAGATAACCTTGGCCGGGTTGGTATAAGTAGACTGTTTAATAAAAAATTTATCAAACAGGTATACTATCTGAACCCTATTAAGACCTATGGTTTCAAGAATCTTATGAGTGGATTAATAATAAATGGTCCTATTTTAAGCGTTGTTTACAGGGATAAATTAGAGAGAATATCACAAGAGAAACATGAAATAGGTATCCATGGTTATAATCATGCTAAGTGGTCTAATTATTATATGAGGATGAGTCAGGCTGAGATAAGGGAAGAGATTAATAAGGGGGTAGATAAATTTAGGCAGATATTTGGAAGTTTACCTTCTGGTTTTGCTGCTCCTTCGTGGGGATGTAACTTTAATACTTTACAATCTGAAGATGAATTCAATTTTTTATATGCTAGCGATACTAGGGGAAGGTGCCCATTCTTTCCACGGATAAACGCTCAGGTTTTTAAGACACTTCAGATTCCAATTACGCTACCTACATTTTTTGAATTGCTATCAGAGAGACAGTTTAATGAGGGTTCAATGGTTAAAAAGTTACTTATTAAAATTATACAAGAAAAAATAAATGTTTTAATTGTTCATCCTTGTCAGGAGGGTAAAGCAAATAAGAAGCTTTTTATTAACTTATTGAATACCCTTAAGAAAGAGCAGATTATTTATATTACATATAGAGACTTAGCCAGAATGATGTTAACGAACAGAACAGAGATTCCTATATGTGAAGTAAGTTCAACACAGGTTCTTGGAGCATTTAGAGAGGTAGGTAGCCAGCAGTGAAAAATAAGTGGGTGGTTTGCTTAATAGCCATATTTCTTGTATATACGTTCGTGAATATTTGGGTTCTATGCATTAAAAATCCGCCACAAGAAAATCCACCACTCAAGGAAAAGATTATCATGTTAAATATCAGAAGATTTAAAAAAGATGGGAATAAAGGTATATTTGATGCAGGATGGCAGTTAAGGCATGAACATACGGTTCGTCAATTAGATGTGGATAAAATAGCCCTTATCCTTATAGATGTGTGGGAATTTTATGATGATGGAATGCAAGAACGAACACAGAAAAATATTAACTTTAAGCTGGTGCCTCTGCTAGAGTTAGCAAGAAAACACAATATTATAATTATTCATGCGTCGCATGAAGGAGAAATTAATAAAAAATGTAATCCCCTTCCAGGTGAATTTGTAATAGGTTCTGTAGGGAGTTCTATTGATGGTACAAGTAGAATTAGACTTAATAGATATCTAGATACTCACAATATCACAACATTACTATATGCAGGATACCACGCTGATGGATGTCTTATAAAAAGACAAACAGGAATCATTCCAATGCACGAACTAGGGTATGAAATAATTTTAGTTCGAGATTGCACAATCGCTCAGGAAACAAACGATACTTTAAAGAGAGAATCGATTAAGGAAAAAGTGGTTGATGAGATTGAGCGTTTTTTTGGATCAACGACTACATTAAAGGATTTGCAAGAGGCGTTTAGAGAGTATTAACGAATGGGTAGCACAGTAGATAACAACGTGTTTGTAATTCGTCACACTTCTCCAAATTTACTTGCGGCAGACTTTACAAATACCAATACGTTAATCGGAATGATAACTAGAAGACCTTGGGATGTTTAAGTCATGGCTGATATAGTACTAGTATTTCCAAGAATGGGATATGGTGATTTTTTCATTAAAGACCCCCCCCTTAGCCTTCTATACGCTTCTAGTAAAGCCGTTAGGAATGGCTTTTCAGTAGAGATAATCGATCAGAGAAATTGCTATGAAAACTGGAAAGAAATACTACAGAATAAACTTAAAACAAAACCTTTGATTGTAGGTGTATCGGTAATGACAGGTCGGCCTATACATTATGCTATAGAAATTTCTAAATTTGTTAAAAATGTATCTCCTGAAACTACCATTGTTTGGGGTGGACATCATCCAACTGTATTGCCAGAGTTGACCTTAAACAATTCATTTATAGATTTTTTGATACGAGGGGCAGGATCTATACCTTTAGCAGCATTGGCAAAAGCTCTCAGAAGTGATGTTAGGAGGTTTGACACTATACCTGGCTTAAGCTATAAAAGAAACGGTAAATTGATACATAATAACGACATAATCTCTCACGAAGAAATATCCTTCGAAAATATCCCATATCACTTAGTGGATATAACTAGTTACAACCGACTGGGTAATAAGAATATTTTCGTTATCATAACTTCATTTGGTTGCTCTCATAACTGTAGCTTTTGTTATGCGCCAGTCATTTATCGTAACCGACGTTGGGTAGCGCATTCTCCTGAAAGAGTTATTGCCCATATGCAGATGGCTATTGATAGATTTGGGGTTAATTCCTTCTCGATCATTGATGACGATTTTTTCGTTGATATGGACCGTGCAAAAATGATTTTCGAAATGGTTAGAGAAAAACGATGGGTTGTTACATTTCAGTTTAGGGGAGCGAGAATTGATGAACTAGATAAAATGTCTAATGAGATGTTATCTCTGATGGAGAGAATCGGCGTAAAACATATAATGATAGGAGCTGAGTCTGGTTCAGATTTCATCCTCAATTTGATGAACAAAGGAATTACGGTTGAGCAGATTATTAGAGTTAATAGAAAACTCGCAAGACATTCTCGAATAACTCCCATGTACAACCTATTAACTGGTATGCCAGGTGAAACTTTGGGTGATATGAAGAGAACCGTTAATTTAATGAGACAATTAGTTAGAGAGAACCAATACTGTGAAATATCTATGCTGGAGCATTTTATGCCTTTACCTGGAACGAAGTTGTTTTCTGTATCGAAAGAAAAAGGCTTCAAAGAACCAAAGACACTGGAGTCATGGAGTAGATTTGAAAGTGAAACTAGAGCTGATTATTGTCCATGGATAGATTGGAAACAACGTCGCTACATAAAAATTATGCAAGTTGCCTCGTTATTTATTGATAACAAAATCGCCCGAGAAGTTAAATCAAAAAGATTTACTTTTAAAATGATAATTGTTTTGGCTTACTTTTATAAATTTATAGCGAGGTTTAGAGTGAAGTTTCATATTTCAATTCTACCAATAGAATATCATCTATTGAAATGGCTTAACCCATTATTAGAAAAAGCAAATTAATAGACGGTTTTTATTATATATGTCCGAATTGAAAATTGAAAACCTAACTTATTTCTATAATGGCAATATTCTGGATAACAGTGAGTTACGCATTCCATATTAATTTTAAATTTCTGTAGAAGGTTTATAAATGACTAGAGATAGAAAAAAGGATATATATTAAGTCCTTTCTATTTACATTATTCTTGATAATTTTATCAGAATTATAATAAGGATATTTTTATATGTCTCCTTAAACAACTATATTTATAAATATATACCAAGCCCTTATTAAGAGAAAATTACTACAAAGTAAGTTTCCAAATAAGAATATTAAAGTTTTGAATGCTGGTCTTCCAGGATTATTATCCCAGCAAGTAAAGAGATTCTTTCAATTCCATCTAGTTGACTATGAACCCGACATTGTAATATGGCGAAAGGAACCTTACTTAAAAGAATAAGCCCTATGGTGTTTACCTTAGGAGCATTTAAAGATAAACTAGATTCAATTTCTGTAGAATATATATTTGTTGATTATTGTCATCTTACTGAGATAGACACGTATATTATTGCCCATGAAATTATTAAATTTTTAATAGATAAGAAATGCATGGAAGATTTTTAATTATGGAATGAAAGGATTTAGTAAAAAGAATTTACAGCTTATCTTATTAGAGTAAAAGTAAGAGAGAGGCTAAAATCTAATGATTAATATTGGAATAATTGGCGTGGGGTATTGGGGCGCCAATCTGATGAGAATTTTTTTTCAATGTAAAGAAGTTAAGGTTCATTCTTTATGTGATAGTAATCTTAAAAGGAAAAATTGGATAAGAGAAATTTATGTTAGAGATATTAGATTTACTGTAGATTATAAAGATTTATTAAGATATGACGATGTTGATGCTATAGTTATAGCCACACCAGCTCTTACGCACTATAGAATTGCCAAAGATTGCCTTCTTTCTAATAAACACGTATTTGTTGAAAAACCCCTAGCAATGAATGTTTTGGAATGTAAAGAGCTGATTGATATTTCAGAAGAAAGGAAAAAAATACTTATGGTGGGTCATACATTTTTATATAATGCTGCAGTTAATAAACTTAAAGAATACATAAATAGGGATGAGTTTGGCCGGATATATTATATCTATTCTCAGAGATTAAACTTTGGAATAGTTCGTCAGGATATCAACGCTATGTGGAACTTCGCCCCTCATGATATATCTATAGTTCTATACTTGATAGGAATGGATCCGATTAGAATAAACGCAAGGGGATTAGTATGTCTGCAAAGAGATATCCAAGATGTGGTTTTCTTGAATCTCGATTTTCCCAATGGTGTGAGTTCCCATATACACATTAGTTGGCTGGATCCTAATAAAGTCAGAAAGATGACGATTGTAGGCAGCAAAAAAATGGCTATTTATGATGATATGGATCCTATTGCGAAGATAAGAATTTATGATCAAAGAAAGACAAAAGATGATGCCCAGAGGTCTTTTGGTGAATTCAAAGATTTTGGGGAATTTCAGCTAGCTCGGAGGGTTGGTGATGTCTTTATGCCACAGATTGAGTATGTGGAGCCTTTAAAGTTAGAGTGTTCTCATTTTATCGAATGCATAAGGGATAATTTAAAGCCTCTGTCAGATGGCCTAAACGGGCTTAGGGTAGTGAAGATATTGGAGGCGGCTCAAAAATCTTTAGATAATGATGGGATATCCATTAATTTATGATGAGGAGGGAATAAAAAAAGTGAAAAAACAATATAATTGAAAATAATTTTCGTAAAGAGCATGGAATGTTATTGAGAGAAAGGATGAAATTTATTATCTAGACGGTCCGAAAGTTTAAGGATGTCGAAGTTATTAAAACTTTTAGAAGGATCTTTAGGAAAGAATCATGATGAATAATAATAAGAACAAAGAAGAAAGCTATTTTATCCACAAAAGTTCTTATATTGATGATAATGTAAAAATTGGCAATGGCACCAAAATTTGGCATTTTTCTCATGTCCTTAAAAACTCAAGTATAGGTAAAAACTGTATTATTGGGCAAAATGTAATGATAGGTTCTGATGTAGAAATTGGAGACGGATGTAAAATACAAAACAATGTTTCCATATATAAAGGAGTTACCTTAGAAGATAATGTTTTCTGTGGTCCCTCTTGTGTGTTCACTAATGTTATTAATCCCAGGGCCTTTATAGAGAGGAAAGCCGAGTTTAAAAAAACATTGGTTAAAAAGGGAGCAACTATTAGCGCAAATGCAACATTAATTTGTGGGGTGACAGTTGGAAAATATGCCTTTATTGGTGCAGGAGCATTGGTGACAAAAAATGTCCCCGATTACAGTCTTGTTTATGGAAATCCTGCTAGAATAAAAGGATGGATGTGTAAGTGTGGAATAAAATTAAACTTTAAAAATCCAATCGCTTCTTGCAAAAATTGTAAAAAGCGATACAGAAAGATAGATAATAAGGTAGAATCATTGTGATAAAAATAAGATGAAAACAATAAGTATAGGAGACATAAAAGTCCTTAATTTATAAAAGTAAAGCAATAATTAATGAAAAAAGAAAGGAATTAAATATATCTCAGTAGAGGACGAGTAATGAAAAAAATATTTCTTATTCTGTTTGGGATAGTAGTATGTTTAGCTTTTATAGAAGTTATATTAAGACTTCATGGTTTCGGCTATAAGTTAATTTATAAGCTACCTACAACGTCTAAATCTGACTATAGTATTTTCTGCATTGGAGAATCTACAACTATAGGGATATAGGCATGCAATCCCTCAAAGGAAAATTATCCTAGACAATTGTAAGAGATGTTAAATAAACGATTTCCTGATAAAAGGATTCAATGTTTTTTTGATCACACTATCGGTCTTAATACTTCTAAAATGTTACTGAAATTTCCTACGTATATTCGAAAATATCAACCTCACCTCATTATTCTTATGGTAGGTACAAACAATTGGTAGAATCTTGATAAGAGTAATATTTTACTGTTCAATAAAAATAGATACGCAGCAATAGGAGCAGCGCTATATGTTTACCATTGCTTATTAGCTAAACCAAGAAAATTTATCTTAGGGCATGTTTTCTGGGG
>Ga0210016_1005810_pt1 | contig 10164 bp, 9 predicted proteins | sample CryGeyCG2014_300_FD_185454 | JGI IMG/M metagenome (GOLD analysis project Ga0210016, IMG submission 185454) | Groundwater microbial communities from aquifer - Crystal Geyser CG02_land_8/20/14_3.00 (SPAdes) (version 2) | ecosystem: Environmental > Aquatic > Deep subsurface > Groundwater | place...
TAGTGGTTGAAACGCTGGCGCAGACGGTCGTCGGCCACCCGCGCGCCGCGATAGCACAGGCTGTGCAGGCGGCTGCCGCGCAGCAATGCATCGGCGCGTGACAGCGTGCGCAGACTGCGCCAGGCGTTGAGCCGGGTACAGTCAAAATGCTGTTCGATGAAAGCCGCCATCTGGTGGCGGTGCGCGTCGCACAACTCGGCGGGCGTGGCGAACAACTGGTGCTGGATATGCCTGTCCATCGCCCATTCCGCGATCGCATGGGTGACCCACGGCACTTCGCCCCACATCTTTTCGTGCGCCGGCACGAAGTGGTTGTGCGCGATCACATCGACCAGCAGGTGGCTGGCGTAACCCAATGCCAGCGCCCGCTCCGCATCGGTTTGCGCCAGGCGCAACTGGCGCTGCGCCTGTTCCCAATAGTGCGTGCCGTCAAGCGCCGGCGCAGCGTGATAACGCCCGACCAGCGACAGATCCGGCAGGCACGCGCCGGCCAGCACCAGACGCGGGCAGTTAATGACCGCGCGGCGAAAACGCGGATCGGTCAGCGGCACCGCCCACAGCAACAGTTGGGCGAAATAGACGTGCGTGTAAAGCCCCCAGGCGCAGGCATCGCCGCTGAACAGCAGCAAGGGAATCAGCCAGCGCCAGTGCATGAGGACGTTTTTCATGGCGCGCAGTGTCGCGGCGCCATGTCACAGCGGGATGACGGCGGGATGATTTTTTTATGAAACCGCGCCGCGCAACCCTTCTGCGATAATGCCGAACATCATCCTGCCCAGTCCCGCCATCATGTCCTGGTTCATCACCAATCTGCTCAGCGCCTTCCTGTTGCCGCCGCTCAATCTGTTGCTCGTGGCCGGCATCGGCCTGTGGCTGTGGCACAAGCGACCGTTCATCGCGCGCGCGCTGATTTTGATTGCATTCAGTTCGCTGTGGCTGCTCGCCACGCCTTTTGTCAGCGATGCGCTGATGCGGCAACTGGAGGGCGCGCCTGATGCCGTTGACACCCGGACACAGCCCGCCGATGCCATCGTGGTGCTCGGCGGCGGCACCTATTTCCGCGCGATCGAATATGGCGCCGACACTGTCAGCGAACGCACACTGGCGCGCTTGCGCTACGCGGCCAAGTTGCAGCGCGAAACCGGCAAACCGATCCTGGTCACGGGCGGCAAGCCGCTCGGCAATGCCTTCTCCGAAGGGGCGCAGATGAAAGCGGTGCTGCAACAGGAATTCATCGTGCCGGTGCGCTGGGTCGAAGGCGATTCGGACAACACCGCCGAGAATGCGCGATTGAGCTACGCCCGGCTCGCGCCTTTCGGGATACGCCGCATCTATCTGGTCAGCCATGCCTGGCATCTGCCGCGCGCGGCGCGGGCGTTTCGCTCTGCCGGTTTCGAGGTCGTTCCCGCCCCCACGGCTTTCACCACGCGCTACCGCACCGATCTTCTGACCTTCGTGCCGAACGCCGATGCCCTGCGCGACAGTCGCTGGTTCATGCACGAAGTAATCGGCATGCTGTGGTATCGGTTAAAATCCTGATGCGAAAAAGTCGGGCTGAAACCCGATCCACCTCAGGCAGCAAGTTGTGTGGGTCGGACTTTAGTCCGACGTCTTTTGAATTTGAAGGTATTGTCGGACTAAAGTCCGACCCACAAAAACCAGGAACGGGGACAACATGAAAGCACGGGTCAAATGGGTAGAGGGCATGACGTTCATCGGCGAGAGCGAGAGCGGCCATGCGGTGGTGATGGATGCTTCGCCCGATGTCGGCGGGCGCAATCTGGGGCCGCGCCCGATGGAGATGCTGTTGCTGGGAACCGGCGGCTGCAGCAGCATCGATGTCATCCTCATCCTGCAAAAGATGCGCCAGCAGGTGAGCGATTGCTACGTCGAGATAGAAGCCGAGCGTGCCGAAAGCGAGCCCAAGGTGTTCACGAAGATCCATCTGCACTTCGTGGTTAAGGGTCGCGACATCAAGGCGGAAGCGGTGGAAAAAGCGGTGAAATTGTCGGCGGAGAAATACTGCTCGGCATCCATCATGCTCGGCGCGACGGCGGCGATGACGCATGATTTCGAGGTCATCGAAGCGTAGGGTTTTGTGGGTCTGGATTCATCCCGACGCTGCGCATTGAATCAAACTCCATGTCGGACTGAAGTCCGACCTACAAAGGCGGCGATATGTTTTTGTGGGTCGGGTTTCAACCCGACATGTCGGACTGAAGTCCGACCTACACGAACCGCTACACCCAGTACACCGTCCGCGTCATCACCTTCGACATGCCGCGCATCGCCAGCTTCAGCGGCAACGGCAGTTCCGCCGCGCCCAGCGCCACCGCCATGTCGGCATGGCAGGTCTCGTCCGCGTACATCTTTTGCGCCACGGCACGGCTCTTCGCATCCTGCGGTGGCAGGGTGTCCAGATGATGTTGCAGATGCGCGCCGACCTGGCGCTCGGTCTCGGCCAGAAAGCCCAGATTCCACTTGTCGCCCAGCGCTCCGGCCAGCGCGCCCAGCGCCAGCGAGCCGCTGTACCACAGCGGGTTGAGCAGACTCAGCCGCCCGCCCAGCTCGTGCACGCGATGCGAGGTCCAGGCCAGATGCTCGGTCTCTTCCCACGCCGCCTTGTTCAACTTCTCCTGCAGCGCCGGGTCGCGCGCGGTCAGTGCCTGCCCCTGATACAGCGCCTGCGCGCAGATCTCGCCGGTATGGTTGATGCGCATCAGCGCGGCGGCGTGTTTCTTTTCCGCCTCGCTCAATGCCGCATCTGGAACCTCCGCGTCGGGATACGGGCGCGCGGTCGGCGCCTTGGCAAACAGCGTGCGCAAGCCCTTGTCGAATTCGATGATGAAATGGTCCAGATTCAGCATGATCGCTTTCCTTGTATTTTTCACAGTTGCGAGGTTACCGGATTCCCAATCCCGCGTGAATGCCGGCAATAAAAAAACGGGCGCCCCAGGGCGCCCGTTTTCACGACAAGGTCAGCCAGTTTAGAACACGTGGATGATACCGACACCGATTGCATTCGCTTTGGTGTTGGTCGCATTCAGGTCTCTCACCATGTAAGCGGCAAACGCCTCGGTGCGCTTGGAGAAGCCATAAGCGTACTTGGCGGTGATTTGGCTGACATCGTTCTTGGGAGCCCCGCCGGTTGCCGTCGATCCGCCCTGTGCATAGCTCAAAGCCAAACGGTTGGCATCGATCTTGTACTCGCCCACCAGTTCCCAGTTGGTCGCTGTCTTGCTGACGGTGGCCGATTTGTTGGATTTGATGCTTTCAACGATGCCGCCCACCCAGACATCGCCCAGCGTGTATTTGCCGGCCACACGGAAGGCATTGTCGGTTTCGCCGACCGTGGTCTGGTCGTTGCGCCGCTCGTAGGCGCCGGACACGTCAATGTTGTCCATCTTGTAGGCGAGCGAGGCGGAGACGATGTTCTTGTTGCCTTGGTTGACTGGAGGGGTGGCCAAGGCGTTATTTTTTACTTCGTCGGGGCTGTACATCACCGCGGCTTGCACACCACCCATGACCGGGGTCCAGTATTGCAGCATGTTCTTCTGGCGCGTGTTGTAATTTTTGCCGTTGGAATTGCCGATCACTTTGAGGGCGGTCCATTCGGTGTCGTTATCGAACAGCTCGATCTTGTTGTGCACCACTTTGTATGGCGTATCCCACACACCGACAATCACCTGGCCAAAGTCACCCTGCAAACCGGCGCCGCTGTTGCGGGTTGCGCGGGCAAAACCGTTGCCGTTTTGGCCGTCCGCATCCACCGCGACTTCGTACTGAAAGAGGGCTTTCAGGCCGTCGCCGATCTCCTCGCTGCCTTTGATACCCAGGCGCGACGAGTTGGTGTTGAAGCGGGTAACGCTGGCATGCGCGGAATTGCCATCATCGAACTGGTCAATCGTCATGAAGACTTTGCCATAGACCGTGATATCTGCGGTGCCGCCGGTGCTGACAGTGCCGGCCAATGCGGGGGCTGAAAATGCAGCCGCAACCGCCAGGGTGATGAGTTTTTTTTGCATCGTTTTCTCCTCTTTAAATTTTAGATGGCAATCCTGAAGGCGAGCGGCGCTCTTTCGCTTCGATTGCCAAACTATTACAAAAATCTTACAACATACTTACAGGGAGACTGCCTGACGCCGAACTGCAGCGAAAAAATTCCGGATCATCTGCCGGGGTCAGTTGATCCGGCAGGAATTATGCCGCAAGGGAGTCCGTTTTTTTGATTTGGCGCAAACAATGAAATAATGTTGCATTTATGCCACATCATTGATGTATCCTGAAGCTTGAAGCCTGCTTACCCCTGCCGATGACCCTTTCCGACCGCGTCAATACTTACGGGCAAGACCTGCTGCGCCGCTTCGGCGAGCGCGTCCACAAGATCGCGCTGGATGTTGGCATGACCTGCCCCAACCGCGATGGCAGCAAGGGGACTGGCGGTTGCACGTTTTGCAACAACGAATCGTTCAGCCCCAACGGGCGCACGCCGCCGACCCTGCAGGAACAACTGGCCTCGGGGCGGCGCGCCATCGCGCGCGGCACCCATGCCGCAAAATTCATCGCCTATTTCCAGGCCTATACCAATACCTATGCCGACATCGAACGCTTGCGCGCGCTGTATCAGGAGGCGCTGGCGGAGCCGGATGTGATCGGCCTGGCCATCGGCACGCGCCCCGACTGCGTGCCGCCGGAGGTGCTCGATTTGCTGGACGAATTTCGCGCGAGCGGGCTGGAAGTGGTGCTGGAGCTGGGGCTGCAATCGGCCTTCGACGAGACGCTGCGCCGGGTCAATCGCGGCCACGGCCTGGCCGAGTATGAAGCAACAGCGCAGGCGGCGCGGCGGCGCGGCATTCCGGTATGCGCCCACCTGATCGTCGGCCTGCCCGGCGAAGACGAATCGCACTACCACACCACCCTCGACACGGTGCTTGACATCGGGGTGGACGGCCTCAAGCTGCATCCGCTGCATGTGGTGAAACATACGATGCTGGCGCACGAATGGCGCAACGGTGAATACACCCCGCTACAGCGCGAGGATTACATCCGCATCGCCGCCGATCTGATCGAACGCACGCCGCCCCACATCGTCTATCACCGCTTGACCGGCACCGCGCCGAAAGAGATTTTGCTGGCGCCGGACTGGGCCACCCAGAAATGGAACGTGCTGAACGGCATCGAGCGCGAATTGCGCCGGCGCGACAGCCGGCAGGGACGGCGCACCGGTGTTTATGCAGCTCGGACTTCAGTCCGTCGCGGGCGATGATTTAACGAGAAGCGTCGGGATAAATCCCGACCTACAGGCCGAACACGCGGGCGAGTTCGGCACCGGGATCGGCGGCGCGCATGAAGGCTTCGCCGACGAGAAAGGCATGCACCTGATGGTCGCCCATGCGTTTGACGTCGTCCGCGGTGAAGATACCGCTTTCGGTGACGACGATGCGTTCAGCGCCAATTTGCGGCAGCAGATCGAGCGTGGTCTGCAAGTTGACGTCGAAGGTGCGCAGGTTGCGGTTGTTGATGCCGATCAGCGGCGTGGCGAGCTGTAACGCGACTTCCAGTTCATGCCCGTCATGCACCTCGACCAGCACCGCCATGCCGAGCTGGCGCGCCAGTTTCTCGAAAGCCTGCATCTGCTTCAGGGTCAGCGCCGCCGCGATCAGCAGGATGGCATCCGCGCCCATCGCCCGCGCCTGCCAGACCTGGTATTCATCGAGCATGAAGTCCTTGCGCAGCACCGGCAATTCACACGCGGCACGCGCCTGCTGCAGATATTCGGCACTGCCCCGGAAGAATTGCGCGTCGGTCAGCACGGACAGGCAGGCCGCGCCGTGTTGCGCGTAACTCTGCGCGATCGCGGCGGGATGGAAATCGGCGCGAATGACCCCTTTGCTGGGACTGGCTTTCTTGATCTCGGCGATGACTGCCGGTTTTCCGGCGGCGATCTTGCCGCGAATCGCAGCCACGAAATCACGCGCGGGCGGTGTCTGCTCCGCCTCGGCGCGCAGCTTCGGCAGGGGCTTGGCGGACAGGGCGGCGGCGACTTCCTGTGCCTTGACCGCGAGGATTTTGTTGAGGATGTCGGACATGGATTGTTCTTTTGGTTGAGGCACGCATTCTAGCGCATGCGCAGTGCTAAAATGCGTGCCCTGCCATGTGGGTCGGACTTCAGTCCGACAGTTCGGAAAAATTCAAAGCGCCATGTCGGGTTGAAACCCGACCCACAGCAACCAGGGGAAACCGCACAGATGGATAACGTAAAAGATTACATGCAATCGCTCGGGCGGCAGGCCCGCGCCGCGTCGCGCGCGATGGCGCTGGCCGACACCAACGCGAAGAATCGCGCATTGGAAAACATCGCGACGGCGATCCTGCTCGACAGCGCGCGGCTGCTCGCCGCGAACGCGAAGGATGTGGCTGCCGCCCAAGCCGACGGTCTCGATGCGGCGTCCATCGACCGCCTCACCCTAACCGAAAAAACGATCAAGGGCATGGCCGAGGGCCTGCGCCAGATCGCCGCGCTGCCCGATCCCATCGGCGAAATCTCCGACCTGAAATTCCGCCCATCCGGCATCCAGGTCGGCAAGATGCGCGTGCCGCTCGGCGTCATCGGCATCATCTACGAATCGCGCCCGAACGTGACGGCGGATGCGGCCGGTCTATGCCTCAAATCCGGCAATGCCGCCATCCTGCGCGGCGGCTCGGAAGCGCTGCATTCCAACCAGGCCATCGCCGCCTGCGTGCATCAGGGGCTGCGCGAAGCGGGGCTGCCCGAAACGGCGGTGCAGGTGGTGAACACCACCGACCGCGCGGCGGTAGGCGAGCTGATCACGATGAAGGAGTATGTCGATGTGATCGTGCCGCGCGGCGGCAAGGGCCTGATTGCGCGCATCAGCGATGAGGCACGAATCCCGGTCATCAAGCATCTCGACGGTATCTGTCATGTGTATATCGACGACGAAGCCGACCTTAAAAAAGCCGTCCGCATCGCCGACAACGCGAAGACGCATCGCTACGGCGTGTGCAACGCGATGGAGACCTTGCTGGTGAATGCCGGCGTCGCCGCGCAAGTATTGCCGGAACTGTGCGCCATCTATTTGAAAAAAGGTGTCGAACTGCGCGGGGACGAGGCTGCACGCGCCGTCGTCGCGCAGATGAACGCAGCGACCGAGGAAGACTGGCACACCGAATATCTGGCGCCCATCCTTGCCGTGCGCGTGGTCGCCGACCTCGATGCCGCCATCGTGCACATCAACACCTACGGCTCGCAGCACACCGACAGCATCGTCACGGAAAATTATTCCAAAGCGATGCGATTCCTGCGCGAGGTGGATTCTTCCAGCGTGATGGTGAATGCCTCCACGCGTTTCGCCGACGGCTTCGAATACGGCCTCGGCGCGGAGATCGGCATCTCCACCGACAAGATCCATGCGCGCGGGCCGGTGGGACTGGAAGGATTGACGTCGCAGAAATACATCGTGCTGGGCAGCGGGCAGATTCGCATGTAGGTCGGGTTTTAACCCGACAATCAATCGTAGAAAACCGTCGGACTGAAGTCCGACCCACAGTGGAGTAAAAAATCATGAGCACTATCGAAATCAAAGTACCGGACATCGGCGGATTCAAGGGCGTGGCGGTCATCGAGATCGCGGTCAAGGCGGGCGACACGGTTGAAAAAGAGCAGGCGCTGATCACGCTGGAAACCGACAAGGCGACGATGGATGTGCCCTCGCCTGCCGCCGGTGTGGTGAAGGAGATGAAGGTCAAGGTCGGCGACAAGGTGAGCGAAGGCTCGGTGATTTTGTTGCTGGAAAGCAGCGCGACCGCGCCGGCTCCCGTTGCGAGCCAACCCGCGCCGCAAGCTGCGCCCGCTGCCACGCAGGCCGCGCCAACAGCGGCGACCAACGTCGCCAAGGGTGATATTCACGCCGAAGTGATGGTGCTCGGCGCCGGCCCCGGCGGCTACACCGCCGCCTTCCGCGCCGCCGACCTCGGCAGGCAGGTGGTGCTGATCGAGAAATATGCCGCACTCGGCGGCGTGTGTCTCAATGTGGGCTGCATCCCGTCCAAGGCATTGCTGCATCTGGCAAAAGTCATCAGCGAAGCGGAAGAAGTCGGCCATCACGGCGTGACCTTCACCAAACCCAAGATCGACATCGACGCCATCCGCAGTTGGAAGGAAAGCGTCATCGGCAAGCTCACCGGCGGCCTCGCCGGTTTGGCCAAACAGCGCAAGGTGCAGGTGGTGCGCGGCACGGCGAAATTCACTTCGCCCAACAGCCTCTCGGTGCAGACCGCCGAGGGCGAAAAAATCGTCACCTTTGACCATGCCATCGTCGCCGCCGGTTCCAGCGTGGCGCGCATCCCCGGCTTCCCTTATGACGATGAACGCATCATCGATTCCACCGGCGCACTCGCTTTGAAGGAGGTGCCGAAGCGCATGCTGGTGATCGGCGGCGGCATCATCGGTCTGGAAATGGCGACGGTGTATGACGCGCTGGGGACAAAAATTTCCGTGGTCGAACTGATGGATCAACTGATGCCCGGCGCCGACAAGGACCTGGTCAAGCCGCTGCATAACCGCATCGCCAAGCGTTACGAGGCGATCATGCTGAAGACCAAAGTGACCAAAATCGAGGCGCTGAAGAACGGCTTGAAAGTCACCTTCGAAGGCGAACAGGCGCCGGCGGAAGCGCAGGTGTATGACCGTGTGCTGATGGCCGTGGGGCGCAGCCCGAACGGGCGTTTGATCAATGCCGAAGCGGCCGGACTCATCGTCAATGAGCGCGGTTTCATTCCGGTGGACAAGCAGATGCGCACCAACGTGCCGCACATCTACGCCATCGGCGACATCGTCGGCAACCCGATGCTGGCGCACAAGGCGGTGCACGAAGGCAAGGTCGCGGCGGAGAACATCGCCGGACACAAGTCGTTCTTCGAGCCGCTGACGATTCCGTCGGTCGCCTACACCGATCCCGAAGTGGCGTGGATGGGACTCACCGAAACCGAAGCAAAAGCCAAAGGGATCGAATACGAGAAGGGCAGTTTTCCGTGGGCCGCTTCCGGCCGCGCGCTGGCCATGGATGCCGAACAGGGTTCCACCAAAGTGCTGCTCGACCCGAAGAGCCGCCGCATCCTCGGCATGGGCATCGTCGGCGTCAACGCGGGCGAGCTGATCGCGGAAGCGGTGCTGGCGCTGGAGATGGGCGCGGACATGGAAGACCTCGGCCTCACCATCCACCCGCACCCGACCCTGTCGGAGACGCTGTGCTTCGCCGCCGAGATGGCGGAAGGCACGATCACCGACCTGCTGCCGCCGCGCAAAAAATAAGGAATTGAAAATGACACCGGCACGCTTGGCTTTGGTTTCGCTCATGCTCATCGGCAGCCCGGTGCAGGCCTTCGATCTGGGCGGTTTGCAGGACAAACTCGGCACGCTCGCGCAGCCTGCGCCAAGCACTGCGGCGGCGGCACCTGCCGCAACAAACGCTTCCGCGCTGGCCAAATTCAGCAATGCGGACCAAGTGGGCAGCCTGAAACAGGCGCTGGCCCAGGGAGCCGAAACGGCGGTGGCAGGTCTGGCCAAAAAAGACGGCTTCCTCGGCAACAACAAAGTGCGCATTCCGCTGCCGAAAAATCTGCAAAAAGCCGCCGCCATGATGCGCAAATTCGGCATGGGCAGTTATGCCGACGACTTGCAAACCTCGATGAATCGCGCGGCCGAAGCCGCCGTGCCGGAAGCCAAAACACTGCTGCTTGGCGCGGTGAAAAAAATGACGGTGGAAGATGCGAAGGCGATTTTCACCGGCAGCGATGATGCGGCCACACGCTATTTCCGCAAAAATACCGAAACGGCTTTGGCGGGCAAATTCAAACCTATCGTCGGCGCATCGATGAAGAAAGTGAAGCTGGCCAAAACCTACGACCAGTTTGCCGGCAAGGGCGCGCAATTCGGTCTGGTCAAGGAGAAAGATGCAAAACTCAACGACTTCATCACGAACAAAGCACTCGACGGGCTTTTCCTGATGATGGCCGAGCAGGAAAAGGCCATTCGCGCCGACCCGCTCAAGGCGAGCGGCAATCTTGCCAAGAAGATTTTCTCGGCGATCAAGTTGTAATAACCCAGTCATTCCCGGGCAGGCATGGCGGGCTGAAGCCCGACCT
>Ga0210016_1005812_pt1 | contig 10163 bp, 12 predicted proteins | sample CryGeyCG2014_300_FD_185454 | JGI IMG/M metagenome (GOLD analysis project Ga0210016, IMG submission 185454) | Groundwater microbial communities from aquifer - Crystal Geyser CG02_land_8/20/14_3.00 (SPAdes) (version 2) | ecosystem: Environmental > Aquatic > Deep subsurface > Groundwater | place...
TCTCCGGTCTTTGGGTTGAAGAATACCCATGAAGTCTTTGGGAAATAGGTATCTCTTAAGGTCTTCTGTAAGGCAATGGCTTCATAGAGTTCACCATCCATAAAGATGATTCTTCCCTCATTGTTTTTTGTGGTCCCTACTTCCAGGGTGATCTTTTTTTCTGTAAGGTTAACCTGTGTCCATTGAAGTGACAGGATTTCCTCTTTTCGCATTCCGCTATAGTAAGCAAGAACCACAACCGGTTTGAAAAAATCCGGAAGAGTATCTCTCAAGACAACATATTCATCATATTCAAAGTAGCCGGTTCTTACATTGTTCTCCTTGAGATGTGGGATATAAGGGACTTGGTTCACCTTTGGCGGTGTCATTCTTGCCCCCAGGTTGAACATTCTTTTAAGGGCTGCCAACTCTCGGTTGATGGTTCCGTTCTTCGCTCCCTGTTCTTGTCTAATAAGGATATAAGACTTGATCTTATCGGTGGTGATGTTAATAGCCTTCATGCCTTCAAAGAAGGTTTCAAGCCTCTTTACGCTTCTCTCTGCTCTGCTTAGAGACTTCTTGCCGTTCACCTTATAGTCGTTTGTTAGATCCTCGGCCAGTTCATCAAACCTGATCCGTTCAACCTTTAACCCTTGGAACTTCCCTTCTGCAATATGTCCCTCTCTCTTGTGAAGAAGTGTTTTGGCGTCACTCTCTTTGGTAGACTGGGAGCTTTCATAATACGGTTTACCGGCTCTGTAATACTTAATCCAGAATGTATTCCCTCGCTGATAGATACTTCCCATGATAGACCTCCCTTTCTGCAAAGACACAGTTAGACAATCCCTTGAACGGCGAGGGAATATTGTGATTGTCTGTTCTGTGTGGGATTTGATAATATGTGTGGAGCATTTTCATTCCTCGCCGAATGAAAGTGTTAGACCGTCCTTGGAGTTGCTACTCCTTGGACGGTCGCCTTGTTTTAGTGGGACTTGACCCAGTCCATAATTTCTTCTTTGATAAAGAAAACTCTCCGTTCTACCTTGTGAAACGGAATCTTCTGATTTTTCATCCAGAGGGTAAGAGTCGGGAGACTGATCCCCAGGAATTCCGCTGTTTTTTTCTTGGATAACACTTCTTTCTCCATGTGGCTTATAATCCTTTATTACTTTATAATATATCTTATTATTCATTATCTGTCAATATGGCAAAGCATAAAAAAGCATAATTAAAAGGTTTCACAGACTTTATTCTTTTCAATGAAGGTGTCCATATCGATGATGTCAACGTGTAAACGGCGTCCTACCTTTACGGATGGGATCTCACCTTTCCAAATAAGTTCCCTGATACTCCAGACGGACCGGCCCAGGTAGACGGCTGACTCCTCTATGGTGTAGAGCCTTTTCAGGGGATTCCTAATCCCGTGCGTCTTTGTAATGCCTTGTTCTTTCAAGTCCTTTTATGCCCCATGTAACTGTATTGTCACCATGAAATTGCTAAGAATAGCCTCAAGATTGTTGTTGTCTTCATCCTTGCTGTTTAAGTGTGGCTTCAGGGCATTGAGAACCGTTTGGGTGATCTGCTGAACCAGTTCTTGTGTGTCTATGTCGAAATTAGCATTCATGATCTAACTGTTCATCATTGGGTTCATGGGGTAAGCCAGCCCCCCCGGGGGAGGGGATATCAGTGTGTATATATTGTGTATATATTAACAGCTCAAGATGTCCGCTCAATTTTTTGGGAAGGTTAATCATTCTCGTTTTGCGACCTTCTTTCAATTTCTCGTCTCAATTCGTCTACATATTCGGAGTTTAATCCGAGCCGTGAAGAGATATCTTGATCTGTGATCCCAGGGTCTTCCGTAAGCATCTGGCGTATCTCGTCCATCCGCTGAAGATCTTTATCAGACCAGTTGCGATACGGGGTTAAATCAATGAGCGGAAAATCAAGGTTCGCGTTTAAGTTTTTTATTGGAGCATAAGATCCATCAAGCTTAAAGGATTGGTCTAAGGCTTTCAGGGATATATTCGGGTCCATGTTATCCACGTGGACTTTTAGCTTTTTTATTCGGTATGACTGTGACAGGCCGTGATAGTCCATGAGTTCGGAGACCGCCATCTTCACTTCGGGTCTGGCCATCAGATTCGATCCGATAACCTTGGCTGATTCCCTGGATGACACATCAAAGGAGTTCAACGCGGCCTGCGTCTGGGTCCTTCCACTGGCTACCTCAATGGCGAATCTTTGCTCCTTGTCTGTTAGTCTCTCTAAACTCTTGGGTGGTGGAAGAAGTCTCTTCAGCCTTTTGGAGATTGCAGCAGGTGAAACACCAAAATGCTCTGCTATGTCTTTCTGCGGTTTCCCGTCCTTTAGCATTTTGAGCAGAAGATCATCGTCTATCTTTCTTTGTCCCATTATTAACATCTCCTCTTAGTTGATTAACCAAATTAACTTTGACGGCCATTTGTGCTAATTCGTGTTTTGTTGGTTGCTTGCCGCCCATATTGTTTAACCTCATTGCCCACGATTGCCTATAGAAAAAAGCATATTCGGCTAATTCTCCACTATTAACTAACGATCTTGGAGCCTGGAAAAATCTTCTTTGTCCTGTGAATTCTCATTATCTCTTCATGGGGAAGCCGTTTCAAATATTCGATCTCCTCGGGATAGTAGGCCACCAGACCGTCATCCGCCCGAAAGTCACCGAACAGGAGCCAGATGTCTTCGCTCAGGACTTCGGACCGGATCTTGATTCTAACGTTGCCCGGATCTGAACCGATTGCCGTATCAGCAATAGGGGTTATCTTGCCTTTTTGAACGAAAGGCATCGCCTTTTTAAAAGAGAGATCGATTATCTGCCCCGGCAGAACTTCCCGTACGCCTTCTACTGTCTTTACCCTCAATGTTTCCAACACTCGACACCTCATTGTCTAAAATATCCTCCACAAAGAGTGGATCTTCACCACCCTGCCCGTTTTCCACCTTTCGATCCGTAACAACGTAACAATTATTATTTATCAATGAGTTATAGCTTTTTCCATCCGTAACATCGCCTCCCTCTGTTACACTTGAAATATCGTATAAATTATTGATATTATTGACTTGTTTCGTTGTTACACTTAAATACCTGGAAAAGGCGTCCTGGAAGGCATGAAGGTCATATCCCCTCGCTGTTATTCCCCCAAAACGGATAACGCTCGGCTTGATTTTGAAGGGGGTCAGAAGTTTTGCTACCTGCCGCACCGTGATAGCTTTTCCCTTGTTCCACTCCGGCCAAGGCCGATCTTCCTTCTCAACAAGTTTCTCGACCAGGTCTTTGGAGGTCATGCGATCGACCTTTTCACTTTCAAAGATACTGTAGATGTCAGTCAGCAATTGAATTCTTGCCGAATCGTCTTCTATGTTGGCAGACAGAGTTTCAGCAGCCTCTCTTGCACGTTGCAGCCATTCAGCCCCGGCAAGTTCCGCTATTGCCAACAATGGACGCCAATTGTCTGCCGCTCGGTCATGAAGTGATGAAGGAATGCCAGGATCGGCAGCTTTTAATTTTTCGAGGTTATCCAAACTCCATTTTAGGCACTTTCTCACAATCTCCTGAAAATAGTCCAGCCGATCAAGCCTAAGACGTTCGACCTTTTCATCGGGCATCTTGCGTCGCATAGGAATAACGATTGAACGATCCTCAAGAGTAGGTGGCAAGGTCCCGATCAAGGCGATTGCTTTTGGCGCCCACGTTCTGAATGTCCTTGGTTCATGCTCTTCGCCTACTGTCCGTATTACATAAGCGCCGCTTCTCGTGTGACCTGAATTCAAGATGCCCCTGAGTTCTTCGTTGTCTTTTAGGAAAGAGTCGGCCTCATCGACAAGCAGTGTTGGCATCCATTTATCAATGGATCGGAATAAGGCCGCTGGTGTTATGTTTGAGGTAGGAAGTGCCTTATGGCATAAATTCCCAAGCAGATTATTTAAGAGGGTGGACTTGCCGCAACGTTTTTCCGGGGATTGTATAGCCGCTATGGGTGAACAATAAAAGGCATCGTGTACGTATGTAAAAAGAGTCCAGAGGGAAACAGCTACACCCCCTCCGGTCGGGAGTTTAACATATTTTTCGATGATCGTTTCCAATTCACCCAGGAGGGCTGCACCGTCCACCAGGTCTGGCCATGGGTCGGGATCTTCCATAAAAATGTTGGAGCCGGTTTCGAGTTCTGATTCTTGTCGTGGGCGGTGCTTTTTTACCTCATCATCCAATGTCGTCACTCGGACACCCAAGCGTTTAGCTTCTTCCTCCCGGCATCGGTCATAATCCATGGTAGGCATCTGCGCCAAACGAGCAATCTCTCCGGTGTCTGATTCTTCACTCGTTTTTAAGGGTTCGGTGTTCTCCTGTTCTTGCTCGTAAACCCTTTGCTTAAGTTCCGCCATGCCTATCTGTGCAAGTCCGTCGTCAAGGCGTTTGTAATCTTCTGATGTGGGCTTCATCGTGTCTGCTCCATAAAATACTTGAACTGATCTGACAAACTTCCTGCCTCAAAAATTTCAAGGCCCGCCTCTGTCAGAGTGATCTGCTGATAAAGAGGGCCGAGAATATCCAACCAGGCATCTTCGGCGAATCCTTCCGGTTTCAGCATCCTGCAAAGTCGGTTCAGGACGCGGTAAATGGTCAAGTGATTTCGCCATGTGATTTCACGCCACAGCTCAAAAATTTCCCGCCTTTGCCGCCGTTCTTGGGTTTCTCGGATCTCCTGGTTGACTCCAGGCGAAGGACTGGTTCTGTCCAGAGAGACACTGGCCTTTGCAGCCAGGATTTTGAGCGCCTCGCCTCTGGAGACCCCATAGAGCTTCTCAACGAAACTAAAATGGTCACCGCCCACGCCACAGCCGAAGCAATAGAAAAGCCCCTTCTCTTCATCGATTTTAAGTGAGGGGGTTTTATCGTCATGGAATGGACACCGTGCCCAGCCCCGGTTATTCACGGGGGTCACGGGTTCGATCAGATCTCGGATACTGAGTCTGTCCTTTATAACACTGAAGACCACGCTGATCCTCTCCTGGAAATCTCTTCTACCACCAAGGCAGCTTGATACTCTTGCAATTTTGCCTCGGATATACGCCCTTCCTCTGCCAGAATTTTAACGGCCTGGCACTTCAGGTTGTGGGTTCGTATCAAGTCTGCGATTGTCTTAGTCCGAAGAGTAGCGGGTATTGTTTTATCAAAGTTATTCATCATCATTCTGCTCCCTGTTCTTGCATTCCCGGGGCGTTATTCGGGACACAAACCCGTTGACCCATATAGGCGTCAAGATCCTCTTTACGGTATCTGATGGCCCGGCCTAAAGCATACCAGCACGGGCCTTGCTTCTTATGACGCATCTGTGCCAAGGTTCCCTTGGTTGAACTTAAATATTCGGCTGCTTCCCATGGTTTTAGATACATGATATTTATCTCCTTCTGTCATGATTGAGAGCAAGCATACCGGGTCGAATGGAAGCTGTCAATAAAAAACCCTTCAAAATCAATAAGTTAGATGTAAACACGCCCCTCTAAAACAAGGGGTCATTTTCACAACTTATTGCCCCATAAAGAAAAAGGCTCATCACAGAAGGGTGTGCTTGAAATTATGAAGAGAGAAGGATGCAGGGTGAGAGTTATCTGCCTTCGACCACATTAAACACGTAACGGAGATATGCGGCCTTTGTCATTTTCTGCTTATGCCGTTCGTAACTGTGTTTGATTACCAAGTCTTTAAGTTTACTTGGCTTGTCTTTAAAAATATCTACCTTTTCAAGGAAGGATTCATCAACTGTTATGCACAGAGACTTGGGGTCTTTCCATCCGCCAACTTCTTTCACAATCGGTCGATAAACGCGTTCTATGATGCCCGCTCTGTAACCCCCAGGGTCGTCCTTTTTAAGCTTCTGTAGATCAGGGTTCTTTTTGTGATAGGCCCTCAGTGTCTCGACTAAGTTTTTAATCAGTCTTTTGTAAAGACGATATTCTCTTTGCCTTTCAAGGTTAACCTTGCCAACCTTGGGGGTCCTTATGTGTCCCTTGGCGATCTTGCGGTATTGGGTGTTGAGTTTCTCTACCCACTTCCGCCAGTTTTGCCCGCCACCACTCTTTTGCTTTACAGTTACAGTCTTAAGTGTCTTTGCCCACTCCCGCAAGGTAGGATTGACGACTTTCTTATTTATGTCTCTCCAGATCGTCGGCTTAAAGAATACACTGTTTTTCTTGTCCGTTTTCTTGATCTGAGTAAAGTGCAAGGTAAACTCGTAATAAGGGGTGTAACCAACTATTCCGTATAAAGTCATCATGACGAAAGGCGTATCTCCATAATTGGGAGGAAGTGTTAGCTTGTGAGTCTTTCGCAATTCTTCCTTCACAAGCTGATCTCGGAGAGCTTGGTCCTTCACCTGTTCTCGAATCTCTTTGACCTTTTTGTTGATTTCTTCTCGACTTCTTTTCTTTTTGTCAAGAAATCGCAGATCTTCCTCATCGAAAATCTTTTCAAGTTTCTCATTGAAAGCAATTGTCTCAATTCGTAGCTTCTTCATTACATCCCTCACCAATATGACCGCCATGGTTTGATTCCATTGTTGGTCTTCTTGACATCACACCTCCTGCACAATTACTGCAACAAAGAAGTGACCGGGGGAGTGCAGGACTCCAGAAAAATACAACATAATGTGATCTGATGCCCATGATACTACTATATTCTCCAATAATCAATGCTGATTACCTTGACATACTTAGAATTAGTGCTATTAATATGGGATTATTGGCCTATATCTGCATACTTTGAGTTACAATGGTTCTACTGACTATGGTTTTAATATCACAAGCCCAGAAAGTGAAATGGCGTATCTCTATTATGTAGAGCTCGGGAACAAGAGTTATTATGATATATACGGCAATGTTCAAGCAGGGTGGGGATTAAACAACAAAGGGCCATTTACTAATCTACGACTGGGCTCCTACTGGACGGATTCAGAGCAGTATCAGCCAGGCGGCTTCGACTTCTATGGCGGTGGTCAGGGCATCTATGGCACAGGTAGGAACGAATACAACCTCGCTATTGCAGTGCGTCCCGGCGATGTCGCTCCCGTCCCCGAGCCCGCTTCCCTTCTCTTGTTGGGTACAGGCTTGATGGGGATGGTTGTCTTGAAGCGGAGGAAAAGGCCATGAAAAAACTATTTGTATTATTTGACTCAGTACTGGTGCTCTGTATAACTGCTGTTTCTTCACATGCCACTCTTTGGGATCGGGGAGGGGGATTAATTTATGATGATGAGTTGAACATTACTTGGCTTCAGGATGCCAACTATGCAATGACGTCTGGCTACGATACAGATGGCAGAATGACCTGGGACGAAGCTATGCATTGGGTCGATAGTCTGATTTATCAAGACTATGACGACTGGCGACTTCCTACAGCCCTGAACCAAGATGGCAGTGGTCCATGCGGTACTGGGTTCGACTGTACAGGTAGTGAGATGGGACATCTTTATTATACAGAATTAGGGAATCCCATTGGGGGTCCGATGAGTAACACCGGCCCCTTTGGGGCCACCCTACAGCTTCATTTCTATTGGTCGGGTACGGAGTACGATGCTGATCCGGGTTATGCGTGGTACTTTGATTTTACGAATGGTTACCAAAGTTTCGGTTATTACAGTGGCCTGAAGGGTAACCCTTACCCTGCGTGGGCCGTTCGTGATGGAGATGTTGCTCCTGTTCCTGAACCTTCCTCTCTCCTCTTGCTCGGGTCGGGGTTAATCGGCATGCTCGGCTTCAGGAGATGGAGGAATTAGATCTTGACAATGATAATTATAGGCTTTTAAATGCAATCAAGGACAAAAAATGAACACAGAACTATATTATGACGATTATAAAAAAATACGTTCAAATAGGCAATCTGATCTCATTTTATGGCAAGTAATACCCGATTGGATATGGGTAATTATTGTAATTCTTGGTTGTATGTTTCTCCTGAAAGAACATAGTCCTTGGTGGCTTAAACTTATTGGCTTAATCTCTATTATCTACTCATCAGCACAATTAGGTTCACGGATATGGAGAGTGACTGATTTTATGGAGGGGTATAGGCATGGATTTTCTGATGGAGTTATAACAAAAGCAAAATTTAAAAGTGAAAACGAATTAAGAGAAAAAAAGAAAGAGACCGTTACTGATGGATTACGCAGGGAGTGGAAGGAAAGGAAAAATAAAAAAAAGGGCAAAGCACCATAACATAGTCAATTAGTTATTCTATTGTCCTTCCTATAAATGGGCTAAAAAGACAGACCCACAGAACTTAGTACTTTTTATAGGGAGCAAAGACATAATCAATGAAAGTCGTATCCCGTGCAAAGCCTGCAAACCATTAGGTACATAATTTCCCCCCGTTCAAGCATATGGATAGGTTTCGGGAGTTAGAAAGGGAGGCAAGAGCGAAGGAGAGAGGGCTTTGGAGGGATAAATAGCATAAAGAGGGAAGTGTCAATGTCATCTAATGGGAAGAAGAAAGTGAATAGGAAAAAATTAGGAATATTGATAATTATAATTGGTTTATTTATTCCGTTAATTTCTCTTGTTTTCTCTGAGGGGTATCTCAAAAAAAGGGGTTTCATAGGGAGTTTGCCAAGGATGGAAGTTGTCTTTCAGGATGAAGTGGCATACTGGAGTAAACTTAGAAATAAAAATGTGATTCTAAGAAGAAAGGTTTCCTATCCCTACAAAAACTTTTTGGGAGGGGGTTTAATAATAGTTTTTATTGGCTCATTAATGTCTTTCTTAGGTTCTGATGAAAAAGAGTAGATATGTGACAGAAGACTTCTCCAAGGTCAAGCCTCATAATTTTTTAAGGATAAATTATAATGACTCCAAAAAACGAAGGTATTTTATGGCTCTTATTTTTTGGGGCATGTTTTGTCGTTTTCGTAGCTGATATAAAGATTAGTGGCGCTGCTATTACGATCATAATGACAATTTTCTTTTTTTGGATATTGTTGCTTTCCTTAAAAACTCAGGATGCAATGCGATTTGTTGGGAAAAATATTGCTCATCTTGAAGAAAAATTGCAAGTGAAGGAAGATAAGAAAGGCACACAAATAACCTCTTATATGTGCAATGTTGCAATTTCACTTGATTTAGAATATTTGACAAACTTGATGAAAAACCTGGGGTACGATCCCAAAGATGATTTTGATTGGTCGGATTTTATGGGATTTGGTTTCGATCATATAAGGGATATTGATAGTGAATTAGATTTCATGTTTATGAATGGACAGATTTATCCTGCTGGAGGTCCCAGACCTATTTACAGTTGTATTAAGCTGAAAGAAGACATCTTGGAGAAGAAATATCCCAACGCACCCTTCATGGCTTTTACATCTTCCTCATTTATTGAAGTAGGTTTTCATCGTGGAGGAATAGAATTTTTTCATTTTGACAAGGATAAAGAAGATAAATTATATAGAAAAAAATCAATGGGTTCTTTCCCTTATTTCTTTTTCATCAAAAACTTGTTGGATTTTCACAAGAAGGATTTAATGGAGGAATTGTCCGATAAAAAGAAAAGGGAGATGGAACGAAATTTATTTCGGAACGAAAAACTAAACGGCTGGAAATTTCAAGAACGTTCAGAACTTTTAGGGGGTTATGAAGATTACTACATATCTCATGAAGACTTGTGGGAAGATTATAATTTTGAAAATGATTATGCCCATATACGGATACACTTTGAACCTAATATAAAGTATTCCTAAGGCAAGCTTGTAACCAATTCCAACTGCGTTCACAACATCCTGATGTAAGGTCCACAATAAAAAGCCCCCCAAGCCATGAGGCCAAGGGGGTTTTATATTCTAACACTTTTCTAACAAGACATCCCAAAACAACAGATCTCTGTAACCATTTTGTAACCGTGAAGACTCACTTCGAGCCAACTCAGGCCAACTCCAGCCAACTTGGGAAATTGAAATAAGTTTTTGATAAGAATGAATAAACCTTCAACTTTAAACAGTTACCACGCATACCGCAAAAGCCATGTATTCGACTCAAAATCCCGCGGGGGCAACCCCATGCCGGTTCGATTCCGGCCTCCGGCACCATGAAAATATGAAGACCCCAAGCGGGGTCTTTTTATATTCACGGTTCCGGATTTGGCTAGCTCCCTTCCT
>Ga0210016_1005817_pt1 | contig 10161 bp, 6 predicted proteins | sample CryGeyCG2014_300_FD_185454 | JGI IMG/M metagenome (GOLD analysis project Ga0210016, IMG submission 185454) | Groundwater microbial communities from aquifer - Crystal Geyser CG02_land_8/20/14_3.00 (SPAdes) (version 2) | ecosystem: Environmental > Aquatic > Deep subsurface > Groundwater | place...
GGAGCTATCGGATTAAAATTGATTATGATGAGAGATATATTCTTAAAGATATTGAATAATATATCGTCCCTACGGGACTTAGATGTTTATGACATATTATATTCTATAAATATTTTGTCCCTAAAGTGACTAAGTTTTTGCGTAACATGAGTTATTAACTGATGTTACACAGAATTTATTTTGCCACGAATTGCACAAATTTAATAGAAAAAAGATGTTAAGTTCGGGTATAAGTCAATTATCTATTTAGTTAGTCATGGCGGGCTCGACCAGCCATCTCAACAAAGAACTAAAAACTCAAGTCTTTCCCGCTCGCATCTTGCGAATGGGTTTTACATTTGCCTCTGGCATTTTTATTCTCCCGTTTCCAACTTTTCAAATTCTTTTCGCGTGCAATAGCTTCTTCTATTGTATGAAAGCCTCGAAATATACCAATTTATTGCAATTGTATTTTGCAGTGAATGAATGAGGAATTTTTTGTTCTTATGTTGGTAAATCCTTGCTTGTAAATTTTAATTAACCCCTAAGTATAACACTATATTATAAGTGTTAGTCATGAAATAAATGCAGCCACCTCTTTCCATAAATACAAAAGTAAAACTTTTTTATGAGATGGCAGGTAAAGCCCGCCATAACGTGTACCCGAACTTAACCATTTTTAAACAATTTATTTAATTTTACAAATTACAGCAAATAAAAATAATAGTTATCTTTGTATAAATTTTTTAAATTTTTAACTAAAAATCAAGATTATGAGAAAACTATTATTAATTAGCGTTATAATGGCAACTACTTTGAGTTTGACAGCTCAAAATAGAGCGAATTTACCTTCAAATTGGCAGAATTATAAAGTTACGAAATCAGTGCAACATGCTATTTTGGAGCCACAAACTGCCCAAAATGTTATAAATAGCAGCGAAAAAGCTTTGTTCCCTGTTGAGTGGGAGATTGGAACTACAAGCTATGACTTACAAACAAACTGCACTATGGATAGTAGATGTCATTTATTTCCCGACGGTACAGTTGGTGCAACCTGGACTTTTGGAACTACTCCAAATGCTTATCCCGAACGTGGAACAGGGTATAATTATTATGACAATACTAGTTGGACAATTGCAGTTCCAACACCAGCTAGAATTGAAAATGTGAGAACAGGATGGCCTTCGTATGCCGCTCTTGGAACAAATGAAGAAGGTGAAGTTGTTATAGCTCATGATTTTACTGCTTTTACTTTAGTTATGAATCAACGTGTAACAAAAGGTACAGGAGTATGGGCACAAACTATATTAAGTAAAGTTACCGGAACAAAACCTTGTTGGCCTCGTATTTGTACATCTGAAAATACAATTCACGTTATAACTAATGAACAAGATACAGGTTTTGTATATAATGGAGTAAAACAACCTTTGTATTATTCTCGTTCGCAAGATGCAGGAGCAACATGGGATATTCAACAGGTTGTACCTGCCGGTCTCGAAACTTATACAGATGGTTTTGGCGGCGACCAATATGCCTGGGCAAAACCACAAGGAAACACTATTGCCTTTGTTACTGGTAGTATGTCAACTGATTTGGTTTTAATGAAATCTACTGATGCAGGAACAAATTGGACAAAAACAGTTGTTTTTCAAAACCCTCATCCAAATTTTGAAGTTTCTGTGGATACATTTTATACTACTGATGAAACTTATGCAGTTGAACTTGACCCAAGTGGTAATGCTCATGTAGTATTTGGAATTAAGCGTATATTAGTTGATGTTGACACAGCACATTATACTTATTTTGTTGCTGTAAATGGAATAGGTATCTGGAATGAAGGCAGTCCTGCTTATTCCGGATTAGACGGATTAAATCCCGACACGTTAGATTTACAAGGAAATTTAGTAGGTTGGGCACAAGACCGTAATGGAGATGGTGATCTTTTTGATGATTATATTGAGGGTACTACTCATTTTGCATATTACAGGTATGGTGGTCCTTGTTCGCAACCACAAATTTCAATTGATGCTAATGGTGATATGTATGTAGTATATACTTCAGCTTGTGAACACCTGAAATATAATAATATTTATTATTATAGTCATATTTACGGAAGAAAATATTTTGCTTCAAGTGGTCAATGGGGACAAATTGTTGAGCTTCTTGCAAGTCCCGACCCAACTGATTATGACGGAGCAGAAATGGTTTATCCTTCTTTATCAAAAACAATGGACAGTCAATTACATATTGTTTATCAATACGACATTAATCCGGGAGCTTATGTTGAACCAATTGCTAATCCCCCAGCTATACAAGGTAGCCAAAATTCAATGGTATATTTAACAGTTGATAAATCGGAACTTATTTTAAATAGAAAAGAAATAAATTTAACCAATCCTACTGTAAATGTTTTTCCTAACCCTGTTGCAAATAATATGACTGTAGCATTTACAAAATCCTCCGATGTAGTAATGAATATTTATAATTCTTTAGGTGCCTTGGTAATGAGCAATAAATTCTATGTAAATAAAGGCGCTCTAAAAGATTTTAACATCAGCAATTTATCTTCAGGTATTTATATGGTTAAAATACAAACTGCTGAAGGAACTTATACAAATAAAATTATTAAAAATTAATTTTTTAGACCTTATACCTAACAGGTTTTTGTTATATCTTGGTTCGTAAGAACACTTATCAAGGCGTAAATAATAATTTATTTGTACCATATAATCCGAGGATTAACAAAATAAAAAATACCATGAAAAATCATGGTATTTTTTATTGTAAATATTTATAAGAAATTATTATAATTTCTTTTTTACTTCAGTTTCTTTAAATGCTTCAACAATATCACCTTCATTAATATCATTAAAACGTTCAATATTTAAACCACATTCTAAGCCTGAGGCAACATCTTTAACATCTTCTTTGAAACGTTTAAGTGAGCCAAGTTCGCCAGTAAAAACAACAATACCATCGCGTATAACGCGAATTTTTGAAGTGCGATAAATTTTACCTTCGTTTACCATACAACCTGCAACAGTACCAACTTTTCCAATTTTAAATACCTGACGAATTTCGGCAGAACCAATAATTTCTTCTTTAATTACAGGCGAAAGCATACCTTCCATTGCCTGTTTAATTTCATCAATTGCATCGTAAATAATAGAATATAATCTGATTTGGATTTCTTCTTTTTCGGCAAGTTTGCGTGCATTTACAGAAGGGCGAACCTGAAATCCGATAATTACAGCATTTGAAGCGGCAGCTAACATTATATCCGATTCAGAAATCTGACCAACAGCTTTATGAATAACATTAACCTGAATTTCTTCGTTGCTTAGTTTTATTAATGAATCGCTTAATGCTTCAATTGAACCATCAACATCGCCCTTTACTATAACATTAAGTTCTTTAAAGTTTCCAATAGCTAAACGACGCCCAATTTCTTCGAGTGTAATATGTTTTTGAGTACGTAATCCTTGTTCACGAATAATTTGCATACGTTTATTGGCAGTTTCTCTTGCAATTTGTTCCGTTTTAATTACGTTAAATTTATCGCCTGCCTGAGGAGCTCCATTAAGCCCTAAAATTTGCACCGGCAACGATGGTCCGGCTTCGGTAAGTTTCTGATTACGTTCGTTAAACATAGCTTTTATTTTTCCATGATACGAGCCAGCGAGAACTATATCGCCAACGTGCAAAGTACCGTTATTAACAAGTAAATTTGAAACATAACCACGGCCTTTATCGAGCGATGATTCAATAACAACACCAACAGCGTCGCGATTTGGGTTTGCTTTTAATTCGAGCAAATCGGCTTCGAGAATAACTTTATCGAGCAATAAATTTACATTTGTTCCGGGTTTTGCAGCTATTTCCTGTGATTGATATTTACCACCCCACTCTTCAACCAACAAATTCATGCCCGATAATTCTTCACGAATTTTATCGGGGTTTGCTCCGGGTTTATCAATTTTATTTATTGCAAAAACCATAGGAACATTAGCGGCTTGAGCATGGTTAATAGCTTCAACAGTTTGAGGTTTAACGCCATCGTCGGCAGCAATAACAATAATTGCGACATCGGTAAGTTGAGCACCTCGGGCACGCATAGCAGTAAATGCTTCATGACCAGGAGTATCAAGGAAAGTTATCATTCTTCCACTTACATGTTTAACACTGTAAGCTCCAATATGTTGAGTTATTCCTCCAGCTTCGCCAGCTACAACATTTGTATTTCTTATGTAATCAAGAAGTTTAGTTTTACCATGGTCAACATGTCCCATTACTGTAATAATTGGTGGGCGAGGAATTAAATCTTCGGGTTTATCGGTTTCGTTTTCTATTATATCTGATTGAACTTCAACAGTAATAAATTCTATTTTGTAACCAAACTCATCAGCAATAACCGAAAGCGATTCGGCATCTAAGCGTTGGTTAATTGATACAAAGAGTCCAAGATTCATACAGGTTGCAATTACCTCATTAGCAGGCACATTCATAAGGGTTGCAAGTTCGTTTACAGAAACAAATTCTGTAATTTTTAATATGTTTTTATCTTTTTCCTGCTGGTTAATTTCATCCTGTAATTTTTTGTTAACAGCTTCGCGTTTTTCGCGGCGATATTTTGATGTTGTAGTTTTCCCTTTGCCAGTTGCCATAGTAGCTATAGTGTCCTTAATAGAACGGTCAACTTCAACATTATCAATTTCGTTACGAATATGTCGTTTTTTCCCTTTTCCCTTAAAATATGATGGTTTAGTAAGAGTAGAAGGAGTTGTTTTATTCTCTATTTCGTCGGTTTTAACTAAAATTCTTTTACGTTTTTTCTTATGTTTATCGTTTGGGTTATAATCGGCAGATGAACCAGCGGGTTGTCTTTTTTTATTAAGGTTTTGATTCGAATCATCGTTTATCTCTATTTTTCCTAATATTTTTAGGTCGTTGAGTTTTGTTGTATTTGTTCTGTATAATTGTTCGTCTTTTTTCTCGTTTAATTTGTTTTTTTGTACTCTCTTTTTTGAAAATACATTTTCTTTAATTTTTGATATTTCTTCTTGTTTCTTTATTTTTTTTAATTCTTTTTCTCTTTGTTTTTCTTTTTTTGTTTTTCGGTCGGGTTTTGTTTTTTGATTTATGCTTGCTAAATCTAGTTTCCCAATAATTTTAATATTATTTTCAATATTATTAATTTTAGTTGCGTAAATTTCAGTTTCATTTTTTGTCTCGATTTCGGGTTCTTCTTCTTCAATAATTTTTTCTATTTCGAACTCATGAGTCTTTTCTTTTACAATTGTAAGTTCATCTATTGGAGTTTCTTTAGATTTTTTAGTTTTAGGTTTATTAGCTGTTTTTAAATCTATTTTGCCTACAATTTTTATTTGAGATTCTACAGGTTTTTTACTATTATCTTTAATGATTAACTCATTCTGTTCAATAATGTCATTCTCAATTTCTGTTTCTTCTTCCTCTTCTTCTATTTTATTGTTTTTTTTATTAATATCATCAATAGATATGGTTGTGTTATGTTCGTTAATTTTGAGCGTAATTTCAGCCGATTTCTTTTTAATGCTACTATCAATGTTGAACTCAACAAGAAGTGTATCATACATTTCCTGCGATATTTTTGCATTAGGATTAGTTTCAACTTTGTATCCTTTTTTGTTCAAAAAGTCAACAATGGTCGGAAGTCCAACATTCAACTCCTTAACAACTTTATTTAATCGCATTTCCTTAATTTCTACTGTCATATTCGGCAATTTATTCTCTAAAAATCGTATAAATATAAAAATAATTTATTCAAATTCTGCTTTAATAATATTAACAACATTAACAATTGTTTCTTCCTCAAGGTCGGTTCTACGAACAAGTTCTTCGGTACTTTGATTTAAAATACTTTTTGCAGTATCGCAACCAATTTTTTTAAATTCATCAATAACCCATGATTCAATTTCATCTGAAAATTCGTCTAAATCAACATCTTCGTCGTCTTCCTGAATATTTCTGTAAACATCAATTTCGTATCCTGTAAGTTGGCTTGCTAATCGTATATTTAACCCACCTTTACCAATTGCGAGTGATACCTGGTCGGGGTCTAAATATACCTCTACTCTTTGAGCGTTATCAACAATTTTTATTTCGGTAATTTTTGCAGGGCTTAATGCTCTTTGTATAAACAAATTAGTGTTGTTTGTATAATTGATAACGTCAATATTTTCATTTTTTAATTCGCGAACTATTCCGTGAATACGGCTACCTTTCATGCCTACGCATGCACCAACGGGGTCAATTCTATCGTCGTAAGATTCTACAGCTACTTTGGCTCTTTCACCGGGAATGCGAACAATTTTCTTAATTGTTATAAGCCCATCGAATATTTCGGGAACTTCGAGTTCAAATAATCTTTCTAAAAAAACTGGTGAAGTGCGGGAAAGTACAACAAGTGGTGTATTATTTTTCATTTCAACTTTAACAACAACAGCTCTAACACTATCGCCTTTTCTAAAAAAATCGGATGGAATTTGTTCGGCTTTAGGCATATTAAGCTCATTGCCTTCGTCATCAATAATAAGAATTTCTTTTTTCCAAATTTGGTAAACTTCACCCGAAACAATTTCGCCAATGCGGTCTTTATACTTGCTAAAAATTGAATCTTTTTCGAGCTCAAGAATTTTTGACGATAAATTTTGACGTAGAGCTAAAATTGTACGACGCGGAAAGTCTTCGAACTTTACCTGATTTGAAACGTCTTCGCCTTCTTCATAATCTTTTTCAATTTTTTTAGCTTCAGATAATGGAATTTGAATTACGGAGTCGGTAAAGTCTTCGTCTTTTACAACGGTTCTTGTTCGCCAAATTTCAAAGTCGCCTTTGTCAATGTTAATAATAACATCAAAATTATTCGATTCGCCATTTTGTTTATTTAATGTGCTTTTAAAAACATCTTCTAAAACACGCATCATTGTTGCTCTATCGATGTTTTTAAGTTCTTTAAACTCTGCGAAATGCTCTATTAAATTTATGTTTTCCATCTTCTTCTTATTTAAAAGAAATTACAATTGTTACAGATTTTATTTTATTTAGTTCTATTTCAAGAGCTTTGGTTACTAAAACATTTTTTTTCGTTTCAGCAGTTTTTTCTTTAGCGGTATATGTTAAAGTAATTGAGTTTTTGTTATAAGCATTAAGTTTTCCTATAATTGATTTTTTGTCGTTAAATAATACTTCAACTGTTTTTCCAATATTTTTAATGAACTGAATTTTTGAAGTAAGTGGCTTATCAATTCCGGTTGACGAAACGCTTAAGTCGTAATCTTCTTCATCGCGATTAATATTTTTTTCGATAAAACGGCTAACTTTAACGCAATCGCCAATAGTTATTCCGTTGATGCTATCAATAAAAACAATAAAATTATTAATAGGCTTAGTTTCTACGTCAACAACGACGTATTCTTTGCCTAAATCGGCATTTGCTGCAACTTTTAATATTTTATTTTTATCAATCATATAAATTTTGGTTAATAAAACAGGGGACTTTTGTCCCCTGCCATATCTTTCCCCAATTTCGACTGCAAAGATATATAAATATTTTTTTATTGCAATTATTTATTAAAAAATCTTTTTTTGATTAATTAAGAATTCATAAAAAGGGCATTTTCATTCGGTAGCTATCTGATTTAAATGATGTCGGAAAGGGTTAATTTAATCTTTTAATTTTTGCTCCTATGTTATTTAATCGCTCTTCTATATTTTGATAGCCGCGGTCAATTTGCTCGATGTTATGAATAATGCTTTTCCCATTTGCCGACATTGCAGCGATTAGTAGAGCTACTCCAGCCCTTATATCAGGCGATGACATTGTAGTTCCGCGTAGTGGGAAGCGACGGTCCATTCCAATTACTGTTGCACGATGCGGGTCGCAGAGGATTATTTGTGCACCCATTTCGATAAGTTTATCAACAAAAAACAAGCGGCTTTCGAACATTTTTTGATGAATTAGAACGCTTCCTTTAGCTTGTGTAGCAACAACTAAAAAAACCGAAAGCAAATCGGGTGTAAGTCCGGGCCATATAGCATCTGCAATTGTCAAAATAGAACCGTCAATAAAAGTTTCAATTTCGTAATGTTCCTGATAAGGTATATAAATATCGTCGTTTCGCTTTTCGAGTTTTATGCCGAGTCGTTTAAACGAATCTGGAATAACGCCAAGTTCTTGATATGCAACATTTTTAATTGTTATTTCGCTTTGAGTCATGGCAGCCATTCCAATAAAGCTACCAATTTCAATCATGTCGGGTAAAATTTTATGGGTTGTTCCTTTTAAAGAAGTAACACCTTCTATTTTAAGTAAGTTAGAGCCAACGCCAGAAATTTTTGCTCCCATATTATTAAGCATAATGCAAAGTTGCTGGATGTATGGTTCGCATGCTGCATTAAAAATTGTGGTAGTTCCTTCGGCTAAAACGGCAGCCATAATTATATTGGCAGTACCAGTTACAGATGCTTCTTCGAGAAGCATATAATTACCTTTAAGCTTTTTAGCTCCGACAGTAAAAAAATTTGTTGTTGAATCGAAATTAAAAATTGCACCAAGTTTTTGAAAACCAATAAAATGAGTATCTAATTTACGTCGTCCAATTTTATCGCCTCCTGGTTTTGGAATATAGCCGATTCCAAAACGACCAAGCAAAGGACCAACAAGCATAATTGAACCACGAAGTGCAGTTGCTTGGGCTGCATATTTTTCGGTTTTTAAATAATCAATATCTACATTTTTTGAGCAAAAAGTAAATTTACCTTTTTCAATTTTATTAACTTCAACTCCTAAATCGGCAAGCAATTCAATAAGCCTTGAAACATCTCTGATTTCCGGAATATTTTCAATGGTAACTACTTCGGAAGTTAAAAGAACGGCACATAAAACTTGTAATGCTTCATTTTTAGCACCTTGGGGATGTATTTCGCCAAAAAGTTTCTGATTACCAATAACTTCAAAAGTTGCCATTTTACTTATCTCTGCTTATGATTATTTTTTTTAAAAGGTTTGTTTTGTTTAGGTTTTTGATTTTTGAATAAAATATCACGGGTTTCATTAAGTCGTACACGGTTTTTAACAATATTGCTACCTGCAATTTCGTTAATATCCGAATAAATTTGCTCATCGCTTACAGCTTCTTTATTCCAAACTAAATAAAGTTTTTTCATGTGATTTGCAAGCATTTCTAATAACACATCTTTCGATTCTGATTCGGGAAATGTGGCTATTTCCTGAATAAGTGCTTTGGCAATTCCTCCGTAATGTTTGTGACGAATATTATTAGATGGATAAGGTAGGGGTTTCGGTTTTTTTAATAAATCTTCGAGCTTTGTAATTTTGCATGGATAATCAATATCAAGCTGATAATTTGACATTTGAGCCAAATGATTCCATAGTTTTATTTTAAATTCAGTACTTTCGCGTAACGAAGGATTAAGGTTTGCCATCACATTAACTATAGCTTTTGACATTCTATTTCTATCATCTCGTGATTCTACTTTTACAATAAAGTTAACCATTTCCTGAATATTTCTACCGTATTCGGGTAAAATCATTTTTTTTCGCTGTGTGTTGTAATGTTCTGAAAGTTCCATTTTTAATTTATTATTTTTTATTGATTATTGTTTAGAAAAGTACAAAAATGTTCATTGTTCAAAAAAGTTCATTGTTCTATGTTCAAAAAAGTTCAAAAAGTTTATTGTTCTTTACGAAATACGAATTTTACGAATTTACGAATAAAATATTGTTTACTGTTCAAAAAAGTTTTCAGTTTCGAGTTTTTAGTTCATCGTTCATTATACTTAATACTTTGTACTTAATACCTTTGTTCATTGTTTAAAAAAGTTCAAAAAGTTTATTGTTCATTGTTCTTTAATTGTTAATTGTTACAGTTACAAGTTGATTAGTAACAGTAGCAGTGTAACAACCCTGGGCTATAGTTGAATGGTTTATTCCAAACAACAAAGCACAACAAAAAGATGAAAAAACAAGTTTTATTTTTCATAATATTAAGGATCAATTATTTTAGTTTCTATACGGGACTTCTAAAAATTGCTTTTTCTTTGTTATGCTCATTTTTCAAAATCCTCATTTACAACAGTAAACTCCGGCTTTGAAAAATTCGCAAGCCTCGAAAAATCTAA
>Ga0210016_1005829_pt1 | contig 10148 bp, 8 predicted proteins | sample CryGeyCG2014_300_FD_185454 | JGI IMG/M metagenome (GOLD analysis project Ga0210016, IMG submission 185454) | Groundwater microbial communities from aquifer - Crystal Geyser CG02_land_8/20/14_3.00 (SPAdes) (version 2) | ecosystem: Environmental > Aquatic > Deep subsurface > Groundwater | place...
AGAAACCGGCAGCGAAAAAAGCCGCACCCAAGCTCGCCAGGAAACCGGTAGCGAAGAAGAAGTCCGCCGCCAAGAAACCGGCAGCGAAGAAAGCCGCACCCAAGAAAGCCGCGAAGAAAGTGGCCAAAAAGAAGTAACCCGCTGACCCGGGCGGTGCATTGCCGCCCGGGTCGCGTTTGGCTTACCGCTGGGTGCCCTTGAACCGTCTACCGACGCTGACGGGATCGCCGCAGCTTTGGCCACCTACCGCTGTCACCACCAGGGCTGCTGGCGGCGCTGTGCATCAGGGCAACGGCGCTGGTATCCCCAGGGTTTTTTTTGCATAAAATGGCCAACACTGGCCAGCCATCGACCAAGCTGACCGGGTGCGCGTCGCAGCAACTTTCAAGGAACTTTCATGGCCATCAAGATCGCCAAAAAAATCAAAGGCTATAGCGTACTGAAGCCGGAAGAGCAGCTCGGCAAAACCACCACGTCGGCGCTGCCGACGGCCACTGAAGAACCGCGCAAAGCCGAAGTCATCCGCATGTCCGAGCAAATCGAGCGCCCGGATGTATTGGTCGGCAGCACATATAAAGTCAAATCGCCGCTGTTCGAGCACGCGCTGTATGTGACCCTCAACGACATCGTGCTCAACCGCAATACCGCCCACGAGATGCGGCGACCGTTCGAGATCTTCATCAATTCAAAAAACATGGACCACTTCCAGTGGATCGTGGCGCTGACCCGAATCATGAGTGCGGTATTTCGCAAGGGCGGCGACGTTACCTTTCTGGTAGAGGAAATGCGCGCTGTGTTCGACCCGCGCGGTGGTTACTTCAAGGCCGGCGGTGTCTACATGCCGTCGATCGTTGCCGAGATCGGATTGGTGATCGAAGAACACCTGAAAATGATTGGCTTGATCAAGGACCCCGAGCTGAGTGACGAGGCCCGTCGGTTGATCGCCGAGAAGCGCGCCGTTTACGACGCGCGCACCCAGAAAAAACCGGAATCGAGTCAGCCGGCGACGCCGAACAAGGCGCCAGAGGCAGAGCCCGCCGAGAAGTTTCCAGCGAGCGCCAGCATCTGCCACAAATGCAACACCAAGGCGACCATCTTGATGGACGGTTGCGCCACCTGCCTCAACTGCGGCTACTCCAAATGCGGCTGATCTGACCATGGCTTCCTTCGACATCGTTTCCGAGATCGACAAACACGAGTTGACCAACGCGGTCGATCAGGCCAATCGCGAATTGGGTAACCGTTTCGACTTCAAGGGTGTGGATGCGGGCTTTGAATTGGCCGATGGCCTGGTCACGCTATCGGCGCCATCCGATTTTCAGTTGCAGCAGATGTTGCCGATATTGCGCGCCCGCATGATTGCCCGCGGCATCGACGCCAAATGTCTGGAAGTGGCCGATGCCGAAGTGACGCTGGCCTCGGCACGACAAAAAGTGACCGTGCGCCAAGGCATCGAACAGATGCTGGGCAAGAAAATCATTCAGCAGATCAAGGCTGCAAAAATCAAAGTCGAAGCGCAGATCAATGGCGACAAATTGCGCATCAGCGCGAAGAAGCGCGACGACCTGCAGGCGGTCATCGCGCTGCTGCGGCAGTCGGAGTTCGAGCTGCCGCTGCAATTCGACAATTTTCGCGACTAAAACCGCCGATCAGCGCTGACGCTGGCTGCGGCGGCGGGCGCCTGCGGATCGCGCCGCAGCACTGGCCATGGCTCTGCAATCCCTGGCGACCGTGCAGGGGCTGGTATCGCTGCGGCGAGCCTGATCTAATCGGCAGAACGGCAACCCCGGGTGATCTCGGTGTTGCCGCAGAAACGTCGCACGCCAAGCAGCCATCCCGACCCCAACCCGGAGCAAGCCATGAACCGTCCTACCCTGCGCCTTGATCTGCTCAGCCTCGCCATCGCCTGCGCCCTGCCGATTTCGGCGGTGCACGCCGAAACCGCCAACCCGGACGACGCCCAACCGACAACCACCGGCGTCGCGCAACTGGAAGCAATTACGGTCACCGCCGAGCGCCAGCAAAAGGACCTGCAGGAAGTACCAATCTCGATCACCACCATCGAAGTGGAAAAACTCCACGTGCTCGGCACCGGCGGTGAGGACATTCGCTTTCTGTCCGGGCGCTTGCCCAGTTTGCAGATCGAGTCCTCGTTCGGACGCGCGTTTCCGCGCTTCTACATTCGCGGCCTCGGCAACACCGACTTCGACCTCAACGCGTCGCAACCGGTGTCCTTGATTTATGACGACGTAGTCCAGGAAAACCCTATTTTGAAAGGCTTTCCGGTGTTCGATCTGGACCAGGTAGAAATGTTTCGCGGCCCGCAGGGCACCTTGTTCGGCCGCAACACACCGGCCGGCGTGCTGAAGTTCAACTCGACCCGTCCGGCGCAGGACCAAAGCGGCTATGGCCAGGTGTCTTGGGGTCGCTACAACACCATCAATACCGAAGGCGCCATCGGCGGCGCGTTGAATCAAGACTGGTCGGCGCGGGTGTCGGTGCTCTATCAGCGCCGCGATGATTACGTCGACAACACCCTCGATACCGCCAGCAGCAACGATCTGGAAGGCTACAAAGAGTTCGCCGCGCGGGCGCAGTTTTTGTACGCGCCAGGCGCGGATTTCGAGGCGTTGTTCAACCTGCATGTGCGTTCACTCAACGGCACCGCACGGCTGTTTCGCGCCAACATCATTCGGCCGGGCAGCAACGAATTTGTCTCTGGCTTCAATCGCAACCAGATCAGCATCGATGGCCAGAACTTCCAGAATCTCGATGCCTTCGGTGGCAGCGCCCGCCTGCGCTGGGACTTCGATGGCTTGAGTCTGTATTCGATCACCGGTTACGAGACCGTGGATACGCTGTCCCGCGGCGACATCGATGGCGGCTTCGGTGCCGTGTTCGCGCCGCCATCGGGACCGGGGCTGATTCCGTTCACCGCCGAATCCGCCGATGGCCTGCCCAAGCACAAACAGATCACCCAGGAGCTGCGCGCCGCTTCGACCACCGATGCCGCGCTGCAATGGCAGACCGGTATCTATTACTTTTTTGAAGACCTGACCATCGACAGCTTCAACTACGACTCGCTGGCGCCGGGGCGACCGCAGAATGGCTACGTACAACAGCAGCAGAAGAACAACGCCTATGCGCTGTTCGGGTCGCTGGAATACGCCGCCAGCGAGGCGCTGACCTTGCGCGGCGGACTGCGTTTCACCCACGACAAAAAAGACTTCGTCGCCGAGCGCTTTCAGTCGCCGCTGGCGTTTCTTGGCGTCGGCCCGATCGGGCCGATCACCGCCCATCCCAGCGATTCTGATTTGAGCTGGGACGCCAGTGCGGTCTACCAGTGGAACGATCAGGTCAACACCTTCGCCCGGGTGGCGCGCGGTTATCGGGCGCCCAGCATTCAGGGCCGTCTGTTGTTTGGCGACACCGTATCGGTGGCCAAACCGGAGACGGTGATTTCCTATGAAGCCGGTATCAAAGCCGATCTTTGGGATCGTCGCGCCCGCCTGGGTTTCACCGTGTTCCGCTACACGGTCAACAACCAGCAACTCACCGCGGTCGGCGGCGGCGCCAATTTCAACACCTTGATCAATGCCGACAAAACCGTCGGTTCCGGCTTTGAGCTGGATGCCGAAGCCAATCTGACCGAGCGGCTTCTGGTCACTGCGGGTTTAAGTTACAACGACACCGAAATTCAGGACCCGAATTTGTTTATCCAACCCTGCGGTGGTGGCTGCACCGTGCTGGATCCGGCGGGACCGATCGCCGGCACGGTGTCGCTCAATGGCAATCGTCTGCCGCAGGCGCCGCTGAAAGTCGCCAATGTCACCGCGCGCTATGGGGTTCCGGTGGGCGATGGCGAGGTATTTGCCTACACCGATTGGGCGTATCGCAGCGACATCAGCTTTTTCCTCTACGACTCGCGCGAGTTTCATGGGGATGGGCTACTCGAAGGCGGCCTGCGCCTCGGCTACAACTGGGCCGGTGGCAATCGGGAACTGGCTTTGTATGGCCGCAACATCACCAACGAACTGGCACTGGTGGGTGGCATCGACTTCAACAATCTGACCGGTTTTATCAACGAGCCGCGGATCTGGGGCGCCGAGTTCACCGCTCGCTTCTGAGTACGAACCGCGCCGCCCGGTTGGGTCTTGGTCGGCGCCAGTGGGTTGGTCGGCTCCGCCGCTATGCGTCTTGCGTAGGTCGGCTCAAGCGCCGCAGGCGCGGAGCCGACAACGCGCGGGTCTGCGGTTCTGGTGAAGCTGTCGGCTCCGGCGCTACGCGCCTTGAGCCGACCTACGACTTGAGCGGCTCGGCGCAAGTGTTTGCTTAAGCTATGAATCGAACGGTTGCCGCAATCTGGGGTCGACCAGCGCGCGCCCGCCATCGATCAGCAAGTTCACCAGCACGATCAAGGCGCCAGCACTGAGGGCGACCCCCATCACCAGGCTGTAGTCGCGGTTCAACGCGCCCTGGACGAAATAGCGACCGACCCCGGGGATGCCGAAGATTTGCTCGATGACGGTGGAGCCGGTGATCACCGCGATCAAGGCCGGCGCGAGCCAGGCCAGCACCACCAGCAGCAACGGCCGCAACACGTGGTGCCGCAACAAGGCTAAGTCTTCGATGCCGCGGGCACGGGCGGCACGGACATAGTCGCTGGCCAGAATGCCGATCACGCCATCGCGGGTCAGCCGCACCAAGCCGGCCAGATTGGGCAGACAGAGCGCGGTAACCGGCAATACCAGGCTACGCCAGTCGTTGCCATCAAAGCCCCCAGCGGGCAACCAGCCGAAGTAAACGGCGAGCAGTAAAATCAGCAGCGGTGCCAACACAAACTTGGGTAGCGCCAGGCCAATCAAGCTGGCGGTGCGGATACCGAGATCGACGCCGCTGCCAGCGCGCCAGCCGGCCCACAGCCCGAGCGGCACCCCGATCAGCAACGCCGCCAGCAGCGCCAGGCCGCCGAGCAGACCGGTGATCGCGAAGCCCGAAGCCAACAGTTCAATGACGCGGTAATCCGGATATTGAAACGATTGCCCGAGATCGCCATGGCCCAGATCCACCAGGAAATGGCCGAACTGCTCCGGCACCGGGCGATCCAGCGCGTGCGCAGCGATCAGTTCGGCGCGGCGTGCCGGATCGAGTTCGCGTTCGGCATCAAACGGACCACCGGGCGCGGCCCGCAGTAGGCCAAAGCACAACAGCGCCAACAACAGCAGGGTCACCAGCGCTTCGCCCAACCGCAGCAGCAGGCCTTTGCCGAGCGCCCAGTGTGGTTGGCCAAGGGCAAGCGTCGGCCAGCGCATCAGCGGGCCCCTGCGGGCGCAGCAAAGTGCAGCCAGCGCGAGCCGTGGCGATCCAGCGGATTGGCCTCGAAGCCAAGCACATCGGTGCGCACCAGATGCTTGGAGGTATAGAAATAAATCGGCACGATGACGTGCTGATCCAGCAGACGCTGTTCGGCGCCCGCCAGCAAACGCTGCCGCTCGCCGCCATCGGCCTGGCGGGCCTGGGCCAGCCACTGTCGATAAACCGGGTCGTGCCAGCCGCTCCAGTTCAACGCCTGATCGCCATCGAACAGCGCAAGAAAACTCAAGGGATCCTCGACATCGGCGATCCAACCACCGCGAAAGACTTGCGTGATCCGGCCTTCGCGACGATGCAGAACGAAGGACTTCCACTCTTCATTGCGCAGCACCACTTTGGCGCCGAGGACTTGCCGCCACATCGCCGCCACCGCCAGCGCCAGTCGCCGATGCGGCGTCGACGTGTTGTAGCGAATTTCGATGGTCAGCGGCGCTTCGGCACGATAACCGGCCGCGGCATACAGTTGCCTGGCGCGGGTTTCGCGCGCCGCTTGCGACCAAGCCGCGCTGGCCATTTTCGGCGCTGGATAGTCGGCCATGCCGGGTGGCACCAGGGCATAGGCCGGCGTCTCCCCCAGCGCGGTGATGTAGCGGGTCAGAATCTCGCGATCGATCGCCAGACTGAGCGCCTCGCGCAGCGCCGGTGCCCGGCCCAGCACCGCTGCGCGCAAATTCAAACCGAGGAAGAAACTCCCCAAATAAGGGCTGATCCGCAGTTGCGCGCCGAAGCGTGCCTGCAATCGATCTCGGCGCGCTGGCGGCACGGTCTCGGTCAGGTCCAGATCGTTGGCGCGAAAGCGTTGTTGTTCGCTGGCGGCGTCTTCGGTCACCAGATAGCGCACATCGGCAATCGCCACCGCCGCCGCAGCGTGAAAATGCGCGTTCTTCTGCAACCGAATCAGCGCGTGCGGCTGCCAGTCGAGCAGCTGATAGGCACCGTTGCTGACCAGGTTGCCGGGCCGCGTGTGGCGGCTGCCGTAGCGTGCCAGGGCGGGCAAATAGACCGGATAGGCAATCGGCAGCAGCAACAATTGGAGTAATGGCGCCGGTTCGACCAGATCGATCAGCAGCGTGTGCGGATCGCTGGCGCGAATCGCCAGGTCGGCCACGGTGCCGGTGCCAGCGGCCAGTTCGCGCGCACCAACGATCACTGCCAGCATCGGTGCCAACGGGGCGGCCGTGGCTGGACTCAGGGCACGCTGGAATGAAGCCACGATCTCCGCTGCCAGCAGCGGCTCGCCATTGGACCAGCGCAAATTGCGGCGCAGATGAAATGCATAGCGGCGGCCATCCGCTGAGATTTCCCAGCGCTCCGCCATCCCCGCAAGCAACTGGCCGCGGGCATCCTCGCTGACCAAACCCTCGTACAAATCGCGCAACACGTTATGGCTGGCCAGATCCTGCGCGCGGTGCGCATCCAGCGTCGATGGCTCCGGTCCGTTGCCACGCCGCAATGCGCGCAGCGCGCTTGGACTGCTGGCAGGGACGGTTTCCGCAGCCGCCAGAACGCCAGCCATCAGCAGCGCGAGCAGAACAAAAAATGGTTTGGCCGCCATCGCCTCATGCCCCGTGCGCTCGGAAGCGGTCAGCGTAACAAACCTGCGCACGCTGCGGTTTGGTTTCGCCTCAACGCCGCTGGTTGTCAACGCCGCTGGTTTGGCCGCTCGCCGGCAAGCGGTTAGGATCGGGGTTCGTTGTAGCCACCAAGCCACCGAGGTCGATCATGAACCAGCTCAAACGCGTTGCCATTCTGGGCGGTACCCGGATTCCGTTCTGCCGCAACAACACCGTCTATTTCGATGTCGGCAATCTCGGCTTGGCGACCAAGGCGGTCGGCGGGTTGGTCGAACGCTTCGGCCTGAGCGGTCAAACCCTGGGCGAGGTCGCGCTCGGTTCGGTGCTCAAGCATTCTTCGGATTGGAACCTGGGCCGCGAGGTGACTTTATCGAGCGGGCTGTCGCCATTGACCCCGGGCATCACCCTGCAACGCGCCTGCGGCACCAGTCTGGACGCCGCCATTCTGATCGGCAACAAAATTGCGACCGGGCAAATCGAGGCCGGTATCGCCGGCGGCGCCGATACCACCAGCGATGTGCCGATCATGGTCGGCCGCCGATTGCGGCGGCGCTTGCTCGATCTCAACCGCGCCCGGAGTTTTGGCCAGCGCGTCGGCGCGATCTTCAAAGGCTTGTCGCTCAGCGAATGGAAGCCGGAGTTTCCCGGTGTCGCCGAGCCGCGCACCGGCAAGTCGATGGGCGATCACTGCGAAATGATGGCCAAGCAATGGGGCATTCGCCGAGAAGACCAGGATCGCTTGGCCTATGAGTCGCACCGCAAAGCCGCCGCCGCTTACGAACGTGGATTTTTTGCCGACCTGATCACGCCGTTTCGCGGTTTGGATCGCGACAACATTCTGCGCGCCGACACCAGCATGGAAAAACTGGCGACCCTGAAGCCGGCGTTTGATCGCCGTTCCGGCAAGGGCACCCTGACGGCGGGTAATTCCACGCCGCTGACCGATGGCGCTTCGGCGGCGCTGCTCGCGTCCGAAGACTGGGCCCGAGCGCACGGCCACGCGCCGCTCGCCTATCTCACCGACGCCCGGGTCGCGGCGGTCGATTACGTGGCCGGTGAAGGCCTGTTGATGGCGCCGACCATCGCCGTGGCGCAACTGCTGCAAGCACGCGGACTGAAACTGCAGGATTTCGATTTCTACGAGATCCACGAAGCCTTTGCGGCGCAGGTGCTATGCACGCTCAAGGCTTGGGAATCTGCCGACTACTGCCAACAGCGTCTGGGCTTGGCGCAGCCCCTGGGTGCCATCGACCCGAACAAATTGAACGTGGCCGGGTCGAGTCTGGCGTTCGGCCATCCGTTCGCCGCCACCGGCACTCGCCTGCTGGCGACCCTGGCCAAGTTGCTGGCCGAAAAAGGCGCCGGCCGCGGCTTGATTTCGATCTGCACCGCCGGTGGCATGGGCGTGGTGGCGATTGTCGAGCGCTGAGGAATGTGGGAGCGGGTACGGCAACGCTTCAGGAATAGGTTGGGGGTGAACGAGCGCAGCGAGCCCCAACCAAAGGCAGAGGCGGAGCCCGGTGCGTGGGTCTGTTTGCGATCGGGTCGGTTGGGATTCTCTTTGCTCACCGCCAACCTACGCTTCAGTCCTGTTTTTGCAGGATCACCAGCACGCGCTCGCCGTCCAGACCGGGTACCTGCAGGGGCTGCACCGAGTGCAGGTCAAAGCCTTTGGGTAGCTGCTTGAGTTCAGCGGCGTAGCCGGGGCCTTTCATCGCCAGCAGGCGGCCGCCCGCGGCCAACCAGGGTCGGCAGCAACGGCCGAGTTCGCGCAGCGGGGCGACGGCGCGCGCGGTGGCGAGGGTGATCGGTTGATCCGGTCGATAGGCTTCGGCCCGCTGCTGCTCCACGGTGACATTTTGCAGCTCCAGGCAACGTTGAACCTCGCGCAAGAAGCTGGCTTTCTTGCCGTTGGATTCGAGCAAAATTACCGAGCGTTGCGGCTGCAGGATGGCCAGCGGGATGCCGGGGAATCCGGCGCCGCTGCCGATGTCGGCGAGTTCGCTTTCGACCCAGTGCGCGGCCATCGACAGCGAATCGAGCAGATGCCGGGTCAGCATCGCCTGCGGCTGCCGGATCGCGGTCAGATTGAAGCGCTGGTTCCACTGGCCAAGCAGGCGCAGATAGTCGAGCCAGCGCTCGATTTGATCGCTGCTGGCGACCAACGACATTTCGGCAAGGGCCGCGATCAGCGGCGCCCGCAGGATTTCGAATTCGGCCACCGGACACCAATCAACCAAGAGCCAGCCGCCATTGTAGGGGCCGGACTCGGTCAAACCGGTCGCTTCAGAGCAACAGATTCGGGATCGTCGGCGTGGCGAAGTTGCCGATATTGGGAAAGATGCTCGGCAGGTCCCCAGGCGGCACGCCCAGCCATACCGCCAGACTGGCGGCAAACTGATCGACCGCCAGCGCCGGAATGGTCTGGCCGCGATCAAAACTCTCGACCCCATTCAACACCTGGCTCGGCCAGGCGCCGAATAGTAGGCCACCCTGAACGGCGCCGCCCAGCGCAAATTGCACGCCGCCCCAGCCGTGATCAACCCAGTTGTTGCTTGCCGGCCTGCATCAACGCGGCAAACCTGGCCAGGTCGCCAGTCGCCAACGCGGCGCGCAGTTCGTCCAGCGCCTGACCCAGGCGCGCCAGCACTTCGGCGCTATTCGGGTTCAGCGATTGGATCTCGAAATACAGCTTCGGGTTTTCGTTGACAACCGCGCGGGTGACCTTGGTCTGCGCATTGAAGGTGGCGCTGGAGATGCCGTCCAGCCGCCGCTCATCGGCGCCGCCACTGGCCAGGGCGGCGGCAAACACGATATTGACCGCATGCGACAGACCGAGCACTTCGGCCATCAAGCGGTCGTGATCCGGCAGGTTCATCGCCACCACGGTGGCGGTGGTGGCGGCAAACAAACTGTGCGCCAGCGCGGTCGCGCGCGCTGAGCCCAAGTCGATCACCACGACATGCCGATCTGCCAGCAACACCGCGCCCGGGCCGAACATCGGATGCAGCGAAGCGACCGCGACGCCAGCCTGCTGCAAGGCCTGATAGCCGGTGGCCAGCGGGGCTTTGATCGAAGCGACGTCGATCACCACGCCCGCTGGCTGCCGGGTTGCCAGCGCGTGCATGACACCGACGCTGGCTTCGATGCCGGCCGCAATCAGGATCAAGTCTTGATCGAGCGCGCCGTCGTCGAGGCGGC
>Ga0210016_1005832_pt1 | contig 10143 bp, 11 predicted proteins | sample CryGeyCG2014_300_FD_185454 | JGI IMG/M metagenome (GOLD analysis project Ga0210016, IMG submission 185454) | Groundwater microbial communities from aquifer - Crystal Geyser CG02_land_8/20/14_3.00 (SPAdes) (version 2) | ecosystem: Environmental > Aquatic > Deep subsurface > Groundwater | place...
CTCAAAACATTATTGATGAAGAAGAAATCGATGATGATAGTGTCTTAGAATTTACAGCATTACTGGTTTATGAAGATGAAACTGATGATGGAGATGAATCAGATATTGAGGATATCGAAGATGTTGAAGATATCGAAGATGTTGAAGATATCGAAGATGTTGAAGATACCCAGAATCAAAATGAACGCGAAGATGACTAGAAGAAATTATTGTGTATAGAAATAATTCGCTTCATGATCGCATGACGGGCATTTCTTTGGTGGCGTTTCTCCATTGTGGATGTAGCCACATTTGCTGCAGACTCGATGTATTTTCTGTGGCTTCTTGTAGAGCAATCCGGCTTTGAGCTGTACGTGGAGTTGAGTATATCTTTCTTCGTGATGGATTTCCGCCTTGATGATTGCCCTGATTCTGCCTGCTATTTCTGGGTAGCCTTCGTCTTGCGCAACTTGAGCAAACATTGGATAAAGCTCTGCTTCTTCTTCGTGTTCTCCTGCGATGGCGGTTTCGAGATTGGTCAGCGTATCGCCAAGTGTACTCAACACCGTTGTCGGAATATCTATTCTTGGCTCATCAATTCAGACCTTTTCCTTTACCATTTGGAGCATTTTGAAAAACCATTCTGCGTGCTCTTTTTCTTGTTCTGCAGTAGCTAGGAAAATTTCAGAAATCTGAAGGTAGCCTTCTTTTCTCGCGATGCTTGAATAAATAGTGTAACGGTTTCTTGCCTGCGATTCGCCGACGAAAGCTTTAGCGAGATTCTCAATTGTCTTGGACATGTGAAAATAATTTATAAAGTAAAATTTTATGCTTTTCTAGATTTAAACTCTTCATCACATTGTTTCAGAAACTCATCGACCGGCATGACGTATTGTTTCTTGGATCTGTATTCTCTCACGCTCACTGATTTGTCAGCTTCTTCTTTTTCTCAGACTATAAGTATGTATGGAATCTTTTCTATTTCTGCGTTTCTAATTTTTTTGGAGAAGGAATTGTCGCTTCCGTCCACCTCTACTCTGAGGCCTGCCTTTTTGAACGTGTCGCGAAGTGTGTTGGTATACGCGTTGAATGGCTCTGCTACGGGAACTAATTTGATCTGCACCGGTGCAAGTCGGACGGGAAATGCTCATGCGTAGTGCTCGATGAGAATTCACATAAATCTCTCCGGTGAACCGACGATGGCTCTATGAATCATGACTGGCGTCTTGTCTTGGCCGTCGCTATCTTTGTAGGTAAGTTTGAATCTTTGCGGCATGATGAAGTCCAATTGAATAGTAGAAATCTGGAATTCTCTCCCGAGCGAATCTGTAGCAACGAGGTCCATTTTTGGTCCGTAAATAGCCGCTTCTCATTCAGCCCTGATGTATTCAATTTTATTCTCTACGAGAATTTCCTCCAATAATTTTTGTGATTTTTCTCGGGTTGCCGGCTCTCCCAAATATTTTTCTCTCTTGCTGGGATCTCGCAAAGATAATCTGATAGTGTATTTCATGCCATAGGTTTTCATCGCTTTTTTTATGATTCATAGCACCGACAAAAATTCTTCTTTGATCTGATCTTCGCGACAAAAGCAGTGTCCGTCGTCCTGACAAAAACATCTCAAACGCGTTAGACCTATCAATTCACCTGGTTTTTCGTCGCGGTAGAGATTTGCAAAATCTGAAATCCTCACCGGCAGATCATTATAACTTCTTCCGCGAGATGCGTAGATCTGTGTGTGCTGCGGACAGTTCATCGGCTTGAGGAAATATTCTTCCTCTGAATAATTGGAGATTACTCTCATCATATCTTCCTTGTATTTTTCGTAGTGACCAGAAACTTTGAAAAGTTCAGCCTTGTTGATATTGGGCGTATGGACTTCTTCATAGCCGATATCGCTCTGCAACTCGTTGGTATATCTGATGATTTCTTTCCTGATGATATTTCCTTTGTGCGTATATAATGGTAAGCCTGGACCGACTAATTCTGAAAACACAAAAAGTCAGAGTTCCTTCCCGAGTTTCCTGTGGTCACGTTTTTTCGCCTCTTCGATGAATTCGATGTGTTTCTTGAGGGCGTCTTTATCTTCGAATGCAAATCCGTAAATCCTCGTCATCATTGCGTTTTTCTCGTCACCTCTCCGGTAGGCTCCAGCGATCTTATCGAGCTTGAATTGGTCAGGATTGATGTCTTTTGTATTTTCTACGTGTGGTCATTCACACATGTCTATGAAAACAACGAAGTTGTTTTCTAAGTCGAAAGTCGAAAGTCCAAGGTCTAAGGTTTTTAAATAATTGTTTATCTTCTCATATTTCTCCAAATATCATGGCTTAGAGTCCTTCAGCAATTTATTTTTTGCGACAAGAGGGATGGAATTAATATAGTAAGAGAAAACAGTCTCGCCATCTTTTTTGAATCAATCGATCAAGTCGATCTTGAATTCTTCGCCGAGCATGGTGATGATTTCTTTGGCCTGATTGTAATCAAATTCAACTCTCGTGAATGGCTGATTCTCTTTGATGATCTTCTGGAGGAACTTGTTCAAATCTTTCAAATACTCTTCCTTGAATTCTATATCAGGAGAGAAAATGAAGTCATAATAAAATCAGGTATCTATCGCAGGTCCGATTCCGAGTTTTGCGAGCGGATCTACCGATCTCAGCACTGCTTGCGCCAAAATATGTGACAACGAATGGCGACATTTGAATAGTTGGTTTTCCATGTTACGTCAATTTTAAATGATAAATTTTAAATGATAGATATTGGTATCTATACTTTTTTTGATTGCAAACTTTCTGCCGTTGTTTTACTTATCTTTGTAAGAATATTTATAATGCTTTCTATTTCTATCATATATTTAGTATAATTATATTTCACGGTTTGGCTTTTATCCAAAAGTTTTAATCGATATTTTGTTTCTCTGGCTTTTTTTAAAGCTATATATATTTTTGCTAGGAAATCTTTTTTTGTTTGTCATCCGATAGACTCTTCTATATTTGCTCAAATACTTGTTGCACTTCTTAAAAGTTGTTTAGATAATACAAATTCATTTTTCTCTTTTAAATATTTGTAGAGATTGATTATTTCTATGGCAAGGTCAAAACTCTTCTGCTGTATCAAATTATCTTTTATCATCTTTCTTCATTTATCATTTAAAATCTATAATTTATTATTTTTTTAAAATAGGTTTTTGATGATGAAAAACAAGTGAAAAATTGAAAAAATCTGAAAACCGAAGGAGAGACCTATGTAAACTCTGAAGATCTCATGGAAATACTACGTAGCGCAAAAAGTCAAACCAATTTCAACTAATGCTCTTGATTTTTTCTAAAACCGCTAAGCAAAAGCCAAGACTTAGAAATTTCTTTAATGATTTTTCTATTGTTTTTGTTTTTCAATACTATATATAGTGGCCATCCTCAAAAAATGCATACAACATATTGTAGTATAATCAGCAAATGTAAACATATTTCTTTATCTACGTAACATCCCTATCTGAAATGGTAATCTACAAAATCAGGAAACGTAACGGTTCAATTGTCTCATTTGAGATCGAAAAAATTGAGAAAGCGATTAAAAGAGCTATTGAAGCGGTAGGCGGGACTGATTTTTCTCAGGTTCATGAAATGGCCAAAGCAGTTGGTAATGAGGTAGAGAGAAAAATCGGGAAAAACATCCCCGATGTGGAGACTATCCAAGACGCTGTAGAACAGATTCTTATCAAATCTTGATATGATCAGGTAGCTAAGGCTTTCATCATCTACCGTCAAAAAAGATCTGAATCCAGAATCACCAAAAATGTCGTCATCGAAGTAGCGAATACTATGGATGAATACCTTCAGAATCTTGACTGGAGAATCAATGAAAATGCAAATATAGGATATTCTATCGGATGATTGATATTGAAAAATTCTGAAAAAATAACTGCTAACTACCGACTTTCACATATCTACCCTGAAGAAGTAGGAAACGCACATAGAAACGGAGATTATCATATACATGATCTGTGAATGTTTGCACCATATTGTGCAGGACGAAGTCTGAGACAATTGCTCGAAGAATGATTCAATGGCGTAGCCGGAAAATTGGAATCCGCTCCTCCAAGACATCTACAATCGGCAGTCAATCAGATGGTGAACTTCTTGGGAACATTGCAAAACGAACGGGCTGGCGCTCAGGCTTTCTCTTCTTTTGATACCTATCTTTCCCCATTCGTCCATAAATATGAAATAGAACTCGAGAAGGAGCTTGATGACATCGGTGCCAAATTCAAATCTGAACAAGAAAAAGCTGACCATGTCTACAAAAAGACCTACAGATACGTCAAACAGCAACTTCAAAATTTCGTCTTTAATATGAACGTACCATCCAGACGAGGAACACAAACACCGTTTTCAAATATCACGCTCGATCGGACATGCCCAGAAGATTTGAAAAACAAAGCATTGATGCTTGGAGGAATCGAACATGGATATTATGACAAGAAATTCAGCGAACTGGGACATGAGATGAAAATCATCAATAGAGTACTTATTGAAATCTATACGGAAGGAGATCGAAAGTCATCGGTCTTCACCTTTCCTATCCCTACCTACAATATCACAGATGATTTCCCACGAGATGATCCTGATATAGACGCCCTCTTTGAAATGACTGCCAAATACGGAATCCCTTATTTCCAAAATTTTGTTGGTTCACAATTTAAGAAAGTAAAAGGCAAGGACGGCAAATGGAAGAAGGTAGAAAATCCTAATGCATACAAACCAGGAGCAGTCAGATCAATGTGTTGTAGACTCCAACTCGATCTGACCCAATTGGAGAAAAGATGATGAGGACTTTTCGGCTCAGCAGAGATGACCTGATCTATCGGGGTGGTAACATTGAATCTCGCAAGGATAGGATATAATTTCAAAGACGATGCAGAATGATTTAAATGACAAGTCCGTCATCTTATGAATCTTTCCAGGACATCGCTTGAGCTCAAGAGGAAGGAATGCAGCAAATGGCTGGAGGCATGACTTTATCCGTATACCAAAAGATATCTCGCATCATTTAGGAATCACTTCTCTACGATCGGAATCAACGGTATGAACGAAGCAATCCAAAACTTCACTAATGGGAAAGAAGATATCACGACAGAATGGGGAATGAAATTTGCAGATGATGTACTTGAATTTATGAAAGCTATCCTCAAAGATTACCAAGAAGAAACAGGAAATCTGTACAACCTCGAAGCAACACCTGCTGAAGGGACAACGTATAGATTTGCCAAGGAAGATGCGAAGCAGATACCAAACATCATCCAAGCAGGAACCCATGATGCACCATACTACACAAACTCTACCCAGATTCCTGTATGATATACTGAAGATCCGTTTGAAGCGCTGGAATTGCAAAATGAATTACAATGCAAATATACAGGTTGAACGGTATTGCACCTATATATGTGAGAAAGAATCTCAAGCGCAGAAGCCTGCAAACAATTGGTGAAAAAAGTGATTGATAATTATCAACTTCCGTATATAACCATCTCCCCTACTTTCTCTATCTGTCCTATCCATGGATATGTGGTCGGAGAACATGATTTCTGTCCAAAGTGTGATAGAGAAAAAGGATATACTGGTCAGGAATTTGATATGGATATCAGAAAAAAACATACTTCAGATGAAGCAAAAATTAGAGTTCTCCAGGAGAGGACGATTAAAGAATAATGCGGTTGTTGTTGCGAACCGATTACGTCATTGCGAACAAAGTGAAGCAATCTGATTGCCACGTTGCCTTTGGCTCCTCGCAATGACGGACCAACCCTTTTACCCCTTTACTCTCAACAAAAATGGCTGATACTAAATTCTACAACAAAAAAGGAAAGGAAATCCAAAGAACTCCTTGCCAAGTCTTCACACGCGTCATGGGCTATCTCAGACCAGTAAACCAATACAACATCGGCAAAAAATCTGAATTCTATTCTAGGAAATATTTCGATCAATGAGTGTCAGAAAATTCTAAGTTCGTAAAACAATATAGGGTCGTCGATTGTGAATGTAATAAATAAGAATCACCGTAGAGACACGATTAACCCAGCTATGCTGGACTATAGTTGCGTCTCTACGGGAACGCAATGATACGGCAAGGTGAAGAAGGTCCCCGTAGCGAGGCACGGGGCAAGCTTTTGTTCCCTGACTTTCAACATCTTGCCTTTTTGGTTCCCAAAAAGATTAAAACCTTTTTTTAAATGGCCAATGATCATGCTTTACTCTGATCCTCTTTACTGAACTGTAGAAATTACTGATCCGATAGCACTGGAAATCATCGCTAGTCCTGATTTTCAAAGACTCAAAGGAATTGATCAGGCTGGTTATAGTGAGCCATTTTTCCCATGAGGAGCACATTCACGTTTTGAACATTCGATAGGAGTATATCTGCTTCTGAAAAAATTTGGTGCTTCGCAGGAAGAGCAACTTGCTTGACTACTCCATGATATTTCTCATGGCATTTTTTCTCATACATTGGATTATGTATTTGCCGAGGGTTCACAAGAAAATCTAAATTATCAAGACAGTATTTTTGAAAAGTTTATCCAAAAAACCTCAATTCCGGACATCCTTAGAAAGCATGATATAGATATTAACTATATTATAGACGACAGTAATTTCCCACTCAAAGAAACAAATCTACCCGATTTATGTGCCGACAGAATCGATTATTCACTTAGAGGAAAACTACATTATGATCGTCATGATCAGAAGGATTTGCTTGATATATTGGACGGTCTCACCGCAGCCGATAATAAACGAGTATTCAAAGATTATACCTCTGCAAAAAGATTCACAGACATGTTTGCTCGCATGAATGATGTTTATTATTCTAATTTGGGAACAGCGATTATGTTTCAAACAGTTGCTGATTACCTCAAGCACGCTAAAGAAAAATGATACATCACCTATGATGACTTTTATACCACTGATGCCGAAGTACTCGCAAAGATAGCACCGTATCATGGACAGGATGAAAAGTTAAAACTGTATCGATACCGTATGAATTGCACTATCAAGACAACGAATAATCCTGATGATTATGACGTGGAGGTGTTTTGTAAAAGCAGAGTTGTCGATCCATTGTTCATGGTAGACGGCGAAGTCAAAAGAATCTCTGATGTGAATGAAGAATGGAAAGAAAAACTAAAAACTCATAGCAAAGCAAAAAAATATTTCCTTAAATTTGAAAAGTAAGATGCCATCTAAACTTCTCCCTCATTCATTCTTCGACCGTCCGGTGCTGGAAGTCTGCAAGGACTTGCTCGGAAAATTTCTGGTAATTTCTACCCCCCAACCCCCCTCTAATGGGGGCAATATTCCCTCCCCTCGCAGGGGAGGGTTAGGGAGAGGCAGGGCTTTCATGATCACGGAGATAGAGGCCTACGACGGACAGGAAGATGAGGCATGTCATGCAAGATTTGGCAAGACGGAAAGGAATGCTCCGATGTTCGGCAAAGCATGATGCCGATATGTGTATCTGTGTTATGGCATGTATCGGATGTTGAATATCGTCACCGGTCCCGGCAAACATCCATCGGCTGTGCTCATAAGAGCAGTCGAAAGTCCAAAGTCAAAAGTCCATAAAGTCAGCTCCAATGACCTTAAGACTTTAGGACCTTCGACCTGATGACTCATTTTGAATGGTCCTGGTAAAATCACGAAGCATCTTCACATAGATAAAAGATTTAACAGGCAAATAGCATCCAAGAAAACCTGACTTCGGATTGAAGATAGATGAGTAATGATTAAGAAATACGCACAATTGCCTCGTGTGTGAATCGAATACGCGGGCAAGTGGGCAAAAAAGAAATGGAGATTTTTAATCAACTAACAGTTAACAGTGAACAACTAACAGTCCGGCCGCATCAACTAACAACGAACAGTTAACAGTGAATGGAATTTTATTTCATCAACGAACACAATGAAAGAAAGTGTCTTGAAAAAAAAGAGTTACGAATTTGCGATAAAAATAGTAAAACTATATAAATTTCTAGTTAATGATAAAAAAGAATTTGTTTTAAGTAAGCAGTTACTGAGAGCTGGAACAAGTATTTGAGCTCTTGTACATGAGGCCGAATTTTGACAATCAAAAGCAGATTTTATCAACAAACTAAGTATCGCATTAAAAGAAGCGAATGAATCACTTTATTGGCTGGATTTATTGAAAGAATCTGAATATATCGATAACGACATCTATAAAAGTAGTTATGAATTTTGTCGTGAAATACTGAAAATGCTTGTATCTAGTATAAACACACTCAAGAAAAGTAACTGTTAGTTTTTAGTTGTTAGTTGTTAACTGTATATGAAGTTAGCGTGAATCCAGAAACATACATTAGTGGATTACCCAGGTAAAGTAGCCTGCGTGGTCTTCACCCAAGGCTGTAATTTCCGCTGTCATTTTTGTCATAATCCCGAATGCGTCCTTCCAGAAAAAATGATGTTGCTCCAAAATGATATGATTCCTGAAGAAAATTTTTTTACGTTTTTGGAAAGCAGAAAGTGATTTCTCGATGGTGTCAGTATCTCTGGGGGCGAACCGACATTGCAGTCAGGCTTATATGATTTTGCTAAAAAGGTGAAGGAGATGGGATTCGCAGTAAAGCTCGATACTAATGGCAGAGACCGGCAGATCGTGAGAAGAATGGTTGATGATGGTATATTGGATTATGTCGCGGTCGATCTCAAACATGCGCTACCGAGTTATTATAAAGCTGTGGGAATCGAACAAACGAAAGAATTTTATCATAGCTATGAAAAACTTTTGCAGTTCCTTCTCGAAGGGAATGTGGACTATGAATATAGATCTACGGTCGCGAAGTGATTGCACACAGCGGACGATATCGAAGCTATGGCCTACTATATCAGAGGAGCGAAGAATTATTATCTCCAGAATTATGTCGGAGGGAATACACTGGATCCTGACTTCGGCGGCGAATCATTTACTGATGATGAACTATTTGAATTTCAGAAGATCGCTAGCAAGTATGTGAAGAATATAGGAATCAGAAATTAAAACTTTTGCTACTAGCTACTTGCTCCTAGCTACTAATTTTGAATGGCTAGAGACTAGAAGCTAGAGACTAGCGGTCATTCCGGCTGTCATCCCAGCGTTATCTCCCGACTTGTCGGGATGCAGCAGGGATCTAGCCGGAATCTAATTATTTACTCATTCCATTCTTCAGAAATATCTTTCCGTTCAGGATTTTCTTTTTCTATCAATACAATTTTCCGATTTCTTTTCCATTTTTTCAATTGTTTTTCTCTCTGAATAGCTTCCCTGATATCTTCGTATTTTTCATAATAAACTAATTTTTTTGTATTATACATAGTGCTAAATCAAAATGGATTACCTGCCTTATGCTCCTGCGTTCTTCTACATAAATTATTAGTAACCCCTATATAGAGCACTCAATCTTTTCTATTTGTAAGGATATATACATATCAAGATTTCATGATGAACTAATATAAATTAGATTCCGGTTCCAAATCGTAATAACACCGGAATGACTGCACCGGCTGCACTCCGCTGTACAGCGGAGGATAACGCCGGAATGACTGCGCCTACTGCGTGGAATAACACCGGAATGACTGTGTATTTTTAGAATCCTTTGGCGATATATTGGACTAGTCTGATGATAAGGTAGGATGATACGACGATGAGCAGACCGATAAGCGCATTGATGAGTCAGGATTTTGCTTTGGTTGGATTCTTGACGCTTGCTCCTGCGAAGATTCGCATCAAGCCAGAAACGATGATTGCTATAGTCACGATGGTTCCGATAAACATGGTTGCCGAGAGGACGACATCCTGGACGAAGATGCCGACTGAGGTCGGATCGTTTTCATTTCTTACACTTGTTCTGATGCCGAGCGCATCGTAGATATTGAATTTGCATTGTCCGTTGAGAAGACAGTCATTGCAAATGGTCATTCACATGACGGTCTGACATTCAGCGGCTCAAGGAGCGGCGGCTGGAATACTACATGAGTCGTTTGTTGGATTATATACTCACATATCTCCGCATTGTTTTTCATTTAATTGCTCTTGTGTTCTACATCCACATGCCTCTTCAGATCGAATCTGTCAAAGACCTGGACATAGTTCTTTTGCATCAATATTTTTTTG
>Ga0210016_1005842_pt1 | contig 10132 bp, 8 predicted proteins | sample CryGeyCG2014_300_FD_185454 | JGI IMG/M metagenome (GOLD analysis project Ga0210016, IMG submission 185454) | Groundwater microbial communities from aquifer - Crystal Geyser CG02_land_8/20/14_3.00 (SPAdes) (version 2) | ecosystem: Environmental > Aquatic > Deep subsurface > Groundwater | place...
TGGCCAGCGTTTCGACAGCGGCATCAATCACTTTGTTGGTGGATGGCACTTTGCTCATGGGTGGCTCCTGATGGTCCCTGAAATGTGAGCGCCGGGGCATGGTGTTTCCCGACGCGCAGGCTACACTAGCTTTATGAAAGCGCATTCCGGGTTTCACAATCGTATCCTTGCGGCATTTGTGCTGTTTTTTCTCTCATCTCTGGCGGCAGGGGCCCAGACCGCCACGCTCGACGGTCTGTTTGCCGATCTTGCCACGGCGGACGCGCAGCAGTCGGTCCGAATCGAGGCCGACATCTGGCGCGAGTGGTCGCGCTCGGGCTCGCCCGCCTTCGATCTGCTGCTGGAACGCGGTCGCAAGGCGATCGGGCAGGGCGATCTGGGGGCCGCGATCGAGCATCTGACGGCGTTGACCGACCATGCCCCCGATTTTGCCGAAGGCTGGAACGCGCTGGCGACTGCCTATTATCAGGCCGGCGACTTCGGCCCTTCGGTGGCCGACATTCAGCACACCCTGGCGCTGAACCCGCGCCATTTCGGCGCGATGGCCGGGTTTGGTGCGATTCTCGAAGAACTTGAGCGGCCCGAGCAGGCGCTGGTGGTTTACCGTGCCGCCCTTGCCCTGCATCCCCATCTTCAGGGGGTATTGGACGCGGTGCAGCGGCTGGAATCCGCCGCCGCAGGCCAGCAACTCTAGCACCGGGCATCACCCATGCGATCGGGCCGACCAATGTCGGCAAGACCCATCACGTCGTCGAGCACATGCTGGGCCACCGCAGCGACGGCGATATCGGCGCGATTTCGTAACGGGTAGCCCAGATCCGCGCCTGAACCTGTAGCGCGCAACGCGCAAACCGGCTGGGCGACGAAAGCCATTGGCGGGGCGAGCCTCGCGCTGTAGAAGACCGTTTGTCGGATGCGCTGCACGCGCGGCTGACGCCAACGTTTGTTGACCGCCGCACATCGGTGCTGCTGCGGCGGTTGAAGCAGAAGGAGAGCCTTGTGGCCGAGGTCAACGACAAGGGCGACGTGACCGTCGCGGGCGAGTTGGTGGGGCGTCTTGAAGGCTTTCGCTTTCGCCAGAATGCCACCAATTCGCCCGACGAGGCGCAGGTGTTGCGCCAGGCGGCTATGCAGGCGCTGCGGCCGCAATTTCATCTGCTGGCCGACAAGTTCTACAACGCGCCCGACACCGAGATGGATTTCACCGAGCAGGGCGGGCTGATGTGGGGCGGATCGGCAGTCGGCAAGCTGGTGGCCGGTCCCGATGCCATGCGGCCACAGGTCGAGGCTTTTGTCGATGAGGACGCGGGCGAAGAGGTGGTGGAAAAGGTCCGCCGCCGCTTGCAGCATTTCATCGACCGCAAGGTGGCGGCGCTGTTTGATCCGCTGGCGGCGCTAAGCCGGGATGAAACCCTGACCGGTCTTGCGCGCGGTTTTGCCTTCCGGCTGGTTGAAGGGCTGGGCTTGCTGACGCGTGCATCGGTGGCTGACGACGTGAAGGCGCTGGAACAGGACGCACGCTCGGCGCTGCGCAAGCACGGGGTGCGGTTCGGGCAGTTCACCATCTTCCTGCCGCTGCTCTTGAAGCCCGCGCCCACCCGGTTGCGGCTGGTGCTGTGGTCGCTGGCCAATGGTCTGGCCGAGTTTCCCGAAAGCCCGCCGCCGGGGCTGGTGACGATTCCGAACCTGCCCGAGGTGCCGAAGGGGCACTACACGCTGGCGGGCTATCATCCGGCCGGGGCGCGGGCGATCCGGATCGACATGCTGGAACGGCTGGCCGATCTGGTGCGTGCCAAGGATAGCCGGGCCGGTTTCGAGGCCAGCCCCGAGATGCTGTCGATCACCGGCATGACGCTGGAGCAGTTCGCCGATCTGATGGGCGGCCTGGGCTACAAGGCCGAGCGATCCGAGCGCGCCAAGGTCCGGCCCGAAGCGGTCGCAGCCGTGGTGGTGGACGCCCCGGCGGTGGAAGCCGTGGTGGAAGGGCCCGAAGTTGCAGATGCGCCCGCCAGTCCGGCCGTGATCGAGGCGGTTCCCGAGACGGAAACGGTGGCGCCAGAAGCCGCACCCGCTGAACCCGAACCCGAGCCAGTGGCCGAAGCAGAGGCCGAAGCCGCCGAACCTGTGGCCGAGATGGAAACCGTCATCACCTTTACCTGGGCACCGCGCCCGCGAGGTGGCGAAAACCGTGGCCCGCGCAATCGCACTGAAGCCCGCGCCCCGCGCGAGGGTCAGCCCGCCGGGGACGCCCGCCCGCCCCGCAGCGCGCGCCGTCGGCCCTCGGGCGCGCCGTCGCCCGATGCGCCGGTGACAGAAATCATTGGCACCGAAGCCGCCCCCGAGGCCGCCCCGCGCCCGCCCCGGTCTGATCGTCCCGAGCATTTCAAGGGCAAAGGCAAGGGCAAGGGCGGCAAGCCCGAGGGCAAAGGCGAGCGTGGCTTTGATCGTGGGCGCGAGCATGGCAACGAGCGCGGTGGCAAGGATCATGCGCCGCACGGGGCCAAGGTCTTTGAGGCCCGCCCGCCCCGGGTGGAAAAGCCGATCGACCCCGACAACCCGTTTGCCGCATTGCTGGCGCTGAAGGGCAGGCTCTGAGGCCTGCGTCAGCTTCACTGCTTGAATGATATGGGGTCATGGTCTAGCTAGAAGCCAGATCCAGCCAAGATGGGGCAAACCATGACCTATGTGGTGACCGACAACTGCATCGCCTGCAAATACACCGACTGTGTCGAGGTGTGCCCGGTCGATTGTTTTTACGAAGGCGAAAACATGCTGGTCATCCACCCGGATGAGTGCATCGACTGCGGTGTGTGCGAACCCGAATGCCCGGCCGATGCGATCCGCCCCGATACCGAGCCCGACATGGACAAATGGGTGGAATTCAACCGCGAGTATGCCACCCAGTGGCCGGTGATCGTGACCAAGAAAGACCCGCTGCCCGATGCCAAGGCGCGCGACGGCGAAACCGGCAAACTGGCCAGCTCGTTCTCGAAAAATCCGGGGCAGGGCGGCTGACGCGGCGCGGCGGTTGCGCGCAGGGCCGATGCTGCAAGCGCGAGCCGATTCGCAATAATGTTGCGCATGAGCCGGATGTGTAGCCGCAACCTGTTGGAATGCAAAGCAACCTGCGTCGGCGGTGATTCGTCGCGACAGTTGGAATCAGCGGATTTTTGTGTTATAAGATTGTTACAAGCAATCATGGAAGCCTGACGCTCGCCTTGTAGCTGCTCGCTCGGGGTGACGATACTGACGAATACGCATCCGCATCGCCGGGGTTGTTGCCGCCGGTCGGTGGTTTTTCGTCGGTAAAAGGGTAACCCCGCAAGGAAGTGACCGAATGACCAGGACCAGAAAGCCGGAGTTTCGCCCGAACGAGTTTGTTGTGTATCCGGCGCATGGGGTCGGCAAGATCATCTCGATCGAGGAACAGGAGATCGCGGGTCTGCATCTCGAACTGTTCGTGATTTCGTTCGAGAAGGACAAGATGACGCTGCGGGTGCCCACCGCCAAGGCTACCGAGTTCGGGATGCGCTCGCTGGCGACCCCCGAGCTGGTGAGCAAGGCGCTGGACACGCTGAAGGGCAAGGCCCGCGTCAAGCGCGCGATGTGGTCGCGCCGGGCGCAGGAATATGAGCAGAAGATCAACTCGGGCGATCTGATGGCGATTGCCGAAGTGGTGCGCGATCTGCACCGCAGCGATGATCAGCGCGAGCAAAGCTATTCCGAGCGTCAGCTTTACGAGGCGGCGTTGGAACGCCTGACCCGCGAAGTCGCCGCGGTGTCGGGGGTGGACGAGGCCGGGGCGCAAAAGACCGTCGGCACCGTGTTGACCTCGCGCGCCGCCTGACGTTTACGCGACCCGAGAAACCGCCGCCCTTCGGGGGGGGCGGTTTTTTGTTGCGCGAAGTTCAGCTCAGCGCCGCGGCGGCCACCGCCAGCGCCGCGAGTTCGGCCAGTTGCTGCGAAGCCCCCAGGATGTCGCCGGTCTGGCCGCCGATCCGGCGCCACGCCACCACCACCAGCCCGCAGCAGGCCAGCCCCGCCAGGGTCGCCATGGCCAGCGCTGGAACGGCACCCACCAGCACCAGGCTCAGCGCCAGGCCCAGCGCCAGCGCCAGCCCGGCGGTCGGGCCGTCAGGCCGCCCCACCGCTTGCGACAAGCCGCTGCCGCGCGCATTGGGCAACGCCGCCGCGATGACCACCATCGGCACCCGCGACAGCGCCCCGACCGCGATCAGCACCGCCCATTGTGGCCCAAGCGCCAGCACCACGCTCAGCGCCGACCAGCGGGCAAGGGTGCAAAGCACCAGCGCCAGCACGCCGTAGGTTCCGATGCGGCTGTCGTGCATGATTTCAAGCCGCCGCGCCTTGTCCCAGCCGCCCCACAAGCCGTCAGCGCTGTCGGCCAGCCCGTCCTCGTGCATCGCGCCGGTCACCATCGCCTGCACCGCCAGCACCAGCGCCGCCGCGACCCCCGGGGTCAGGCCAAGCGCCAGCGCCAGCGTCGCGCCAAGGGCCGCCAGCGCGCCGACCCCGGCCCCGACCAGCGGCCAGGCCCAGGCGCTTGTCGCGCCGCGCGGCGGTGACTGCCCGCCCGGCAGCGGCAGCCGGGTCAGCAGACCGAAGGCCACGCGCAGGTCAGCGACAATCCGGCGCAGGCTTGTGTCGTTTGCGGTCATGCAGGTGCCCTTTCCGTGCTGGCCCTCTGGCCCCGATGGCGATAGCGAAGGGCGAAAGCAGGTTCAATCAAGGAATAGGCAATGACGGCTCCATTTTCCACTCTCGACGGGTTTCGTGCGGTGCTGCGGGCGCTGCCTGCGGCGGATGCGGCAGCGACGGCGGCGGCCGAAGAGCGCAACGCGCAGTTGACCAAACCGCCGGGCGCCCTCGGGCGGCTTGAGATGCTGGCGATCTGGTATGCCGGTTGGCGCGGCACTGGCCGCCCGCGCCTCGATCATCCGCAGATCATCGTCTTTGCCGGTAATCATGGGGTGGCGGCGCGCGGGGTTTCAGCCTTTCCGGCCGAAGTGACGGCCCAGATGGTGGCGAATTTCCGCGCCGGGGGGGCGGCGATCAACCAGTTGGCCAAGGCCTTCGGGGCGCGCCTTGATGTGCATGCGCTGGAGCTTGACCGACCGACCGCCGATTTCACCGCCGCACCGGCGATGACCGAGGCCGAGGTGGTGGCGGCGCTGGCTGTCGGCTGGCAGGCGGTCGATGCGGCGACCGATCTTCTGGTGGTGGGCGAGATGGGGATTGCCAACACCACCTCGGCGGCGGCGATTGCGGCGGCGCTGTTCGGCGGTGCGGCAGGTGATTGGACCGGGCGCGGCTCGGGGGTCGATGACAAGGGCGTGGCGCTGAAGGCGCGGATCGTGGCGGACGGGATCGCGCGCCATGCCGCCGTGCTGGCGGACCCGCTGATGGTGCTGGCCTGCCTTGGCGGGCGCGAGATTGCGGCGATGGCGGGGGCGATTGCCGCTGCCCATGCCGCCCGGATTCCGGTGATCCTCGATGGCTTTATCTGCACGGCGGCGGCGGCGGTGCTGGAACGCGCCGCCCCCGGCGCGCTTGACCATGCGGTGGCGGGTCATGTCAGCGCGGAAGGCGCGCATGCCGCCCTGCTGGCCAGGCTGGGCAAGGAGCCGCTGCTGAGCCTCGGGCTGCGGCTGGGCGAAGGCTCGGGTGCTGCGCTGGCGATCGGGGTGCTGAAGGGGGCGATTGCCTGCCATTCGGGGATGGCAACCTTTGCCGAAGCCGGGGTGGCCGAGGGCTGATCCGGGCGGGGCAGGGCGGGGCGGCGGGGGCTCTGCCCCCGCACCCCCGGAGTATTTAGGCAAAGAAGAAGCCGGAACTCTCAGCTTGGCGCGGATTCGGTGGGCGGCGACTCTGGTGGTGGGGTCGCCGTGGGGGCGTCGGTCAGCGCGGTTTCGAGGTCACGGTCAAGCTGGCGGGCGCGGGCGACGTAGGCCTCGTTGAGGTGCACCGGCTGGCCCGGCACCCAGAGCTCGGCCAGATCGCGCAGGGCGGTGCGATCGACCCGGTAGTAGGTCTGCGACAGGTGCGCGGCCTCGTATTTGGTCAAACCCATGTTTTCGAGCACGTAGCGCCCGGCGCGCAGCGAGGCGTCGAAGGTTTCGCGCACGATGTCGTTAGCCCCCGCCTGATAAAGCTCGTAGACATGCACCCGGTCGCGGGCGCGGGCCACGATATGAAGATCGGGGCGGGCCTTGCGGGCATAGGCCACGATCTGGGTGGCTTTGTCACGGTCATCGACTGCGATCACCAGCACCTGCGCCTCGGCCAGACCGGCGGCTTCGAGCAGTTCGGGGCGGGTGGGATCACCGAAGAAGCCCTTGACGCCGAAACGGCGCAGCGCCGCGAGGGCGGCCATGTCGCTGTCGAGCACCACGGTGGAAAGGCCCGCCAGCCGCGCCATGCGGTTGACCACCTGGCCAAAGCGCCCGATGCCCGCGATGATGACGCGGCCTTTCTCGTCGATCTCGTCGGGGTGATGGTCAGGCGCGCGGGCGGCCAGGCGGCGCGCCAGTTGTTCGTAGGTGATGAACAGCGCGGGCGTCAGCAGCATCGACAGGCTGATCACCAGCAGGGTGATCTGGGCGGTGGCGGTGGCAAGGATGGTCTGCTGCACCGCAAAACTGACGATCAGAAAGCCGAACTCGCCGCCTTGGGCCAGGCCAAGGGTGAACAGCCAGCGCTCGCGCCCGCGCAGTTTGAAGAACCAGGTCAGCGTGAACAGCACCAGTGCCTTGATGGCAATCAGCCCCAGCGTCAGGCCGAGGATGGTGAACGGCATGCGCGCCAGCAGGCCAAGGTTGATGCTGATGCCGATGGTCATGAAGAACAGGCCCATCAGGATGCCCTTGAAGGGCTTGATGTCGGCTTCAAGCTGATGGCGGAACTCCGAGTTGGCCAGCACCACCCCGGCCAGAAAGGTGCCGAGCGCTGGCGACAGGCCGACCAGCATCATCAGAAAGGCGATGCCGAGCACCATCAAGAGCGAGATGAAGGTCGAAATCTCGGGCAGTTGGGCGGCATGGATGAAGCGAAACACCGGGCGCGACAGGAAATGCCCGGCCAGGATGATGCCGCCCACGATCGCCAGGGTCAGCAGGGTGACACCCCAGCCCGGCAACGACTGCACCAGCGTCATCAGCGGCTCGGCGGCCGAGACCGGTTCGGCGTCGGGCGCATTGGTGATGCCGAAGGTCTCGGCGGTGATGGCAAAGTTGCCGCGCGTGGCCAGCAATGGGATCAGCGCCAGCATCGGCACCACCGCGATGTCCTGGGTCAGCAGCACGGCAAAGCTGGCGCGCCCGCCACTGGTGCGCATCAGGTTCTTCTCGGACAGGGTTTGCAGCACGATGGCGGTGGACGACAGCGAGGCCAGCAGCCCCAGGATCAGCGCCACCTGCCAGCCCAGCCCGAGCCAGATCAGGGCGGCGGTGATCAGCGCTGTGGTCAAGGTGATCTGCAGGCCGCCAAGGCCAAGCAGGCGGTGGCGCATCTCCCACAGGGCGCGGGGCTCCAACTCCAGCCCGATCAGGAACAGCATCATCACCACGCCGAATTCGGCGAAGTGTTGCAGGTCGGCGGTTTCGCGCCCGGCGAGGCCGAGCAGGGGCCCCAGCACCAGGCCGGCGGCCAGGTAGCCCAGCACCGAGCCCAGCCCCAGCCGCACCGCCAGCGGCACAATCAGCACAGCGGCCCCAAGGTAGAGGCTGGCTTGCAGCAGAAATCCTTCCATCGGGCTCCTTTCAGGGATTGCGCAAGTGCGGTGGCGGCGGGCAGCGGGGGTTTTGCACCCCCGCACCCCCGCAGGATATTTGGACCAATGAGAAAGCGCCAGCGGCAGAAAACAAAGGTTGCGGCGGTGCCTTCGTGGTTCAGGTGCGCGGCATCGCCAGCGTGATCATCCGACCGCCTTTTTGATAGCGCACTTCGGTGGCGGTGATGGCGGCGACGACGCCGCCGTCGATCCTGCTGCCGACCTGCACTTTCTTGTAGTTGCCGTTAGCCATGCGGACCAGCGCCGAGCGGTCGGAATCGGTGCCGTAAACCCCGATCAGGTTGATCTGCGACAGGCTGATCGCGTTGACGAAGGTCGCCTGTTTGGCGACCGAGGCCTTGGTGGGAATGGTCGGTGCCGCTGACGCAAGGTCGGGCTCGCCTTCGGTTTCGGGGGTGACGCGGGGGGCATCCGGCTGCGCGCTTGGGCGGACGGCGGCGGCAACTGCGTCCTGGACCGCGCCGCTGAAATCGCTGGGGCGGGCGGCCGGGCGGCGCGAAATGCCAAGCCCGGCCAGAACCAGGGGCAAGCCATTCTCTGCTTGCGGCTCGGCCGGGATGGCGGCAGAGGCGGAAAGAGAGGCGGCTGCGGTGGCGCGGCGCGCGGCTTCGCCCAAGGCCAGCACCGAGCTTGCGCGCGGGCGCGGGCGCAGGCTGGTCAGGCGACTGCCTGCGGGGATGGCGAGCGAGGCCCCGTCGTCGGCCCCGGTCTGCGCATCGGGTGGGACGGTTGGCACCAGGCCCTCGGGTCGGTCGCGCGGGCGCGCAGCAGCCAGCGTCGGGTCGGACAGGGTGGGGGTGACAAGATCGGGGGTGGTGCTGGCGATGGCCCCGGCAGTTGCCGTTCCGGTCGGGTCTGATGCGGGCTCGGGCGGGGGGGCTGCGTCCAGCGCGGCGGGGCGCGGTGGCGGCACCACGGGCGGGCGGCCCGCCACCACCCGCACCCCCTCGGGCGTGATGATGCCTTCCGGGGTCGGCACGATCAGGCCGGCGGCATCGAACTGGTAGGTCGTCCCGAACGGCGGTGGCGGCATCTGGGCGGTCGGCAGCGGATCGGCGGTATCGGGCGGCGGCAGCGCCAGGGCATCGAGTGCCGGGGGCGGCGTGTCGGTGCTGGCGAGAAAGATCTCGTCCTGGCGATCGGACGCCGGGTCAAGGGTGGCACCGGACAAGCCCGCCGCCAGGGGCGCGGGGCCAGCGCTGGCACTCTCGGTGCCGGTGGCAGTCGGGCCGGGGGCCGTGGCCGGGGCGGCAGGCAGGGCAGCGACCGGCGCGCTGACGGCGGACGGATCGGGGGTGGTGGTGGCCGGTTCGGCCGCAGGTGCGCCCGGATCCTGCTGATCGGCCAGCATTTCGTCGGCAACCGAGGGGATGTTCGCCGCCACCTCTGCGGCGGTATCGGGGGCCGTGACTGCGGTCGAATCTGACGCGACGACCGGGGCCGACTCGGGGGCTCCGGTCGAGGCAATGTAGAAGGTTGACCAGGCCGCCACGATCGCCAGAAACAGCAGCAGCACTGCGGTCAGGATCAGCCCGAGATAGCGGGGTTTGCCGCGCTGCGCGCCATGGCGGGTGGGAAACATGTCCTTGCCGGAAGGCTGCGACGCCGCCGATTCGGCGTTGCGGGGCAGGGCCGCAACCGGCCTCGACTTGCGCGAGCGGAAACCGGGAATGCCGGGGGCCGTGACCAGCGCCGCCGGCTGCCCTTCCACCCGTTTGGCGCGCAGGGCGGCCAGTGCCGCAGGCATGGTGCCGTGAGCCGCGGCCGGGGGATGATCGGGCGGGGTCGTTGCCGCGGCGGGCGCGATGCGGGGCGGCACCGCGACCGGGGGCCTGGGCGACGGGGTGACGGCATCAAACCTGGCTCGGGGCAAAGGCGGCGTGTCCGGTGCCACGGCAACCGACTGGTGCCGTGCCGGTCGATCGACCGCCCTTGCCGCACCAAACGGCGGCGCGGTTCCTTCTTCCGCCCGGCGGCTGGAAAAACCGGGGGCGTCCGGCGCTGGCGTGACGGGGGCGGCAACCACAGGGGGCCGGGCCGGTTCGGGTGCGGGCGGTGGCGCGGCGGCGGCGACCGCAGCGGGCGGCGGCGGCTTCGGTGCCGCAGTCTCGCGGTGAGGGGCAGGAGCGGGGGGCGGGGCAAGGGGCGGTGCCGCGGTGGTGGGTTTGGTGGCGGCGAGGGCTTTGGCCGCATCACCGGCCGCATCACCGGCCGCATCACCTTCCAGCGTCGCTGCTGCCGCATCAGCGCCAAGCACGAGTGGATCACCGCCTGGCACGGGGGGGGGCGCGGGGGCGGCGGCTGGCCCCACCTTGCCAACCG
>Ga0210016_1005844_pt1 | contig 10128 bp, 8 predicted proteins | sample CryGeyCG2014_300_FD_185454 | JGI IMG/M metagenome (GOLD analysis project Ga0210016, IMG submission 185454) | Groundwater microbial communities from aquifer - Crystal Geyser CG02_land_8/20/14_3.00 (SPAdes) (version 2) | ecosystem: Environmental > Aquatic > Deep subsurface > Groundwater | place...
GTCCTTCTTCTAAGTCTTGATATCCTGTTGTTATAATTTTATCTCCTACTTTTAAACCATCCAAAATTTCAACAATACCATTATAGTTCATTCCTTGTTTTACCATTCTTTTTTTAGCAACTAATTTGCCATTTATGGTTTCAGAAACATAAACATAAGAACCAGTATTATCAGATTGTACAAGATTTACAGGAATAATTATTGCATTAGGTGAATTGTAATCTGCAATTTTAATTACTGTTACCATATTTGCTCTTATTGGATTTTTGCCAGAGTTAAATTTAATTTCAATGGAAAAGGTTCTGTTAATAGGATTAATATACTTACTCGCAAAACTTATTTTGTCTTTTATTTCAAGATTTATATCTGGAAAACTAACCAAAACACTATCTCCTTTAGAAACTTTGGCACTATAAGCTTCGGCAACTTCTGCCATAATTTTAACTTTAGAAAAATTAACAACCCTAAATGCAGGAATTCCAGGAGCCATGGATTGACCAATTTTTATAGGCATTTCTTCGATAGTACCATCAATTGGAGAAGTAATCTTCATCATATTTATTTGTTCTTGTAAAGTTTTAAGCTTATTTTCCAAACTTTCTTTATTGTTTTTAGCGGTTAAGTATTGTACTTCAGAACCAATTTTTTGATTCCACAAAGATTTTTGCTTATTGTATATATTAGAAGCGAAATCTATCTGAGTTTTCAATTCTTCCAATGTTTGATAATACACTTGAGCATCTAAACTAGCCAAGACCTGACCTTTCTTAACAGCATCGCCTTCTTTAACATATATTGCAGTTACAACTCCCATATTTTTGGAAGTAACGGTAACGTTTTCGTCCCCATCTAATTTGCCTTGTACTTCAATATAATGGTTAAATGGCTGCGTATTGATTTGAGAAAGAGTAACCAACTTTATCTTCTCATTGCTTGTGTTTATTCCATTAGCATTTAATTCGCTTTCTAATGCTTTTATTTTTTGAGTTAATTCGTCTTGTTGTTTTTTCAATTTTTCTAATTTTGCTTTTTTATCGGGGCTACAAGCAAAAATAGTGAGTATAATTCCTATTATTAGTGCAATTTTTTTCATAACGCTTATTTATTACTTTTTATTTGTGGTTAATAATTTACTTAATTTTGCATTTGCATTCAATAATTCAAGCATGGCATTAAAATAATTCGATTGTGCGCTTAGGTATTGGTTTTGTACCTGTGTTAAATCCATACTTGATGATATACCTTCTTTGTATTTAATTAAAGTTCTGTCATATATTTTCTTAGAAAGGTTGATTGTTTCTTTTTGGGTATTGAATTTGTCCATCGCATTAAGGCAAGCATTTTTCGACTGCTCATAATCCAACAACAAACTTTGTTCTAACATACTTTTTGTGTTTTGCATTTTATAAAGTTGGAGTTTTGCTTGTTTAAGTTTAACAATACGCGAACCACTGCTGAATATCGGAATGGTCATACCAACACCTATCATATCTGGTGGGGTAAACGAAAGTGCTTTATCATTAAAGTTCTCGTCGTGTGTATAAAAAGCAGTAATATCTGGCAAAAAAGCAGATTTATTTAATTTTACATTTAATCCTGCTAATTTTTCCTGCGATTCTATAAGCATATAGTCGGGTTGCGATTTCACATCATATTTTTGTAATAACATGGCAGCAATTCTTTCAACCTCAATCATACTATTAATATCTTCTGTAAGTTGAACGTCTGCATAAATATCCATTCCCATCTGAAACTTAAGTAAATTCTTTGCAATTTCACTTTGACGTTTCAACATATCTAAAGCATTCAAAATGGTATTTGTTGTTATTCTGATTTGGTCAACGTCAGTTTCTTCAATTAAACCTACTTTGTTGATAGCCTCAAGCTCAGTGAGTAGTTTGTTGGTGTTTTGATAGGTCGAATCCAAAACTTTTACATTTTCTTCAGCAATTAAAACCAAATAATAAGCGTTAGACACATTTTGTTTTAAATCGTATTCAGATTTGGTAATAGCAATTTCAGACAAACTTTTAAACACTTTAGAAGTTTGAAGTCCTACCAAATAAGCACCACTAAAAATTATTTGTGAAGCAGTGATATCTAAGGTTAATCCCCATTTCAAATCTTTGGTACTAGTGGTGCCTGAAGAATTGTTATTAGCATTGCTTAAGCTGTCTAAGATATGAGTAATATATGGATTTTGCCATTGGGCATTTCCGGCACCAAACATTGCATACAATGGAACAAAATAATCGGATAAAGAACTAAATTGTTCAATTGTTGGCGATAATGTTAGCATATAAGAATATGCAAATTTCCCATTTACCTGAGGTAAACCAATAGCAGTAGTTTCCCAAATTTTTTTCTTAGCTATTTCCAAATCAAGATTAGAATTCTTCATTGTGGGACTATTTTGCATCGCATAATCCTGTGCATCTTTTAAACTTAGTTTAAACGTGCTGTCTTTTTTCGTTTCTTGAGCATTCAGGAACTTTGCAAAGCCCACTCCCAGCAATAATAATATTAATATAAACCGTTTTTTCATTGTGTTGTTCTTTAAAGTTTTGTTTTCATTTTATTTTCTAAATATTCTATGCCATTTTTATTGGCTATACCACGAATATGGTATATAAACAGGGTGTTAAATAATTCGGTAAAAGAGTATTCTTTGGTTAATTCTTCATTATTTAACATGTTTTCAATACGGGCAAGGTAAAAGCGAGCAATAATATCAATATTCATATCATCACGATACAAACCTTGTTTAATACCTTCTTCCATATTTTGTTTGATATTATTAACAATATGTACCTTTCTATACTCAGTATGTATTTTCCATGCCTTTGGGTAGTATTTCTGTAAATCATAGGTAACCGAAGGATGAATGCGCTGCATTTGTTCAGAGATGCTTTTACTTATAATAAGGAGAACGTCAATGGCATTGTCTTTTTCATTAAATAAATTCCCCATTTCGCACTCCGAATTATTAATATGTAAGTTTACCACTTGTTCTATCAAATCATTTTTATCTTTAAATAATTGATATAATGTTTTTTTCGATATACCAAGCTCTCTGGCAACCTCTTCCATGGTAATACTTTTTATACCGCATTTGTATAGAACAGTAGTTATTTTTTCGAGATACTCAATTTTTTTACTTTTTTCTTCCGTCATTTTTTTAAAATAAAATGCAAAGTAAATAAAAATAAACTATGGAAACAAATTTAAGTTCAAAAGTTTTTAAAGTTTATTTTGACTTTTTTTGGCAAAATTAAGAGGTACTTTATTCCTAATAAATAACAAATCGGTAAATGAACGAAATCTCTCTTTAAATTTTTTTGTTGATATATTAAAAAAATAAATTATTTTTGCAGCGGTAAACTAATTTACAATATTTAGTTTACATATTTTATGAAAGCAAGAGAAATAGATATTCAAGCAAGAGTTTTGGAAGTGGCACAAGCACTTTTTTTAAAAAAAGGATATAGCAATGTAACTACTGATAACATTGCTTTTGAAGCTGGTATTACAAAAAAAACACTCTATCGTTATTTTATAAGTAAAAAAGAAATATTAGACCAAGTGGTAAGCCACGTTAAAAATAATCTTACGAATGAGATTTACAGTATTTTGCTTACAGAAGATTTAAGTTTCCCGGAAAAATTAAAAAAGATTATTACTGCTTTTGCTGTAAGTTTATCTGCCATTACCACTGACTTTCTTGCTGATGTTCAAAAAAATGTTCCTGATGTATGGAAACAAATTAATGAATTCAAAAGAGATACTGTTACCAATCATTTTAGCAAGTTATTTGACGAGGGAATTAAAAATGGTCATATTAATAAAAATATAAATAAAGAGTTTACCATTTTGATATTTTTAAGTGCCATTGATAACTTGTTTAACCCCTATTTTCTTAAGCAATTGCCACAAGAAATAATTAAACATATTCCTAATTCGGCAAATGATATTTTAGAAGGCATATTTAAAGTGATTTACGAAGGCATTTTAACCGATGATACTAAACAACAATATAATAATTAAAAAAATTTATAACAAAGTAAACTAAATAATGAGTATGAGTATACCAAAGTGTTTTTGTATGAAAATTAAAACATTAAAAAATTCCCTTTTCATTGCATGTTTTTTAGGGATGTCATTCGTTTCTTTTGGACAAAGCAACAACTTCTTGTCAAGAAGCGAATTGATAAAGAAAGCCATTGATAAAAGCTATCTTATTGCCAATACCAATGCAGAAATAAACAAAACACGAATTGATAGATATAAAACATATCAATCATATCTGCCAAATATCAGTATTAATTCGTCTTACACAAGATTAAATGATGATATATCAATGACTTTACCAACTTTAAAAATACCTGTTTCTTTACCAGGGTTACCTCCAGGTTTTGCACTAGAACCTTCAATACCTCCAATCGTACTTCAAAATAAAAACATTTTTAAAACAGATGTTTCTGCTTCCATGTTATTGTTTTCTGGGTTGAAAGTTCCTTTATTATCGAAAGCAGCTTATCATAAAGAGTTGGCTGAGGGCTATATGATTGAAAAAGAAGAAATAGATATTATGTTAGAAATAACAGATTATTACGATCGACTTGCTCTATTAGACCAATCGCTGATTGTGCTTAACGATAGCAAAATTCGTCTGGATGAAGAAACTGCTTTTGCAGAAAAAGCATATAAAGTGGGTTTGATTTCAGCGTATGATTTGAGCAAAATTGAAATAGTAAAACAAGAATTAAAAGCAAAACAAATTGATATCGACTCAAAACGTAAAATGATTATCTCTAAACTGAATCAAATGACCGATATTTCGAAAGAAGAACTCGAAAACATACACCCATCTCTTGAAATTTGGAACATAGATATCTCGAATACACAAGTAGAATCTCGAACTGAACTAAAATCGCTTAAAGAAGCAATCTATGCAACCGATTACAGCAAAAAAGCAGACTTGACTTCTTATATGCCCAATGTTTTTGCTTTCTCAAAAAAGGAATTGTACACCAAAGACCTATCAGCACTTGACCCAGAATGGTACGTGGGTGTTGGTTTGCGTTGGAATATTTTGGATGGAGGGCAAAATTATCGGAATATGCAAAAAACAAAATTAGATTTATCTATCGCTCAAAACAATTACCACAACACCTTGTCGCTCCTTCAACTAAATATGGAAAAGTCACAATATGAATTAGAAGAAATGAATCAATTAATAAATGTTGCTTCCGAAAAGAAAAATATCGCAATAAAGGGGCTTAAAATTAGCATCAAACAATACGAACTTGGATTAAGTAATATTACAGAACGATTAGCTGCCGAAACTGATTATCAAAATGCTTGCTTGGAATACATACAGTCAATTTACCAACAAAGAATCGCTTGTACAAAATTTTTAGAGGCTAACGGAAGTCTCACCATTGATAAAATAAACTAATCATTCAAATAGAAAAAAATTATGAAAAAAATAAATTATATAATATTAGCAGCAATAGTAATGCTTTCTGCTTGTCATAATGGTTCAAATCTTAAAAACAAGATTGAAGGAAAAGTTAAAAAAGATCAGATTGCAATAGCTCCGAAAGTTCCGGGTAGAATATTAAAAATATACGTGAATGAGTCAGACATCGTAAAAGAAGGTGATACGCTTGCTTTATTGGATATGCCTGATATTGAAGCAAAACTTTTACAAGTAGAAGGGGCATACATTTCAGCAAAAGCTCAATATGAAATGGCATTAAATGGAGCCACACAATATGAGCGAAAACAAATAGAAGCAAAGTATGCTGCCGATTATAAACAATATTTACTTGCCGAAAAAAGTTTTTCACGTATCAAACAGATGTTCAATGATTCGTTAATTGCTACTCAAAAATATGATGAAGTACTTGCTAAATATAATGCATCAAAAGCACAGCTGGATGCTACCCTCGCTCAAAAAAATGACATCGCGAATGGAGTAAGAAAAGAAAAAATCGAAATGGCACTAGGAGATATGAAAAGAGCTGAGGGAGCTTATAAAGAAGTATTGACGGCGTTTAATGAAAGGTATATTATTGCACCAAAAGACATGACTATTGAATCGATAACTCTTAAAGCAGGAGAACTCCTGTTGCCAGGTTATAATTTTATTATAGGATGTGAGTTAGACGGAATATACTTTCGCTTTACAATTAATGAAAAGAAAATAGGCAAATACGAAAAAGACAAAACTTATAATGTGGAAGTTCCTGATAGCAAGTTGATCATACCTTGTAAACTTACTGGTATTAAACAATTAGCCGGGTATGCAAACAAAACATCTAGTTTTGCCAATTACGAATTGGGAGAAGCCGTATATGAATTAAAATTGGTGCCAGAAGATTATTCCATTGTTAAAAACATTTATGTTAATATGACCGTATTATTGGAGGAAGAAAAATGATGAAACGATTTTTTAGCATCGTAAAAAGAGAATTAAAGCATTTTATTTTTACACCTATAGCCATGTTGATATTGTTTGGTGGTCCACTAATCTTTGGATTAATAATAGGATTAGTTTATTTAAATGCCAAACCGCTCGATTTGCCTATTGTGGTAGTTGATGAAGATAATACTATTTTGAGTCAAAATATTATTGAGGCATTGGAAGAAAATCAGTTTTTGAAAGTAATAAAAGTTACCCCCAATGAATTTGAAGCACAAAAATATTTTAGAAACCAAACAGTAGAGGGTATTGTTACTATTCCCTCTCGTTTTGAAGCAGATATTCAACAAAAACGCAATCCCGAAATAGATGTAAATTTAAACGCAATAAACATATTAACATCCAATTATATCAATACAGGTATCATAAAAACATTGAGTACAATTAATGCAGGTATTGAAATTAATAGTTTACAGAAAAAGGGAATGCCGAATAATACAGCTAACGATCAATTTGAGTCATTTAAAATTAATGTGGACCGATATTATAATCCTGAATCAAATTATTTGCGTTTTCTATGGCCCGGTATCACTGGCACTATCTTGCAACAGATTTTTCTTTTGGTAATTGCCATCATATTTGCCAAAGAGTTTGAAAAGAACACTTTCCATGAAATACTAAAATATTCAAAATCAACCACCACCATACTTCTTGCAAAATCTTTTCCATACCTTGTAATGATGACATTCATTTGGATTGGAATGCTTTATTTGATGTATCCTTTATTTCATATTGATATCATTGGCTCATTTTGGGTAATATTGACATTTTCGTTATTATTTATATTATCGTTATTATTTATGGGAGTGATGGTAAGTCTATTATTTCCCACACAATTATTGTCCACGGAAATATTAATGATAATAGCGTCTCCGAGCTTTATTGTGAGTGGTTACACATGGCCCGTATCGCAAATGCCTGTATTTATTCAATATATTGCAAATGCTTTGCCGCTCACCCACTTTTTAAGCGGCTTTAGAAAAATAGTATTTATGGGGAACAATTTGCTTGATGTTAAAAGTGAAATATTTGCATTGCTAATCTTGTTGTTAATTTCTATTACTATTTCTTGGTTTAGTTTGAATTATAAAATTAAAAAAGACAGGAAAAAGGAAATTCAGAACCAATTAAACCTATGGTAATAAAAGACAATATTGATTTTCAAGTTTTTCAACAAATAGCTACTTTAATTTAGGTAAAAAAACATCCGAATAAGATTAAGTTAAAAAACCGACTTTTAGAAAACATAGGCTTTGTAATCTATGGATTAATTATAATAAACTTTGTATCCTAATAATGTACAAGATATAGTTTTTTTATAAAAGGAATAAATAGTATTTTTGCAATTATTGGTTTTGAAAAAATCAGATATTTTATACCACATTCTTCATAAATGAATTATCGTTTTGTTAAAATAACTTCTTTCTATAGGGAATATCTCGATTATTATTATGATAAATATCCTGAAATAAAGAATAAATCATATCAAGAACAATTTCAACACTTGATGGAACAGGATTTTGCTTGGTCAAATTACTATCAAAAAAACTTAAATAAGCTAGGTGTTGAATCTTATGAAATTATCTGCAATGCCAGATATCTGCAAGAAGCGTGGGCGAATGAAAATGGATTTAAGCAAAATGGCAAGCAATTAATTATTGAACAATTAAAAAAAATCAAGCCTGATGTTCTATTTTTTCAGGATACAAGCCTTTTTCACGGGGAATGGGTGAAACAATTAAAAGAGAAAATTCATTCTATAAAAAAAATAATTGGATTCCGATGCAGTCCTTACTCTAATGAACTTGCTGAATTGTTTAACTGCTTTGATTTTATGATTGTATGTTCCAATCAGTTTGTTGATGAATTAAAAAGGTTCGGTTATAAAACGTATGAAATAAACCATGCTTTCGAAAACTCAATTATATCAAAAATTACAAATAATAATTCACAACCTGTAACTGATTTTATTTTTATTGGCTCTATTTTAAGCGGCATCGGCTTTCATAGTCAGAGAAAAAAATTCATAGAAACAATTATAAATAAAAATATTGATTTAACACTTTTTGGAAATGTGCCAGAAATTGGTTCCTTCGATTTAAAATCAAGGCAAGCAGCATTTTTAATGGTTAGATTAATGAAAAAATTAGGAATGAAAAGTTTAATAAATTCTTTACCATTATTAAACAAAGCAATTAATCTAAATTCGATGCCTCAAAAAAACATAATTTCTAAAAAGCTACAAGAAAAAGTACATCCTCCAATATATGGAATCGATATGCTTCAATTATTAAATAAAGCAAAAATTACATTTAATATTCATGCGGACGTATCAGGAAACGCAGCTGCAAATATCAGAATATTCGAAGCAACAGGATGTGGATCGTGTTTACTTACAGACTGGAAACCCAATATTAACAAGTTCTTTGAAGAAGACAAAGAAATAGTAACCTATAAAACCGAAGATGAATGTATAGAAAAAGCATTGTGGCTTATTGAACATAACAACGAAAGAGAACAAATTGCTCAGAGTGGTCAAAAAAGAACATTATCTGAACATAACTACTATAACCGAGCAATACAATTAAACGAAATTATTAATAAAGAATTAAAAAAATATTAATATGAAGCTGTTTTTAAAATTAACCTTCAAACAACTTTTCCATTTTTTAAAAAATCCAAGACAACGCCGATTTATTTACATTGCTTTTAAATATGGCAATAAACAACGGTTCAAAAACATAAAAGTAAAATTTAATGGCTTTAAAATGACTATTGTTGATTCGCTTTCTTTTATTTGGCAATATAAAGATATTTTTAAAGATGAAATATATTTATTTGATAACAATAATAATAAAGAACTAATTATTTATGACTGCGGGGCTAATGTTGGCACAAGTTGTTTGTTTTTCAAAAAACATTTTCCTCTTTCTAAAATCACCGCTTTCGAAGCAGACCCGCATATTGCCAACATCTTAAAAGAAAACATGTATATCAATAACTTATCTGGTATAGAAATCATTAACAAAGCAGTGTGGATTGACAACAAAGGAATTGAATTGTACCCAGATGGCGCAGACGGGGCTTCTGTTTATGGAAAAGGTAATAAAATAAAAATTGATTCTATCAGATTGAAAGACTTATTAAAAGAAGAAGAACAAATAGATATGCTTAAAATGGATATTGAAGGTGCTGAAGCAGATGTAATAACCGATTGCCAAGACAGTTTAACAAATGTTAAGAATTTTTTTATTGAATATCACTCTTTTATTGACCAAAAACAAAGATTATCAGATATTTTGTCGATACTTACAAAAAATAAATTCAGATATTATATACAACCACTTGAGAACCGCATTCATCCTTTTATTAACAAAAAAAACAAAAGTAACAGTCCAATGGATATTCAATTAAATATTTTTGCTTATAAATAATTGGTTTTATGTGCTTATATTGCAAACAATTTGTACCGATGCAACGCAAAAAGATAACTATATTGGCTTAAACTCAATCGTATTTAGGGTCTGCTGAATAACTCTATACTAATTAACAATAAAGAGGAAAATGCTTATATTTGTGTTTTAAAGTGCAAAGGAAAATGCAAAAATCTAGCAAAAAGCCTGCACCAAAGGTGCAATATG
>Ga0210016_1005850_pt1 | contig 10121 bp, 7 predicted proteins | sample CryGeyCG2014_300_FD_185454 | JGI IMG/M metagenome (GOLD analysis project Ga0210016, IMG submission 185454) | Groundwater microbial communities from aquifer - Crystal Geyser CG02_land_8/20/14_3.00 (SPAdes) (version 2) | ecosystem: Environmental > Aquatic > Deep subsurface > Groundwater | place...
GAATCACCCGTGCTATTGCTACAAAGTCCTGCGGACTCGCATTGCGGATATTGCCATCATAAAATGAAAAGGAAACACAGATGAAAGACCAGGCAGAAATTGTAATCATCGGCGGAGGGATTGTCGGAGCGCAGGTCGCGTACCACCTCGCGAAGATGGGCAAGAAAGATATCGTCCTCGTTGAAAAAGGCGAGATTGCCAGCGGAGAATCCTCGCACGCGGCGGGACTGGTGACGCAGTTCGCCACGTCACAGACCATGCTCAAGTTCCGCATGTACAGCATCGAACTGTACAGCGAATTGGGATTGTTCGACCACGTTGGCAGTCTGCGCGTCGCGTCGACGCGCGAGTCGCTCAAGGATCTGGAGCGAAGCGTCAGCCGCGCGAAGGCGCTGGGGCTGGAGTGTGAAGTCATCGGCGCGGACGAAGCGGTGAAGCATATCCCGCAGATCACGAGCAAAGAACTTTATGGCGGGATTTACCTACCGCGTGATGGACAACTCGATCCGTACACAACCACGACCAGCATGGTGAAGTTCGCGAAGGAATTGGGCGTGACGGTCTACACCAACACGCGCGTAACGGGCATCAATCTGTCAGCGAAGGGCGAGGTCAAAGAGGTGGTGACCGACAAAGGGTCGATCAAGACCGAACTCGTCATCAACGCGGCGGGGCTGTGGGCGCCGCGCATCGCCGCGATGGCGGGTCTGCATTTCCCAACCACGCCCGTTGACCATCAACACATTGCGTTGAAGGCTGTGCCTGGTCACGAATTTAATTCCAAGACACCGTGTTTGCGCGACCCTGAAAATTTGGTGTACATGCGACAGGAGCAGGGCGGACTGGTGATTGGCGGCTACGAACCGAATCCGCTGGCGCGTTGGATTGACGGCGTGCCGTGGGAGCATGGCGGGAGGACCGTCCCGTCCGATATGGATCGCTTCGAGCAACTGCTGGAGGGCGCGATCCGCCGCTTGCCGTTCCTCGACCAGGCGGGCATCATTACGCTCGTCTGTCACCCGGGCGCGTACACACCTGATTGCCAGCCCGTGCTCGGACCGATGGCGGGCGTGCGCGGTATATGGATGGCGGCGGGCTTTTCGCTCAACGGTTACGGCGGCGCGGGCGGCGTCGGCAAGCTGATGGCCGAGTGGATCGTCGGCGGCGAACCGACGATGGATGTGTACGCCTACAAGGCGACGCGCTTCAGCAACTACTATTCCGATCCGCAATACGCCTGCGAGCGGACGCGCGAGAGCGTGAAGTATTACTATCGCCTGCGCTTCCCGAACGATGAGTTCGAGTGGGCGCGCCCGCATCGGACGAGTCCCGTTTACCATCGTCAGTTGGAGATGGGCGCGGTCTTCGGCGAGAAGTTCGGCTGGGAGCGCGTGAATTATTTTGAGCCTGGAAAACCATCGCGCAGAATGGGCGAAGACCAGCGCAAGTGGGGCTGGGCGAAACCGCCGTACTTTGATCGCATCGGACAGGAACACGCGGCGACGCGCGAGCGCGTCTGTCTTTATGACCTGACCCCGTTCAGCAAGATCGAAGTGACGGGCGCGGGCGCGCTGGCTTTGATGAATCGCGTCGCGGACAGCGAAATGGACAAACCCATCGGCTCGGCCACGTACACGCAATTCTGCAACACGAATGGCGGCGTCGAAGCGGACGTGACGGTGACGCGTCTCGGCGCGGAGCGATTCTGGGTCATTACCGGCGCGGCTTTCATCGGCAACGACAGGTCATGGCTGGAAATGCACGTGGACGAAAACGACGGTGAGGTGGCGATCCGTGACATCACCGAGGAATGGGCTTGTCTCCCGATCTGGGGACCGCGCGCCCGCGACCTGTTGCGAAAAGTGACGAGTGACGACATCTCAAACGAAGCGCATCCGTACCTGATGACAAAACCGATTTCCATCAACGGCGCGAAAGTTTTTGCGCAGCGCGTCAGCTACGCGGGCGAACTCGGATGGGAACTCTACGTCCCATACAACCGCGCCACGATGGTCTGGGATTTGTTGCTTGAAGTGGGCAGGGAATTCGGCATCGAGGTCGGCGGCTACAAAGTGCTGGACGCGCTCCGTCTCGAAAAAGGCTATCGCTATTACACCGCCGACGTGACCCAACTCGAAACGCCGTACGAGGGCGGCCTCGGTTTCTGCGTGGACTTGAACAAGAAAGATTTCATCGGCAAGTCCGCGCTGGTCAAGCAAAAAGCCGAAGGCATCAAACGCAAACTCTGCACGCTGACCGTGGATGGAAATGAGTTCACGCAACTTTACGGCGGCGAGGCCATCTACCACGAAGGCAAGGTGCTGACGCGCGTCCGCAGTGGCGGATGGGGCTACACGTTGAAGAAAAATATCCTGTACGCCTACCTGCCGATTGAACTCGCGAAGGTCGGCACTCGCTTCGAGGCCGAACTTATCGAGGGCCGCCGCATGGTGGAAGTGACTGCCACCGTGCTGTCCGATCCGAAAGGTGAGCGGTTAAGAGCGTAATTGGTAATTGGTAATTGGTAATTCGTAATTCGTAATTGGTAACTCTCTACCGTACACGTGAAAAAATGGCTTGAATTTTCATCGCGAATTACGCGAATTGGCGAATTTCGCGAATGGATTTTGAAATAATTCGCGGTATTCGCTTATTCGCGGCATTCGCATTGAGAAAACGTACGGTAGAGAAATTGGTAATTACCATTTACCACTTACCGACTATGAGACTATCAGACTATGAGACTATCAGACTATGAGACTAAATGACTGACTACATCGGCTTTGGCATGTTGACCGCCGTCACCGTGATGACCGTGGATCGTTTCCCGCGTCACAACACGGGCGCGATGGTGAAGGAAGTGAAAGAATTCGTGTTCGACGATGCCGCCATCATCGCCTGCTGTCTGCGCCAGTGGGGTGTGGAGGCGGGCATGATCGGCACCGCCGTCGGCGACGACCCGCGCGGCCACGCCCTGGCGCGGCAGTTGAAGGAGCGCGGCGTGCAGGGGGAAGTCCGTTTTACGGATGCGTACGAGACTCCGCTCGAGGTGGACGTCTCCGACCGACGCGGGGCGCGCACCTACTTTTGGCAACGGACTCCCGAGATGCTTGCCACCCTTGATTTGGCCGACCTCTCGCTGATAGCGGGCGCGCGTCTCCTGTACGTGGACTGGTACGACGGCGAAGCGCACATCGTCCGCGCCATGAAAGAGGCGAACCGTTTGGGCGTGCCAGTGTTCCTTAACCTGGAGCATGGTCACAAGGACATCAACCTCCTGAAGCGATACGCGAAGTACACCACCATCTGCCAGGCGGTGACGGACGCCGCGCAACTCGGCAAGAACCGGGCGCTCATGCAGACGGCGCGCAAACTGCTCAACGCGGGCGTCGAGACTGCGGTCATCACCATGGCGAAGGAAGGTTGTCTCGTGGCGCAGGGAAAGGAGATCGTGCGCGTCTTCGCCCCGAGGGTCAAGGCCGTAGATGCGTGCGGCGCGGGCGCGACCTTCTCGGCGGGCTTCGCGTACGGCACGTTGCAGGGCTGGGGCATCGAACATTCGGCGCGCTTCGCCACCGCGGCGGCTTCGCTCAAGGTCACACGCGCGGGCCTGGAGATGTTCCCCCTCGACGAGATCCATGCGCTGGCCGAACGGCTCAGGGTGGAATATCTCGCCTTCCGCGATAATCAATTCCACAGGCTTGGCAAGTTGATCTCGGTCCAGCAAAAGGTGATCGTGCATAAAAGCCGCAAGTTGGTGAAACAAGCCGGCGAAAGCCTGAAACCAAAGAAACGGACTACCGAAAAATCGCGCACCCAGACTCGCAAGCGAAAACCGTAATGTAATATTTTGCAATTTTACAATTAACTATCTACCGCCGTCCTGAGCGGAGCGACCGAGTGTAAGTCGAGGGAGCGCAGTCGAAGGACGGGTCACATGTGAACGTTATGTTTGAATCCACCTGCCCTTCGACTGCGGGAGTACCCTCCGCTCAGGGCAGCGGGCTGGATGTGATTCATCGCTCGGTAATTTGTTTATTTACAAAATGTCGCTCTACGAAAGGAAAGGATTGTAGATGCAATTCGCGACCCTGCTTACCCAGGAACAAGTCCAGCGGACGCACGAGGCCTCACTGGAGATCCTCGAAAATGTCGGCCTGCTGGTGCGGAGCGGGAAAGCGCGCGCCCTCTTCGCCCGTCATGGTTGCAAGGTGGATTCGGAGATGCAGATCGTCAAGTTCCCGCCTGCGGTGGTGGAAAAATATCGCAAGATGTTGCCGCCCGCGTTCACCTTCCGCGGGCGCGACCCAAAATTTGATCGCACCATTCCGCAGGACGGGCCGATCCTCGTCACGGGGAGTTCCGCTCCAGATTTAATTGATCCGCTCACAGGTCGCGAACGACGCGCCCGCTCGGATGACATCGCGCGCATCGCGCATCTCGTCAACGAGTTGCCCGCCTACGATGTCTTCTCCGTCTCCACGCTCGCGGACGACGCGCCTCCTGGACAGTTCACGCTGGCGCGGCTGTATCCCGCGCTGAAATATTGTCTCAAACCCATCCGCATTTCCACCAAGGATATGGAAGACACGCAGGCCGTCCTACGATTGTTGTATGCCATCGCGGGGAGCGAGGCGGCCTACATGGAAAGGCCGTTCGTCACGCACCATTACTGCCCCGTTGTTTCGCCGCTGACGATGGACACGCTCTCCACCGACGCGATCATTTATTTCAGCGAGAAGGGATTGCCCGTGTATCCGAGCATCGTTCCGAACGCGGGACTCACTTCACCGATGTCTCTGGCAGGGACGCTGGCGCAGGGCAACGCCGAATTCCTCGCCGCGGCGGTGCTGATGCAAATGGCGCGCGAGGGCACGCCCACGATTTACGCGTCGCTTCCAACGGTGGCAGATATGCGGACGGGCGCGTACGCATCGGGCGGGATCGAGTGCGGCATGTTGCACATGGCCTTCGCGCAGATGGCGCGTTTCTACAACGTGCCAAGCGGAGGCTACATCGGCCTGACGAATTCCAAGATCAACGACGCGCAGTCCGGCTACGAGACGGGCATGTCCGCGGTGGCGGGCCTGCTCGGCGGCGCGGACATGTTCAACATGGGCGGCCTGCTCGACGCGCTGAAAGCATTCGACTTCGCCAAGGCTGTGATCGACGATGAGATTTTTCAAATGCTCAAGCGCATGAAGCGCGGCATCACGTTCAACGAGGAGGAACTCGCGCTGGATGTGATTGCAAAGGCGGGGCCGGGCGGCGCATTCATGATGCAACCGCACACCGCCAAACGAATGAAGAGCGAAGCCCTGCTCACCAAACTGGCGGACCGCGACGCCCGCACCGTTTGGGAGAAGAAGGGCGCGCCGGATACGCAGGCGCGCGCCATGGGACGCGTGCGCGAGATTTTGGCGAAACCCAGTTCGGTTGTTTTTTCTGCTGAAGTCGAGTCTCGCATCCGCGCCGAGTTCCCCGATCTCATCGCGGGAAATTTGGAGATGCCGCGATGATCGGATTCTCCGTTTCCTCCGGGGGGCGCGGAGGCGCGGGTTGGCCGCGACCGGCCGAAAGTCCGGGAGGACGCGTGTTATCGTCAGGTTATGGCGCGGAAATCCTTGCCTTTTGAAATTGACTAGGAATCCCGTTGATGCTACAATGATTGAAAGTTGGATGACTGGAGGTGCTCAGAAACAAATGGCTTACAGTTCCACGCGCAGCATCGTTTTCTTAAGTTTGTAAATTAATACAACCAAGGAGAGAAAAATGTCATCAACCAAGCAAGAAAAGATCTCACGCCGTGATTTCATTAAACTAGTGGGTCGTTTGGCGTGCTCATCGCCATAATTCAAGTGTAAACAATGACTGTTTTCATGCCAAACGACCCACTAGGCGCCGCGGCTGTGGGCGCGTCCGCCTATCTGTCGGCGTGCGGCCCGCAAGGCGGCGGAGGAGCGGCCGGCCCAGACCTGACGAGCGGCAATGCAATCCCGCTGGACGATTTGATCGCGGCCGCCAAGACGGAAGGCCAGTTGACCACCATCGCGTTGCCCCATGACTGGGCCAACTATGGCGAGATGATCGAGACCTTCAAGACGAAGTACGGTCTTACGGTCAATGAACTCAACCCGGATGCCGGGTCAGCCGACGAACTGGCGGCTATTGAAGCCAACAAGGACAGCAAAGGCCCGCAGGCTCCAGATGTGATTGACGTTGGCGTGGGCCATACTGCGAATGCTATGGCAAAAGGTTTGATAGCGAAATACAAGGTTGCCGGTTGGGATTCGATCGAAATGAAAGATCCTGATGGTTTCTGGTGGGCTGAATACTATGGCGCACTGTCCTTTGAAGTTTCCAAACCCGCCATTAAGAACACCCCCCAGGACTGGGAAGATTTGCTCAAGCCGGAATATAAGGGCAAGGTTGCCATGGCTGGCGACGTGCTCAAATCCAACCAGTCAGTTATGACCGTTTTTGCTTCTGGTCTCTCCCGCTCTGGCGGCGACAAAACCAAAGCGGCTGAGATGGGTCTGCAGTTCTGGAAAGAAATGAACGATGCTGGTAACTTCATCCCGGTCATCGCAGACCAGGGCAAGATTGCTCAGGGTGAAACCCCGATCGTCCTCGAATGGGACTATCTGGCCCTGGCGAATCGTGATGGACTTGCCGGCAACCCGGAACTTGAGATCGTGGTGCCCAAGACAGGCGTACTCGCTGGACCGTATGCCGGTGGTATCAGCGCCTATGCTCCACATCCATACGCGGCGCGATTGTGGTGGGAGTTCGTCATGTCCGATGAAGGCCAGTTGATCTACCTGAAGGGCTACGCTCACCCGATCCGCTTCAACGATATGGCCGCGCGCGGCGTGATCCCTGCCGATCTGGCCGCCAAACTGCCGCCTGCCGAATCGTACGCAAACGCCGTCTTCCTCACCGTTGACGAGTTGCAGGCATCCAGCGCGTACATCACCGAAAATTGGCGTAAAGTCGTTTACGGTGAATAGGAGTAGACTGCGGTGGGTATAACCAACAAAACACTCACAGCCCAATCAAAAGGGGACGCGCCTACGGCGCGTCCCCCCTCCAAAAAGACAGCCGTTGTAAACTGGCTGCCCCTCCTGCCTTTCTTCCTTTTTGCGGCGTTGTTCCTTTTTCTGCCATCCATTTCCATCTTCGTCCGTAGTTTCGAATCCGTTGATGGCGGCTTTACGTTTGATAACATCATTGCTCTTTTTACCGTCCAGGATTTTGTAAACGCCTACAAAACCAGTTTAACGATTAGTGTGATTACCGCGCTGGGCGGGGCGGTATTTGGGTTCCTGCTGGCTTACGCGGTCATCCTGGGAGGGTTGCCGAAAGGCCTTCGGACGTTTATGACGACGTTTTCCGGCGTGGCATCAAACTTTGCTGGCGTGCCTCTGGCTTTTGCTTTTATCGCCACGATGGGGAATGCCGGGCTGGTCACGCGTTGGCTCGAAAGCGCGTTTGAAATTGATATTCACGCGGGGGGGTTTACCATCTACAGCATCACCGGCTTGAGCATCGTTTACATGTATTTCCAGTTCCCGCTCATGGTGTTGATCATGTCGCCGGCGTTGGACGGGTTGCACCGGGAATGGAATGAGGCATGCGCCAATTTGGGCGGTACAAATTGGCATTACTGGCGCTACATTGCCTTTCCGATCCTGTTGCCTTCCCTGCTTGGCACAACCATTCTTTTGTTCGGCAATGCCTTTGGCGCCTATGCTACTGCCTACGCTTTCTCCGGCAGTTTCATTAATCTGGTGCCCATCCTGATTGGCGCCCAGATGCAGGGCGATGTGCTCTTTAACCCCGGCCTGGGCAATGCCCTGGCTTTGGGGATGGTTTTCATCATGGGAATCAGTATGATTGGCTATATTACCCTGCAGAGAAGAGCCGCGAGGTGGTTGCGATGAAATCAAAAAATATCTGGGCCTGGATCATTTTGATCATCGGCCTGGTTTACTTCTTCCTGCCGCTCCTGGCCACTTTTGAGTTCAGCCTTAAAATGATAAAAGATCGCTACACCTTTGAGGCCTATCGTGTGGCTTTTACCGACCGACAGTTCTATCTGAACTTTGGGTATTCATTCCTGTGGGCTATGTTGACCATCGTGATCAGCCTGCTCCTGGTGGTGCCCACGGCCTATTGGGTGCATTGGCGGATGCCCAAAATGCGTCCCTGGGTCGAGTTTGTGACACTGATGCCTTTTGTGGTGCCGGCCGTCGTGCTTGTCTTCGGTATGAGCCGCCTGTATGGCGGCGGGCTGAAGTTGTTCGGGACGCCCATCCTGGTGCTGACTGGCACGCCCATTCTTTTGATTGCTGGCTACGTGGTGTTGTCCCTGCCTTACATGTTCCGGGCGGTGGATACCGGATTGCGGGCCATTGACGTGCGCACCCTGACCGAATCTGCCCTCAGCCTGGGGGCGGGCTGGCGCGTGATTATCACCCAGATCATTTTCCCCAATCTGCGGACCGCCATCCTGAGTGGCGTGTTCCTGACTTTTGCCATTGTGATGGGTGAATTCACGTTTGCCTCGCTACTTTACTGGCCGGCCTTTGGCCCGTACATGGAGGAAATTGGCGCGATGCGCGCCTACACCCCTCAGGCGCTTGCCGTGGTCAGTTTCCTGCTGACCTGGGGTTCCATCGGTCTGATGCAATGGATTGGACGCGGTTCAGTGCAAGAAGTCACCGCCGCCCACTAACTGTGAGGAAAATTATGGCATTTCTGCAAATTAACAACGTCAGCAAGAGTTTTGGCCGTGCCTGGGCAGTGCGTGATTTCAATTTGAACATTGAGAGTGGCGAACTGGTTTCCTTTCTGGGACCCAGCGGTTGTGGCAAGACTACCACATTGCGCATGGTGGCCGGATTCGAGACTCCCACCTCCGGCGTAATCACCATCGGCGGTGATGATATTACGAATAAGCCGCCCAACCAGCGTGATGTTGGCATGGTTTTTCAGTCCTACGCTCTTTTCCCAAACATGACCGTGGCAGGCAACGTGGGTTTTGGGCTCAAAGTCGCCAAAAAACCGGCGGAAGAGATCAAAAAACGCGTGGATGAGATGCTGGAATTGATCCACATGCCCGAATATGGTGAACGCTATCCTCATCAGTTGTCGGGCGGACAGCAACAGCGCGTCGCTTTGGCGCGCGCGCTGGCCTTGCGCCCCAAAGTATTACTGCTGGATGAGCCTCTCTCCGCGCTGGACGCAAAGATCCGCGTGTCCCTGCGCGCTGAGATCCGCTCCATTCAACAGAAACTCGGCATTACTGCCATCTACGTCACCCACGACCAGGAGGAGGCGCTCTCGCTTTCCGACCGTGTCGTTGTCATGGAGGCAGGCCGTATGGAGCAGGTTGGCCCGCCCTTTGAAATCTACAACTTCCCCAAGACCACGTTCGTCGCAAATTTTGTCGGCACATTGAACTCTGCCAGCGCCGAAGTGGTTGACCCCACGCGCGGACTCATTAGTGTGGACGGTGTTCAGCTCGAATCTGCCCAGGACTTGAAGGCAATGAAAAAGGGTGACAAGGTTCGTGTGGCGATTCGACCCGAAAGGTTTAATTTTGTGGCGCAGGAAAGGAAAGCCAATGTGGCGGACTGCACCATCGAAAATATCACCTTCCTCGGCTCCATTGTCCGCATTCAAGTGAAGATCGGCGATACCAAATTTTACATGGACACCTTCAACAATCCCTTCCTCGAACTGCCCGCCCTCGGCGCGCAGGACCAGGTCACCTGCTCGAAAGAAGCGGTGCTGGTGCTGAACGATTGACCAGGCCACTCGGCCATCCCCGCCTGTCTCGTGGACACCCCACGGACTTGCGCGGTTGAAAACGCTGGGAATGTACAACGTGCTGCGGCGCAGTCTCCGCAGGTGTGGAAAAGCAAAACGGCTTCCGATGAGGAGGCCGTTTTTGGTTATGCTCCGTTCAACAGTTTGCGTTCGTGAGCGCCCTTTTGGGACGCCACTTTTTACAAATAATACGTCATCCTCTGCAAATGCGTGGCGGGGTCAATGTGCTGCACCTTCACGTCCGGCGGGACATTGATGCTGATGGGGGCATAGTTCAAAATTGCCTT